>Ga0307477_10001267_pt1 | contig 21901 bp, 20 predicted proteins | sample atmos_gasesECM2C_FD_203316 | JGI IMG/M metagenome (GOLD analysis project Ga0307477, IMG submission 203316) | Hardwood forest soil microbial communities from Morgan-Monroe State Forest, Indiana, United States - atmos_gasesECM2C_515 | ecosystem: Environmental > Terrestrial > Soil > Temperate...
CCACGACCGTATCGGCCACTAATAGGGCCCGAACGGCCGCGGGGCGCGAGACGGCAGGGTCCTGCGAAATCGATCGAGTTGAACAGTTAGCCAGGGTGGTCACGGCAGCTCCACGGCGACGCCGACTCCGTCGGCGCGAGACATCTCAGTTATCGGACGCTTGAGTATCGCCGCGTGAGAAATGTTAATGGCCTGCGGGGGGAACTAACGGCCTGATGGTCCCCGTGTCGATTCACTTATCCGAGGGAACTGCCTATGCGCCGCTCAATGCTCGTTGTGTTGTTGGGTTCGTTTGTCGTGGAGGGATGTACGGTTTCGGCCTACCCGCCTCGCGAGCGCGTGGTGGAGCGCGAGGTCGTCGATCAGAACGGAAACGTCGTCGAGCGCGACCGCTACTACGTCGAAAGCGATGACCTGCCAGCCGCGCGTGTCGAAGTAATTCCGATCCGCCCGTATCCCGATGCGATCTGGATTCGCGGCTACTGGGTGCGCGAAGGGCGACGGCGGTGGGCCTGGGTGCCGGGGCATTGGCGCTGAAGACGCCGCACAGTTGACAGTTGACATCCATGCGCCGCCCGCGCCTCTACGATTTCGATTCGGAATGGCGCGGGCGGCGCTTTATTTGCGCTCATCGCGAGCGGCCCTGACCCGAGGAACGTTCCGGCGGGGCGGAAGGCCGTGGCGGAGGTGCGGCGGGTCGTTCCGGAGGCGGCGCCGAAGGGCGTTCGTAGTTGTGGAAGCGCTCCTGTCCCGCAACGCGGGCGCGGTAATCGCGGTCGAGTTCACGGTTGGGCGCTGCCGCGGTCCGGCCGGGCGCCTCGCGGCCGCCGGTATTGGCCGGAGCGGGCGCCGCGCGCCGCTCGGGGGCAGGGGGAGTTCGCCGTTCGACGAGGGGCGGCTCGGCGCTACGGGCGCCTCCGCCTCGCGGCGAATTCGATTCGACACGTGCCGGCGGCCCGGAGGATTCCCACTTGCCCTTGTTCTGCGTTTGCCAGCCGTCAACCGTGCGACGATAGACGTTGCCTGAGCGATCGGCGAACACGTCGTTGCGCACCGGCGGCTGTGCGGCGGCCGGTCCTGGGCGGGCGCGCAATGGCTCGACGCCTCGCGGCGTATTCAGCCGCACGTCATTGCGGCGATCGTAGAGGTTCCGCGAATACTGGTCGGTCCGCACTTGTTGCGGCCTTCCTTCGCGTACCCGCGCTTGATATTGCGTGCGGAAGATATCGACGTGTACGTCGTTATGGACGACCACCGGGCGATACCCCCCGTAGCCGAACCAGTCGCCGCGCCGGCCCCAGGAGCGCGGGCCTTCGCCGATCCACCGGCCGGCCCCGCCGCTGGCCAGGGCGAAACTGAATCCCCAGTGCCCGACGTAGCTGTTGTAATGCGCCGCGAAACCGAACGTCCACGGCCGCGGATAGTACACCGCCCGGCCCCACCACGGCCGGTAGTAATATCCCGTGCCGTACACGACCACGCCGTCGAAGGGGTAACACCCGACGTAGCCGGGCGTGTACCCGCAGTAAACCACGTCCGGGGTGTAGCCGTACACGTAAACGAATCGGCACCCATAGATCGGGCAGGAAGGCGGCAACTGGTAAATCGGCGCCGGCACCACCGCGCAGACGCCCCACGGCCCGCGCGCCACGGCACTTTCGTACCACACGGCGTTGTAGCAACAGTAATACCGGCCGCTTACCAGCACCACCGGGTTATCGCAGTTCACCGCGTAGCTGCACGACGTCTGCTCGACCGGCTGGAATTGCGGCTCGCCGTCATAGGTTATCGCCGGCTGGTCGAACTGATGCCGGTCGACCGTCGCCGTCTGGGGGATGTAGCTGTCGGCCACCGCGTCGTTGGCGGCCTGAGTACCGGCGACGTGCGCCAGCACGTCTCCCTTGTCGCTGTTGGGCGGGATGCGGCGAAAATCGTCCGGAAGCCGGTCCGGCGGGACGAACGTCCACGGACCCTGCCGGCCCGGCGCCACGAACCATCGTCCAGATAACAGCAGGTAAATCTGCTGCGTGTCGATCAGCAGGAACATGTCCGAATCGGTGTTGGTTACGTACAGCAGATCGGTGCCGGGAATGGTCCCCATCTGCGGCGGGCCATCGGTCCAGATCAGTTCCGTTGGCTCCGTCGCGGTCATGATTTCAAGCGCGGCGGCCTGGGAATTGGACAGCGGTTGCTGCGGATCCTTGTAATCGCTGGCATCGGCCAGGCCGGCGACGTCCGCGGGAACTTGCGCAGCGGCCTGGAACGGGCCAAGCGGATCGGGCGCGGAAAACCAGCGGCCTGCTCCCTTGAGATAATACGTCTTGACGGCGGGATCAAGCACGATGAAGAACGGCGTATTCGCCACAGGCAGCAACGGTGACCCCGGCGTCGCGAGCATTCGCGGCGGGCCATCGTACTGCACCTTCACCGTCGGATGTTCGCGAAAGATCACTTGAGGCGGCGATGTCTGGAGCGCCGCCGCGGCCGCCTGTTGTTTCTGCACGGTCTCTACCATCGCCAGAAGCTGATCGAGGGAGAGAGTGACCGGCCTCGAGAGCAGTGCCTGGCGGACCGCCGCCGCTACTGACTGCTCGGTCGGCCCGTCGAGGCCGGGGAAACGCGTGCGCGTCACGTTGACTTCGATAATCTGAACCGTGCGGGCAACGCGATCGGTCGCAACGCGGCTTTCGAGCCAGACCGCTCCGAACACGGGCTCTTGCTGACCCGCCTTGCTCACCGACACCGCGGCCCGCGCCGTCAGCTTGTCGCCCTGAAAATCGTCGAGTTGCGGTTGAAAGATGGTGACGTCCGAGTCGCCCGCGGATGTCCTCATCGGCCAGCGGGATGCCATATCGGGCGCCGCCGTGTCTGGCTCGCCGGGCGCCTGCTGCGCGAGCGTCATGCCCCCAAGTGAAAGGGTGATTGCAGTAATGATAACCGCCGCCGTTTTGCTTCGATTCATGCGAAACCCTCATCGTAGGTCTGACATATTGACATAAATGGGCAGAGGGCGTTAGGTACAAACCCCCTCGCATCGCCTTTCGGCGATGACAATCATGCCCAACTAGCAGCACCACACGTACCATTGGACGGCATGCTGATCCAGGACCTTGGCCGAATGGCGTATCGCCCGGCGTGGAGAATTCAGGAGGAAATCCACGCCCAGGTTTTGGCCGGCGGCGCAGAGCGGCTTCTGTTCGTCGAGCACCCGCCGGTCATTACGCTCGGAAGGCGGCCGGGCGTGTCGCGGAACCTGATCGCGCCCGACGAGCAGCTTGCCCGCCTGGGCGTCGAAACCGTCCAGAGCGATCGCGGCGGCGACATTACCTTTCACGGGCCAGGCCAGATCGTCGCCTACCCGATCGTTCGTCTCCATGACCACGGACTTTCGGTGGCAGGTTATGTCCATGGCCTGGAGCGCGTCGTGATCGCCGCCTTGCGCGGCCTTGGCGTCGAAGCGCGGGCGGATTCTTCGGCGGTCGGCGTCTGGGCCAACGACGGCCCGACGCTTGCCAAAGTCTGCGCCATCGGCGTGCGCATCAAGCGGAGCGTTTCGCTCCACGGCCTGGCGCTGAACGTCGAGACCGACCTGCGCTACTTCGACCTGATCGTTCCCTGCGGACTGGTCGGCCGGCCCGTCACGTCGCTGCGAAAACTGCTGGGGGATCGGACGCCTGGGATCGAGCAAATCAAGGAATTGCTCGCGGGCCGATTGGCCGAACTGCTTCAGTCATCGTCATCCTTCTTGCCCGCGCGCGGAACTGTCGCCGGGGGCCCGTGCGGCGTGGGGGGCATCACCGAGTCATAACCCTTCACGCTCTTCCAGATGATCTGGTTGAGCCTGCCCGCCGGGGCGCGGTCGGCGTGCGCGAAGTCCATCCGGCTCGACTCGTCCATCATCCCGCGCTGCTCGGGGCTGATCGGCGATTTGGGGCTGCCGACGCCGTTGATCTCCAGCAACACCTGCGGATCCGGCATGATCGCGTCGAACGGCGCTCCATTCGAGGGATTGTCATCCCAGTCGAGGACCGGCGTGGCCGTCGCGTCATATTGGCACATGGGCGGCAATCCCATCAAAAGCTCCATCGTCCGCAGCACGCTCACCGTGTTCTGGAAGGTGTGATCGATGCAGTGGGCCCGGACCCAGGGACTGATGACGTAGCACGTCGAGCGATGAGCATCGACGTGATCGGGGCCGTCCTGGGCGTCGTCCTCGATGACGAAGATCGCCGTCGATTTCCAGATCGCGCTGTGACTCAAGGTTTCGACGAGCTGCCCCACGGCGTAGTCGTTGTCGGCCACCATCGAGCTGGGGGTGTGGTGGTTGGGATTGGTTCCCGTCGTGTGATCGGTGCAGAAACGGACGGTCATGAAGGCCGGGACCGCGCTGCCGTCCGGTGACTTGGCCAGCATCTCGTTGAACTCGCGGTGCCATTCGGAGAAGCGGCTGGGTTCATCGTGTTGGCCATAGCCATGCCGCGGCCGAAGGAAGGACTGGTTGCCGGTCTGCGTGGCGTAACGCAGCGGCGCCTCGCTGTCGGGATACTCCAGATCGAAACGACGGAAATCGATGTCGCTGATTCCCTCGAGATCGTGCCCGCCCGGCTGAAGGCCGACCGAGTTGGGAAAGTTGTCGGGAATGAGGATCTGTTTGCCGTTATAGATCGCGTCGGAAAGAAAGAATCCGTAGTTGCGATAGGACAGGTGGTGCTTGCGGACCATGTCCCAGATATGCCCGCCGGGCGATTCTCCCACATCGGGCACCGCGGGCGCGCCGTTTTTGTACTGCGGGTCTTGCGAGAGCGGCTTGCCATCGGGGCCCGCGGCCGGAAACCCTCCTGCGGGAAATTGATCGACCTGTCCTTCATAATCGTAGCTGCGGCCGCGGTCGCTGTAGGAATACGGAACATTGCGGACGGTGTACTCGTTGGCCTGTGCTTGCGTGCTCCAGGTCCATCCGTCGCCGCTCACCTCGCCGCAATCGTAAAAGTTATCCAGCAGCACAAATCGTTCGGCAAGGGCGTGCTGGTTGGGAGTGACGCGTCGGCCGAACAGGCACCGCTGCGGGTCACCGTTACCCTGTGGCAAATCGCCCAGCACCTGGTCGTACGTGCGGTTCTCATTCACGATGTAAATGACATGGCTGATCTTTCCCGCGTGCAATCCGATGGATGTCAATGGATTTGGCCCCTTGAGATGAGGCGGCGTGAGCCGGGCCAGTTCGAGCACTCGCCGGGTCTGATTCGCCAGGTCCTGGCGCGACGGTGCCGCCAGGCAGATCACGTTGCCAGCCAGCAGGCTGATGGGCGAAACGTTGCGCCCACCGGGCTTAGCCGGATTCGGGAGTTGGCCGGCCGTCCCCTTGGCGTTGGCAACCAGCAAGCGTTTTCCATCCGGACTCGCGGCCACCGCCGTCGGATACCATCCCGCTGGCACGTATCCAAGAAGCTCGTAGCCGGCCGCGTCGACGACCGCTACGGCATTCATGTCACCCATCGCGACGTAAAGTGTCGATTCGTTCGGCGACAGCGCTGCACCCAGCGGCGTGGCCCCGGCGATCTCCTTGGCCCCCTCCGGCCGCAGGAGAATCGTCGCGATCACCCGGTCCTTCTTCGTGTCGATCACCGAGACGGTGTCGCTGTGCGCGTTAGACACGAACAGACGCGACTGCGCCTTGTTCAATAACAGCGAAACCGGATGCGCGCCGGTCGCGATCGTCGAAAGCGGTTTGATGTGGGCCGCGTCGGTGGTGTCAAGAACGTACACCGCGGCGTCGCGCTGGCTGGCGACGTAGAGCTTGCGCCCGTCGCCCAGCGCCGCCACGGCCAGCGGAAAGTTGGGCGTGCCCCCGAAGCTTTCCGTGAACTCGTATCGGCCGATCTCACTTCCTTGCGCCGCGTCATAAATTGCGACGCTTCCCGGCAGCTTGAATGTCAGTTTGCCGGCCCCGTGTGGGTCGTTGTTGGCGACGTACAGTCGGCCGCGATGGTCCAGCGCCACGCCGGACGGGAAATCACCCCGCCGCGTGCGGATCGAACTTTGTTGGCCTAACGCCCCTTGCGCATCGATCGTCAAAACCGCGATGGTGTCGTTGGCGCCCTGTGCTGCGTAGAGCGTTCCATCCGGTGCGGCGGCCAGCCCGTAATACAGCCCGTTGGCGCTGGCCGTCGCCTGCCGTGCGAAGTTCAGGTGCGATACCCCCACGCCATCAGACGTACGGATCGTCCAGAGCATCTGGCGGAATCCCTGATCCGTGGAGATTGCCCAGTTCCCGTCGGCGCTGAGAATCATGTTGATGGGAATGTTGCCGACGTCTTGTGCGTTCACGAGCTGAGGCTCAATTGCCCGTCCAGTCACCAGCGGCGCGGGCTCGGGTGCAAGGGTGTTGGAAACCGGCGCCGGCTGCTGGCTACAACCGACCGCTACGAGCACCGGAACAACACAACCCTCGGCGATTCTGCCTCCCCAATTCACTGCCCGCGCCCACGCGTTTCTCATCCGGCCTCCATTTTGAGTGGAGCGGGGATGATAATCGGCGGATAAAACGCATCAACGTGGTTTGTTAAGGCCTGTCCTGTTTGACAACCCGGACAAGGCGGCGGTACCCTGAATTCTCGCGTTTTGGTCTTTCGAGTGCGTTGCGGTTGTAGGGAACTAAGGTCCTTACGGCGAGGTGGAATCATGTCAGATGGAGGCTTTCGGGGAGCGTTGAACCGTCATCCCCTGATCGTCACGGTGATCGTCTTGGCGGCCATCGGCGGCGGGGGCTATTACTATTGGCAGTGGCAGAAGGGACAGAGTGACATCGATGCAGCGGCGCGGAATATCGTCGAGAGCAAGGGTCGCGGCGCGGGGGACAGTTCGGCCTCTGCCAATCCCACCAATGCCCAACCGCCTGCAACTCAACCGGCCAAATGAGCTTCCTCACGCGATGAGTTACCCTGCCGGTTCGAGATGGGCTGCCATAGTGGCTAGCTAAACCGCCTTGAGCGTTCGGGCGGCCTTGGCAGCGTCCTCGGCGCTATCGAACCCGAGATACGCCACAAAGTTCCTGCCGCAGGTCATCGCCGAAAGGCCTCGCAGGTTGACGCCGGCCTCCGCAATGGCGCCGGTGATTCGGGCGCCCAGCCCCGGCTTGTCGGTACCCTCGACGCGAAGCGTCGCAAGGTTTGCCGCCGGCTGCATCCCCGCGCCGCTTGCCGCGACTTTCACTTTTTTCCCCTTGATCGGCGTTGCAAACACGAGGCCGGTTCCCGGCTTGTCGGTCTGCCGCCGGGCGATCACGCCCTCCAGGCTCCCCCCTGCCCCTGCCACCGCCGACAGCGCCCGCGCCAGTGCACCAGGTTCGTCGGCAATCTCAGCCGACCACACTTCCGCCTTGGTCACTTTCAATGCCATGGTGATCTCCTTGTTTGGTCAGTTGTCATTAGTCAGGGGTCATTTGTCCCTGTTCGGCACTCAACGACTGACCACCAACAACTGACCACTGACCATTCTTCACCTTCCAATGATCTCCCGCAGCGCCGAAAGCAGGAGCGTGACATTGCGGCGGCTGGAACTATGACCCATCAACCCGATCCGCCACGCCTTTCCTTTGAACGCTCCAAGCCCGCCGCCGATTTCGATGCCATACTCGTCCAGCAGGCGGCGGCGGACCATTGCCTCGTCCACGTCATCGGGGACCTTCACCGCATTCAGCATGGGCAGCGTGCGTCCCTCAGGGCTGACGTAGCCGATCCCCAGCTCGCCAAGCCCGTCCCGCAGCAGCTTGTGCATCTCGTGGTGCCGGGCGAAGCGCTTGTCCAGACCTTCCTCCAGCACAAGCGCCAGTGCTTCGTGCAGCGCATAGAGCATATTGATCGGCGCCGTGTGGTGATAGAACCGCTCGTGGCCCCAGTACTGGCGGACCATGGTCAGATCAAGATACCAACTCTGGACCTTGGTCTTGCGGCTGTGAAGTTTCTCCGCCGCCCGCGACGAAAGCGTGACCGGCGACAGCCCCGGCGGGCACGACAGGCACTTTTGCGTCCCGCTGTACGCCGCGTCCACGTCCCAGCGGTCGATCTCCACCGCCATGCCGCCCAGGCTGGTCACGCAATCGACCACCAGCAGCGCTCCCTGCTCGTGAGCCGCGGCCCCGATCTGATCGACCGGCTGGCACACGCCGGTGGAAGTCTCGGCGTGAACCATCGCCACCACCTTGGGCCTGTGTTTGCGAATAGCGTCGATGATGTGTTCGGGCTCGATGATCTGTCCCCAAGGGGCTTCGACGATCTGGACTTTGCCGCCGCAGCGCTGGGCGATGTCGCTCATGCGGCCGCCGAACACGCCGTTGACGCAAATCAGCACGCTCTCGCCCGGCTCGATCAGGTTAACCAGCACCGTCTCCATCCCCGCCGAGCCGGTCCCGCTGATCGCCAGCGTCATCTCATTTTGGGTGCGAAAGACTTTTTGAAGATGCTGACGAATCTCGTCCATCATCCGCAGGAAAACCGGGTCGAGATGTCCGATGGTCGGCTGCGCCATCGCCAGCAACACCCGCGGCGGCACGTCACTGGGCCCCGGACCGAGCAAAACGCGCTGTGGAAGGTTCATGCCCTTCGATCATGCAACGGCGTTCCTCGTCGTGCAAGCGGGGTACGTCATGCGCAGAATGCGCACAATCGAGCGACTGAGGCATTCTGGCATGTGTGGACATAAGCCGCTTATGCACAAGACTACCTCTTTCCCCGCTTCCGGAGGGAGAAGGAGTAAATGCGCGCGATGGTCCGAAAACGGCCGCAGCCGGCGAGTGGCCCGAAATTCTTTTGACACGGTGCCGCGAAGCGTGATAGGCTCGCGCGACAGTTTTTCCTTGTCGCCAGGGCCCGCGTTGATGTTGTTGGAGAGACGGTCTGCGCGCGGGCCCTGCTCAGACGATGCCAATGTAGAAAGATCAGGAGGCGTCCCATGACTCGCCTTGTGCAAAACACGTCGCGGCTTTGGCGGGGTCGAATGATCCTATGGTCTTCGGCGGCCCTCGTCGCCGGGTTTTGGCAATGCCCTGGTGCCGCAGCCGCGGATTCCCAGTCGGTCCGGCCGCAACCCAATTACGAACAAGCCCAGAAGTACAGCGGAGATTACCTGCGCGAGTTTGTTTACGACACGTCCGTCACGCCGCACTGGGTCGGGAAGACCGACGTGTTCTGGTACTCGTACCGCACGAGTTCCGGGACGAGCTGGTATCGCGTCAACTCGAAGTTCGGGATCAAGGAGCCGTTGTTCGATTGTGCCAAGCTGGGCGCGCAGCTTTCGGAGTTGGCGCAGAAGCCGCTCGACTGCGCGCAGCTCCCGCTCCAGCGGGCGTCGATTAACGACGAGGGAACGAAGCTGAAGTTCGTGGTAGAAGATTATCAATATGAATACGACCTTCAGGCCGAGAAGCTGACCAAGCTTGGCAAGGCGCCTCCCGCACCGGCGTTTGGCGGACGCGGCGGCCGTGGTCAGCTTGGCGGGCGACGTGGAAATTTCCAGCGGCTCGATAACCAGCAATTCCAACAGCAGGACGACCAGCAGACCGGACGGGGTGGCACGGGGGTACAAGCCGGGCGCGGCACACGCGGCGGCGATTACCGCAACTTCTCCCCCGACCGCACGCTCTACGTCTTCGCCAAGAAATACAACCTTTACCTCGTCGATTTGAAGCAGCGGGAGCAGCGTGAGAAAGCCGACGCCGGTTTCGACTCGAACGAAGACGATATCTATGCGTCCCGCATACAAGACGCCCGCAACACGCCCGCCGCGAAGCACGACCCGGACGACGATGCGATCCAGCTCACCACTGACGGCGCCGAAGACTACAGCTTCCTGGGCGGCTTCGGCCGTGGCGGCCGCGGGGGCGGCAACGGCGAACAGCAAGCCCAAAGCCCGCCGCCCGATCGCAAGACCCGCCCCAATGTCATCTGGTCCAAAGATTCGAAATCCTTTTACGTCGTCCGCATCGACAGCCGCGGCGTGCAGGAGCTGTGGGTCATCAACTCCCTCTCGCAGCCGCGACCGACGCTCGAAAAATACCGCTATCCTATGCCCGGCGAGGACGCCGTGCCCAAGAGCGAGCTTTTCATCTTCGACCGAGACGCCGCCAAGCTCAGCCGCGTCAAGCCCAAGTGGATCGACGAGGGCTACGGCGACATCGATTTCGGCAAGACCGGCGACGAGCTGCGCTTCATCCGCCACGACCGCCTGCTCCGCCACGACGAATTCTGCTCGCTGACCGTCCATAGTGGCGACGTCAAATGCCTGATCTCCGAAGGCTTCGAGAATGCCAACCTCGCCACCCAGAACGTCACCTACGTCGAAGCGACCGACGAGATGATCTGGTGGTCCGAGCGTAGCGGCTGGGGCCATTTCTACCTCTACGACCGCGACGGCAAGCTCAAAAATGAGATCACTTCCGGCCCGTTCCGCGCCAGCCGGATCGTGGACATCGATGCCAAAAACCGAATCCTCTATTTTGTCGGCAACGCCCGCGAGCCGGGCGAGAACGTCTACTACGAGCACATCTACCGCGTTCACTTCGACGGCACCGACCTGGTGCTGATGGACCCCGGTAACTCCACCCACAGCTCGCTCCTGTCTCAATCCCGCGAATACCTGGTGGACAACTACTCGCGCGTTGACATGCGGCCGACCTCGGTTTTGCGGGATGCCGGCGGCAAGCAGATCATGGAACTGGAACGGGCCGACCTTTCCCAGCTCGAGGCCGTCGGCTGGAAGATGCCCGAGACGTTTGTCGTCAAAGCCGCCGACGGCGTCACTGACCTCTACGGCAATCTGTGGAAGCCCTTCGATTTCGACCCGCACCGAAAATACCCGATCATCGCCCACGTCTACCCCGGCCCGCAGATGGAAGGGACGACATACACCTTTTCGGCCGTGGCGCCCGAGCAGCAACTGGCGCAGATCGGCTTCATCGTCATCCAGGTGGGCCACCGCGGCGGCTCGCCCCAGCGGTCCAAGGCGTACGGCAGCTACGGCTATTTCAACCTCCGCGACTACGGGCTGGCCGACAAGAAAGCCGCCATCGAGCAACTGGCGGCCCGGTTCTCGTTCATCGACCTCGATCGCGTCGGCATCTACGGCCACTCCGGCGGCGGCTTCATGACCGCCGCGGCCATGCTCCAGAAACCATACAACGAATTCTTCCGCGTGGGCGTCGCCGAGTCCGGCAACCACGACAACAACATCTACAACCAGGGCTGGTCCGAACGGTATCACGGCCTGCGCGAAGTCGTCATCACCGACGACAAAAATCAGAACGCCAAGACGGGAAGCGCCCAGGCCGCGAACCAGGACCGCCAGCAGGGCAATGGCGCCGATCAGCAGAACGATCAGGGCGCGCAAGACGACGGAGACGCCGCTGCCAGCGCCGATTGGGAGCGGACTGACTCGCTCTCATGGCTGGCCGAGGCCGCCGACTGGCAGGATGCCGGTGATCCCGAACTGGCCCAGGCCATCGGCAATTCCAAGTCCGAGGACAAGAAGGTGGACACGAAGACCGAAACCGAACAGGCGAAAAAGGTGAAGTTCGAGATCCACGTTCCGACCAACGTCGAGCTGGCGGCCAACCTCAAGGGCCATCTGCTTCTGATTCACGGCGAGTCCGACAACAACGTCCACCCCGCCAACACGCTGCGCCTGGTTGACGCGCTGATCAAGGCCAACAAGCGTTTCGACATGCTCTATCTCCCCGGCGCCCGTCACGCCTACGGCGATTACACGCCCTACACCACGCAACGGACCTGGGAATACTTCGCCCAGCACCTGCTGGGCGACTATCAGCCGGGCGCAGATATCCTGGAGAAAGCGGAACCGCCGAGCTTGGCGAGATAAGCCTGCCGGCCGAGGCAAGAAAGGCACTTGGTTGATGAATGAGCTCGATTGAGACAGACAGAGGAGACATTCGGACCTTCCGGCTTTGCACAAAAATGAGCTGGCTTACAGAACGAGGCCTCGCTCTGTAAGCCAGCTCATTTTTGTGCAAAGCCTGATTACTCGATCAATCGAGCCTTCTCGCTCCGTGGTATTCACCGTTCTGATGCAGAACCAGCCGGGTCACGCGGCCGCGATCGTCTTTTACGAACGTGATCGTCGCGTCCACGTTCGTATAGAAGAACTCCGACTCGGATTCGGGAAATATTTCCAGGAAGCTCTGGCCTGTCAGGCGGGCCAGGAGGCGATCGCCGTCTCGACGGATGGTGAAGACGAGATTCGGCGCCAGCCGGTACTGCCCCACGTAACGATCGAGCGTCGCGGGCGGCAACTGGAAGGCCACGCGCTGTTTGGGGTGCCGGGCGAGCGGATTACCGGGATCGAGAAGATGAAACCCGAGATCGTCGATCGAACCGGCGGAGTTGGCCAGGACTACGACGCCGCGTTGGGCTGTGGGGTTGAAGGCGATAAACGAAGTGGTACCCTCCCGTTTCGTCGTTGTGCCAAATCACGTTGCCCGCGGCTGATTTGGCGATGTGCCAGCAGAGCGCGATGGCCATGTCAGGCGAGCCGGCATCATGCCGCGGCATTTGTGCCAGTTGCATCGCCGGCCAAAGGCCGAATTTGGTCAGACCCAGGTTGGCCGCGAGAAATTTGAGCAGATCGCTCACCGTCGAACGCAATGCGCCGGCGCCGGCCAGCGCCGGCACGGAATCGCTCCGATTCCCATAGCTGACGACTTTCGAGCCGGTCTTGTCGATGACGCCGGCCACGATGCAGGAGGCGCGCTTGTCCTGCTCGATCCGCTGGCGCAGAAGGGTCTTCATGTCGGGGTCACCCGCTTTTGAATCGGTCGCGCCAAGAGCTCCAGGCATCTTACAGAAGAAGGCAGCGACGATGGAACAATGGATTGTCAATTTCATACCGCTTCTCCTTCTGGCTTGTCGTCCTGGGTCGGGATGGCAAACTCCGGCACAGAGTTTAGTGTTCTTTCCAGTTCCGCTTTTAGCCGAAGTAATCCGTTCACGCCGTGCTGGTTGAACCAATGGACGAACCAGCCCGCCGCGACGAGGATGAGCATCACGACGATCTTGCCGATGATGCCTCCCTGATGGCCGAGCTCGGCCAGTGCCGCGCCCGCGAGCAACGGAGCCGCGTACCACCACACGACTGTCTGAAGCAGCCGAAGCTGACCGCTGACTTTCGCGATTTCGGCCTGGAGAGAATCCCGCAATGACCGATCGGGCGACAGACCGCGCCGCCCGCGCCGGACTACGGTCAACGTCAAGGCGATGACCAGGCAGCTCAGGATGACAATGATGTTCCCGATGCGCGTCATCATCGAAGCCTGTCGCAGCAGGCCCAAGCCCGCCAGCAGTGCCACGATCACACAGGCGCCGATTTCGCGAGCGTCCCGCCATAGGATGGTTCGGTCGAAGCGCCGCATCATCTTCTTCATGCGATCGGCGAGCTCCTGGTCGGTGGCGTGGGCCGGCGAAAAAGGCGGCTGTTCCCGCCAGAGCTGTTTGAGTTCGTGATCGTTCATGTCGTCACCTCCTGCATCATGCCGGAGAGCTTGGCTTTGGCCCGATGAAGCATGACACCCACGTGATTGGCGCTGATCCCCATCACCTCGGCGATCTGCTCGTAGCTGAGGTCCTCGAGGTACAGGGTGAGAAGCGCCCGTTCGTAGACGTTGAGTCTCGCGATGGCCTGGTAAAGCGATTCGATCCGCGGGTCGTCGCGGCGGGGCTCTGCCGGCTGGCGCTGATCGGACCATTCGATGAGCTGGCTGTTTGCGGCCGGGACGATTTGGCCGTGGGACTTGTTCCTTCTGAGGAAGCTGATCACCGTGTTGAGCGCCACCCGGTACACCCATGTGCCTGCATAGGACTGTTCCCTGAGGTTTGGCAACCCGCGCCATATCTGAAGCAGGATTTCCTGATACAAGTCATCCCGGTCATGCGGGGTGGCGGCGTAGACATGACAAACCTTCAGGATCCGCTGACGGTTGGTCTCGATCAGCTTCAAAAAACCGCGGTCACTGTTCGTTTGCGGGTTCATCGTGCGTGCGTCCATGAGATTAGACGCAAGCTGCCGCCGCGAGAATTACAGGAGGGGGCCGCCGCCCGTGGCGATTCAGGTCCCTTCCTTGCTGCGATATCGAAAATGTACCTCAATTCGTGGTATTTTCTCTGATTCCGGGGCGATCCGTCGCGAACGCCAAATCGGCATTTGACATGCCGGGCGTTGTCCCGACCTGATCCCCCGTTCCCGGTTGACCCCCATTCGTTTCCCTTTGACATTAATTATTAGTTTGTCTATAAATAACGCATGGACGTCATCCACGGCGACAAGCTTCGCGGCCATCTCGAAATGCTGGTCCTGGCCACCCTCGAGCAGGGGGAAGCGCACGGCCTGGAAATCCTTCGCCGCCTCGAGGCGGGCGGGTGCGGGCTGCTGCGGCTGCGAGAGGGCTCGCTTTATCCCGCGCTCTATCGTCTCGAAACAGCCGGGCAGGTGCAGGCGGTCTGGGAGAAAGAGCCGCACGGCAGACGCGGCGCCCGGGGACGGATCTATCGCCTGACGCCCAAGGGCACCCGCGCGCTGCGCAAAGGCCGCGGCGAATGGCGCACGTTTGTCACGACGCTCGGAACCATTTTCGGAGTCCCGGCATGAACATCCCGTTTCACCAATTCACCGACGAGGCCCGCCGGGTGATGGACCTGGCCAACGCGGAATCTCGCCGGCTCAACCACGAATACATCGGCACCGAACACGTCCTTCTGGGCCTTATCAAAAAAGAAGCCGGCGTCGCCGCCGATATCCTCAAAAACCTGGCCATCGACCCGGGCGCGGTCCCCGCTGAGGTCGAGAAGCTCATCAAGACGGGCCCTGAAATGACCGCCGTCGGCGAGCGGCCCCTGACCCCGCGCGCCGGGGCTGCAATCCGCTACGCCGTCGAGGAATCCCGCAGGCTCCTGCAAAAAAGCGTCGGTCCGGAGCACTTGCTCGTTGGATTGGCGATTGAGGGTGCGGGCGTCGCGGGACTCGTGCTGCGTAAGCTGGGACTTGAGCCGCAAGCGCTAAGGCCCGCAGCATTCAAAGTGCGTTTGATGCAGATCACGACCGTCGAAAAGATCGTTCGGCCGGTGCGCGCGGCAACTCCTCGCAAACGCAAAATGCGCGAGGAACTGCTCGCCCACCTGGAAACCATCTGTGAGGAGGAACGGGCCCGTCTAAAGGACCCGGCCGCCGCCACCGCGGCGGCGGCACGGCGATTCGGCGATCCCGCCGCGTTGACTCGGGAATTGGATAGATCGCTGCCTCGTCTCGAACGCTACGCCTATCGCGTCGAGCGACGGTTCGGCTGGCGCGCTCCCGAATCGGCGGCCCGATACACATTGCGTGTGGCCATGCAATTGTTCGTGGTGATCGCCATGGCGCTTGGTATTTTGGTCGCGGCGGTCGTCGTCAGCCGGGGTTGGAATCAGGCCGATTGGATCGCGATTCGGCCCGCCCTTGCCCTGTTACTTTTACTGCCCCTCGACGAGTTTTTGCTTGGGCTTCTCTATTTCAAGATACGCGATGCCCTGTGGGGCGTTTTCGGCGCCCGCCGATCAGCGTTTCATGCATCGCTGCTGGGATTGCTGTTCGCTTGCGTCGTCGTGGTTTCCGGCCTCGGCTTCTTTGCGCTGGCGACATGGGATGTGGATCGGGCGACGCAGCAAATCTACCCAGTCGTCGTGGCCGCAGTCGCCGCGGCGACTGCCTGCATTTCCCTTGCGCGTCTGCGCGGTCGCGTCGAGATCGCCGACACACTGTGGGCCTGCCTGGATATTGACACCTCGGCGCCGGGGATTGCGGGTCCTTGAGCATCAAACCCGACCCGCTAATGCAGCGCCGGCATGGCTTCGTTGAGACCCGCAAATGTCGCGTCAAACTTGCCGCTCTCGGCGGCGAAGCGAAGCGGCTTGACCCGCTCGACGCATACCTCGGTGACGTTCGGCCGCGTCTTGAGAATGTGCATGACCTCCGTCACAAAATCCGCCAGCGGCATCGCCCGCGGGTCCGCGGCCTGCTGCGGACCCATCAGATGCGTCTGCACGTAAGGCGGAATCAATTCGATCACCTGCATCGTCGTTCCCCTCAACTGCCAGCGGAGCGACAACGTGTAGGAATGGATGGCTGCCTTGGTGGCGCAGTAGGTCGGCGTCATCGCCAGCGGAAGGAAGGCGAGCCCGGACGAGACGGTCATGATGGTGGACCGCGGCTGGCGTCGCAACAGCGGCAGCAAAGCAGCGGTCAGGCGCATCGGACCCAGCAGGTTGGTCGTTATCATCGCCTCGGCATCGACCAAGTCGTGCGGTGGCGCCGTGAGGTCTTCCGGACGCATAATCCCGGCGTTATTGATGACGACGTTAAGAGCGGGAAATTCGCTTTCCAACTGCGACGCCACGGCACGGATGCTCTGCGGGTTTTCGATGTCGAGCACCACCGCCTTCATCCCCGGATTCGCCTTCGTCGCTTCTTCCAGCGCTTCACGCCGTCGCCCGGCGATCAGCACCTGATTGCCCGCCTCGAGAAACGCCTCCGCCAACCCCAGTCCAATGCCCGAGCCGCCGCCGGTAATGAGGACGGTATTGCCGTTGATGTTCATGGTTTGCCATTGTAGGAGGGGCGACGAGAAGGCTATTGAACTTTTTCGGTCCGGAATTCGCGGCTGAAATGCCGGGCTGCGACGTGCCGTTGCTTGATGGAATAGAAGGGAACAGCTTGCATCACTCAGTCACCGGCTTGCACGCTTGGACACACGCTGCCGGAATGGTAAGCGATAGCTCGCCGCGTTCCGCCGCGACTGCGTTCAATCGGTGCTCCAGCGCCGCGAATGTCGCCTCCACGGCCCCTTGCGGAGCGACAGACTTCCAGGCCGGGACGAAGCCCAGGCGAATGAAGTAATGGCGGAGCATAGATGATCCATTGATGAATCTTTCCCGAAATGAGCGCGTGACCGCTTCGACGAACTTGAAGCCTTGGCGCTCCAACAGCGTCCTCACCGAATTCACTGTGGCGCGGTGGCTGATGTGAGCGTCAAGGGCGGCGAGTTGACCAGTAAAGCCAAGTTCCACAAGTACGCTGCGATATGCCTCGTAGAACTCACCCATATGGCCAACGAGGTTTGTGGTCAGGAACAGGCCGGCTCCGGGTTTGGCGACGCGAAAGCACGACCGCAAAGCTGCCTCGGGGTTATCGAAGTTATTGATCCCGAGATTCGACACGATCAGGTCCACAGACGCGTCCGGCAGATCGATGGTTGCGACGTCCTGCACGATCGTGCGAACGTTTTGCAGACCCAGATGATCCACCTTGCGAGTCAGCCGCTTCATTGCGGCAGCCCAGGGGTCCACCGCGATCACCTTCGCATCGGAGCCGCAGCGCTGCGCCAATTCAATCGTCATGAAGCCGGTACCGGCGCCCACGTCAAGAATTGTCATGCCCCGTCGCAGCCCGACATGTTCGAGCAACATCAAGCCGAAGGGCGCGGACCAAAGGGGGAGCTCGTCGTATAGATCGCCGAACTCGGGCGTTTTGTAATCAATTTCTTCAAGATGCTTCATAGCGCAGGCCGCGTCGCAGGCGCTGGACGAAAGACGCCAGCGGAACCTTTTCTACGCTCTTCCGCCCAAATCACGGTTTTTTGGTCGGAGTGTTCCGCCCGTCCTTGAACCGCTCATCGATAATAGGGGTATCTGCCGGCAGAGGGATGCGGTTCAAATCAACGATATGCCCATCGACCGCCAACTCGATGAAGGTTGTCCACATCCAGCGCTCTCTCACGTTTGTGCCCCAGTCGCCAGCGAGCGGCTCCTCGGGATTGGTCCGCCTGTCCGTCTGAAGCGGCGGAGTGTGGATGAGAACACCCGCGGGTTTGACCTCGAAAAAATCCGTCTTCGGGCCGCGCACCAGGATGATGGGCGCTCCTTTGCTTTTGACTTTCAGGAGATACGGCCAAGCCGCCTCAAATGCGTCCCGTCCGGTGAAGGGGATCTCGTAATGCCGCAGGAGGACCTCGGGGCCCTCCAAAGTGCGTGCCTGCTTTCGCAGCGGCTCCAATTCCTTGGGCCAGCTTTCGGGCCACGTTCCTTTATCCTGAAATTCATAAATCGCGAATACGGGTCCCGCCGCACAGAAAGCAATTGCGGCAATGAACGCAATTGTCGTTTTCATCGTGGCTCCTCCATGGGGTGTGATTCGGTGCCGAGGCATTAGGCGAACAACGCGCACTTTGGTTCCAAGCAAAAGCGCCGCCACGCGGCGAATCCCGTGATTGAACAGGCGTCTTGACGACGTGATTCCTTGCCCCAGGATGGTTAGCGCTATGCAACCCAGAGGCAAACTCTGCCGTCCAAGACCGCCGCGACCGGCCTCCCGGACGCAAGAAGCAGGGAAGCAGGACGTATCTTACTTTCAATTTGATTCTTACCTGTAACAATGTAAGAATTGCAATATGGAACAAGGCAAGGACGTCACCGTCACCAGCAAGGGTCAGTTGACGTTGCCCGTGGGCATCCGCAAGGCCCTCAAGCTGGGTGCCAAGCGCAAGGTCCGGGTGGCCATGACGGAGGACGGGCTGGTCACCCTGCGGCCGCTGCCGGATGTGATGTCCTTCTATGGCGCGCTGAGCGGTCATCCGCCTTGCGATCCCGATGAGAAGCGCAAAGCCCGCTCGGCCATGGGACGGCGGGCGTCCGGGAAACATTGACCATGCCTGCCACCTCGCGCATCCCAGCCTTCCATCTGGACGCCAACGTTCTGCTGCGGTTTCTGCGTAACGACCACGCCGACTTCTCACCCCGCGCCAAGGCCCTGATCCAGCAGGCCAACGACAGCCAGGCCGTGCTCGACATCTCGGCGGTCACCGCTGCCGAGGTGTTCTACGCCCTGCGCGCCGCCTACCACGTCCGGCGTCGCGAGGCCGCCAGCACGCTGGCCAACGTTCTGAATGCTCCGGCCTTTCGCCTTGCGGAGCACAAACGCATGCTGGACGCCCTGGCCCGCGTCCAGTCGGCCAACGTCGATTTTGGGGACGCCTATCTGGCGGCCACTGCCGCCGAGACAGCCACTCCGATCGCCTCATTCGACCGCGACCTGGACAAGTTCGCCGACGTGACCCGCCACGAGCCGTGAGCGACCGAATTCTCGGCCCGGCGCGTCACGGATGCTTGTTGTCGCAGATAGCTCCCCCTCGGCGTTCTCGTGAATATTGGGCACGTCGGACCCTTTTCCCCGGCCTGCTTTTCCCCGGCCGTGGTATAATTCAATCAGCACCAAGATTGTCACCACCCGGAAGGTCGTACCATGCCAGCCGCCGCTGCCCGGACCGGAGAAACTTCGAGATGGAATCGCCGCGCCAGTCGCCTCCGGCGAGCTCAACGCACGATTGAGCCGCTCGAACGGCGGCTCCTCCTTGCGGGCAATCCGCTCACGCCGCTGCCGTATCAGGGACATCCCCAGGGTGTGCCGGGCACGATCGAGGCGGAGAACTACGACACCGGCGGCGAAGGGGTTTCGTTTCATGACCCGACGCCGCAGTATGAGAACACGACCTATCGGCCCGATTCGGTGGGGATTGCCCCGTCGAACGACGCGGGCGGGGGGTATCTCGTGGGGTGGACCAATCCCGGCGAGTGGCTTAACTACACCGTCAATGTCGCTTTTACGACTACTTATTCGATCAACTTCCGCGTCGCCTGTGGAGACCAGGGCGGCACGTTCCACGTCAACGTGGACGGCGTCAATGCGACCGGCCCGATTCAAGTCACGAACACCGGGGGTTGGGCAACCTGGACGACCATCACCGTCCCCAACGTCACCATTCCTGCCGGGCAGCACGTACTGACGCTTTCGATCGATTCGGCCGCGCAGGCCGGGTACGGCGTGGCCAATTTCAACTGGATGCAGCTCAAGGACAATCCCTACACCTCGCCGCGGACGCAGTGGTGGCGGGATGCCAAGTACGGCCTGTTTATCCACTGGGGCCTGTATTCCCAATTGGCCGGGCACTGGAACGGGCAGACCACGACGGGCTACGGCGAGTGGATCATGAACGACCTGAACATTCCCCTGGCCCAGTACGCCCAGGTGGCCAACCAGTTTGACCCCACCCAGTTCAGTGCCCAGCAGTGGGTGCAGATCGCCAAGGACGCGGGGATGCAGTACATCGTGCTGACCACCAAGCACCACGATGGGTTCAGCATGTTCGATACCAGCGTGAACACCTACAACGTGGTGGATGCCACGCCATGGGGTCAGGACCCGGTGGCCGAGCTGTCAGCCGCGGCCCACGCGGCGGGACTGCACTTCGGGGCCTACTACTCGATCCTCAACTGGGCCGATCCCAACGCCTCGGCGGCCGGCATCAACACTTACATGGTCACCATGGAGACCCAGCTCAAGGAATTGATCACCAACGACCACCCGGACGTGCTGTGGTTCGATGGGGAGTGGCCGACCTGGTGGACCGATGAGTTGGGCCGCGAACTCCAGGAGTACGTGCAGAACCTGGACCCGGCCATCATCATCAACAACCGCGTCGGCAAGCGTCTGGTCACCGACGGGGACTTCGACACGCCGGAGCAGACGATCCCCACCAACGAGCCGGCGGGCCGGCTGTGGGAAACGGCGATGACCATCAACGACACCTGGGGCTACAAGGACACTGACACCGACTTCAAGAGCTGGACCACGATCCTCCAGGACCTGACGACGGTGGTGAGCGGCGGGGGCAACTACCTGCTGAACGTGGGACCGACGGGGGCTGGTGTGATCCCGGCGCCGGAGGTGCAGGTGCTGGACCAGGTGGGGAGCTGGCTGGCGGTGAACGGTCAGGCGATCTACGGCACGGTTCCTTCGACGCTGGCCAAGCCGTCGTGGGGGCAGCTTACGCAGAAGGGCAATTCGCTGTACGCGATCGTTTACAGTTGGCCGAGCAACGGGGTTTTGTCGCTGCCGCTGACGCAGTCGGTGGCCGGCGTGACGATGCTGTCGGGGAACCAGGCGCTGTCGTTCGCGACGAATTCGCAGGGTCTGCAAATCAACGTGCCGGGGACGATGCCGATGCAGCCGGCCACAGTCATCCGGATTGACCTGGGGACGCCGAGCGGAACGATCAGCGGCAACGTCTTCAATGACCTGAATCACGACGGGGTTGCAGAATCCGGTGAAGGCGGCCTGGCCGGAGTCACTGTCTATCTCGACGCCAACAACAATGGGAGGCTTGATTCAGGCGAGACGAGCACGACCACCGACGTCAACGGCAATTACACTTTCGTCGGGCTGGCACCGGGAACATACATCGTCCGAGAGGTGGTTCCTTCCGGCGACGCGGAAACAGCGCCGCTGGGTTATGGCGGCAGCGTGAACGTGGCCGCCGGGCAAACCGCCAGCGGTCCGCAATTTGGCGACGTGCAAATCTCCTCTGTGCTGATCAATTTCAGTTATCTGACCGCGCTCGCTCAGCATTATGATCAGCCGGCGACATTTGCCGGCGGCGACGTGAACGGCGACGGCACGGCCAACTTCCAGGACCTGGTAATCGTGGCCCAGAACTACGGAAAGACACTGGGCACCACTGCCGCGGCGGCGGTCTTCGCGGCTGCTCAGTCCCCGGCGCCAAGCCTTACCAGCACCGCCAAGCGCAAGCCCGTGCAGCGTCACGTGACGAGTGCGGCCAGTCGCCTTCTGAGTCGCACAATCGACACGACGGCCACGAAAGTCGCAATCAAGCCGCCAGCATAAGCGCCCACGTTCATTCCGTAGACGCACATGAAACGCACCGGGCGGAACAGGTCTTCGCGGGCCATGTCGCGCAGGTCAGAAGAGGTCCAGGTGAGAAATCCGCGACTGCCGGCCAAACCGCCAATGGCTGCGC
>Ga0307477_10001268_pt1 | contig 21897 bp, 21 predicted proteins | sample atmos_gasesECM2C_FD_203316 | JGI IMG/M metagenome (GOLD analysis project Ga0307477, IMG submission 203316) | Hardwood forest soil microbial communities from Morgan-Monroe State Forest, Indiana, United States - atmos_gasesECM2C_515 | ecosystem: Environmental > Terrestrial > Soil > Temperate...
TTGATGCCCGGGCCACTGTGGTCGCCGTGCGCTACCACGAAGGACGTAAGGCTGTCGCAGCTCGATTCCTCGCCGAAGTCGGCAACTGGATCATTAAGCCATGACACCAAAAACACCTGATACAGCCACGCAGCTCACGATGCGCGGTAAGAAATCCGGCGAGGCTGCTGCAGCGGATTTTGCGGCCCGATGGGCGGAGGCGCGGCAGGCGTACCCTCTGTACGCCGCGCTGGCTACGCAATTCAATCTAGCGCCCTTGCTGTACCCCATGGGCGAGTTGCCGCCGCAGCGGCCGACGCGAGATGTTTTCGACCACAACCTGAAATGGCTGGATGCGATCGATGAAAAAGTGCGCGCGTTTCAGATCCGCCAGCTCCCGTCTGAAATTCTGAATTCGAGCGAGGAAGCTCTGCGCTCGTTCACCCAGCGGCAGTTGAGGAAGGCGGACAAGACGGCAGCGGATCGCGACAAAATCGATTTGTTGCTGGTGCAATATTTCGCGCTATGTGCGCCGGTGGAGCTTTATCGCGAAGCAATCAAGCTGGAAGATGTGGCGCGAGTGCTGCAGCCAGTCCTTGCCGAAGCGGATTCCACTCCTCTGGAGTGGTGTGAACCGCTTGAGAAAATTCTGGAGACGCTCGATCAATGTCACAGCCTGCGCGACCTGTTGGAACACGGGCTGCTTGAACAGGGGCGCCTGGTGAAAGAATCCGCCGGACCCATGTTCTATGACCCGGCAGCGCTGGTGGCCTTCTGCCGTTTCAATTTTTCATTGCGGCGCGCTTTTATTCGCATGCTGCACGCGGATTGGACCGCCGTACAGCAGGCCGTGGACGCGCTGGAAGCCGGTGGAGTGAAATCAGTGGATTGCCGTCGCGCAGGATTTTCCGCCGCGGAAACTACCATGCAACTTCGCACCTGGTGCGAAAACTGGCGGCAACCGTTTCACAAGGATTATACGGAGAGCTCCGTGAGCCATGCATTCGAGCAACTACTGGCTTTGCGGGCCGATCTCGAGGAAGCGCTCGGCCATTCACGCCCGGAGATGTTATCCGCAGTAGTTCCGACGCCACAGCGGCGGCCTAGCTCGCCGGTGGCCGAAACAAGCGAAAAATCTGCTGAGCCAGCAGGGCCTCCTGCAGCCGCTGTGCAAGTCAGCCCCCCGACGCCAAGGAAAGTAGAAGCAACTCCAGCTTCGAATGCTGGAAGCCCGCAGGCGCCAACTGCATCGGCATCAGCGCACAAGCCTGCCAAAACCGGAGCCGACGAACCTGCGCAGCCCACGGCCGCTGCCGAGACGGAGAAGTGCCTGGAAGCAATCTGGGAGCAACTCATCGCAGCGCCGCCGTCGCGAGGGCGCTCGATGTCCACTGTGGTTCTACATGACACCAAGGTCCTGTTGTCCTCCTGGGAGGTAGCCGCATTCGTTGCTGAAGGAGGACAAGAGGCAGAAGACCTGCGCCGCGCGGTGGTCGCGCGCGCGTTGCTCGCTGTTGCTGGCGACCAGCGCAAGCGCTCCGGCGATGATAGCGCGCTCGCGTCCGCCCTGGTGCATGCGCGCAGCGAGGTTTCCTATTTTCAGGGGCGCGTGGAACAGGCCAAGCGCGCGAAGAATACGGAAGCCGCTGTGAATCTTGGAATCAGCACCAAGCGGCTGCTTTCCTTCATCGAGGAATCAGAAAAGCTGCAGCCCTGAGGCAGGGACCTGAGGCAGTGAAATGACCGGGCGTCCTCTCAATCAATCCAGCGTCCTGATCGTTTCGGACGACACGGAATTCGCGCGCACGGTGGTAGCACGCTGGCAGGCGGAGCGCCTCGTTCCGGAAATCACGCTGGCGACAAGCGATGTGTGGCATGCGGCCAGCTCCTTGAACTACGAGGTCCTGATCGTGGGACCCGTCCACGAAGGAAAATCTCATGCCATCCTTTCTTCTCTCGACGTCTCTCGAGGGACTGCCGTCGTTTACGTTACCGACGACAATGGAAGCGTTTCCACGTTGCGAGAAGAGTATCCGCAGCTGCTGGTTGTGCCGCATCAAGACGGCTGGATGGGCACGCTGATCCTGATTTCAACCGAAGCTCTGCGCCGTGTCGAGGCGGTGAAGCGAGGGCAGCGCGCCGAACGCCTAGCGCTTGAGTCCCAGTCCCAGGCAACGCTTGGGCGCTACATGCTCGAGATGCGGCCCAGCGTGAACAACGCCCTCACTTCCGTTCTGGGCAATGCTGACTTGCTGCTGCTCGAGCCGGGGCAGATTTCGCCGGTGTGCCGCGATCAAATTCGGACTATTCACACCATGGCGCTGCGGCTGCACGAAATCATGGCGCGATTCTCATCCCTGGCGGCAGAAATGCGGGCGAGTGAGAAAGAATCTCAAGCTGAGACGGACGCCGTGACTCAGGGCGTGGTGACACGTACTTAAGGGTGGGGTAAGGAGCTCGTAAGAACAGCAAGGAAAAGGGGTTTGCAAAGTAGTCGCAGGAAGCGAAACCAAGGGCAGGGGTGGCTGCGGAGTTGCATTTATTTGTACGGGATTTGTGTGGAGGTGCGGGAATGATGAAGAAGGTGCTGATTGTGGACGATTCTCAAGCCGAAGTCCGGTTGATCCAATCGTTCTTACAGCAGGGCGGTTTTCATTCGGTAGGTATTTCTGATCCGACGAAAATTGAGGAGACCATCGAGGAGGAGCGGCCCAACGTGATTCTGCTGGACGTGGTCATGCCGCAGCGCAATGGTTTCCAAGCTTGCCGTGAGTTGAAGAGCCAGGAGCTGTACTCAAAGATTCCGGTAATTCTGGTGACCTCCCGAAGCACGCCAAGCGATCGCTACTGGGGCGAGCAGCAGGGTGCGAACGGTTATGTAGCGAAGCCGTTCACCTCGGAGGAATTGCTGGACGCAGTGAAAAGGCTTGCCTGATGGCGAATGAGCAGGAAAACGCGGCGCGGCCTGTTGATCTGGAAGGTGGCGAGTTCCTCGAAAATGAGACCTCTCTCGAGGAGCGGCTTCCGGAGCGGCAATTCTGTGTTTTTCGTGCTGGCCGCGAACGCTTTTGTCTTTCCGTGCTCGAGGTGGAAGAAGTGGTGGATTGGCCGATCGTGACGCGCGTTCCGCTGGCGCCGGCATTCCTGATGGGCGTCTTCAATCTCCGCGGGACTATCGTGCCGCTTGTGGATATCGCCTTCACGGAAGGGCGCCGTCCCGGCCTGCTTCCGAAGCATGTTGTGGTGGCGGCAATCGAAGGCGACACGCAGCGCGATGACTTGCGGCTGGGCATCGCCGCCGATGAAGTGATCGGCACGTACTCGGCAACTGAGGAAGCGCTCCTCGACCAGGCGCCGGCGGACGTGCCGCATTGCCGCGGCATGTTGCGCCACGACGATCGGCTGGCGCTGGTTGTGGATTTGCGCCGCTTGACCGATGTATTTCCGATGCCGGTGATTTAGCACTCTGCCGGAACGTTTCTTTGTCTTTGGCGGGTTGGAAAATGAATCTTAGGCCTGCGCGGATGCGCGGAAAAGTTCTTGGGAGGCTGTCATGAAAGGTCGTTTGAGTTCCACAATCTGGGTGCTTGTTCTGTGGATCGGCGTGGCGCTGTTCGGCGTGCTGGGCATCGCCTACTACGCCGGATCGCATTCCCTGGTGCAAGCCGGAGCCGATACATCTCCAGTGCCGGGAGGCGCGAACGGGGCACTGCTGGGCGCCGGTACGCTGGCACTGATCGCCGCCATCTCCATCGTCTACGTGCTGAGCAAGCGCGTTCTGAAGCCGGTGGACGAGCTGGTGAAGTTTTCGGAGCGGCTTGTTGCGGGTGATGCCCGCGCGCGCGCGGAAATCGAATCCGGGGATGAGTTCGAGTTCATCGCCGAGAATTTTAATCGCAGCGCCGCGAAGGTGGCGCACGCCGTCACCAGCCAGCAAGCGCAGGACTCGCTCCAGCGCAGCATCACCGACTTGCTGAACACGATCAAGGAAGTGGCGCGCGGCGATTTGACGATTCGCGGCAAGGTGACCAACGACGCGCTGGGCAACGTGGTGGACTCCGTAAACTTCATGCTCGACAACTTCACCAAAGTTCTCGAGCGCGTGCGCAAGGCGGCCATCGACGTCAGCGCCAGCGCCAATCAGATTCTCGAAGCCGCGGACGATATGACCGCGGGCGCAACCCAACAGGACCAGGAAATCACGAATACTTCTTCGGCCGTCGAAGAGCTGACGGTTTCGATGAAGCAGGTGTCGAACAACGCGGAAGCAAGCGCTGAAGCGGCGCGTCGCGCTCTCGATGCCGCGGAACAAGGCAACCGGGCAGTGCGCGATACGCTCGAAGGCATGCAGCGCATCCGTGCGTCCGTGCAAGCCACCGCAAAGAAAATCAAATCACTTGGCGACCGTTCACTCGAAATTTCAGAAATCATCAACGTGATTAACGACATCACCGAGCAAACCAACCTGCTCGCACTCAATGCTGCGATCGAGGCCGCGCGCGCCGGTGAAGCAGGCCGCGGTTTCGCGGTAGTTGCCGATGAAGTGCGCAAGCTCGCGGAGCACTCCCGCAGCGCTACGAAAGATATCGCCGCGCTCATCAAGGCCATTCAAGCGGAGACGAACGAAGCGGTGGTGGTAATGGAAGAAGGCACGCGCGAAGTGGAAGTGGGAGCCGGGCTGGCGGATCAAGCCGGGAAGGCCCTCGAAGCGATTTCGAGCGTGGTGCGGCAATCAGCCGAGTTGGTCCAGGAAATCTCGCTCGCCTCGAAGCAGCAAGTGCGCGGGACGGAAGGCGTGGCCAACGCCATGCAGATTATTTCCGGAATCACGCGGCAGACCACGCAGGGCGCGCGGCAAACCGCTTCGACTGTCGGCAACATGGTGAAGCTCTCCGAACAATTGAACGAAGCGCTGGCGCAGTTCCGCTCCTCACAATCGTCGCGGTCCACAGAGGCAGCGGAAGAGCAGCGCCCCGCAGCGCCTGTGGGAGCAAGTCGGTAAGAGCGAGCCGGTGTTTGCCGCCGGCCGGAATAGGCTGGGGGCTGACGCGTGCCGAACATGAAATCGCATCCAGCCACTACGGCAAAGCTCACCGAGCAGGAACTCGATGAGATCAGCACGCTGATCGAGCAGCGCTCGGCGATTTTGTTTGATGCATCGCGCGAGCGTTTTTTCTCGACACGCGTGCGTGAACATCTGGATGAAAAGGCGCTGAGCAGCGGAACGGAGCTGCTGCAACTCGTGCGCGGCTCGAGCACGGAGTACGAAGCGCTGCTCGAACGGCTGCTGACACAGGAGACTTCCTTTTTCCGTTATCCGGCAGTTTACGACGCGCTCGAAAAGAAGATTCTGCCGGAAGTGCAGGAACGAAAATTTTGGGAGAGCCCGCGGACGCTGCGTATCTGGAGCGCGGGCTGCTCGACCGGCGAAGAGCCCTATTCGATTGCCGTCTCGCTGTGCCAGTCATTGAAGTTTGCGGAGGCCTGGGAGATCGAGATATTGGCGACGGACATCAGCCGCCGCGCGTTGCGACACGCCGAACGAGGCGTTTATTCCAAGCGCAGCCTGCAGGATGTTTCGCTCGGGCAGGTGGAGACGTACTTTACGCCGGTGAAGCACGGATTTCAGGTGAAGCCACGAATCCGGCGAATGATTTCGTTTGTGCAGATGAATTTGGTGGAGTCGGTTTATGTCGGGAAGCTCGACTGCATCTTTTGCATGAACGTGCTGATGTATTTCTCCGACGAGCGGAGGATCACGATTCTGCGCCGCTTTTACGAGGCGCTCGAGCCCGGCGGATATTTTCTGCTGGGCCACTCGGAGACGCTTTCGAATGTGCCCATGAAATTTGAATCCATTGTTCTGGGCGATTGCCGGATTTATCGCAAGCCAGGCGCCGAAGTGGCCAGCGCCGCACCTGCGCTGGTGGAGGGAAGACTTTGAACGGGCCGAACCAGGAATCGGTCGAGCTGTTCCTCCAGGAGGCTTCCGAGAACCTCCAATATCTTCGGGAGTACTCCGGTCTGTTACAGGAGCCGCAGACCCGGCCAGAAGATCTCGAAAGGCTTTACATTGCGGCGCACACGCTTGCGGGTACTTCCGCCAGTTACGGCTTTCCGCAATTTTCGGAAGTGGCTGCGAAAGTGGCGCACGTTTTTCACTACGCCATGAATGCGTCGCTTACCTCCGACATGCATGGCCCGCTGACGGAGTTTATTTCCGACGCCATATCGGTGCTCGAATTCGACCTGCTCCAAATCGCTTCGAGCGGATCTGAAACCACTGGCGACATCGCGGCATTCAAGTTGCGCTATGCATTTGCATTTCCCGCCGCACCCGCTGCGCCATCCGCCGACGATGCTTACGGGAGCAAGGTGGGCGCCGGCGAGCCCATCCCGAGTGTTTTTCCCACGGCCTCTTTTGCGGAACATCTGCCGGAGGACGGCGAAGTTCCCGATGAGGTGCTTGAGTTTTTTATTCCGGAGGCAGAAGAGCACTTGCAGGCTGTGACGGAGTGCTTGCTGGCCCTCGAAACGAATTCGAATCCTGAAGAAATTCATCGCCTCTTCCGTTCGATGCACACAGTAAAAGGCTCAGCAGCGCAAGTGGGCTTGCACCGGCTATCGGCAGTCGCGCACCGCGTGGAGGATTTATTCGGTCAGTTGCGCGATGGCGCGCTCCAGCCGAACGCGCAAATTGTTGATTTGTGCCTTGAGGCCGTCGATGTCTTGAAGAAGTTCCTGCACCGGCAGTGGTCGAATAACGCTGAAATGGCGGCGGCAGTGGATCCGCTGCTCGCGCGAATTGCAGAGCTGGCGCCGGAGGAAGCCGCTGAAGCAGCCGGCGATACTCCCACCGCCAGTGCTGCGGCGCAGGATACTGGGCAATCCGCACCGGGTGCTCGCCCTGCGCAGGCACTGCCACAGGCGAAATCAGTGCGCATTTCCCTGGACCGGCTTGACCGCATGATGAACGCCGTCGGCGAACTGGTGATCAATCGTACCCGCATGCTCGGACGCTTGTCTGAACTCGCCAAGCTCGTGGACGTGCTGAATTTCTCAAAGGGCCGGCTTTCGGGAAAAGTTTCCGAATTTCAGGACAAGCACGAGTTTACCCAGCTCAATGCCTCGCTGGTCCCCGGCAGTCATGCGCCGCAGATGGACACTTTCCGCAGCCATTTCACTGCCATGCCCTCCATTACGTCCAATGATTTGCTCGAGTTCAGCGAGCTCGAAATGGACCGCTACGATGACTTCAACATACTGTCTCGCTCGCTGACGGAAATTTCCGCGGACGTCACCGAAGTGCTCACGCAACTCGAAGGGTTCATGGGCCGCGTGGATTCGGATATTGATGAGTTCACCAAGCTCGCGCATCACCTGCAGGATGAAATCACCGCCGCACGCATGGTGCCCATCGGCAATCTCTATACTCGGCTCTCGCGCACTGTGCGCGATGCAGCGAAGGCCACCGGAAAACCCGTGGAGCTTTCGCTCGAAGGCGCTGAGACAGAACTCGACAACAACATCATCCAACACATCTCCGACCCGCTGATCCATCTTGTGCGCAACGCGGTGGCGCACGGACTCGAGTTCGCAACCGCGCGCACCGAGGCGGGCAAGCCTGAAAAGGGCCGCATTACGGTGCGCGCTTATCATCGCGGCAACCATATTTTCATCGAGGTGGAGGATGATGGGCGAGGCATTGATTACGAAAAAGTGCGCCAGAGCGTAATCGAATCCGGCGCAATGTCCGCTGTGGGCGCTGCGGAATTGTCTGAACGCGAACTCCGCGAATTTCTTTTCCGCCCGGGATTTTCCACTGCCCCCTCGAAGACGGAACTGGCAGGGCGTGGCGTCGGCCTCGACGTTGTGCGCGCCAACGTGCACGCTTTGAATGGCGAAATCGAGGTTCGCTCGGAGCTGGGTCGCGGCGCATGCTTCACGGTGAAAGTCCCGCTTACCCTCATCATTTCGCAAGCATTGTTCGTTCGCTGCGGCACATCCGTGTTTGCTCTGCCGCTCGCCGTGGTCGAGGAAATTCGGCGGCTGCGGCCAGAGGAAATCGAGGACGTCGGCGGAAAGCTGCTGACGCGCGTGCGCGATGTGGTCACCGAAGTGGTCAGGCTGGACTTGCAGCTCTCGCTGCCTGCGCTTGAGCCTCTGAACGGCTACTTCCACATGGTTATCGTGAAAGTAGCGGGCAAGCAAGTGGGCGTGGTGGTGGAAGAAGTTCTCGGTAAGGATGAAATCGTCATCAAGAATCTGGGCGACTTCATGCGCCGCGTGAAACTCTTCCCCGGAACGACCATCGCGCCGGATGGCAGCCTGATCCTGCTGATTGATCTGAACCGCCTGGTTTCCGCCGACACGGCTGAGCGCCATGCGTTGCCCACGTCCTCACCTGCCGCGCGTGTATTCGCGCCCGGCGCAGAAGCGGTGGCCGCGGGCAGCATCCCGGCCGAAGCAGTGGACCCGGTGGAAAACGATCGGGTAGTGGTTGTCGCAGACGATTCCATCAGCATTCGAAAATTCGTCGGCCGCATGCTTGAAAAGGCGGGCTATCGCGTCAAGCTCGCATCCGACGGGCTCGAGGCCTCGGAAATCATTGCGCAAGTGGGCTGCCACCTGCTGATTACGGACCTGGAAATGCCGCGCATGAATGGATACGAGCTGATGGCCCATTTGCGCCAGAGTCCGGCAACGAAGCGCATTCCCGTGCTTGTGGTCACCTCGCGCGCGGGCGCGAAACACCGTGAACGCGCCATGAAGGAAGGCGCCTCCGGATTCTTGACCAAGCCGGTGCAGGAAGATCAATTGATCGCAACCGTCGAGAGCCTGATGGGCTCGGAGACGCCGAAGGGGCGTCCGGCGGCAGGAGTGCCGATACGGCGGGATTGAGATGACCAAGGGACCGGAAAAAAAGGTTCGCGTTCTCGTGGTGGACGACTCCGCCTTCATGTGCAAGGTGTTGCAGGAGATCATCAACGCGGACCCGCAACTGGAAGTCGCAGGACAGGCGCGCGACGGCCGCGATGCCGTGGCGCTGGCGGAATCGCTGCGTCCCGACGTGATCACCATGGACATCAACATGCCCCACATCAATGGCCTGCAGGCCACTGAGCTGATCATGTCTCAAAACCCGCGGCCCATTGTGATTGTCAGTTCCGAATCGCGCGAGGGTGCGTCGAGCACGCTGCGCGCGCTCGAGCTGGGCGCTATTGATTTTGTACCCAAGCCAACCAGCGGCATTGATCTGGATATGAGAAATACGCGCGAGGAGCTGACGCGAAAATTAAAAATGGCCGCGAAAGTGCGCGTGGTACGAACCGCGACTCGCTCGAAATTGCCCGCGCCTCATGCGCCTGTTCCCGCCTCGATCACTCCGGCAACCGGGGCGGCGTTCGCGGCGCAAAACGGCGGTAAATTCCCGATGGTTGTGATTGCGGCATCCACCGGCGGACCCGCGGCAGTAATGCGCGTCGTCGCAGGATTGCCCAAGGAATTTCCCGCGGCGGTATTTCTGGTCCTGCACATGCCGCCCGCGTTCACCAGTCAATTCACCTTGCAATTGGCGGAGATCGCCTTGGTGCCAGTGAAAGAAGCAGAAACGGGTGAACCTGCGCAGCCGGGAATGATTTATCTCTGCCCGGGCTCGCATCATCTGCGGCTTTCCTCGACGGGAAAAATCGCGCTGGATGCCGGCGCGCGAATTGACGGCTATCGCCCTTGCGCGGACGTCGCATTTGAATCGATCGGAGCCTACGCGCGAGCGCTCACCGTTGCCGTAGTCCTGACAGGCATGGGCTCGGATTCGGCGAAGGGTGTGAAAGCCGTGAAGGCTGCGGGAGGCTACGTGATCGCGCAGGATGAGGCAAGCTCCACAATTTTTGGCATGCCTGCGGAAGCCATCAAAACAGGCACCGTGAACGAAGTCTTGGGCCTGGATGAAATCAGCGGGGCGATCGATAAGCGCATCACCAAGCTGATGCGGCTGGCGCCCGTGAGTGTGCGATGAAAATCGCCAGCCAGGATACTGGGAAATCGCGCCGCGCACGCCGAACAGAACCGGTGATTCTGTTTTCGGTGGCGCATCAGACATTCGCGATTTCGGCGGACTCGGTGCAGGAAATTCGCAGTACCGACAGCATTGCGGGCGCTGCCAATGAGATCGAGCGGCCATTCATGGCGAAAGTGCGCCACACTCTCGACCGCGCGCACAGGAAATACTACGTGGTCAATGCCTGCGCGCATTTCAACCTGCCCGTCACCCGGCCCACATTAGTGCTGATTCTGCGCCAACTGCGTGTGGCTGTGCTGGTCGATAAAATTGAGCGCATGGCTGAAATCAACGCCGTGCACCCGCTGCCGCGAGCATTCATTGGTGAAGAGCGCCGTTGGTACCGCGGCCTGGCTTACGTCGAAGACCACGTGGTCCCGGTCGTCGAACCAACAGGTTTCCTCACGCGGGAGGAATTTCTGGCGCTCGATCGAACTACGAAGGCGGCCGAGTCGCAGCGAGAGATGGAAGGAGCCGTTCCGGCATGATCGCGGTGGAAAATTCGGATCCCAACTCATTCGTCCTGCTTCAGGTGGGCGAGCGTCGGTTCGCGTTGCCTTCTGAAATCGTCGTTGAGCTGGCGCCTCCCGTGCGCCTGCACACGTTTCCGCACACATCCGCCTTGGTGGCGGGCGTGATCGTCCGGCGCGGCCAGATCGTGCCGGTCTACGACGTCGCACCGACACTCCTGGGCAAGGATTCTCCCGCTCACCGTTTTTATCTGATTGCCCAGCGCACCTTCGAGAAATCAATGGAAGCAAGCGCCATCCCGTTGAACGGCGAATGCGAACTCGCCTCTGCCGAAGTGCAACCGCCTGCGGAAGGCCGCCCGGACTATATTTCTGGAACACTTGAGATCGGCGAAGAAACAGTGGAGCTGCTGAATTTCGAGGCGCTGGTGACGCACCAATCAGCGGAATCCAGAAATCCGTCACACGCCGGGGTGCAGTCATGACTGCGCCCGCAAATCTTCCCCGGATCCTGCTGATCGACAGCAACGTGTATTTTACGAAGCGGCTCAGCGATGCCTTGCAGCAGCAAGGATTCGAGGTGATCCCCAGCACGCAAGCCGCATACGCTCTCACCATGCTTGAATGGAGCACACCGGCAGCCGTTCTCTGCGCCACGAACCTGCGCGAAATGGGAGCCCTCGAAATTGCCCCGATTCTGCGTGCCGACCCCAAGACCGCAAATCTCCCGCTGATTGCAGTCGGCAGCGGAGGGGATCAGGCGCTTCTGGAAGCCTATCGCGCCGGATGCGACGACTATGTGGACCGCCGTCGCCAGCCTTCCGACATTGCCGCGCATGTCCGCAATTTTCTGGTCAGCCGTCAGGAAGGTTTTCAGCCCACACAGATGCTGATCCCCACGGACACAGCGCTCAGCGGCAATCTTTCGCAGTTTGATCTTCCCGGTGTGATTCAGATGCTCGGACAGGCGCGCCAGACGGGAGCCATGCACATCAATGCCGGCGATACCGATGGAATTATTTTCTTCGAAGCAGGGGAGATCTTTCATGCCGAGTGCGGCATGCTCTTTGGTGATGAAGCAGTCACCCAAATCGTGAAGAGCTGCCAGGGAGCCGGTAAGGGCGTTTACAAATTTGTGTACGGCGCAACAGCGGCCCAGCGGACAGTGCTGCGTTCGGCCACCGATTTATTGCTCGATGCCATGCGCGAGTTCGACGAAAGCGAACGCGACCACGTGGAGAAGGAGTCGTCATGAGCGATTCGCAATCCCTCACCGCTGTACGCATTCCGACCGTTTATTTCATCGACGACAGCGCCACCATGCGCGAAGTCATCAAGATTGCCTTCCGCAAGGAGAACATCCACGTCATCACCTGTCCCGATGCAGCTACAGCACTCGCGCAATTCGGCGAAGTCGCACCGGATGTCGTCATCACTGACGTGATCATGCCTGACAAGGACGGCTACCAGGTCTGTGAATTTATCAAGCAGCATGAACAGCTCGGAAGAACGCCTGTTATCCTGATGTCCGGCGTGGTGAATCGCACGGTTGCGGAAAAAGCGATGGCTGTGAAAGCTGATGAGCTGATACGAAAACCCTTTCAGCCTCAGGATCTGATTATCCGTGTAAAAAATCTACTGTCTCCTAGGCCGCCAGCTACCACCATTGCAGTTGAATCTTCCAGTTCTTCGCGTGCCGCATCGCCAGAACCATCCCCCGCTCTTTCAAGTCCATTGTCGAATTTGTTTTCGCCGACTCCGCAATCCTCTGCAGGTGCACGTCCAGGTCCGGGTCTCGCTGCACCACCGTCAAGCGCAGTGGCGCTCGCTGCACCTCCGTCCGTTTCGGCACAGCGCGCCATGGCTTCTCCGGCCGCGCCACCGCCCGCAGATGTTCAAAAACTGCGCAACGAAATTCGCCGCCTGGAGCTCCTGGTCAAGAAACTGCAAGCGGAACTCGAGGCCGAGCATCAATATTGTGCCGCGCTCGAAGCGCACTTTAAAGTTCTGCAGGAAGGCAGTTAGCAATGCATCGCTTTGAGTCCATTTTGGGTCGTCTCATCTCTCTCGACGTTACTCCTTTGAAATCATTCCTCATCACCGCTTGACCTACCTTCCCGCTCCGCCTACTCTGTAGCTACCTCTCCGAGTCAGGCGGTTTGCAACCCCTTAGGCGCATCTGTCTGGAGGTTTGTCCGATGGGGCGCCGCAGTGAGACGCGTATCACCAAGCGTGCGCCGGTTCTCGTCCACGGCACCGATCCCAGCGGGAGCCCCTTCGCCGTCCCTGCACAACTCATTGACATCATTGGCGCGGGTGCATCTTTGACTGGACTGAATGGTGTTGGGCTTCCAGGCACAAAAGTGGAGCTCGAGTATCAAGGCCGAAAGGCCCGCTATCGAATTCAATGGGTAGGTAAAGAGGGAACGAAACGCGCGAATCAAGTGGGCCTCCGTAGTCTGGAACCCGGAAGCTTCATATGGGGAGTCCAATTACCAGACTGGTCAGAGGACACATTTGATCCCGGCCAGCTGGAGGATGCCAGGACCGCGTCCATCTACCGGTCCGGCAATGGAGCGACGGCCAAGGGCAGAGAGCGCCGAGTATTTATGCGCCACACCTGCCGAATCGAAGCGATTGTCACCATCGAAGGTACAGACTTGAGCACGCCAACAATTGTCTCGGATTTGTCCCTGGGCGGCTGCTACCTGGAAATGCTCTCGCCATTTCCCATGACCACCTCCGTTGAGCTGAGAATGAACCCCGGCAACACCACCCTCCACGTACATGGCCAGGTACGGACTTCACAGAGTGGGATGGGTATGGGCATATCCTTTACCGGGCTCACACCGGAGGATTTCGAGAAGTTGCGAAAGCTTGCGCCGCCAGACGCGGCTTCGCAAAAGCCCATCAGTGTGGCATCTCCTGCAAAGGCACCGCTCGCGTCACTCCCGCCGCCTGTGACCGCGGCGGCTCCGCCTCCCCCCACAATCGCCGGGACGCCCCCGGCCACCGAAGCTGTCGAGTCTGAGTTTGAGTTCTCACAGGATTTAACGCATTCAGATCCCGGAGATGTAAACCAATCCGTAGTTGGGGGGCAGCCTTCGACAGCCGATGCCCTGGAAGCGATCGTGCGGGCCCTTTTCCGAAAAGGAGTTTTGAACCGCAGCGAAGTGGCCGAAGAGCTCCGGAAATTGATGACTGTGAAGTCCTCCTGAACTCCCGTTCCTCTCTTCGGCACTGACTCAGTTTGCTGTTGTGCCCTGTCGTCGCGCTTGGCATTCCTGCTGGAGAGTGGCAGAATTCCCACCTCTTTAGAGTCACGCAAACTTCGACCGAGGACCTTTAAGATGAGGCGAAAGGCAACAATTCTCACTGTGGCGCTCAGCATTGCACTAATCTCGCTCGGCAAGTATTCGCCAGGTGCGTCCGCTTCAGATGCACAGCCAACTTCCTCGCGCAGCTTTACATTCACCTATATCACTCATGTTCCGGCCATGCCTGCGGGGATTCATCAGCTTCGAATCTGGATGCCGCTGCCCTACGAAGAGCGCTCCCAGATTGTTTCAGACGTAAAGATCGAAACACCGGTTCGCTTCAAGATTGAACATGAAAAGGAATACGGCAACCGCTACGCCTATTTTGCTGTGGACTCCGACGAGGTGAAGGGTTCTTTCGACATTCGGCTGACATTTCATGCCCAGCGTCTCGAGCACCGCGTCTCCCTCACCATGAACGATGACCCGCCAGCGCAGCATCTGGTCTCTCCCGCTCGCTTCTTGCTGCCCGACCGCCTGGTCCCTATCAACGGAGAGATCGCCCAGATTTCCGGTGAGCAGACACAGGGCGCGACAGAGCCTGTTGGTAAGGCGCGCCGGCTCTATAACTATGTCGTCTCCACCATGCATTACGATCATGAGGGCACCGGTTGGGGCCGCGGTGACGCTGTCTGGGCCTGCGACAATAAGCACGGAAACTGCACCGATTTTCATTCTTTCTTTATCGCCATGGCTCGCGCCGCTGGAATTCCCGCGCGCTTTGAAATCGGATTTTCTCTGCCCACGGGTGTTTCCCAGGGCGCTATCGGGGGCTACCATTGCTGGGCGGAATTTTATGTGCAGGGGATTGGCTGGATTCCTGTCGACGCTTCCGAGGCTTCGAAGAACAAAGACATGTCGGACTACTTCTTCGGGGCCACTGACCAGAATCGCGTGATGTTCTCGCTCGGCCGCGACATTCGTCTGAAGCCCGGACAAAAGGGTGAGCCGCTGAATTATTTTGTATATCCTTTCGCCGAGCTGGATGGAAAGCCGTTCGACGGCCTCAAGAATGAATTTTCATTCCGTGACGACCCGAAGCCTAAGGGGACCCCCACGAAAGTTGCAACTTCGGACTAGGTCCTCACGAATTCACGCCAATCGTAATTGTCAATCGAGCCCCTTCGAGTGAAGGAATTCGCGGGCCACATCGCCAATGTCGTGATGCTCCCCGTCCACCGCGTAATTCATCTTCTGCATTTCCGAATCGGTGATTTTTCCAGCCAGGTCCGCGATGGCCTCGCGCACGACGGGGTAGCGCTCCATAATCTCCCGCCGCACTATCGGAGCCGCTTCATAGGGCGGGAAATAATGTTTGTCGTCTTCGAGCATCACCAGATCACGCGCCGCCAGCAGCCCATCCGTTGAATTTCCCGCGACGAGGTCAACCTGTTTCTCCAGCAGGGCCCGATACAGCAGCCCTAAATCGAGAATTCGCGGTTGTGAATCAAATTGCAATCCATAAGTACGCGCGAGGCCCGCGTATCCGTCCGGTCGTTCCATGAATTCGTAGCCGAACCCGGGCCGCCATTGCCTGGGGAATCGTGAGGCTTCCGACAACCTTTTCAAATTCATGCGCCGCGCATCTTCTCCGCGAACCACAATCGCAAATGTGTTGTTGAATCCAAGCGGCGGCATCACTTCCAGGCCGAATCGCTCCTTGTACTCTGATCGCACCCGCCCAAGAACTGCCGTGGGGTCACCCTCGATCGCATCGTGCAGGATCGCAGTTAGCGCCGTGCCGGTGTACTCCACATATGTATCAATCCGCCCCGCCAGCAGCGCCTGATGGCAAATATAGGACCCGGCGAGATAAAACCTGCGCGACACGGCAAGCTTGGTTCGCGATTCCAGGTGCTGCGCCAGGATTTCTCCCAGCAGAGCTTGTTCGGAGAAATTTTTCGACCCGACCACGATCGCGTCGCGCCGCGCTGGCCCGCACGCGCAAAGCAGCGCCATCAGCCACACCACGGCGCAGGCGCCCCTCATGCGGTCTGCAAGTTTCATCGCCCGGGCCGTAGCCGCCGTTCGAGTGTGCCCAGGAGAAAATCCGCGCCCAGCGCGAGCAGCGCGGCGGGGATCGCCCCCGCCAGAATCAGTTGATTGTTCACCATTGCCAGCCCGCGAAAGATAAATTCCCCCAATCCCCCCGCGCCCACGGCTGCTGCAATTGTGGCGATGCCGATTGTCAGCACCGTTGCCACGCGCACCCCGGCCAGCACCGTCGAAAGCGAAAGAGGCAGCTCCACTTGAATTAAAATTTGTCCATCCGTCATCCCCATTCCACGCGCTGCTTCGCGCACCGCCGCGTCCACTCCTGTAATTCCCGCCGACGTATTCCGAATAATCGGCAGCAACGCATAGAGCGTCAGCGCCACGATGGCCAGCCGATCGGCGCGCCCGCCCAGCCAGGGGACCGGCAGCAGGAAGCCGAAAAGCGCCAAGCTCGGAATTGTCTCCGCGATATTCGCCCCACCCAAAATTGGTCTTGATAGCCAGGGCCGGCGCGTCACCAGAATTCCCAGTGGAACCCCAATCGCAACCGATAGCACCATGGTCACGCCCACCAACCACACGTGTTCCACCGTCGCTTGCAGAATTTCCCGCTGATGCCGCAGAAAATATTCCAGCAGGCTCATTCGCCCCCCTTGATGCCCTCGTGCATTCGCAAGTGTTCCACGTAGGCGGCCGTCACCGGCTCCGTTGACTCCAGGAATTCTTTCGGAGTGTAAATTGCCGCAAGCTTTCCCGCCTCCATCAATCCGATGCGCGTACCCAGCGCCAGAGATTCGCTCACGTGATGCGTCACGATCACGACTGTCTTCTTCAGCCGCTGCTCCAGCGCCTGAAATTCGCGTTGCACTTCGCCGCGTGTCAATGGATCGAGAGCGCCAAATGGCTCATCCATCAGCAGAATTGGCGGGTCGGCCGCCAGCGCCCGCGCCACGCCCACCCGTTGTCGTTGTCCCCCAGAGAGTTCGTGCGGGTACCGCTTCGCAAATTCAGTCGGGTTCAATCCGACCATTTCGAGCAGCTCTTTCACTCGCGCTCGCGTGCGGTCCTCCGTCCAACCCTCCAGTCGCGGTACAACTGCAATATTTCGTTCTACCGTGAAATGCGGGAACAATCCGATCTCCTGAATCACGTAGCCGATATGCCGCCGCAGCGCGATGGCATCCCATGCAATCGTCGAGCGCCCCTCGATGAGCACTGCCCCTGAACTCGGCTCCAGCAAACGATTTATCAATTTGAGCGCCGTGGTTTTTCCCGCGCCACTACGCCCAAGCAGCACCAGCGTCTCGCCACTCTGCACCCTGAAGCTCACAGCCTTGAGGAGTTCCTGGCCTCCGTTCAGTCGGAAGCTGACCTGGCGAAATTCGATTACAGGTTCATTGCCGGGAGGGCGATTGGCTGTGGAGCTCATTGCGGGTGGGCGCGGCAGATCGCTCCGCGTCTGGCGCAGGCTAGCAAGCGCCTTCCCGCCCTGTCAAACGCATCCGCGCGCGCCATCGAGAAAACTATTGCCCGCACACTCTGCAGCCGGTATATGCTCCGCGATTCGGAAGCTTGCCATCGAATGGGGCCTGTAAAACAATGACCGGAGACCCTGGAAAAAATTCGTCCCCAGAAGCATCGCAGCCCGCCTCCTCAAGCTGGTTGTGGAACGAAGACCTCGCTCCCATCCCCCGCGAATGCCGCACCTGGGGAACCTACAACTACGCCGCATTGTGGATCGCCATGAGCGTCAACATCCCCACCTACTTGATGGCCAGCGCCATGATTGCTGGAGGCATGAATTGGAAGCAGGCGCTCTTCACCGTGTTCCTTGGCAACATCATCGTGCTCATTCCCATGCTCCTGAACGCGCACGCCGGAGCTGAATATGGCATCCCTTTTCCGGTGTTCGCGCGTTCATCTTTCGGTGTCCTTGGCGCCAACGTGCCGGCAGTCCTGCGCGCCCTGGTGGCCTGTGGATGGTTCGGCATTCAGACATGGATCGGCGGCGAAGCCATCAACACACTTCTCGCAGCCATCATCACGGGTTGGAACCATCCCTGGCTCTGCTTCCTCCTCTTCTGGCTGCTTAATCTCGCCGTCATTCTCCGCGGCATCGGCACGATTCGTTTCCTGCAGGGCATCACGGCCCCGGCGCTTCTGATCCTCGGCATCGCCATGCTGGGGTGGGCATATGCAAAGGCCGGCGGTTTTGGCCCCATGCTCTCTGCTCCCTCGAAATTCCGCACGTTCGATGAATTCTTCGCCTTCTTCATTCCTTCGCTTACGGGCGTAGTCGCTTTCTGGGCTACAGTCGCGCTGAATATCCCGGATTTCACCCGTTACGCAAAGGGCCAGCGCGAGCAGATGATCGGCCAGGCGCTGGGTCTGCCCACTACGATGACGTTCTACTCTTTCATCGGCATCGCTGTCACATCAGCCACTGTGATCGTCTTTGGACAGGCTATCTGGGATCCGGTAATTGTCCTCAGCCGCCTCGGAAATCCGGTCGCCGTGGTTATCGCCATGCTGGCGCTGCTGCTTGCCACACTCAACGTCAACGTCGCCGCCAACGTCGTCTCCCCTGCCAATGATTTCTCGAATCTCTATCCGCGGCGCATCAGTTTCAAAATTGGCGGGCTCATTACCTGCGTCATCGGCCTGTTGATGCAGCCCTGGCGCTGGCTCGAGAGCCATGGAAATTACGTCATGGGCTGGCTGGTGGGATATTCAAGCTTTCTGGGGCCGATCGCCGGCGTAATGATCGCGGACTATTTCATCATTCGGAAGCGCGTGATTATCACCGACGACCTGTTCATGCGAGGTGGCATTTACGAATTTTCCGGCGGGTTCAACTGGCGCGCCATCGCAGCTCTCGCTGCGGGAATCCTTGTCGCGCTTATCGGCCTCGAAGTTCCTGCGCTCCACAGCCTGTATCAATACGCTTGGTTTGTCGGCTTCGGTGTTTCCTTCTTTGTGTATCTGACCCTAATGCCGCGCCAGCGTTGATTCTTCACGCCCCCGCTCGCCGGAGCGCAAGAATCTTCGGATGTCGCGAAGTACCCGCACAAGCATGGCTTTCGTCAGCTTTCCCGTGAAAGTGTTCTGCTGGCTGGGATGATACGAAGCGAACAAGCGGGGCAGGTCGCCTGGCAATTTGTACCTTACGCCATGACGAAATGGAAATGCGGCCAGGCTCTTAATCTCGCCTTTCTCCTTAAGCCCTCCAAGGTACGCCCGCATCGCAATACTCCCCAGTGCCAGCACCGCTCGCGGGCGTATCACTTGAAGCTCTCTCTCAAAATACGGCCGGCAATTTGCAAGTTCCGAGGGAAGCGGCTTATTCGCCGGCGGAGCGCACCGCACCACGGCTGCAATGTACGCATCCTTCAGCTTGAGTCCATCATTGCGCTTTGTTGACGATGGCTGGTTTGCAAAGCCGGCGTTATATAGTGCCTTGTAGAGAAAATCCCCGGAGCGGTCTCCCGTAAAAACGCGCCCCGTTCTGTTGCCTCCATGAGCAGCGGGCGCAAGCCCAAGGATCAGAAGCTTCGCCTGCGGATCCCCGAATCCCGGCACCGGCCTGCCCCAATACTCCCAATCGCGAAACGACCGCCGCTTTTCGCGCGCGATTTTTTCCAGATACTCCACCAGCCGTGGACACTTCCGGCAATGGATGATTTCTTTGTTCAATTGTTCAAGTGCTTTCATCTGATCCATTGCGCCCGAAAACTATCATGAAACCACCGGTATCCCGCGGCCATCCAATCCGTCGTCTGGTTTGCGCCGAAGCAAGCCTTTGCAGTCGAGCAATTTTCCACTAGGATAGCCTGCTCGAAGCATCCGGAGCCCCGGCCTATGGACAATACCCGCGAGAAAATCCTCATCGTCGAAGGGGATGCAACCAGCCGCGAAAACTTGCGCGGTACTCTGCAAACTTCCGGCTACGAAGTCGCGGCGTATGAAACCACTCGCGAAGCGCTCGATGCCATTCACCAATCCTCCGCGGATGTATTGATCCTCGACGCGGCTTTGCGCAGCCCCAATGCTCGCGAACTATTGGCCACCGTTCGCGGCGCCGCGGCCACGGAGGGTTTGCGCGTCATCCTCCTCGTCGGTCCGAGCTCCGAGGAGCGCGCTGCCGCCCTCGACCTTCTCGCGGACGATGCCGTTTCCCGCCCCATGAACCCCCAGGAACTCCTCGCGCGCGTCCGCGCGCAGTTGCGCGTTCGCCGCACCGAAGCGCAGCTCCGCGAAAAAATGCGCATTGCTGACGAGGGCCAGCACATTGCCCACACCGCCTTCGAAGCTCTCGCGGTCACTGAAAAAATGACCAGCGACGCCTTCACCCTCGACCGCCGCCTCAAAATCGGTTTCGGCGCCGTCTTCGCCCTGGCCGCGGTCATGGCGCTCATCTATTTTCTTTTTGCCCGCAGCGCGGAAAAGGGAATTCTGCGCGCCAACGCCATTATCTCCCGCCTCGAAGGCGGCCTGATGCGCCAGCAGGATTTAATCGCCGAGGCACGCAAGCTTCGTAGCGACCCAGGAGCTGCGCCGGTCGCCCCCGTCAGCAAAGATGAACTCAAAAAACAGGCCGACGATCTGAAATCCAAAATCGCTGGCGCCGATTCCGGCGAACTGGCGTCACTTCAAAAGCAACTCGACGACACCAACGCCCGCCTGAAGCGTTTCGAAAAGGAAGGACCTGCGGCTGCCGGAATGATCTCCATGGACGTCCAGAGCGTTTGCCTGGTGCACGTCGCCGTCGCCTTCCGTCATTCCACTGGCAAGCGCCTTCGCTATGGCGGCATCAACAACAAGGGCGAACCGATTCAAGATAGCGAGGGCAACCCGATACTCACGCTCGAAGGCACCGGCCCGGAAGCGAAATTCGATATTTTCGGCACCGCTTTTCTTGCCGGACCGAATGGCCGCGTGGTCACCAATCGCCATGTCGCCGAGCCCTGGTGGAAAAATGACGAGCTAAAAGACATTACCAGCCAGGGCTTTCAACCGGAAATATCCGTTATCCGCGCATACTTTCCCGGAGATGCCCGCGCTTTCCATGCTGAAATCCAGGATATCTCCAAGGAAACCGATCTCGCCACCATGCGCGTCGATCTGCAGGGGCTCAAACGCACCGTTCTCTCGCTCGACTCCGCCAAAGCAGCCGCTGCCACCGGCGAGCCCATCGTCGTCATGGGTTACGCCACCGGTCTCGCCGCAATCCTGGCGCGTACCGATGAGGACACCGCGCAGCAGATTCTCAATCGCAGCGGCAACGACGTCTCGCAAGTCCTCGACGAACTCGCGCGCCGCAATTTGATTCGCCCGCTGATCACTCAGGGCCACATCGGCGACGTGCTCGCTGACAAGATTGTTTTCGACGCGCAAACCACCTCCGGCGGCTCAGGCGGCCCGCTCTTCAATCAGCAGGGCAAGGTGATTGGCGTGACTGTCGCTGTCCTCCGGGGGTTCGGCGGCTCGAACTTCGGCATTCCCATCCGTTTTTCACAGCCTCTCCTCGCGCCTTAATTAAATTAGATTCGTCAGAAGAAATCGGGGGTTGATGCCGGCTCAGGTAGTGTGCCTGGCGAGTGATAGAGAGCCTACGGCTTTGCGGACGGCTGCCAGAGTTCAATCTTGTTCCCATCCAGGTCATAGATCCAGGCAAAGCGGCCGTAGGATTCATTCATTCGTTTCGCGTCAATCTTTACTCCCTCTTGTTTTAAGCGCTCGAGCAATGCATCCAAGTCGTCAACAATGTAGTTGATCATGAACGGTGCATGGCTGGGATCGAAATAGTCAGTGGAGCTGGGAAAAACAGTCCAAACTGTAACATGTTCTTTTTGCGGGTCGTCGTGTTCGCGCCATGGAAGCATCACGCCTTGGCCTTTGTCAGCGAGTCCAAGATGCTTCGAATACCATTCGCGCATCTGATCACGATTAGCGGACTTGAAGAAGACACCGCCGATTCCAAGGATGCGCCCGCGCTGCTCCATTTTGACAGGCGGCTTCGACTTTTCAGGTTGCGGAGATTGCACCTCCTGTCCTCCTTTTGAGCAGACCGCGATCA
>Ga0307477_10001270_pt1 | contig 21850 bp, 23 predicted proteins | sample atmos_gasesECM2C_FD_203316 | JGI IMG/M metagenome (GOLD analysis project Ga0307477, IMG submission 203316) | Hardwood forest soil microbial communities from Morgan-Monroe State Forest, Indiana, United States - atmos_gasesECM2C_515 | ecosystem: Environmental > Terrestrial > Soil > Temperate...
AGAGGTCTCGCCGCCGCGCGGGCGGCAGTTCCACCGCGAGTTGGAGCAGCAGCGCCACGCCCTCGCGGAAGGCGTGTTCGACCCCCGCCCGCTCCGCGTGCGGGGCCGGCCGGGTGGCCGACGGCGCTTCCGCGCCCTGCGGCATCCACCCCACCCGCAGGACGAGCTGGTAGCTGAGCCACTCCCTCGCTGAACGTCGCCGGCGGCGCATCGGGGCATGGTCGCGTCGCGCGAGGAAGGTGCGGGCGCACGAGCCCATCCCCAACGCCAGGTGCTCGACGATCTGGGCGGGGCACCATTTGCCGCTCGGGGCGCGATACCAGTCCGCGTCGGGGCGGTGGACGAGGGGCCCGAGCACGACCTCGGTGACCGCGCGCAGGCTCGACACGGCCGCGCCCCATCCCCTAGCTTCCAGCGGCTCCATCCCGGGATTCTACGAGTGAGCGTGGCGCGCCGCCACCCGATCGCGCTGGCCTTGATTGTGCTGGTCCTGTGGAGCGCGGCGGATCCTCTGCCGGGGCTCGTGGACGTCGTCACCGGCGTGCCCGCGACGAACGCCGACTTGGCACGGCCGCTCGGCTACGTACTCTTCGCTCCCCTTTCCGACGTGCTCGACGCGCTGACGTTCTTGAGCCTTGATCGCGCGCGGGTCTTGCTGGCGACCTGGTGCGTCGTGCTCGCCCTCTGGGGCGGCCTGCGGCCCGGCGCCTGGTGGCGGCGTCTCGGGCGAGCGGTCGCCGGGCCCGCCGTGCTGGGGGCCTTGGCGGTGGCCGCCGTGCTGCTCCCCCGCCCCGTGCCGCGCATCGTCGTCGCCGACTCGGCGCTGACGATCATCGACTACCACGCCCACACCGAGGCCTCCCATGACGGTCGCCCGGGGTGGTCGGTGTTCGATTTAGCGCGGTGGCACGTGGCGCAAGGGTTCCAGGCGTCCTACGTCACCGACCACAACCATCTGTTCGACGGGCATCTCGACGGACCGACCCCGATCCGGCTCTTGCCGGGGGCGGAGTGGAGTGTGTACCGCCAGCACGTGCTCGCGCTGGGCGAGGTCCAGCCGATCGATCGCACACGTTATGACCGCGACACTCCATCACTCCTGACTCTGTTTCCCGAGCTGCACCGCCACGGCGCGCTCGTGGTCGCTTCGATCCCCGAATATTGGGAAAGCCACTGGGACGACCTCGATGATTTCGTCCGCGCCGGGATTGACGGGTTCGAGATCGCCAACTGCGCCCCCAAGGCCATCGGGTTCCCCGACGCCGCGCGGGCGCGGGTCGTCGCGCTCGCGCGGCGGCATGATCTGCTCGTGGTGGGCGGCAGTGACAATCATGGGTGGGGCCGCGTGACCTGCGTGTGGAACCTCGCCAGCCCGAGCGTCCACGGTTACGAAACGAACCACGTCCTCGTGCGCCCCCTCGCCGCCCTGCAGGGGGAGTCGCGAGCGTGGACCGCTCCCTACACGCAAGGCTGGTTCATGCTCCGCTCGCTGTCGTGGCCGGAGCGGATGAGTTGGCTCACCTGGATTCTCGTGGTGTTGATTTATCGCATCACGCCGCGGCGCGCCGGAGACCCGCGCGGCTTGGGCATTCTGGCGCGCAGCCTCAAACTGCGCGCGCTGTTGCCTTTGCGCCGCAAAGTACTTGACGGAGACCCGCCCGCGAGCTAGCGTCCGCGTATGTCGCAGCCGCACCCGCTCCACGACCGCGCGATTGATAACCTGCGCTTCATCCGCGAAACGATGGAGCGCGCCGGAGCGTTCACCGCAGTCCCCGGCTGGGGGCAGGTGGGCGTCGGAGCCACCGCGTTGTGCGCTGCCACACTCGCCGCCCGGCAGTCGAGCGTCGAGCTGTGGCTCGTTACCTGGCTTGCGGAAGCCGTCGTGGCCCTCGTCATCGGCGGCTGGGCCCTCGCTCGCAAGGCCCACGCGGCGAACGACCCCATCCTCTCAGGCCCCGCCCGCCGGTTCGGGCTCAGCTTCCTGCCGCCGATGGCGGCGGGCGGCTTGCTGACGGTCGCGCTCTACCGCGCCGGGGTCGCCCAGGCCCTCCCCGCCACCTGGCTCCTCACCTACGGCGCGGGAGTCGCCACCGCCGGCGCCTTTTCGGTGCGCATCGTGCCCGTCATGGGGCTCTGCTTCATGCTGGTCGGCGGCGCCGCACTCCTCGGCCCCCCGGCGTGGGGCAACTGGTGCATGGCCGCGGGCTTCGGCGGGCTGCACATCGTGTTCGGCGTGGTCATCGCGCGGCGCTACGGTGGCTAAGTCGACCGCGGCACGCCATGCGACACCGGCCGACCGGCCCCTCGCGGGGCGCAGCCGGCAGCCCGAGCCGGCCCGGCTCGATCGGCTGATTCACGAGCGGATGCGCCTCGGGATTGTCAGCGCGCTCGCCGTGAACGAGGCCCTCACCTTCAACGAGCTGAAGAAGCTCCTCAAGACGAGCGACGGCAACCTGAGCGTGCACGCGCGGAAGCTCGAAGACGCGCAGTACGTGCGGTGTACCAAGTCGTTCAGCGGGCGCGTACCGCAGACGGACTATCGCTTGACGCCCTCGGGGCGCCGCGCCTTGGAGCACTACCTGGACCACATGGAGGCCCTGATTCGCGCGACGCGGGACCGCTGACGCGCGGCCCCGCCCGGCTCTCACCCGTATGAAGCCATCCACCTCCCTCCACGTCGCCGTCGTCATGGACGGCAATGGTCGCTGGGCCGCCCGCCGCGGCCTGGCCCGCGCCTTCGGCCACCGCGCGGGCGCGCGCGGCGTGCACCCCATCGTCGACGCCGCCCCCGGGCTCGGCGTCACGGCCCTGACCCTGTTCGCCTTCTCCGCAGACAACTGGAAGCGCCCCCCGAGCGAGGTGGCGGCGCTCATGCGGCTGTTCGCTCACCATCTCCGCCGGGAAACCCCGCGCCTCACGAGGCACGGCGTGCGACTCGAGGTGGTGGGGCGGCGCGACCGGATCCCTCCACCGCTCGTCGCGGCCATCACGGCGTCCGAGGCGGCCACACGGCGTGGCTCCACGCTGGATCTGCGGCTCGCCGTGGACTACTCGTCGCGCGACGCGATCAAGGCGGGGCGGTTGTTGCCGGATGTCGACCTGCTCATTCGCACGGGGGGCGAGCAGCGCCTGAGCGACTTCCTCCTATGGGAGTGCGCCTACGCCGAGCTCTACTTCTGCGACCGGCTGTGGCCCGACTTCGGCCCGGCCGATCTGGCGACGGCCCTTTCGGAGTTCCGAGCTCGCGAGCGCCGCTTCGGCGGCCTCCCCAGGGCCGCGGCCGGGTGAGCGCGCGGGCCGGGGCGCGCGGCTCCGACCCTGCGAGTCCGTCCGTTGCGCTTCACATGCCGCCTGGGCCTTCTCGGACGAGCGCCTCTTGGTGACCTCGCGGATCGCCTGCGCGGCGCGCGTGGCGCGGCTTTGGTGACGGCGAATGGGCCTCGCGATCATCCAGGTTGACGCGTTCACCGACACCCCGTTCGCTGGGAACCCCGCAGCCGTGTGTCTCCTCGCGGCGGCGCGTGACGAGCCGTGGATGCAAGCCGTAGCGCGCGAGATGAACTTGTCGGAGACGGCGTTTCTGCACCGCGAGGGCGACGGGTACCGGCTACGCTGGTTCACCCCGGCCGTGGAAGTGGCACTCTGCGGCCACGCGACGATCGCGAGCGCTCACGTCCTATGGGAGGATCGCCATCTCCCCCCCGATGCCGTGGCACGGTTCCAGACGCGGAGCGGGCTGCTCACCGCGGCGCGCCGGGACGGCTGGGTCGAGCTCGATCTTCCGGCGACCCCCGCTACCCCCGCAGAGCCACCTCCCGGACTCCTCGAGGCACTGGGACTTGGAGCCGTCCCGGTGGGCCGCAGCCGGTTCGACTATCTCGTGGAAGTCGACAGCGAGGACACCGTGCGACGGCTCGCCCCCGACTTCTCGGCCCTCACGCGCGTGGATGCGCGCGGCACCATGGTCACGAGCCGCGCGACGATGCCCGGGTTCGATTTTGTATCGCGGTTTTTCGCCCCCCGCGCCGGAGTGAATGAGGACCCGGTCACGGGGTCGGCGCACTGCACCCTGGGACCCTACTGGTCCACGCGGCTCGGGAAGCGCGAGCTCGTGGGCTACCAGGCCTCCCCGCGCGGCGGCGTCGTGCGGGTGCGGCCGCAGGGCGACCGCGTGATCCTCGGCGGCCAAGCCGTGACCGTCCTGCGGGCCGAGCTCGTGTAGCCGGCCACCGCCCGCGCACGCGCTCACACCGCGGCGTGTTAGACTTCCCCCTTCCCGAACCCCGAGCCCTCCACCCATGGACGTCGCGACCCCGCGCGGCCCGCGCGCGACCCGCCTCGCGGGCTACCTCTTCGCGCTCGGCGCGGGCACGCTGTGGGGGACCACGGGGCCGCTGAGCACGGCGCTCTACGCCGCCGGGGCCGCGCTCACCGGCATCGGGTTCTGGCGCATCCTGCTCGGCACGCTGGGGCTCATCGCCTACGGCCTCCTCCATCCCGGGTTCTTCCGGATCGAGCGGCGCGGCGCGCTGCTGGTCGGGCTCGGCGGGGGTGCGCTCGTGGCGCTGTTTGAGGTGGCCTACCAGTTCGGCATCGCGGGTGCTGGCGTGGCAAGTGCGGCGGCGCTGCTGTACACGGCCCCGGTGCTCGTGGCCGTGCTGGCCAAGCCGCTGCTCGGGGAGGCCCTGACGGCCGAGCGGCTCGTGCTCGCCGTGGTCGTCATGGCCGGGGCGGCGCTGACGGTCCGGGGCGGGAGCCACGGGGCAGGCCTTGCCGGCGTCGCCACCCCGAGCCTCGTCGTGGGCATTGCGGGCGGGCTCCTCGCCGCCGCGTCGTATGCGGGAAGCACGCTGCTCGCCCGCTGGGCCGTACCGCGCTACGGCGCCGCGCGCGTCCTGTTCCTCGAGATCGCGGGCGGCACGGTGATTCTCGGCATCCTGCTCCCGCTCACCGGCCACCCGCCCACGCCCCCACCCACCGCTGGCGGGTGGGTCTACATCGTGGCGCTCGTCCTCGCGACCGTGCTCGGAGCCAATTTTTTGTTTTTCGCCGGTGTCCGCCGGATCGACGCTGCGCCGACCGCCGTGGCCGCCACGATCGAACCGGTGGTGGGCACCTTGCTCGCGCTGTTCCTGTTCGGGCAGCGGCTCACGGGCCTCGGGTGGCTCGGGCTCGCCATGGTGGTCGGCGGCGTGGCGGGCGGGTACGTGAAGGAAGTGCGGGAGCCGCGCGCGGCGGGCGAGGGCGTGCGCGCTCCGAGTTAAGGTCGAGAGCGATCCAAACGCGCACGCTTCCGCTGTGCCGTGGGGGAGAACACAGTCTGGCCGTCAGGGATCGGCGCCGGCCGCTAGGCCTCGGGGAAGGGGTCGTAGAAGTTGGGTTGCCGGCGGGCCCGCAACGCGGCATGCACCAGGAGCTCGAGGCCGACGAAGAAAACGCCGCCCCACACGAGCCCTGGGAGCTCGGCCAGGTCGCGTCCGTAGTGCACCCAGCACCAACGGGCAACCACGTAGCACCACAGTCCACCCGCAAACCACCCGGCGAGGCGCACCAGGCGCCCGAGGCCGACCTCGATCTGTGGGAGTGCCAACAAGAACCGCTCGACATAGTGGCCGAAGAAGGCGAAGGAGAACGCGATGGTAAAGACGTCCACAAAGTCGGGCACCAACCCCGCGTGACGCGGCAGGACCACGAGCAGCACGAGCGCCACGAGGCCCGCCACGAGCGTGCTCCGGGTGAGGGTGGTGAGGAAGCGCTCGCCTTCCACTAGGGTCCCCGCGACCCCGCCGGCTTCAGGTATGCGTCGAGCCAGTCCAGGACCGTCCCCCACCACAGGCGGCGGTTCCGCGGGCGCAGCACAAAGTGCCCCTCGTCGGGGAAATACAGGAACTTGGCGGGTACGCCCATCTTGCGGAGGGCGGTGAACGCCTGATAGCCCTCCGAGCGGTCCACGCGGTAATCGAGTTGAGAGTGGATGATCAGCATCGGGGTCTTCCACGCCTGGGCGAAGTTGAGCGGCGACCAATCCTCATACAGCGCGCGATTCGCGTAGACCGTACCTCCGAACTCCCACTCGACGAACCACAGTTCTTCGGTCGTGCCGTACATGCTCGCGGGGTTGAAGACCCCGTCGTGATCCACCAGCACTTTGAAGCGGGTGGTGTGGCCGGCGAGCCAGTACACCAGGTATCCCCCGTAGGACGCGCCCGCCGCGCCCACGCGGGTCGAGTCGACCCAGGGCCACCGCGCCACGACGTCCAGTCCTTTCATCACGTCCTCGAAGGGATAGTCTCCCCAGTGCCGGGAGATCGCGTCGGTAAATCGCTGGCCATAGCCCGTCGAGCCGTGAAAGTTCACCGCCGCGACCACATAGCCCCGACTCGCGAACATCTGGTAGTTCCAGCGGGCGTGCCACTCGTCGTGCCATGCCCCCTGGGGGCCGCCGTGCAGCAGATAGACCACGGGGTACCTCCGGGCCGGGTCGAACCCCGGCGGCTTGAGGACCCACCCAAACACCGAGTCCCCGAGCGCGCCCACGAACCCGAACGCCTCGAGCGGGTGGAGCTCGAGGGCTGCGACACCCGCATCCGCGTGGTGGCTCAGCGGCCGCCCCGCGAACCAGACCTCGGCCGGATGCGTGGCCGTCTGATGGAGGTAGACCGTGCGGTGCCCGTCGGGCGCCACGCTGACGTTCGTGTTGACGCCGTCGGGACCGACAGCGAGAGACCGGCGGAACGAGGGAATCTCGATCCGGTACAGGTTCTCGTAGCCGCGTTCGTCCACCACGGCATAGACGCACCGGGAGTCGGGGCACCAGGCGTAGGAGGTGACGGAGAGCGTCCACTCGGGCGTGGCCTCGACCGGCGGACCACCCGTCCGCCCGTCCGCACGGTGCAGGAGCATCAGGCGTGACCGATCGGCTTCGAACCCCGGCCGCTCGAGCGACAGGTACGCCAGCCACTGCCCGTCGGGGGAAAAGCGTGGCGTGTTGGCCACCCCCTGACCGGGGGTGACCCCGTGTAGACCCTCGCCCTCGCTCGCCATCACCTCGATCTCGACGTGGGTGTTGTCGGCCACCGGGTCGCCGTGGATCGCCACCGCGATCTCGCGGCCGTCGGGCGAGATGCTCACGTCGCCGTCCCCGGAACTTGCGATCGTCGGCACGTCCCGGTCTACGGGGGTGAGGTCCGTCGCGCGACCGTCGCTGAAACGGATCGCGAAGAGATGTTGCCGCTTGCCCGCCCGCCATTCGTCCCAATGCCGGTAGAACAACTCGGTCCACAGACGCGCGTCGGTGGGATACGCCCCGTTGCGACGGTCGATTTCCTGTTCGGCCGGCCACTTCACGTCACTGGTCACGATCAGGCCCGTGCCGTCCGGACGCCACACCGGATCGGCCACCCCGTCGGGCACGCTCGTGACTTGGCGGGGTTCTCCGCCCGCAAGCGCCAGCGCCCAGAGCTGCGCGCCACCCTGGCGTGTGGATACGAAGGCCAGCGTGGCGCCATCCGGTGGCGACGTCGGCGAGCCAGAGGTGTCCGGTGCCGTGGTTGTCGGCGAGGGAGGCCGTGGTCACGACATACGCGACCCGCCGGCCGTCGGGAGAGAGCTGTGGGTCGCCGACGCTCGGCAAGGCGAGAAAATCCTCGAAGGTGAGGGCGTGCTGCTGCGCGACCGCGGACCGCGGCGCGAGGGCAAACGCCGTCCCCAGCCCGAGCCCCGTTACGAACCGTCGCCATCCAGCCATGTGCCCGCCTTTCACGGTTGGCCGACGCCCTGGCCCCCGCCTCGCGTCAGTAATCGGGATGCGTGAGGATCGCCTTCACGACCTCGTCGAACGGCTGCGAGCTCGCGGTCACGGCGCCGCTCGCATCGCTGTGCACGTGCCAGGCGCACAACTCGTTCAGGGCCGTAGCCTCTTCATAGGTCAGCGTGAGGACGTACCCATCACCCCGCGCCCGCGCGCCGTCCAGGACGCGTTGCAGGGCATCGGGGAGGTGCTTCGCGCCCCGTACCGCCGCGAGCTGTGGGCCGCTGACTGCGAGCTCCATTGGCTCCCTTGCTTTGCTCGCCCGGGGGCGAAATCTTCCCCATTCGCCCAGGCCCCGCAACCACTGTCGCGAGGATCGATGTTGCGCACCGAGGTCATTGCCACAGCCAGTCACGTTCCCGCACGCCGCGTGACGAACGACGACCTGGCGCAGCTCATGGACACGTCGGACGAGTGGATCACACAACGCAGCGGCATCCGCACCCGGCATTGGGTGAGTGAGGGGGAGACGGGCGCGAGCCTGGCGCGCGATGCCACGTGCGGAGCGCTCGCGAAGGCCGGCCTCAAGGCCCAGGATCTCGACTGCATCGTCTACTGCACCTGCACCCCGGACCACTTTGAGCCCGGGAACGGGGTCTTCCTCCAGCGCGAGTTGGGCCTGACGGGGATCCCCGCGATCGACGTGCGCAATCAGTGCAGCGGGTTTCTGTATGGTTTGGCGGTGGCCGACGCGTGGATCCGCGTGCGCCAGTACCGCCGCATCCTGCTGGTCGGCGCCGAGGTGCACTCCCGCGGACTCGACAAGACGACGCGCGGCCGCGACACTGCGGTCCTCTTTGGCGACGGGGCAGGCGTGGCGATTCTCGGGGCCATCGACGACCCCAAGCGGGGCGTCCTCTCCACCCACCTCTTCGCGGACGGCCGTCACGCGGAGAAACTGTGGGTCGACGCGCCGGGGCTGGCCCACGATCCCTACATCAGCGAGGAACTCCTTCGCGCGGGCAAACACCGCGCCGCGATGGACGGCCGCGAGGTGTTCAAACACGCCTCGGTGCTGATGCCGCAAGCCGTCGAGCTCGCGCTCCGTACCCACGGCCTCACGACGGCAGAGGTGCGGCTCCTCGTCCCCCACCAGGCGAACCTGCGGATCATCGAGATGGTGCAGAAGGCGCTCGGACTCCGCGACGACCAGGTCTTTGTGAACATCCAGCGGTACGGCAATACCACGGCGGCGTCGATCCCGATCGCGCTGGACGAGGCGCTCGCGGCCGGACGCCTGGATCGTGGGGACGTCCTGGTGCTCGCCGCGTTCGGGTCGGGATTCACCTGGGCGAGCGCTGTCCTGCGGTGGTGACGGGCGGCGGATGCTGACGATCGATCTCGCCGGCAAGCGGGCGTTCGTCGCGGGGGTTGCGGACGATGCTGGGTTCGGCTTCGCCATCGCCAAGGCGCTTGCCCGCGCCGGTGCCACGGTGTGCGTCGGCACGTGGCCACCCGCCCTCGGCATCTTCACCAAACTGCTCGAGCGCGGGAAGATCGACGCGTCGCTGCAATTGCCGGAGGGCGGACGGCTCGAGTTCGAGCGCATCTACCCCCTCGACGCGGCCTTCGACGCCCTGGCCGACGCGCCGCCCGAGCTGCGGGAGAACAAGCGCTACCGCGAGGTCGGGGACTTCACCGTCCAGGGCGTCGCCCAGCGTCTCCGCCAGGACTTTGGCCCGCAGGCGCTCGACATCGTCGTGCACAGCCTGGCCAACGCGCCCGAGGTGAAGCACCCGCTCCTCGAGACCAGCCGCCGCGGCTACCTCGACGCCCTGAGCGTCAGCGCCTACAGCAACATTTCGCTCGTGCGCCACCTCGGACCCCTGATGCGCCCCGAGGGGTCCTTTCTCTCCCTCACCTATATGGCTGGCGAGCGCGTCATCCCCGGCTACGGGGGTGGGATGTCCTCGGCCAAGGCGGCCCTCGAGGCGGACACGCGGACCCTCGCCTTCGAAGCGGGCCGCCGTTTCGGCGTGCGGGTGAACGCGATTTCGGCCGGGCCCTGGGCGTCGCGGGCCGCGAGCGCCATCGGGTTCATCGAGCGGATGATCGCCTACACGCTCGCCAACTCGCCTCTTCCTCGGGCGATCCAGGCGAGCGATGTGGGCGAGACGGCGGCGTTTCTCGCAAGTCCGCTGGCCCGCGCCATCACGGGCTCGATCATCTACGTCGACTCCGGCTACCACGTGATGGGGATGGCAGTGGCCCCCGACGCGCCCCCCGTGGGGCCCTAGGGCCCGCGCCCCCCGCGCTCGTCATCCGCGAAACTCACGCGCCGCGACTCGCGTAGAGAGCACCAACAGGAGGTCGCGTGGTTGGATTATTGATTGGCGCCGTCGCATTAGGCGGCGGCTTCGCGGCGGCCCGCCGTCTCGTGCGCCGGCGGCTCCGGTTCATCGACGTCGTCCACCGACCGGCGGCCCCGGTCATCGCTGGGGTGGCCGCGGCGGCGGTCGCGCTGCCCGTGGCGATGCTTCCCCTCGTCACCGTGGGCACGGCGATCGCCTTCGGGGTTGGGGTGGCCGGGGGTGTCGCGACGGGGCGCCGCGAGACCGGGACCGCCTAGACTACCTTGAGGCCCGGGGCCGCCGCGGTGGAGACCTCCGGACGCCCCGCCACCACGCGGAGTCCCCGCACCGCATCACGCGCGAAGGTCTTCCCCGCACCCTTCTCGATCTCCTCGAGCGCCCGCCACTGCGGAAAGGCTTCCCGCACGGGGGTGGCCATCTGCAGCGTCTCAAAGGAGTCCGCCACCGCCAAAATCTTCACGGCGATCGGAATCGGCAACGCCTCGATGTCCCAGTCCTCACCCACGATCTCGTAGTAGTGGCCGTATTCCGTGATGATCGCCGCCGCGCCATGCATGGCGCGGGCCACCGGCACCGCGGCGTCCGTCTCGGAGCGCGACAGGAGCCGCAGCAGACGCTGGTCCCGCGTTCCCACCTCGTGGAGCAGTGCCGCGACCCGCAGGTTCTCGCGATCCTCCTCGGCGAGCTTGAGCTCGCGCGCGATCGCCTCCGCCACATGCGCCACGCGGTTACTGTGCCCCTGTTGGTGCTTCTCGGTCGCCTCGATGTGATACGCGAGGAGCTCGAGCGTCGCCATGTAGGCGTTTTTCACCTCGACCAGGCGGGCGTCACGCTGCTCGGCGAGGGTGCCGACGACGTAACCGGTGAGGATCAGAAACCCGGCCCACGGCACGAGACCGAGGAGCGCATCGCTGTAGAACCCCGGGAGCCGGTCTTCGAGGCCTTGGACCGCCTGGTAGAAGAACACAAGGGAGACCACGAACAGCCCGGAGAGCACGGCGAAGCGTCGCCCGCCGTAGAAGCCGGCCAGGATGATGGGCAGATAATAGAAGCTCAAGAAGGCAAACTTCTGCTCGACGAAGGCGTGGATCCCCACCATCGCCCCGACGAGGATGAGTACGAAGATCCGCTCGAAGTTGCGGAAGAAGAACGCCTTGGCCCGCTCGAGCAGGGTAGGACGAAGCACGTGAGCCTCGCGAGTGGTCTAGGGGCGCGGATCCCAACTTGGCGACGCCCGGTGACGCGCGCAATAGCGGAGCCCTACGTCGCCGCGCGCCTAGCACTTACGTCACCGCTTGACGCTCCTCCACCCCCTCGTAGAATCGGGGCGGCCCCAGCGCCTCCAGAGTCCCACCCATCCCCCGCGGAGGTCATGCCATGCCGTTCGGCAGCTTCATGGATGCCGTCGGGCATCCTGTCTTCCTGATTCTCCACGGCGCGCTCGCGCTGCTGGGTGTCAGCCTGTGGCGGATGTCCCGCACCGCTGGCAGTCCGGTGCTCGCCCGCGGGTTCCTCCTCTACATCGTCGCCGAGCTCGCCTACATCAGCTACCACCTCGATTTCACCACGTTGCACTTCGCCCACGCGTTCGCGGAAGTCTGCGACGCGCTGGCCTTCTTGACCCTGGGGCTCGGGATTCGGCCGCGGGCCGCGTGATCAGCGGCCGACCGGGCCGCGGACGTTGGCGGGGCTGAACGCGACGATCTCGGCCTGCGCGACGCCGCCGCGGACGTAGGGGTCCTGGGCGATGAGCGTCTCGACGCTCGCCCGATCGGGAGCGACGAGGACGATGACGCCGCCGCTCGGCGGGTCACGCCGCGCCCAGGCGTGCACCACCCCCTCGCGGGCGTAGCGCTCCAGAAACTCCACGTGCTCGTGGCGCAGGGCATCGACGGCGGCGAGCGGTTGTGTATAGTGGACTAGCACGACGTAGAGCATGGCGTCCTCGTAGCCGCCGCAGGAGCGCATGGGCAGCGGTGGATAGCGCACGAAGCGCGGGTCGGCCTCGGCGCGCGCGCAGCGAAAGAAGGTCGCGCCGCGCCGGGTCGTGACGGCGCGCTTGTGGCGGCAGGTCCAGCACAGCCCCACCGCGTCCGGACCAGCGTCGGGCGGCGCCATACGCATCCCATTATACCCTGCTATACCCTGCACCCCGCGGTCGCTCTGGCTTTCCCGGACCCGGAGTCCCCATGTTGTGTGGCATGTCCGCCGACCCGACGCCCGGCGAGCTGCCGCCGGGGCTCCTCGAGGAGTACCTGCAGAGCGCCCGTGGCCAACTCGAGCAGCTCGCCCAGGTCGCTGACCGGCTCGCCGCGCGGGGGGATGATCTCGAGGCCCTGGAGGAGCTACGTCGCGAGGTGCACAAGGTGCACGGCTCTGCCGGCTCCTTTGGGTTCTGGGCCGCGTCGCGCCTCGCGGCCGGAATGGAGGAGACGGCGAAGGATTGGGTGGCGCGACCCACCGACCCGGAGGCGAACCGCGGGTCGCTCGCGCACTGGTTCGTAAGCCGCCTGGCGGGGGCGTTGGGGCTCCCCGCACCCGTCGCCGGCGGCGGCGCCCCCGAGCCCGGCCCCGCCCCCTCTCGAGCGGTGGAGGCGGGCGTGCCGGAGGTCATCGTGGTCGAAGATGACCCGGCGCTCGCCGAGCTTCTCGCCTATGGACTGCGGTCCCGCGGCTACCGCTTCCGCCTCTTCCGCAACGGCCGCGAGGCGCTCGACGCCCTCCTCGCCCTGGAGACAGGAGACGCGCACCCGCTGTTGCTCCTCGACGTCGATCTCCCGGCGCTCGACGGCTATTCGATCTTCGACGCCCTGCAGCGCCAAGAGCTTGGGCGGTTCCGCGTCGTGTTCACCACGGTGCACGGGGACGAAGGCGAGCAGCTGCGCGGCCTCGAGGCGGGGGCGCTCGATTATCTCGTCAAGCCCCTGAGTCTCCGGGTCGCCCTCGAGAAGATCCGCCGCTGGGTCGGGCGATGACGAGTCGCCACTTCCTCGTGATCGTGGGCCTCGTCCAGGCCCTGCTCCTCGCCTCGCTGATTGTGTTGATCATCCTGAATCGATGGTTCCGCCTGCGGCGGCGCGCGCGCGTCCATCCGCGCCGCGTGGCGCTCGACGCCGTGATGCAGCGTTGGGCGCTGGGGCAAGCGGACGTGGGCATGGTCCTGCTGCGGCTCGCCCGGCTGCCCGTGTCGCTCGCCGTGGACGCGCTCGTCAGCTGGTCGGCGCGGGTGCCTGGCGACCGCTGGCGGCGGCTCGCGGCCGAACTCGCGCACCAGTGGTGGACGCGGCTCGTGCGGGCCAATTGCAGCTCCGCGCGCTGGTGGAAGCGCCTTGAGGCGGCGCGCTTTCTCTCGATCGCCGCGGTCCCCGCCGATGCCGCGCGCGTCCTCAAGCTGCTGCGCGACCCCCACCCTGCCGTGCACATCGCGGCCGTGGCAACGCTCGAGCGGTTGGAGAGCGCGGCGCTGGCCACCGTCGCGCTCGATCGTCTGCCGCAGCTGGCCGCGACCGTCGGCGCCTATTACGCCGGCATGCTGCGCCGCTCGCGACCGGTGGTGGTGCAACTCCTCCTGAAGCGCCTCGCCCGGCGCGACGAGCCCGCCCTCGCGCGCCTGACTGAATTCGCCGCCCGTCTCCAAGAGCCGGCCCTGCGGGAGCAACTGACGGCGCTCGCCCTGCACGGGGATCCCGAGGTCCGCACCCAGGCCGTGCGGGCGCTCGGCACGTTCCCGCACGGCGATTCGATCGCGATGCTCACCCGCACCGCCGCGGATGCGCAGTGGGCGGTCCGCGCCCAGGCTGTCCGATCCCTCGGAATGCTCGCCGACGCGGTGACGCTGCCGCTCGTGCGGGATGCGCTCCGGGATCCGGAGTGGTGGGTCCGGCTCCGCGCCGGCCTCGCCCTCACCCGCTTCGGACCGGCAGGCCGCAACGCGCTGCTCGAGGCCGATGTGGGGGGAGACCGGAACGCGCGCGACATGGCGCACATGATCCTCGGATTCTCGAGCCAGGCGCTCGCCGAGTTTGCGGCGTGACCACGCTCGTCCACGGAACCGACCTGGTGATCCTCGTCTATTTCCTCGCGCTGAATTCGTTCTATGCGCTGCTGCTCGTGCTCTCGATCCCGGAGATCTGGGAGCAGACCCGGCTCGCCGAGGACGACGATTTCCAGCGCTTGATGCAGAGCGACGCCCTCCCCCCCATCACGATCATCGTTCCCGCCCACAACGAGGAGGCCACGATCGAAACGAGTGTGACGGCGATCCTGACCCTCGAGTACCGCAATTACGAGGTGGTGGTCGTCAACGATGGCTCGCAGGACCAGACCCTCGAGGCCTTGCGCCACGCCTTCGACCTCTACGAGATCCCCCGCACCTACCCCGAGGCGGTGCCCACGCAGCCGCTCCGCGCGGTGTTTCGCTCCCGGACGCGGACGCGCTTGCTCGTGCTCGACAAAGAGAACGGGGGGAAGGCCGACTCCCTCAACGCGGGCATCAACGCCAGTCGCTTTCCCCTGGTCATCGCGGTGGATGCCGACACGCTGATCGAGCCCGACGCGCTCCTGCGCCTGACGCGCCCCTTCCTGCTCGGCCGCCAAATTGCCGCGGTGGGGGGAACGGTCCGGGTGGCGAACGGGTGCCCCGTGGAGCACGGCCGAGTGACCGACGCCCGCGTCCCGCGACGCTTCCTCCCGGGCGTCCAGGTGGCCGAGTACCTGCGGGCGTTTCTCTTCGGCCGCCTCGGCTGGAACCGGCTCGGCGGCAATCTCATCATCTCCGGGGCGTTCGGGTTGTTCCGGAAGGACCACCTGTTGGCGGTCGGGGGCTACCGCACAACGAGCATCGTCGAGGACCTGGACCTCGTTGTGCGGCTGCACCGCTACCTCCTGCGCCGCGGCGTCCCGTACGAGATCTCGTTCATTCCCGACCCGGTGGCCTGGACCGAGGTGCCGGAAACGAGCGCCGTGCTCGCCCGCCAGCGAGAGCGCTGGCACCGCGGCCTGATCGCGGCGATGTGGGAATACAAGAGCATGCTCTTCAATCCCCGCTACGGGCGCGTGGGGCTCATCGCCGTCCCCTTCTACACGTTCGGGGAAATGCTCGCCCCGCTCATCGAAGTACTGGGTTACGTCGTCACGATCGCGGGGGCCGCGGCGGGCGTGGTGAGCCTGTCGTTCGCCCTCTTGTTTCTTCTGGTCGCTTGGGGCTACGGGATGCTCCTCTCCCTGTGGGCCGTGGTGCTCGAAGAGGTGAGCTTTCGTCGCTACCGTCGCCCGGCAGATCTCGTACGCCTCGTACTCTTTGCGATGTTGGAGAATTTCGGCTATCGCCAGCGGACCGTCTGGTGGCGGTTGCGCGCGTTCTTTACGGTGTGGCGGCAGCGGCGCGTGTGGGGCGAGATGACCCGCAAAGGGTTCGAGGCAGTAGGGAGTCGGGCACCCGGCTAGACGCCCCGGCGGGCCTCCGGACGGGACCGCGCGCGGCGGCAGGTCGCTCGGGCGAGGGATCACGACTACGTTTCGCGTCATGCCCGCGACGCAGGTGCACGTGAGCGTCGAGCTGAACGGGGAGCGCGTCGAGGTCGCCTTCGCAGCGCACAAGACCCTGCTGGAAGTGCTGCGCGAGGACCTCCGGCTCACTGGGACGAAGCACGGGTGCGAGCTCGGCGAGTGCGGGACGTGCACGGTCCTCCTCGACGAGCGTCCCGTGCTGTCCTGTCTCGTCTTGGGGCAGGCCTGTGCGGGCCGCCGGGTGGTGACCGTCGAAGGCCTGGCCGAGCGCGGGCGGCTCCATCCGCTGCAGGAGGCCTTCGCCGAGGTGGGCGCCGCACAGTGCGGCTACTGCACCCCGGCGTTCCTGCTCACGGCGGTCGCTCTCCTCGCCCAGAACCCCCGACCGACCCGCGACGAGCTCCGGGCCGCCCTCGCCGGGAACCTGTGCCGCTGCACGGGCTACATCAAGATTTACGAGGCCGTCGAACTCGCCGCCGCGCGCCTGCGCGGCGAGCCGGCCGCGCCGACGACGGAGTCCCTCTACGGCCGCCGCTGAGGGCACGACACCGCCAGGGCGGCGAGGCGGGCGCGGGCGCGCGCGCCAGACGATTTCCGCCCCCGCCAATGCCCCCCTCCCCCCCTCCCTCTCCCCCTCCCCCACGCCCCCCCTGCGGGTGGTGGGCACGGCGTTCCGCAAGCTCGACGCGACCGCGAAGGTCACCGGGGCCACGCGCTTCGCCGACGACCTGTTCTTGCCCCGCATGCTCTTCGGGAAGCTCCTGCGCTCGTCGCACCCGCACGCGCGGATCCGGGGCCTCGACACCACGCGTGCCCGCGCGTTGCCGGGGGTGCACGCCGTGCTCAGCGGTGCGGATCTTCCGATCCCCTTCGGCATCCTGCCCGTCAGCCAAGACGAGCACGCTCTCGCCCGTGACAAGGTGCGGTTTGTGGGAGACCCCGTGGCCGCCGTTGCCGCCACGACCGAGGAAGTCGCCGCCGCCGCCCTCGAACTCATCACGGTGGACTACGAGCCCCTCGCCGCGGTCAGCTCGGCCGCCGATGCGCTCCTCACCACGGACCCGCGGATCCACGACTATGGCCCGGGCGGCAACCTGCACAAGGTCGTCGCCCTCGAGTTCGGGGATGTCGGGGAGGGCTTCCGGCAGGCGGATCTTGTACGCGAGGACGTGTTCTTCTACGACGGCAGCACGCATCTCCCGCTCGAGCAGCACGCGGCCGTTGCCGACTGGTCCCCGGACGGCAAACTCACGCTGTGGAGCTCGACCCAGACGCCGCACTACGTGCACCGTGCACTGGCCCGGGTCCTCGAGCTCCCGCCCCCCCGCATCCGGGTCATCGCGACCCCCAACGGTGGCGGGTTCGGCGGAAAGAGCGACCCCTTCAGTCACGAGATCGTCGCGGCGAAGCTCGCCATGGTGACCGGCCGCCCGGTGAAGATCACGCTCACGCGGGAGGAGGTGTTCTACTGCCATCGGGGGCGGCATCCCACCCTCATGTGGGTGCGGACGGGCGTCAAGCGCGACGGCGCGATCACGGCGCTGCACTTTCGGTCCCTCCTCGATGGCGGCGCCTACGGTTCCTACGGGGTCGCGAGCACCTACTACACGGGGGCACTGCAGACCGTCACGTATCCGGTGCCGTGCTACCGGTTCGAGGGTGCGCGGGTGTTCACGAACAAGCCCCCGTGCGGCCCGAAGCGCGGGCACGGCACGCCGCAGCCGCGGTTCGCGCTCGAGGTGCACCTCGACAAGATCGCCGAGGAGCTGGGCCTCGACCCCGCCGAGCTGCGACTGCGGCATCTCGCCCCCGCGGGCAGCCTCACGGCGAACTACCTACGCATCGGCTCGATGGGGCTGGGCGACTGCATCCGCAAGGTGGTCGCGGGGTCGGGATGGCACGACAAGTTTCGCCAGCTGCCCTACGGCCAGGGGGTCGGGCTCGCCTGCTCGAGCTATCTCACCGGCGCGGGGCTCCCCGTCTACTGGAACGACCTGCCGCACTCCGGCGTCCAGCTCGCATGCAGTCGCGGCGGCGGCGTCACCGTCTTCTGCGGCTCGACGGAGATCGGCCAGGGCTCGGATTCCGTGCTCGCCCTCATCGTGGCGGAGGTGTTGGGGCTCGACCCGCGCGACATCGCCGTGCTCACGGGCGATACCGACCTCACCCCCGTCGACCTCGGCAGCTACTCGAGTCGCGTCACGTTGATGACGGGGAACGCGGCGCTCCAGGCCGCAGAGCGCGTGCGGGCGATCCTCGCGCGCCACGCGGGGGAGCGGCTCGGCGTGGGCGCCGAGCTGATCACGTTCGCGAGTGGGCGGGTGTTCGATTGCCAGGACCCAGGCCGCGCCCTGAGCTTCGCGGAAGCGGTGCAGCTCGCCGAAGCAGCGGAGGGAACGGTCGGCGCCGTCGGGTCCTATACGCCGCCCCGGGGCTCGGGGCGCTACCGCGGGGCAGGCGTGGGACCGTCCCCGGCCTACTCCTACAGCGCCGCCGTGGCCGAGGTGACGGTCGAGCCGGAGACGGGAATCGTGCGGGTGCCGCGGATCTGGATCGCCCACGACGTAGGCCGGTGCATCAACGCGGCGGCGGTGATTGGGCAGATCGAGGGCAGTGTGTATATGGGCTTGGGCGAAGCGCTCATGGAGGAGATGCCCTACCGCGACCGCCGCGTGCTCCACAAGGCGCCCAGTCTCCTCGAGTACAAGAGCCCGACCACCTTGGAGATGTGCGACGTCGTCACCTACGTCGTCGAGCATCCCGACCCCAACGGCCCCTTCGGCGCGAAGGAGGCGGGCCAGGGGCCGCTCCTCCCCGTGCCACCCGCCGTGGCCAACGCGGTCTATGACGCCGTCGGGGTACGGGTGGACGAGGTCCCGCTCACGCCGGAGCGAGTCCTCCAGGCGCTGCGGCGCAAGGCAAAGGGGCAAGGGTCCCGAGCGGGACCCCCGGGGTTTCCGACGATCGCATGGCCCGAGCCGACGCGGGTCCCGCTTCCAGACAGCATCGCGACAGTATCGGAACAGGCCTGATGCTCCGGCTCCCGCCGTTCATCTATCGCGAGCCCACTAGCCTCGCCGAAGCACACGCCATGAAGGCGGAGGCGGGCCGCGAGGGCGCGTATGTCGCGGGTGGCACGGACCTCTACCCCAACATGAAGCGCCGACAGCAGGAGCCGACGGTGGTGATCTCGCTCGCCGGCATCGCGGCGCTCGGGGGCCTGAGGGACAGGGATGGCCCGGGGGGCGGCGGTCTCGTGCTCGGCGCCGGGATGACGTTGAGCGAGCTCACGGCCTCGGCGCGGGTGCGTGAGGCCGCCCCGGCCCTGGTCGCGGCCGCGAGTGTCGTGAGCACACCACTCTTGCGCCACATGGGCACCCTGGGCGGCAACCTCTGCCTCGACACGCGCTGCAACTACTATGACCAGAGCTACGAATGGCGCAAGGCAATCGACTTCTGCCTCAAGAAAGACGGCGCCGTGTGTTGGGTCGCCCCTGGCTCGCCGCGCTGCTGGGCGGTGAGTTCCTCGGACATCGCGCCGGTCGCCGTCGCGCTCGGCGCGGAGCTGCTCCTCAGCGGGCCCGAGGGCGAGCGGGTGGTGCCCGCCGCCCGCTTCTACGCGAACGACGGGATCGGCTACCTCACCAAACACCCCGATGAGATTCTGGTCGAGGTTCGCCTGCCCGTGGCGGACGGGGGGGACCGGGGGGACGGCGTCTACCACAAGGTACGGCGCCGGGGGGCGTTTGATTTCCCCGTCCTCGGGGTCGCGGCATGGGTCCAGTGGGCCGGTGACCGCGTCGCCGACGCCCGGATCGTGCTCGGCGGCGTCGCCAGTCGACCGCAGGAGATGGTCGAGGCTGCGGCGCTGTTGCGCGGGACCCGGCTCCGGGCGGAGGAGATCGCCGGGGCGGCGGATGCGGCCTACCGTCCGGCGAAGCCGCTGGACAACACCGATTTCGCCCTGTCGTGGCGCAAGCAGATGACCCGCGTGTTCGTCACGCGGGCGCTCGCCGACTTGGAACGCCGCCACGCGAGTGAGGCCACGCGCTCGGCGCGCTAGGCGCTGCCCGCCAGCTCTTCGATCTCCTGCACCGCCCGCGTGAGGATCTCGGCGACCCGCTTGCGCGCGGCGTCGTCGCGCACCTTCCAGCCCGTGCGGAAGACGGCCTTGAGCAACCGGCCCACGGCGCGATTCACCTCGACCATGGCGCCACCCGCCATGCGGTCGACGGCGTCCCGCACGCGCGCGAAGATGTCGTCGACGACGTCACGGTGTTCCTCGAGGAACTGGCGTCCCGCCTCGGTGACCTCGTAGACCTTTTTGCCCTCGACGTCGCGCGCGGTGACCAGGCCTGCGTCTTCGAGCCACTGGAGCGTGGGGTAGACGGTGCCCGGGGAGGGCGTGTAGCAGCCACGCATCCGCTCCTCGAGTTCCTTCATCACTTCGTAACCGTGCCGGGGTTTCTCCTGCAGGAGCTGCAGGATGACGTACTTCATGTCCCCCGACTCGAACCACTGCCGTCGGCCTCGCCGCCACGACCCCGCCCACGCCCGAGGCCCAAACCCGAAGGCGAACCCATCCCATCCGAATCCGCGTGTCATCCGCAACCTCGCTTACGATGTTACGTGAAGCTATTCGAACTAGATATATCGTGTCAAGGCGCCGTGCGACCAGCTGGGGGAGGAGGGGCGTCGCGGCACCCGGTCGAAGGACTACGCTGTGTCCCAAGTCACCACCGCATCTCAAGTTGCATCACCCCACCCGGACTGTAGATTTAGGCGCCTGATCTCCCTGGTCTCCCGAGAGCTCGCGCCCTGGAAGGAGCATGTATGGCTGTGCAGGTCACTCCCCACCCGGCCTGGGTACCCGATCTAGACGGCGCGCTCGAGCCACACCGCGAGGCCATTCTCGATACACCGGTCGTCGTCGATGCCTCGGAGAACCGCCTGATCGACGGCAGGATCCAGAACTTCTTGGTGGCGTTCTATCCCATCATCCGTGACTTCCCGCAGTGGCTGCAGTTGCTACTCGACCGGTCGCCCCCCGACGGGCAGGCGTTCTTCCGCGACAACATCCGCGTGGAACGGCGCCACGACGCGATGTGGCGGGCGATGGGGGATGGCTTCAACGTCCCGCGCGAGCGGTTTCAGGTTCCCGAGCCGATGATTCCCGAAACCCGCACCTTTCACAACTACCTGACCAGTATGTGCAAGGTCACGGACTTTGCCTCGGCCGTGGGCGCCGTGAATTACGCCGTGGAAGGGGTAGCGCAGAAGATCTCCGAGAAGGCGCTCCGGGGTCTCGGCCAAAACGTGAAGATCGGGCCGCGCGGTCGGTGGTGGCTCGAGGAGCACGCGAAGTACGACGACGAGCATCCGATTCAGGCGTTGGAAATCATCAAGGCGTGCGTCGCCAGGGGAGACGGTCCGGACGAGGTGGCGAGCGCCGCCACCAAGAGTTTGACGCTCATGCGGGAGGCCATGCTCGGGGCGTATGCGGCATGACTAAGCGCCCGCGCGCGTCGCCGTCGCGGGGCATGGCCTCAGCGGCGGCGCCGAAGCGGGGCGGGTTCGACCCCCTCGCGATCGCGCGGGAGATTGTGGCCGTGCTCGCCGACGCGGTCGTCGTCACCGGACTCGATCGGCGGATCGTGACGGCGAACCGCGCCGCGGCGGCCCTGTTCGGACGACCCCTCGACGACCTGCCCGGTACGGCCATCGACGACGTCGTGGCGCCGGCGGAACGGCAGCATGTGGCCGAGCGCGAGTCGCGAGCGTTCGAGGGCCAGGAGCAGCGCTACGAGACGATGGTGGTGCGGCGCGACGGCGCGGAGCGGGACGTGGCCGTCTCCACCACGCCCCTCGTCCTGAATGGCCAGCTCGTGGGCACGGTCGCGACGCTCCGCGACATCACCGAGCCGAAACAGGCCCAAGACACGCTCGCCCGCTCCGAAGCCCGCTACCGCCACCTCTTCGAATCGGCGTCGGACGCGATCGCCACCTTCGATGCGAACGGCCGCTTCACCACCTTCAATCACGCAGCCGAGAACATTTCCGGCTACCGCCGCGACGAGCTCCTCGGGCTGTGGTTCGCCCCCCTGCTCCCCGATGATGAGCTCCCCAAGGCCCTCGGCCACTTTCAGAAGGCGTTGGCGGGCGAGACCGGCCTCTTCGAAACGAGTTTCATCCGCAAGGACGGCGAAATCCGGACGATCCA
>Ga0307477_10001272_pt1 | contig 21843 bp, 16 predicted proteins | sample atmos_gasesECM2C_FD_203316 | JGI IMG/M metagenome (GOLD analysis project Ga0307477, IMG submission 203316) | Hardwood forest soil microbial communities from Morgan-Monroe State Forest, Indiana, United States - atmos_gasesECM2C_515 | ecosystem: Environmental > Terrestrial > Soil > Temperate...
ATGCCTTTCCGGGTGAGGATCAACTTACCCCACGTCACAAGGATTGCGTCATTATTGCCAGCGGAAACACCTGGTTCGGTCCGGACGGGAACTATGTCGGACGGTTCAAGCAAGATGCCGCTTTCTTAGATCGCTTTATCCGCGTGCCATGGCCGATTGACGAAAAGTTTGAAGCTTCCCTCTGCGCTAATCAAGAATGGGTTTCCTACGTGCAAGCTAGGCGAGCCAAAGCTAAGGCCTACGGCGTGGAACACCTAATCTCTCCGCGTGCCAGCCTTTCGGGTGATGTGCTGCTAGCCGCTGGCCGCCCATGGAATCGGGTAGTTGATCTCTGTGTCCGTAAAGGCCTGAACGATGCCGATTGGACTAAAATCTCTCAAAACTAAACCAAACACCAAACCAAACAAACAAACGACCAATATGGAAAAAGTACCAAACGACTACAAAGGCAAAACCAAGGGCAAAAAAGCTGCCAAAACCAGCGCAAACTATCGGAGCGAAATTGATCATGCGAACACGTGTAAACGCGTCATTTATGACTCAACGGCAGATCTCCAAACGCATTTCAATGACGAAGTAGTCTTGCGCCATTGGCTAACGTTCTATTGCCAGGACAATCCCCATTGGATGGGCGAAACGTCGATAAAGACAGCTGACGATGCGCTGGCCGCGTGTCTCCTTGGTACCGTCGATAACGTCGACCTAATCCGCGAAGAGCGCCAAAGAGCCGAACGCATCAACGTGCAAACCCTAATCCCGCAATGGGAACGCGATTTATGCGGCTCTTTGCCCGATGTCGGTGCAGCTGTGGCAGGTGATCCCGTTTCAATGCGTCGCCTAGTCAACGTTCCCACCGATACCAGACCAGTCCGGATATTTGTCGGCATGGCCAGCAGTTGCACATTCTCGGCTGACCAATTAGCCAAACGTGGCGCATTGATTAGCGCTCTTGCCTTGCAGCTGCAGAGAACACGCAGCGTGGACGTGTTCGCGGTTAATTCTGGGAGAGATTCCCGAGCCAGTTATGATTGGTCGATTCTCGTGAAGCTTCCTAAACCGTTATGCATGGCAGATCTTTCTTACTGGCTTTGCTCTCAAGCCAGCGTCCGCGGGCTTCTCTACGCTTACGAGAAAGCTTTCACCGGTGACCTATCATGGCCGATTCGGCTTCTCGGATGCGGTTACCAGACCAAAGAGGCGCTCGCCGCGCATGCTCTTCTGTGGGGTGCTAACCAGCCTTGCGATATCGTGGTGCCCTTTCCGATGGCTAATAACGTGAGTGAGGCAACGATACTGTCTGCGCCCGAAGAGTGGCTTAAAACCACCCTAGCGAGCGTGAACGCCCTAGCTAGTCAATAGGCAGACATGGCCAGCCTAAAGCCAAACCAAGCGCTCGAGGCTGGCAAGTCTGCTAAGCACTAGCAGAGCAAACCAAACATAACCAAACAAAAAATGAAAATTAAGACTACCGTTTATACCCTAGCCAGCGACGATGAAATGGGCACGAGCGCGGAGGTATTCGCCTCCCAGCGCGAAGCCGTTGAAAGGCTCGTGCGCTATCTGCTCGTCGATTATGACGAGGAAACCATTGCTGATCTGATCGCAGCATACTTCGATAACGACCGGGATTTTTACGCGGAAATTGCTGAGTTCAAAAGCGATTACGATACCTATTCAATCGACCAGCAAACGCTAATCGTCGACGGCGAGCCCGTTGGCGAGAATAACGAAGCCGTGATTCTCTGCGAAGCACTATCGAACTATCTGGCAAAACTCGAAAATGACGTTGCCAGCACTAACGACGGGAAAGGCTGGCCGGAAATCAACGCGGAAATCGCAACCATAAAGGCTCTCTTGTCATGACACGCGAAACCGCACGCAAACTCGTCATAACGCTATCACTCACCCAAAAGGAACTTACCTACTTAATTCGCAAGATGCGGGTTGAATTGCCAGAGGACGAAGCTTCCGCGATTCTCCGCAAACTCGAACGCTTGAAACTAAAACTAAACTAAAGAAACGACCATGACCCGCGAAACCGCCCGAAAACTTGTTTATTCCGACATAGACGGCCTACGCTGCACGACCAGCCAGACCGCCGAAACCTTCCACGCGCGCACCGATACCTTTGACCGGTGGATTGCGACCGCCTCCAAAAAGGAACTGCTCGCAGAGATTATCTATCTGCTGGCCAGTAACCGAAAGGCCACGAGCTAAATGCACCACAAAGCAATATTATCGCTCTTGGGTGCTGCAGCGATCGGAACCGCCGGCGTCCACCATCACGGCCACCACGCAAAACACGCGGGATTTAGGCCGCCGAAAGTTCCGACAACGACCCTTGTCCATCACAGACACTCAAGTTTTGGTGGCACCCGCCGAATTAGATGAGCCAAAGTTGCAGAATACAAACGATTAATCTAGAATAACACTCGTTTGGTTAAAGGTGTCCGTGCGGGGTTCCTGGTCGTTCTCCGTGCGGGCACCGCCAACCGGGGCAAAACCAAACAAAATGATCGACACATTGAAACTCTCGAAGGGTTTGCAACGCGCTGGGATGACTGAGGCGCAAGCCGAGGGCATCACCGAGGCGCTAGCGGACGCGCAGACCGATTACATCACAAGGAAGGATTTGGACTTGGCGCTGGAAAAGCTCAAGAGCGAACTCCAGCGTTTTATCCTGGTGACCATCGTCCTGGCAACCGTTGCGCAGATTGGACTGCATTTCTGGCATTGAAATGGCATCCATTGAACAGCTTGAAATCGAGATACGCCACCTCGGCACCAAGGAAGAACTGCAGAAACTGCGCGTCGAACTAATCCTCTGGATTATCGGCACCCAAGTTTTTGCAACGGGTACCATTCTGGGAGCGCTTGCCTTTTTCTTTCAGCATTACAAACCCTAAAACGACCAAACCAAACAAAATGAACAACGACCAAATTATTTTTGCTCTCTATTATGGCAGCCTAATAGTGATTTTGCTGGCCTGGATATTCCATATCGGAGCCGCGCAAAAAAAGTCTGACGCCCGTCTATGGAGCATCATTGCTGGCCTGCGCGACGAACTAGCCGATTGCACGGACAAAAATGCTAAAGCGATCGCCAAACTCTGCGAGGCGCAAGAAACCCATAACCACAACATGATTGTGATCAGACAGCGCGAGGAGCAGATCACAAGACTTGAAGGTGTATGCGCTCAACTGCTTGCCTATGCTCCCGGTGAGAGGCAACCCGAAGAGCAATTCTCCGAGCTACTCGAAAGATCAGTAGGCGCACAAGCGAGCTAGCGCGGCACCTCGTAGGTGTGGCCCTGGATCAGTTGGCCCTTGGCGTAAAGGTCGGCCCGCGATTCGAGTTTCTTGATCGTCTTGTCCAGGACCGTCTCGTCCTGGATCTTTTCCAGGCTCGGCAGCGATAGCGACAAAAGCCGGTGCAACTCCGCCCCGCGGAAACCGGTGTAGTTGTAAAACATGTCCTGATCCTCTTTGATCCGCTTGCCGTTGATCTCCGCCCGCGCGCTCGGCTTGGTCAGGCTGATGTCTTTGCGGTCAAGAAAATCCCAGATCGGGTCCGAACTCGCATGAGTCCCGAACACTCGCGACCACGGATCCATCCGAATAGGCTCGCCGAAAAAGTTTAACGCAGGCTTGAGCCCGATGGCGCTAGCGGCAAATGGAATGTCACGGGCGAACGCTGCCGGGCCGCGCGCCTGGTAAAGCCGGTTATCGATAAACTGCTGGTACTCTTGCTTGAAGAGGTTCGCGCCCGCTAGCGGAACGAAGTTCTTCCAGTTGGCAAACTGCTTGTCCATGCCGGTCTGCATCTCTTGGGGTCCCATCTTTTGGTCCGTAACCAGGTGCAGCAAATCGTATAAGCCCCTCAGCGATCCCCGTTCCAAAACTCCGTGAAGCATCGGTCCAACGCTAGCTTCGACAGCCTGGAGCCCGGATGGCATATCCTCGTAACGCATTGTGTCATAGTAGCTGCCGATCGCCTCCAGCGCCCCCCAGACCGGCGTAAACTCGAACGGAAAATAATGCCCGTTAATCTCGATTGAATGCGGTTTCCAGCCGCCATCCAGAAGTTGGTAGTAAAGCTGTTTGCCACTGGTCGTGCCCTGGGAGGGTCCGGCACCATGAATCTGAAAAAGCGGATTGCCGTTCTGGTCTTTCATTGTCGCGGCAGCGATAGCGAGCCCGAGCGTCCCCCCCGTGCCGATAAGAACCCTACCCAGTAGGTTGCTTTTTAGGTCTTCCAGTTCTCCGGGCTGCAGCTTGATCTGGCCGTAACGCGTAAAATAAGGTTCAGCCTGCCAATACCTGATTAATCCCATCGGTGTGAGGTTGAGTGTCTCATTGATGAGGTTGGTAGGAATCCGGGTGAAAGGAAAATACTGTTTCGTCCACGGAACCTTGTTGCCCATCTGCTGGAGATAATGAGCGACAAGCCCCAAGAGTCCCTCCGGATCCTGCATAAAGTTGGCCCTGGTTCCCCAGCGATCTGCTTGTGCCAATATACTTTTGCGGGCCTCGGCCTCTTCAGGACTTTCCACCCTTCCAACTCCCTGATCAATCATCTCCTGAACACGCTTCCGGGCGGCAGCTCCGGTCAACCCTTCAGCCGCCGCGGCCTGGCGATAGGCCTCACGCCTGCCCATATCGGCGTACATCATGTCATTAGCCCAATCTCTACCCTCCTCGAATGACAACCCCTTCTCGCGCGCGATACGCAAGGCCGCTAGCATTTCCGTCGAGCGCCCAAAACCCGAATAAATCAAATTATGAAGGAGGCTCACTGAACGGAAAATCTGACGGTATGGCACATCGAAAATCTTGCCAATGGGCGCAATCGCTTTCCCAACGCCAGGGATTCGCTCTAGCAACCGCTGAGTTGGTCTAGTCTCGAAAATGTTCGGCGCATAAACTCGCGATTGATCCTCGGCAAGACTTTGCTCCGTCCGGAAAAGCGCCTGATCTCTCCCGGTCGCCCAAATGTCCTGGGCATGATCGGTGATCGCCTGGCCCATGCCTTTGCCGAGTGCTTTAATCGACTGCAGAAACGACGGAATGACCTCGGCCGGCCGCGTCCAGGGCAGCTGCGTCACCAGGTTCAGCATCCCCTGGAAGAACTCGCTCTCGAATGCGCCCACATGCGTGGGACCGCCGCTCATCAGATTCCCGGTAAAAATGCTGATTCCATAGCGGCCCATCTGTTCGTGCATCTTAGAGTACTCGGCGATCGTGCGCAGCATCTGTTGCCGGATTCCCTCTGTCTGAAATCCGCCGCGACCGTCATTGCGGTATTGTTCTAGCCGGTCACTTAACTCCGTAAGCCGTCTGGAGAGTTCCGGGTCAAACCCGTGGAACCCATAAACGGGCGCTAGCGCGTTCGCCACGTCTTGATTATCGAAAGCTCCCATGTGGATTAGCGACGTGAGCCGCTTCATCGATTCGTCCTTGCCGGTTACCCCGCCCTTGGGTTTAGCCTGCGCATCGAGAATCTTTTGAAATTCCGCCCCGATCCGTTCCCTGATTTCGCTCTGGATATGCGCCTCGACAGTCCGCTGAACAATAGCTGCTTTTTCCGGTGTCAGGTTGCTCCGCTTGGATAGGAATTCAGACAACGTATCGATGCTAGCGCCGATCCGACTTCTGTGCTGCCTGAAAAGATCGTTAACACTGACGTCCTGTTCCTTCATCACCCGCTGGAGCTCGCTCCCACTGAACGGAGCATCTAAGGCGTCCTTTACCTTGGCAAAGAAAAGCGGGTTAGCATCCGGCGCGTTTTTGAGCTCGTTAATCGTCTGGTTCCATGCGTCCTCAAACCAATGCCAGTTGGACAAAGCGTCGATCACCCGCTGGCTAGCGGACATCTTTTTCGTGTCGGGCAAGGGGAGCGCCGCGCCCTGCTCTTTGATCTTCTGGGCGATGGTTTGCTTAAAGCGGTTGAACACCTGGTCCAGCGCCGCCTTATCCTCGGGCTTTGCTTGCGCACCGCCGAACCGATTGGAGAGTTCCTCCGCTATCGCCTTGGCGTACTCGGCCGGTACCCTGAAATTGTGCAGTCTCTGCGCAGCGTCTAAAACCGTTCTTACACCACTAGCGTTCTCAGCGCTCTTAGTCAGGTCACGGCTGATCCCCAGAATCTTATTTACGGCCTCGGCGAATTCAGGGTGATTGAGAAGCTCGTTCTGGACCGCCTTGTAATAGTCGCTCCGTGTCTTCCCCAGGATTCCCTGAGCCGAATAATAAACATCCTGCCATGAAGCGAGCTTCTTCCCCGCCATTGTTCGGTCCCTGTTCGCCCAGGCATCCATCTTGTTTCTGGCTAGCTCGATAGCAAACTGCTTGGCCGTGTCGCCGTTCCGAATGGCTTGCTGGCGCAAATCCGCCAGGTCGTTATAGAGACGCTTATAAACCTGAGCGCTAGCGTCCTCGGGAAAAACTCCGCGCACCAGGTTGTTCATGATCGTGGGCACGTCGCCCTTAAATTGATCGTAGATCTCGTCCGTGATCCTCCCCCAGACGGCTTTGCCGCCTTTTTCATACAAAAGCTGATCAAAAGCCGAGTTAAACTCCCTGGCGCTCATGTAGTCGCGAGGATTGATTACCGTTCGCAGCGCATGAACACGAACGCCGTACACGCTCGGGTCCGCCATCATTATTGTCTCGTAGGCCCGCTGCAACAGCCGGTGCGCTGGCTCATTCGGATCGGCCTCCGGGCCGAGCTCCAGCTCGAGATCGCGTTTCATGAGCGGCCCGAACTCGATATCGTCCATCCGCTGCTGTTCTTCCGGCTTTAAGCCTTCCCGCGCGTTCTTGGCCCGCAGGTCCGCTAGCTCGTTCTCGTCCCGCTGGAAATGGTCCTCCATCCGCATCTGAGCGGCCTGCGGCCGCGGCGCCTCCAGATCGATTCCCTTGCCCGCTAGCTGGTTGTGGAGCGCATCCAGATTCAGATGATCCTGGAGCGCGTCAATCCTCCGCGGGTCCTCGATAATGCGCTGGAACTCGCGTGCCGCATCCGGATCAACGCGGGTCGGCATGACGTCAACCGGATGAACTCTGCCAGTTGCCTGCTCCGTCAGTACATTTCCAGGATGCGCGTCCAGCGCTGCCACCATCCGCTCCGGATCGTAGTAATCTCGGTCATTAAGCGGATGAAACCCCTTGCTAGCCATGTAGTTGGCGATCTCTAAATTGGTGCTAGGCCTGGCGTTGTCGATCCTTGGCTGGGTTGAGACGATTGACCAATTGGCGGAACCGGGCTCCCTTGTGAATCCTTCGAGGTGGTTCCCCGATCCAAAGAGCTCGTTGGAGAGGGCGAGCCGCTCGAGGTAATGCTCTGGACTTGCGGGGCCGATTGCGCGCTTCTCGCCAATTGTCGGCGCAAGCCCCGATTCCGGGGTAGCCTCATGGAGGGTCCCGCCCCAGGGGCCATGGTCCCCGCCGCTCCGAGTAGCCTTGATGAGGTAGTCGGCATTCGGGTCGCTCGAGGTGTAGACGTCGTGCTCTGCCCCAGGTCGGCGAGGTAGCTTGAGCGACGTGAGTTCATTGAATCGGCTAGCAGGGATGCTTCGCCCAGTTGATGCGGCGTAAGCACTGATTCGATCGTTGCCCGCGGCAATGTCTCCTGGGCTTGCGATTGCTGGGAGTTCCGTAAGAGGTTCGCGTCCGCCGCCAGCCGCGAGGGCTCCAAGGGCTGCGGCGATGTCTCGGGTTGGCTGGTCGTTGGCTCTTGCTCGTTCAAGTTCAGTCTGCTCATCGGTTTTTATAATCCTCCTTGCTAGCAGGCCCGAGTTCACTTCCGGGCTGCGCGGCGGCTCGGTGCCGCGCCATGAATCCCGGATAAACCTGAAAGCCTGATCATCAGTAAAATGAAGTCCCTGGAAGCGCGCCAGGCCGTCTTTAACGAAGCCGATCGCGCGCTGGAGGACACCTGGGGCCTTGTCGAGCTGCGCGGGATCAAAGCGCTCGCTGTAACGCGCTAAGAGCTCCTCGGCCAGGCGTCCTTGCTCACGTGGGCTAAGCGTAAGAGTTCCATCCGGTTGCTCGGTGCCGAGGCCGTAGGTCCGCGCTAGCTCGTCTAGGTTCCTGGCACCGGCGGCCGTCGCGACCTGGTCACCTGTTCCGGTCTGCTGAAAACCGTTCCACACCCGCTGGAGGAACCGATCAAAGGCGGGATAGTCTGAGCCAAACTGTGAGCGTAACCCCTGATGAACCGAAATCTCGTGTACTGCAGTTTCGATTCCTTCTGCAATCGGATCGGCGCTGGAGTTGATCTTTGGAACGTTGGTGAAAACCGTACCGGATTGCGGATCGTAGAGGCCGCCTGTCGTCGTATCCGCGTGAGGATCGCGCGCTAGCAGGCTCGCCACGGATGGGTTTTCGGCCACCTGGTGCCAACTGTCCACCGGCACGATGTTCGCCAGGCCGCGGAACGTGTTGGGGATGAAATTGCGGTTGATGATATCGTTGAGCTCGGCCGCGCTCGTGATGTTCCTGGGGTTCACGATCAGATCGTTGGTGTCGCGATCAAAGAACGCCTTGAAATTGTTCCGGTTAAGCCCCTGCTCGGCTAGCGCCTTATCGTAACGCAATGGCAATGAACGCTCGTCGGCTAGCAGGAAATCGGCCCGAGGCCCCACGCGATCACGCAGTTCCGAGAGCGTATCCTGTACATCGCCTCTGGCTAGCGGCTGCGGAACACCGCCTGGCGGCGGCTGCGCCCCGACATCGCGCCGCGTGAGGAGATCCTCTGGCGATGGCTCAAGTGCAGCCGCTCCCTCGGCCGCTATACGCGCCCGTGTTTGCTCTTCAGTCTCGCCAGGAACTCCTGTGGGCGGCGTTACGGCTGCTTCCGGGGCTGGAGCGCCTCCACGCGCCTCGGGCGCTCCTGGGGCCTTGTAAGCGTCTATACGCGGGTTTGATACGGCCCGCAGCGCGAAGGACGGAGCCTGCGTAACCATCCCAAGCGCCGTCATGGTAGCCGACTGCTCAACGATTGATTGCGCCAGGCCGTCAGTGATCTTGCGGTTCGGATCCAGGCCGCTCGTGGCAGCGACCACGTTATTCCACATCGTCTGGCCACCACCAACCGCTGCCCCAGTTGCAGCGTTCTTGGCGGCATCGGTCAAAAGCTCGCGCACGGTTCGCCCGACCATTCCGCTCATGAAAGGCGCTAGCGCTGTTCGGAAGGCCCCGATCTGCGCCGGCATGAAGGCGCTGGACCATAAGGCGGCCCGGTTAGTAACAGTCGGGTCGACGCCCATGTGCTCGCCCTCTTGCCACATTGATTCGTAAGCCTGACCAGCTCCTAAAGCCATCTCGGGAATCGCGCCGAGCTCGCCTAAGGGGATATAAGGCGCGACACCGCCGGCCAGTTGAGCCACTCTGCCGGCTGGGCCTGCTTCGAAAACCGGGTTCAAGGGATGCCTAGCCTGCTCGCCCTTCATCCACTCTTCAGTCTGTGCGATATCGCCGCGGATAGCTTCTCCGGCTCTTTCCCATAGATCGGGCACTCGCGCCTGTCCCTGGCGGTCGGAGAGCTGTTTCTGCATCGCGTTGATATCATTCTGGAGGCTGGCGATCTGACCGAGATTTTTGGTGACGCTGTACTCGTCGGGGCTCTCGTCGAGGTCCTTCTTGAGCTGCTCTATGCTGTCTTGGCTCTGCTTTATCCCGTCCTGGAGTTGAGCGTCGGTCTGCTTGGAATAAAGCGCTTTGGGATCGAAGAGGTTCGCTATCGCCCGCTCGGTGCCGACCGCCATCTGCTCGGTTGATTCCAGGGCGTGCTGCCAGAAACTTGGCGCGAACCTGGAGCCAAGTTGCCAAGGGAGGATGCCCTCGCCAGGGAGCTGCATCTGACCAATCTTCTGGGCGCTAGCGGCTTTAAACGCCTGATAAGTCGGGTCCGTCTCCTGTTGCGCAGCTTGGGCGAAAGCGTCGTAAGGGCTGGGCGTCAGCGGCTGCTCGATTTGCTCAAGCTGCGTGGCGACGGTCGATCCGGGCTCCGGCTGCGGCACGTAGGCCGTGGGGGCAGCCGCGGCGTCAGCCTTGTCCAGTGTGTCTTTAGGCATTTAAAGTTAAGACGAAACTATCCGGTAAACCGCACCGAAGTTATCTTTCATCCCAAGCTGGCGCATGGCGGTGCCGGTCATGTCCAAGGAGGCGTTTTCGCCTTTGCCTGGACCCAGGTCGACGATAGGGAACGTTCCTTTTTGACCGTTCGGAGCCGTCACCTCAACTTGCACTTGGCCATTTATAATTCTTTGGCGTACCGCTTTATCTTTAGGATCACCGATAAAGGCTCTGAAAGTCTGCACCGGAATTGACACGCCGGCGGTAGTCGGATTCACCACATCAGTGCCGAACGCGCCGATACGCGAACCACCTCCGAGTTTCGAAAGCATGTAGGTATCCGGTTTTCCGTTGACGTCGTGACCAAAATTGGTAGCCAATCCGCTTAATCGTCCATCACCCAAGTAATGCGCGTTAAGGAATGCGTCGCCGGTCGTGTACTGCGGCGTAAGCGTCGTCTGCGGCGTAAGCGTCGTCCCGGCGATATTTGCCGTGCTTGTTGTCATCGGCGCACCGAGATTGATCGTCGCTGGTCCCGTAGTCACGGCGGGAGTCTGACTCGGCGTTGCTCTGGGAGCTGGAGCCGAAGTCTGCGCTGGCTGTGGAGTTATTGTCGGAAGCTTCGGCCATTGCGAAGGCGCCGAAGGTTGTTGCAGCGGCAATCCACCGTCCTGCGAACTTCCAGAACTTAACGACAATTGCTGGCTTCCAGCAGTTCCAGCATTTAATGCTTCCAAGGTTTGCAGACCGACATCTTGAACCGCATCCTTATTAACGACGTATTCACCGCTGGTTAGCTGCGCTGGGACCTGATCAGTTCCAGGCGCACCGGTCACTAGACCACCGCCCTGCATTTTCGCTACGCGACTACCTCCGCGAAGCGTCCTGTCATTCGCAAGTGCCCATTGCCCTTCACGTTGAACCCGCCCTGCATTTCCTGGCCAGAAGCTAAGACGTAGCTTCGAATACTGGCGGATCGCTTCTCCAGGATCCATCTTGTTGATGGCGTCAAAGCCGCCCATGGAATCTATCGCCTGACGAACTTTAGCGCTGCCACCAGTATGCTGAACGTCTGCCAGAACCAATTCCTGCATTCCGGGTGATTCCAATTCCCATGGATTCGCTTTCGAGTCAGCCGCCCATTTAGCCCAAGTCTGGGTCACCGCATTATACGCTTCCAATGAACGAGGGCCGTTTTGTATAGCTACCCGATAGGCGTTGCCCTCAGCTCCAGGTTTATCTTGCCACAGTCCAAATACAGACATGTGGTTTGTGCCAGGATCTAAGCCGGGTTCGGCTCCTTCCTCACTCATCGCGTTTGCCCAAACATTGCGATCGATTCCTGCAACATCGGCTGCGCCATTCGGATAGGCGTAGTCGTTATTACTAGTCCGAATCCTTGGCTCATTAGCGCTTGATTGCTTATTTCCCGGAACGCCTGCCTTGCTAGCGCGTTGCGGACCTGGTGGTGGCTGAGCTGCCGCGGCCTTTCGCTTGGCGTATTCGGCAAAGAGCGCAGCGGTATATTCCGGGGTGCCAGGTTTCGGGTTTCCGGGTAAAGCCAACTTACCGGCATTCAGATCACTAAAGACACTTTGGAAAACCGGATCCTTCTGCATGTCTTCCGGCTTGGTCGGCATACCAGTTACCGCAGCGGTGGTGGCCTGTGTCGGTTTAGCGAGGTCCTGCGCAGTGACCGGCTGGCCGCTGATAATCGTCTCGGTTTTTGTGCCGGTCTCATCGGTCGTAACCTTGGTTTCTTTCTTTGCGCCAGGCGCCACGGGCGTAATTCCCGCCCGGCGCTCGATCGTTGATAGCAACGCTTCGGTCCCAGGATTCAGATCGCCATTCGGCCCGAACATCGGAGGCGGCGTTTCGTTCGGCCCGCGGTTGGCGCCAGTGATGTCGTTAATCTGGTTCTGCGCCCATTGCCTTTCTCCTGGACTGCCGTACGCAATTACGTTCTGAAGCCGGTTAATTGATGCTTGCTGCTTGGCCCGGTTGATCAGGTTTTGGCCGTTGCCGCTGGCTACCTCCTTCTGAATTTCTGTATCCGGCGGTATCAGCCCGCTTTGCTGAAAACCACGCAACTGGTTCAGCTGGTCGGTGCGTTGCTGCACCAGGGAAGACTGGCTCCGTTTGACGTTCTGTTGCTGGATTAAAGGCGCAATCAAGCGTTGCGTGCTCGGATTAGTGCTGGCCTCCGGGTACTTCGCATTGATCGCCGCGATCTTGTTGTCGTAATCAGGATCGGTTGGATCCAGTTGCGCTAGCTCGTCATGCCAGGCCTGATATTCGCCGTGCGCCTTGTCGATCTCGTCAGCGTTGCGCTGCGCCTCCTGAAGCCGAAATTCATTCTCTTTGATTTTTTGCTGGTCAAGCTGCGAGTCAATCGGGATTCTGGTTCGGATCTGGTCGGCTGCCGCGTCCCGATAGTTCGACTGGCTCTTTATATCGGCTACCCGCGCGTCAAGGGAAGCATTGTTGAAATTGGTGACGCTGTCATAATTTTGGGCGCGTGCTACGGCTTCGCTTATGTCCGCTTTACTTTTCTGCCACTGCAATGCCTGGTTATACTGATTGTCGACCAGGCTGGTCGCGCTCTGCGCGATCTTGCTCATGACCGGCAGCGGCGAGGACATGTTCTCGACGTTGTACCCGAGGCGCGCTAGCGCGTCCATGTAGTCCACGCCGGTGACGATTTTCGGCGGACCGAGGGGATCTGAGAGCTCTGGCATTGTTCAAGTCCTCCTTATGCCATACCGGCCGCCTGCAGATAAGGCAGATCCGGATCGGGATCTTGCGACGTGTTTAATATCGAGCCGCCTCCGCCGCCCAACATGCCAAGGAGGCTACTGAACGGACTCTTGCCGCTCGGACCTTGGCCAAAGAGACTTTCCAATCCGCCCGTAATACCGCCCAGTGTGCCCGCTAGACCTTGACTTGGCGCGCCAATGGCTGCCGCGGCCGCGTTCGCCTTGGCCGTGTAAGCCGCTTCATTCGCCTGGAAAACCGCGCTTTTGCTCCATTCGGTGCCAGAGATGAGATCACTCAATGGCAACAATGACAGCGGGTTGACCGGCTGCGGCATCAAGTAGTTGCGCGCGAAACCAAGTAGGTTCTGCCCGCTTGTCAAGAGGTTACCCCCTGACGTTAAAAGGTTCCCGGCCATCGTTTGGCCTTTCTCGGTAAGGTCCAGGCTCGTTAGCCCCAGGTCGCGCGCGGTAATCGCGCCTGTTGCGCCCGTGCCGGCGCCGGCGCTTCCGCCTATTAGCGAGGTGAACGCCGCGTTGCGCCTGATCTGATCCTGGACATCCTGCGGCACCTGGCCTCCGAGCATCGAAGTGACGTTTGGCCGCATCTGGCCCCAGATGTCTCCCATCTGGCCCAAGGTGCCTTGCAGCCCGCTAAAGAAATTTTGGTAGCCGGGCATCGCCTGATTAAGCAGGCTCTGCAGCTGCTGCATGTTCTCATAATTTACGTACGGCGCCTGCTGGACGCCGAAATTGATCGACTGGCTGGCCATGCCTGGAATGTCCAGGCTCCATTTACTCGGGTCGGTGAACGGCAGGATGTACTGGTTGGCCGCCTGGTTAAGCCGCTTGGAGTATTCCCCCAAGTTGGGGCCGCCGCCGCCGCCACCGAACAAGCCCCCCTTGCTGGCGGCACCAATGCCAGCGGCGGCAATGCTGCCTACAGCTCCGATGATCGCGCCGAAACCCATGTTTACCCCTCCTTTCCGTAAATTTGAGCCGCGGCAATCTGCGCCCAGGCGTTCACTCGCGCCGCGATAAACAAGTAAATAGCCAGCTTGGCCGGCACTCTGAGAATCAGCGCCGCCGCAGCCGTGTAAGCGCTCGGGTTCGGATAGAGGTTGTGTCCGTTACGAGCGAGCGCGGATCCAACGTCGACAAGCTTTGCGGCCAACTCCGGCGCCAGGCGCAGAATAAATAAATCCACTTCCCGCCAGAGCGGGTCCGGTTCATCTTTTTGGAATGTCCCGCCCCAGCCGGGTATCTTCGCTCCGGCCTCCAGCATCCGAGCGACCTGGCTGGCCGGAGAGGGCAACGCCAGGAATTCCACCGTTTGCTCTAAAGGCGCGTGCTTGCCGCCAAGCGTTAGAATCCCCGCCGCTATGGCCTTGCCGACATCGGCCGATCCGGATGCGGCATTGGCCACCGCCACGCTGGAGGCATTGTCGCGAAAACTGCTTTCGTGGTGCGCGCGCAGGAGCGCTTCGAGCAAACCTGCCTCCTCCGCTTTCAAGGGTTCAGTTCGCCACCAGATGTCCATTTCTTTAGCGCTCCTTTCGATTATGTCGCGTAGTCCGGCTGGCCGATTTCTCTCTGCACGAAGGCCAGAAATTTTGCATAAGGCTTAACCGGCGACGGATTGGCCGCACTGTAGCCGATCTTCTTTGAGTGAAACAGCCCCCAGCGGCCGGCGTCAAACGGGACGCCCGGCAAGCAATATTCCCAAATCCATCTGCAGATGTCCATCCGCTCGAGGTAGTCAAAGGGAATGATCGCGTCGAAATGATCTCTGTGGGCGTCGCGCATCGCGATCAGGGTTCTGGCTGACTGCTCCGTAAAGGGCATGTTGGCGGCTTCCATCGACTTGGCCACCTCGACGATCGGCCTAGCTATCCAGATCACCCTCGTTAGCGGCCGCTCGGCTAGCAGCGCCGGCAGCACAAAGATGTTGGCCGAGTCCGAGTTGCCGTAGATCGGTGCCCCGTAAGCTTCGGCGTTCTGCCAGAACTCGGACGCGCTGCCGGCAAACTCGGTCGCCTCATGCGTGCAAACCGACACCATTGGAACGCTCAGGAATTGCGCTAGCCACATGGTCCGGCTCCGCGGAAAGGCGCAAATCAAAAAGGATTGTTCTAACGCAGACTCCAAATGTCACCTCCGGTAAAGCATTCCTGGATCTGAACAGTGGCGGAAAAATCCCCGTCGTAGTCCTTGTCTTCGGTATCGAGAATTTGAAAGGCTGTTTTCCACGCGACGGTCGCTTGATCATAAGCCCCGGCCTTCTCGTACTTCATCGCCATGAGCGCATTCTGGAGCGCCCCAATGTTAGTTATGAGAAGGTCCGTATAGGGGCTGCTGCTCCATACGAAGCGGCGTTTGCAAAGTGTCGTCAGGATGGCCGGCGAGGTTTCGCCAACCCATGAAACCTGGTAGCGGCGATAATCCGGGTTGAGCTCGTCAGGCTCGTAAACCGCTAGCGCCTCCTGGGTGCCGTCAGCATCGACGCCGTAAAGCCGCAGGCGCCCGACCGTCTGCGGTTTGGTAACCGAAATGATCTGGGAGACTTTCTGTGCGGAGTCGACGAAGTTGGTTCCCTGCATCGGGATAGGCAATAGGATTCCAGGGATGTACTGATTGTTATGGTAGCTGATTACGTGGTTGCCGTCGGCATCCAGGGCGTTCACAACGAGATTTCCCTCACTTATCGCCTGGGGCACGTCGGCGTAAAGCCGCAAGGTCATTGGCGCTTCGTCGGTGCAATCCTCGAAAGTGCTAAAGCCGGTACCCAGATCCATGAGGATATTGGGCGCGCACGCCACAAACCCGACCGGACCGCCCGGCAGGTACTCGTACCACCGGCCTTTAACGTCGTAGATGGTCGTGCAGCCCGGCCCGCAATTGCCGCCCGTGCAGGCCTCATAGTTCGCGCTAGCTGCTAGCACCGTCTTGACCTCGCGCGGACAGGTGATCTGGTTGTTGGCGTTAATGTCAAACTGGTAGCGGCCGATCGTCTTCTCCGGGTTCAGGGCAGGCAGCAGACGCTCGATCGCCAGGTTGATCCCTTTAGTGACTCGCGGATCGGTCGAGCACATACCGTACTCGACATATTCGGCTAGCAACGTCTGAGCCTGTGAAAGGATGAGTCTCATTGCTACTGGTATCCTATGAACATGAGAAATCCGAGCGCTTGGAATTGCGGGATATTCAGTGGTAGCTGGCCAGCTCCGTCGACTGGGTTACCGCTACCATCGAGTAGTGGCCAAGTGCCTACGGGCGTCTGGCCATAATCGGATGCCGCGTAAGCCCCACTCCCCGGAGCGGCTGCCAAGATGCCATAGGCGACTGTTTGCAGCTTGGGCAACTTGGTTCTGGTGATGTATTCTGGGCCCCTAGATCCTCCCTGGTTGCGCCAGGCTTGCCCATCGATGTCGCTGTACCAGGTATTAGCACTGCCCCCAGGGACGACTTCGCCCTGGTTGCCTCCGATCGGAAAACGCGATAATAAATTCGGAGTCCCGTTGTTGCCATTACAGATTGCCCAGCCGTCGTAATCTCCCCCGATTATTCCCCTGCCGGTTCCATCGAAAAATCCTAGATACCACCAGCACATGATGATCGTCCCGGTAGCGACGCCCGTGTAAACCTTGCGCCAGTTGCCGTTGTAGAACATGAAGATTCCCAAAGGACGGCCGGCGCCATCGGTCTTGAACCAGACTTTGTTGGTCAACGCGCTAGACGGCGCCGTTGTTCCGACGTAAATGCCGCCGCCGGCATTGTCAGGGATCGTGCCGGAGAGTCCACCTCCGGTTGTCAGCACGTCCAAGAGTTTGTTGACGTCGGCGGGATAGCACGCGGGTGCCGGCTGGTGGTTAGGAGTGAAAGTGACATTAGCCATCTATGGACAACCTCCGTTTGGATCTTCAACAAGTTCCTCAGCGTGCAAAAGCACCATGATCAGGCTTGAGGGGCCTTTCCAGGTGATCCGTAATTGAAAGTAAAACCCGTTTCTAAACAGTTTGCCAACGACCTGGTCGCAGATGGCATCCGGCGTGGGCAGTCCCTTCTTAAACCAGTAGCCGCCCTGCGAGGCTGTCCCAGGCGGTCCGGTGGGGCAGAAGCCGGGCGTCGTACAAGGCGGGATGTTGCATAAATTGCTCGGCGGCGGCGTGCCCGAGTCGGGCGGCGGGGCGATCCCCTGGCCGGTTATCGTGAAGGTGTCCCACAGGACCCAGCCCATGTAACCGTCGCTGCGGTATTCGACGGTTACTGTGGTTGACGCTAACACGTTGTTGAAATATAGGTAGGCCGTCCGGAGCATCTTGAGCGAATCCGGCAGTTTGAAGTCGAATGCTCGGGTCTCGATCTGACTTGAAATCGGTGCCTGGCCCTGGTCGTAGTTTCCGTCTACCAGCTCCCAGATTTCGTTCTGATTGGTGGCCGTATTAAGGGCGAAAATGAAACAACGTTCAACATGAGCGAAGACTCCTGAAATGACTTGCAGAATCCGGTAGTTTGTCGGCATCGCCCAGCGCCCGTCATAAGCCGGCGAGCCGCGCTGCGTAAAATAGGGGCTGAACTCGTAGGCGAGATTGCTCTTGTTAATAACCGAGGAAATGACGTTCAGATCGAGGGTCACTAGCGAGCCGAATGAGGCGCCACCGGCGCTCTTGTAGGGAAGCGGCTCGGCTGTTATTAGCACCCGGTTTTTAAAGTAAACAGAGCTGGCGAAATCCAAAAGCTGGAGGCTGTCGTTTGCCATTACCCGGTTCATTTCCTGGCTAATCGGCGCGCCGCCCCAGCCGTACTGCTCGTTGCGCGCGGTGCGATAAGTGCGCCAACCGTCCCTGGCCCGGAAAAAGACGTCCTGATTAACGTTGAGAATATTACGCCAGCCGGTTCCGCCGATATTGGTGAGCGCTACTTTTTGCATCCCTGGCGTTCCCTGCCAGCCTGGCGTTACTCCGGATACAGCTTGGCGCGGTACGCCAGCCTGGATCGAATAGGCCGCGTTACGCGCAAAGATGATGAGCTCGCCCTGCCCGGTGGCCGTGTCGCCCTGCTCGACAAAGGTCATGCCGACGATCGTTCCGCTGGTTAGCGGGACACCGAAAAAGCCGGCCGATGATATGTAGATCTGCTCGGTGAAACTGATGACACTAGTCGGGCCGCCCTGGATGTCGCCCGCCACGACCTGACGGTTTTGCGCTAGCCAGAGGCGTCCTTGTCCATAGGCCATCGATTGACCGACCGGGACCTCGGTCGAGCCGGCCCGCCGGATCGTTTGCAGGCCCTGCATGATGATCGGCGTTGACGTCCCATCCTGGATAACGAAATAAATGTCAGCCTGGCAAAACCAGCATTGAGGCGCATTTGGATTGCTTAGGCCATCGTTGTAGACGCCCTTAACGGTTATCCCGGAGCCGGTGATGGAAAGCTCGAAAAGCTCGCCGCCAAGCATCGCCATGATGTACTCCTGGCCGTCGTCGATATCGTAAATCGCGGCGCCCTGGAACATGTATGAGACAAATTTAGAGAGATCGCCCCCGTCTGTGAGCGGCACCTGAACAAACGTCTGACGTTGGTTGGGGAAACCGCCGCGGAAAGTAACATTGTTAGCGTAAGCGCATTCCTGGGGGCTTAAGAGCGTCGGATCGCGGCCAGAGTTCATCCCTCCTTCCAGGGTTCGCTGGCCGTCCTTCCTGAGCTCTGTCTTGTCCTTGATCACTTACTCTTTGAAGGTTCGCCTGATTTATCATCTGCTTTAACCGCTTGAAAAGTATTGAGACCAGCCAAGCTCACTAACATACCCGTAATGGATATATAAAAGTCTCTGAGAAAACCGGAATGCATCAACCTCTGGTCCAGAGCATCGCTAGCATTCAGGTGGATAACAAAAAAAACCAAAGGAGCGGTTAAATACGTAGCAACCAGCCCCCAGCATAAAACTATCCTCCAGCGCGGCTCATTCACGATTTCGGTTTCCAGCTAGCGGGCGGGAAATGATCAACTCGGCTGTTTATGGGCTTCCTCATGGCCGGGAACGTCGCTGGCGCGAAGTGATCTACGTACGACAGGGGCACGCGCGAGTATTTAAGCTCCTGGGTCGAGCCAGGATAATGACTGACGTAGGATCGGATTTTCATTTGGCCTTTAAAGCTGGTAGTTTCACGCTCCCGGTGGCGGATGCGCTACGAAATCGGCGATGACCTTGGGCAGCATTGACGTCACGACAAACTGAACGTCGGAATCGGCAACGGTTTGCCCGCTTGGATCAGCTTGTACCGCGGCTTGGATCGTTGGATTCATGGCGACTGGCCACGCAAACGGGTTCCAGGCGACGCTTGAATTGTCGTTAGCCCACCTTGCCCACGCTAGCCGATTGGCGTGATCCGGGGTTGCCGGATCTTCGTTGTTGATGTCCTCGACGTCATGGATGACGGCGACCTCGATCTGTTGTTGCACGCTCGGAATCTGGTACCGCAGCGCATAGCTTGAAATGTAGGGAGTAGCCATAAATTTTTACCAGCCGGTGTCGGCAATGTAATGATATTGATAATTAACTAGCGGAGTTGCTCCCCCAGTTATGACAAAACCATTGAAACCCGAATCCCCAACCGTATTGGCAGCGCTAATAGCCCGATCAGCGGAATTTGTGATGTCACGCACGCTATTGATCGCACCGGTGATGTTGTTGTAACCGGTTACGGTTGGCGTTTTTGCCATCACCTTTGGAAACCTGATCGGTGTAAGTGCATAACTGGCATTACTTCCAGCTGGGTTAAACATGCTGATCATTCCAGCGGAATTAATCGCACCCGGCCCAATACCGTATGGATAAGTCTTCTGGTAGTACCGCAATGCGTCGTCATACGCTTGCTGAAACGGGCAATCGATCGGCGTCGTGCACAGCGAGCCGGGTTCGTGCTGGACGAAGGCCAACCGGAAAGTTGCACCATTAGTAGCCATGAAGTTATTTGCAGCTCCAGTATTTTGACCAGCAAATCCTAAAAAGTTTCCAGCTTGCCAAACATCGTTTGCCGGAGCCTGGTAGGTTGTCCCGCAACCAAGACAAATCCCAATATTATAACCTACCGCGCCGGGAGACTGACTAAAGCTTCCTCCTGAAAAATTAGGCAAATTAGGCAAAGTTATCAGAGTATAAACCCCCGCCGGTAGTGACACCATTTTGATTAAACTGGATGCACTTGTCGGATCACGAATCCCTAAACTAAAATTTAAAGCAATACTGCAATAGGCAAGCAGCGATACCGAATGCACATCACCAGCCAATTCGCGCCATCGGGGACCCTCGACGCTTTGTATCGCATATAGCCACTCACTGGCGGCTAAACTGGCTTGAGGCGTAGTGACTCCAATACTAAGCACATTCTGAGAAATGCGAAAATTAGTACCCGGCAGATTTGTATTAGCGCTTACGCTGCCAGCTTGGATTACCGCTGTAGCTGCATTTTTGACGACTTGCCAGCGATCGCATTGCCTTTGGACACTGCTACCCGCCGGATAATTAGTGACTCCATGTATATTGACTTGATCCACCTCGAACGCACTATTTTGCAATGCGTTAAAGCTGCGCAGGCGCGCGCTCCAAATGGTCGGCTGAACCGCATTTGCTAGCGGCTGAAATGTGTTAGTTCCGTCTAGGAAATCGGTTGTGTTGCCGCTCAGCTTGTTAATCGACCCGATCTTGGTCGTAGTTGCTAGCGCTGTAGCCGGCACGTAGAGCCTGCTGTCGCTGCCAAGCATCGCGGTGTTGCCCGCGTCGCCACTGACAGCGGTCGGGCCAGGGGGCCCGGTCGGCCCGGTTGGCCCCTGCGGACCGGGAACTGTGCTAGCCGGACCAGTTGGCCCCGTGGCGCCCGTCGCTCCTTGAGGACCTTGGACACCCTGATCGCCTTTCTGCGCTATCAACTCCCAGAGGGTCGGATTGGCGTCTGGCGGCTTATTGATGTTGTTCGCTAGCGCAACGTAGCTTGACCCGTTGTAGGAGACCGCATCGTTTGCATTGTAGGTCGCCGCGCTGGTCCAGTTGCCGCGCCATACGGCGCCGGTGCCAGGAATTCCTTGAGGGCCTTGTGGTCCGACAGGGCCGGTTGCGCCTGTCGAGCCCACCGGGCCTTGCGGGCCAGGGTCACCTTTTGGGCCTGCTGGACCTTCCGCCCCGGTGTTTCCGGTGGCACCATCGGCTCCGGTTGCTCCCTGCGGACCTGGTACGCCTTGAGGGCCTTGAGCGCCGGGAGATCCGGCAGGTCCGATTGGACCCTGTGGCCCCTGAATCCCGACACTGGAATAGACGGCCCAATCCTGCGGATGAGTATCGGGTTGCGCGTTCTGGTTGGCGCGCAGCCCGATGTAAATCAGGTTATTGTAAGTGACCAGGTCGCCCTGGCCGTAGGGAAGATTGTTTGTCCAGTAACCTTGATTCGAGACAGCCGGTCCTGGGGAGCCTTGTGGTCCGGTTGGGCCGGAAGGGCCGGTGACACCCTGTTGGCCTTGGGGCCCCTGCGGACCTTGGATGCCCTGTATTCCTACTGGACCTTGATTGCCTTGGATGCCCGGAGGCCCCTGTGGTCCCACGCTTCCGGTGGCACCCGTTAAACCCGTGGGCCCAACAGCTCCCTGCGGCCCGGTGGGTCCCTGGGGACCCGTGGCACCACTGCCGCCGCCCTGCCCTGCTGGACCTTGCAATCCCTGCGGGCCAGGAGCACCGACAGGTCCTTGAGGTCCTTGGAGCCCCGTGTTGCCCGTGGCGCCATTGAGACCCGGATAGCCCGAGGAGGCGACCAGCGTTCCTTGCGGGATCGTATAGGGATAGGTTCCGATATCAGTTTTAAGCGCCTTTAGAGTGAGCGTCTTTGCCGCCGGGTCTATTCCTATTACCTGCAGCGTTCCGACGTTCGGGATGAAAACAGGGGCGGTGACTGCCACCCATGAAACGTTCTGAACAAACAGTGTGAGGTTCGAGTGTCCGTCGTAGTTGGTCGCGTCTGCGGCC
>Ga0307477_10001273_pt1 | contig 21822 bp, 16 predicted proteins | sample atmos_gasesECM2C_FD_203316 | JGI IMG/M metagenome (GOLD analysis project Ga0307477, IMG submission 203316) | Hardwood forest soil microbial communities from Morgan-Monroe State Forest, Indiana, United States - atmos_gasesECM2C_515 | ecosystem: Environmental > Terrestrial > Soil > Temperate...
GTTGAATGGGAAAGGGGCGACCGAAAAGTCAAAACCCGCACCCTTGAAACCCCGCAAGGGTCCGGCACCCAGGTTCGTCCTAGCGCGTTATGGGTGTGCCACCCGCCCGAATGCGAGAGTTCTCGCGCAGGAATTCTTAATTCCCTACTGCTTTGCGGCAAGCCCAGGCGCGCCGCCGAACAGCGTCGCAATGCTCGTACTGGGCGAAGGAGTGATGCTGACGCGCTTGAGGGAAGTATCGTCCTGCATAAGGACCAGCAAATTACCGTCCGGCCCAAGCTGCCAGGATTCCTTTCCAAGGCCGCCGCCGACGCCAGATCCGACCGCAAGAAATCCCTCGGCAACCGGCTTGCCATCCACGTAAACACGATATATGGCACGACCCTCGTTCCGGATCCAGAAAAGATGGTTGCTGTCTGCCGAAAAGATCAGGTTGACGCTGTCGTGCGGGCCCAGGAGCACCGCTTTGTTATCCAAGCAAAGATACACGTCGTTCGGGTTCGCCGCCGGATTTCCGCTGCGGCAGAAGTAGGCGATGTGCTTGCTGTCCGGGCTGAAGACGTAGGGCTTATTGTTGGCTGACATGAACCCGCTGCCTGCTGGTGCGTAACCTGTCTGTTGAACCACGCCATCGACCACCATGGCCGGCCCCTCTCGAGCTTGCATCCGGAAGGCGTAGTGCTCACCGTCCGGACTGAACCCTAGTTGGTCCATACCGATTGATTGAGGGCCCTGTTTCGGCCAGTGGAGAATCTTGCCATCCAGCGTCACAACGCCGCTGTCTGTAGTCAAAAAATGGTTTTTTACCGGCGAGAAGAGACAATCGGACACCCCAAGCACTTCATCGGATTCCTGGCCGCCATACACGATCCAATTTTTGTTTGCGTTGCCAGACATGGATCCCGTGTAAACAAGAGTCGATGAATCGGCCGTGAAGGAGGTACTTCCGTAGTTGTGCGTCACCTCAGACGAAGTGGTGTTGAATGCTCCGATGCCACCATAGGTTTGCCCCTTCTTGCCGTCGGAGAAAACCCATGACCGGCCACTGGCGTCGTGGTAGACGGCGGAATAATGTTTGCCGTCGGGGCTGAATTTCACATCTTTGATGCCACCCGAAACATTGTTGTTTTCACTTCCAGGAACTTCCTTACCACCGATGACCAGGAACTCGGTCGAAGGAGTTCTGCCGACACCCCTCTTGACATGGGCGATGACCATGTTGCCAACGGGAGGAATATAAAGCATGACCCACTCCGCGCGCATGAAGGGTTTGCCATCGAGAAGGACCTCGATCGCCGACGCGTTCGGAACGCTAACGTTGCGTTTGGTGTAGAGATGCTGGCTGTCGGCGCTCCACTGAGGATCGCCGGCGTTATAGGGAGCTGGCTGGCCATCTATGAATAGCTGCGTTCGCATCGAGTGAGGGGTGGAGAGGTCAGTCAGGAGGTACGCGAAGTGATTTCCGTCGGGACTAAAGACGTAGCTACGAGAATCAGTGGGCGCGCCCAAAGGGCCGGCCTTGCCGTCAAACACGAAACGGACGGCGGCTGTGCTCGAATTGATCTTGGCGACCGACGTAAAGAAAACATGCTTGCTATTGGACGTAAAGCCGAGAGCGCAATTGGCCAAACCGATGTTACCCAATTGGTCCGTATCGGAGCCTCTCGCTAGTTCCTTGCCGTCCACCATGGCGACCCATTCATTACCGATCCGCCCGCAGTAGGCGTAGCGATTGCCGTCGGGACTGAACACAAAGGCCTGCGCGCCATTCTGACCAAAGATTTGGTCGAACTTTGGCCCAGCCACGCCATCGTAAACAACCACCTGCCGACTGCCGCTGTGCGATAGGGTGGCTACATGAATGCCTTGTGGGCTGACCGCGAACTGCGCGCCTTGCTCCACCGGAGCCATCAGTACCGGTTCGATCTTCGTCCCGGCTGGGGGAGTGAACGGGCCCGTATCGTTGACCGCTGCTCCGCCGCGCGCTTGCGGCGCGTTAGCGGGCTGGCGCGCTCCCGGCGCCTGGCCTGGCACGGGCTGGCCCGGCACCGGCTGGCCCGGCTGCCCGTTCTTGCCTTGGTCTTTGGCTTTCTTCCACGCATCCTTGATTGCATCGATGGGATTCTGGTTTTGCGCGGCAGCTCTTCCCGGCGTCATGACCAGCACCGCGATGGCTATTGCTGCCAACACTTTGAACTTCTTAAGGATTGCCTTTCGCATGGATGTCTCTCCTCGCTTGCCCCATAGCGATCACTCGCCCGAGCTTTCTCCGCCACGACCTAATGAGCCGCCGCCGGATTAGGGCCAATCACTCATCGGCCTCTTAAGCCTGAATTTCCGTTTTGAGCTTCCACTTCGCCGGGAAGCCTAGCCCTCCTGCCCCATCGTGTCAACAGCAAGCGCGCTCCGCTCACCAGAGACTACGCCCCGACCCGGTGGTCAGGGGAAACGACGCGGCGTATGGGCCCCGCGGCGGCGCTAGCGCTCAATTTCAAAGTAGATGCGAGCGGTTGCGCGGTACTCGGCAATTTTTTTGCCGTCAAGCACCATCTCGAATTCCGAAACGCGCGCCCACCTCATGCCGCGCACGGTCTTGCCGGCTTCGGCAACGGCGTTCTCGGCGGCTTTGGCGAAGCTCTCTTTGGAATTTCCGACGATTTCGATGACTTTCTGCGGCATGGATGGCCTCCTTTTGTTGAGCCGGAGTATATCGCTTTCTGAAGGATGTACGTAGTGCCGACGAGCGTGAAAAGGGACTGTGCCATCGTAGTGGCCTAATTTGACGGGCGCTTCATTTCAAGCCTAGGCCTAAGGCCGTGGGATGCTTCGGTTGATAAAGGCCGACCTCCCCTCCACCGGGAAGCCGCATCTTCGTAATGGAACCCCATCGTGCTTCCTCAACCGCAGAAAACTTAACACCCTTCTTCGCGAGCGAAGCCATCTCGGCTTTCAGGGCGTCGCACATGAAATAGAGTTCGTGGGGACCATTCTCATCGGACGGGTGGAATGCGGCTTCTCCCGGCGGCAGGGCGAAAATCAGCCAGCCATGACCTGCATCCACGGATTTGAACCCGAGAACGTCGCGGAAAAACGCGCGGTCCGCTTCGGCGTCTTTGCTGTAGACAATTACGTGAGCGCCAGAAATCATTTGCCTCTCCAAATAAATACCCGAAACTCAAAGTAGCTTGCATGTTGAGTAGAATCTCGAAAGGTCGATCAAGATCAAATTAGGGCACTGCCTGCCGCCGTAGTGAGGTTGACAAACCGCTGAATTCGTTACGCCGTAAGTTTCAGGGAGACTTCTTGCGAAGCCGGAAGCCCTCGAGCGCTAAATACGCGAAGACGAGCGCGGCCACCCAGCTTATCCAAGACGGAACAGCCCAGCCCCCGAGCATCACCGGCACCTTGAAAACCAGGCGCGACAGATGGCCGAGTGCGATGAACAGGAAGATCACGCTGGCGACCAGGGGAAATGTCTTGTGCGTCATGACGCCTCTCTCTTTTGACACGATCTACAGATGACTAGCAGGCTTGTACTCTCGGGGGTTGGGGGAGTCAAGAAGATAGTGGGTTCTGGCGGTGCAAGCAAGCCTCACGCCTGAAGGCGTGAGCTACACACGGCTGGTGAGGTTAACTCGCCGCTACAAGCAACAAGGACGGGCACCGGCGCCTAGTCGTAGAAGTGGGGAGATTTCTTGAACTTGGCGTTGGCGAGGAAGTCGTGCTGAATCCAAAGCTGCGCGCCGGTCTTTTTCAGGAAGGCGTCAATGGCCACGCGCGTGGCACGCGTCTGGGCGGAATTGAATTCGAAGGTGGGCACGCGATCCAGCGCACGCTCCTCGGGATAATGATAGAGATCGCCGCAGACCAGCACGGACCCGGTTTTGGGCAATTTCACGAATAAGACCTGGTGACCGGGAGTATGCCCCGGCGCCCATTTAATGACGACCGTGCCATCGCCGAAGACGTCATGGTCATCGGTCTTGATGATGAGCGTTTTGCTGTTGCGGAGGGCTGCGTAGGTGGAAGGCTGAGTGACGCCGGGAGGTTTTTCAGCGAACATGGCGTCGCGCTCTTCCTGGCGCACCAGCCAGGTGGCGCCGGCGAAGAGGTTGGCGTTGGCGGTGTGGTCGTAATGGTAGTGCGAGAGGGCGAGGTACGTGATGTCGGGCGGTGAATAGCCGAGCTCCGCGAGTTGGGCGGTCAAAGAGTTGGATAGCATGATGTCGCGTTGCTGTGAGTCTGGGAGAATGACGTGTTGCGTGGTGGCGGCGCCTGTGGGTTTCCAGGAGGAGTCAGGAACAGCGCCGGCATCCCAGATCAATGTGCCCTTGGGATGAGTGACGAGAAAGCAGGCGATGGAAAGGTCGGTGGCGGCGACCTCTTCGGGCTTGAGCGAAAAACGCGACAGGTCGGCGACGTGGATAGTGCCGCAGTCGAAGACGTAGAGCCTGAGGGAGCGAGGAGGTTGTGCGCGACGGGCCGGAGAAGGATCGTTCTGTGCTGCGGCGCGCGGGATCGTGGCGAAAGCAAGCGCGGCAAAACTAAGCGCAACGACAAAGGCCGCGATTAGAAACCGAGATGTGTTGCGTTGCATGGTGCGGCCATAGTACCTGAACGGGAGAGGTCGGGAAACGCAAAAAGAATTTCTTCAGGGGCTAAAGCCCATCATTTGAGAGCTGGCATTATGTCGGAGCTAAAGCTCCGACCCCCTAAAGAGCGCTTATGGCGTGCGTTGCACGAAAATGCGAGAGAAAGACTGTCGGTGGCGGAGGAACAGAATTCCCCAGAGAATCGCAACCAGGATGGCCATCGGCAGACCTGTCCTATACATGAGCAGATGAAAGCAAAGGATGTTCACAATCACGGGGCCAAGCAGGACCAGCGCGAGCGGCACGTAGCGATTCACGAGCAGCAGCACGCCGCCCGCGACTTGAACCGCCGACACTACAAGAACGTAGTGTGACGCAAAGAGCGCAGTCATGAATTGGCCGGCGGGTCCTGGAGGCGGAGGCGGCGCCGGAATGAAATGCAGGAAACCATTCAGCCCAAATACAAGAAAGACCAGGCCAAGCAGATAGCGTGCAATCAGTACGGCGATTTTCATCGGTTTTCCTTTCGAGACAAGAGGTGAACGGCCGGCCTCCCCGGCCGGGTCCCCGACTGGGTCGGGGCAGGCGCCAAGCCAGCCTTGTAAAGCAAAGAGCTTAAACCAAGATGCCGGGCTTCCCGACACAAATCGTCGAGCCCCCACAAACCGGGCGAAAGTCCGGCGCTACAAAGTCGAAGGCGCCCGCTTTCCCGAGATGCTGGGGGAGGCGCCAAGCCAGCCCAACAAAACCAAGAATCAAGAAACCGGTCTAAAGACCGGCCACTACAAATAAATGCAAGCGGCCGCTAAAACGCAGAGGCGATCAGAAAAGGCGTGAGATGTATTCGCGCATCTGGTGTTTCCAGTAGGGCCAGTCGTGGCCGCCCTGGGGACCCCAGTTATCCAGGTGATGGTGAATGCCTTTGCCGGCGAGAATTTCGGAGAGGCGGTAGGCAGGGCCGCTGTTTTCCCACGGGCCGGTGCCGGTGGTGATGTGAATGTCGCACGTGGCGAGCTGGCCGAGGAGCCAGGGATCGTTGAGATTCGCGAGATAGTCCACGGGATTATTGAAATAAAAATTGTCGTCGTACAAGCCGTCCATGAAATTTTTCACGTCATAGACGCCGGACATGGCGAAGCAGCGCTTGATGACGTCGGGATGCTTGAGGAGCGAATTGGCGGCGTGATACGCGCCGAAGGACGCGCCCATGGTGGAAATGGCGATGCCCTGGGTCTGGCAATTTTCGTAAATGAAGGGCACGACCTCTTCGCGGAGATAGGAATCGAACATGGCTTGGACGTAGCTGCGGTGGAACGGGTGCGCGGCTTTGTCGTAGAAGCCGTAGCCGTTGACAGTATTGACGCAAAAGAATTTGACTTTGCCGCCGTCGATAAAATCGGCGAGCGCGCCGATCATACTCTGGCCTTCGAGCTCCCATTCGTCGCCGGCGCTGGTGGGAAAGCCGATGAGCGGAGGTCCCCAGTGGCCAAAAACGGCGACGCCCAGCTCGATGCCGAGCCGCGGCGAATGCCAGCGGTGGTATTCGCGTTTCATCGTGTGCCCTCGTGCGGGTTGCGGGGGAAAGGAAGTATGCCAGCGCAGTGGGAGGAGAGCAATCGGTTTGAGCCGCAGGCTCCGCGGACTTTCGCTGTATAGTTAGGAGGTAGATTTCCAACAGGAAAGGAGAATTAGAGGGATGGCCACACCGACGATGAACCGGCCGACGCCGGAGCGTATTTTTGACATTTTCAACGCTTATCAGAATACCGCGTCGCTGAACGCAGGGATCGAGCTCGATGTTTTTACGGCGATCGGAGAGGGTGCAAATACGCCGGCGCCGCTCGCCGCGAAAACCGGCGCATCGGAGCGGGGGGTGCGCATCCTGTGCGACTACCTTACGATTCTGGGGCTATTGACAAAAGCAGAGGGGCGCTACGCGCTTGCCAGGGATTCCGCGGTGTTTCTTGACCGTAAGTCCCCTGCGTGCCTTGCGTCGATGGCGGGGTTTCTGTCAGGGCCGTGGCACCAGGGAAACTTCAACGCTTTGGCCGAAGCGGTGCGCAAGGGAGGGTCGGCCGGAACAGGAGGCGACAACACCAAGCCAAATGACGAATTCTGGGTCGCGTTTGCGAAATCGATGGCGCAGCTGACGGTGCCTTCGGCGATGTTTATCGCGCAGCTCATGGGTGCGCCGGATGGCAAGGTGTGCAAGGTGCTGGACATCGCCGCGGGGCACGGAATGTATGGCATCACCGTCGCGAAGATGAATCCGCAGGCGCAAATCGTGGCGGTGGACTGGCCCGCGGTGCTCGAAGTGGCGAAAGAAAACGCGCGAGCCGCGGGAGTGTCCAATCGCTACACATTGCGAGCGGGAAGCGCGTTCGAGACCGAGCTCGGCGATAACTACGACTTTGTGCTGCTGACCAACATTTTTCATCACTTCGACAAGCCAACGTGCGAGAAGCTGATGCGGCGCGTGCATGCGGCGCTGAAGCCGAGAGGGCGCGCGGTCACGGCGGAGTTCGTGCCCAATGAAGACCGCGTAACTCCGCCTGTGGCAGCGGGGTTCAGCCTGATCATGCTGGCAAACACCGATGCGGGTGACGCGTATACACTGGCGGAATATGAGAAAATGTTCGGGAATGCAGGATTTGGGAAGACGGCCCTGCACCAGATTCCGGACATGCCGCAACAAGTGCTCGTTACCGAGAAGGCCGAATGAAAAAGAAAAACAAGAAAAAGAAGGCAGTGAAACGGAAGGCGCAACCGCGCGCGAACAATCCGGATCATGCTCTGCGGGAGCATCTCGTGTACCTCCTGAAGGGCGGCGGAGCGCACGTGCATTTCATGGACGCGCTGGACGGCTTTCCCGAACGCAATCGCGGCGCGTTCGCGGCCGGCTTGGTGCACACCGGCTGGCAATTGCTCGAGCATGCGCGCATCACGCAGCGGGACATTCTCGAGTTCAGCCGCAATCCCAAACACGTGTCGCCGGGATTTCCCGAAGGCTACTGGCCAAAGACGCCTCTGCCGCCGAATAACGAGGCGTGGAACAACAGCGTGGAGGCCTTCCGCAGCGACCTGCAGGAAATGATCCGGCTGGTGGAAGATCCCAAGAAAAACCTATACGCGAAAATTCCGCACGGGGATGGACAGACGATTTTGCGGGAGGCGCTTCTGCTGGCCGACCACAACTCGTATCACCTGGGGCAGTTGGTGGATCTGCGGCGTGCGTTGGGGACGTGGCCGGAAGAGTAGAAATTTTCGAGTGCTTCCGGGGATCAGTAGGGCTTCTTATTTTCCTGTTTTTTCCAGGCTTCAAAAATGGCGAGGGATTCGTCGCGCAGAAGTTGCGTCATCGGGATGCGCCGTGCCGCGGGCGGCTGTTTCAGTTCATCGTAGATAAAAGCATCGTCGAAGCCCGCCGCGGCAGCATCCGCGGCGGTGCCCGCGTAAAAAACGCGCGCCGGGCGTGCCCAATAAATTGCGCCCTGGCACATCGGGCAAGGCTCGCAAGTCGTGTAGAGGTCGCATCCGGTAATTTGGAAATCATTAAGTTTGCGGCAGGCTTCTCGAATGGCGACGACTTCGGCGTGTGCGGTGGGGTCGTTGGTGGAAGTGACGCAGTTCGTCCCTTCGGCGATCACGAGGCCGTCTTTCACGACGAGAGCCGCGAAAGGGCCGCCGCGCCCGGTGCGGACGTTTTCGATCGCCAAAGCAATCGCGCGGCGCATAAATTCCGGTGACATGGGGGCAGTGGTTCCCAACATTGAGCTTGCCCTGCTCTACCGGATTTCGCAATCTGAGGTTCGTTTGCCTGCGGAGAATTGCGCAATGCTCGAAGCCCGGGCAGAGCCCCGGCTGGGAGAAAGCCCTGCTTGCATGAAATAGAAATGGCGGTAGGATGGAGCAGTGCCCTGGACGGATTTACGCTGATTTTCCTATATATAGAAGATTGAAATGGGGGAAGCCATGATCCGCATTGAAAACGTTCAACGCCGGGATTTCCTGAAGGGAATGCTGGGAGCGGGCGCTTTCGTATTAAGCGTACGCGTGATGCCGGAAGAGCTTTTTGCGGAGAGCACGGCCGAAGCCACGGGCGCAGCGGCCGCGATGGCAAAGGCACCACTGCAGCCGAGCGTGTACCTGGCCATCGACACGGATGGAACCGCGTACATCATTGTGCATCGCTCGGAGATGGGAAGCGGGAACCGGACGGGGCTGCCGCGGATCGTTGCGGATGAACTGGATGCGGACTGGGCGCGCGTGAAGGTGGTGCAGGCGACGGGTGATGAAAAATACGGCGACCAGGATACGGACGGGTCGCATTCGGTGCGAAGCTTCTTCGACACCTTGCGCGAGGCGGGAGGGACGGCGCGGTTGATGCTGGTGCGAGCCGCAGCGGCGCAGTGGGGCGTTCCGGCGTCGGAATGCACTACGAGCCCGCACATGGTTGTGCACAAGGCGAGTGGGAAGAAACTGGGTTATGGAGAGCTCGCGGCGGCGGCAGGAAAGCTGGAAGTGCCGAAGAAAGAGGAGATAAAACTCAAAGCGCGGAGCGAGTGGCGCTACATCGGAAAAGGCACGGCGAGCTACGACCTGAAAGACATGTGCACCGGCAAAGCGGCGTATGGGCAGGATACGCGCATGGAAGGAATGCTCTATGCGAGCGTGGCGCATCCGCCGGTGCTGGGGAGTTCGGTGAAATCGCTCGACGACAAAGCGGCGCTGAGCGTCGCCGGCGTGAAGCAAACGGAAACGATCGATGCGTTCAAGCCACCCGTCGGCTTTCAAGCACTCGGCGGCGTTGCGGTGCTAGCGGATAATACTTGGGCCGCCATGCAGGGAAGGAAAAAGCTGAAGATCGAGTGGGAGAAGAGCCCACACAGCGTTTGGAACTCGGACGCGTATAAGAAAGAGTTGCAAGAGACGGCGCGCAAGCCGGGAAAAGTCGTGCGCGAAATCGGCAACGTGGACGAGGCTTTTGCGAAGGGCGGCAAAATCGTCGAGGCGGAGTATTATGCGCCGCTGCTGGCGCATGCGCCTATGGAGCCGCCGGCGGCCTTGGCGGTGTACCGCGACGGCAAAGCTGAAGTGTGGGCTCCCACACAGGATCCGCAAGGAGCGCGAAACGCGATCGCGCAGGCCGTGGGCTTGAAGAAGGAAAACGTGACGGTGAATGTGACGCTGATTGGCGGCGGATTCGGCCGGAAGTCGTTCCCGGACTTCGCGGTGGAAGCGGCAGTGCTCTCGAAAAAGACGGGAAAACCCGTCAAGGTGGTATGGAGCCGCGAAGACGACATCAAGTTCGATAGCTACCATTCGGTGTCAGCGATGTACATGAAGGCGGCGCTCGGAGCGGATGGAAAGCCCACGGCGTGGCTGCAGAGAACCGTGTTTCCTCCCATCGGATCGACATTTGATATGAAAGCGGTTTATTCGTCACCGGACGAACTGGGGCTGGGTTTCACGGATGTCCCGTTCGCGGTGGCGAGCTTTCGCGCGGAGAACGGACCGGCAACGGCCCATACGCGGATCGGTTGGTTCCGGTCCGTGGCCAATGTCTATCATGCGTTCGGGATTCAGTCGTTTGCTGACGAGGTGGCGCATGCGGCGGGAAAAGACCCGGTCGAATACCTGCTACAACTGCTGGGACCCGACCGAGTCGTCCCAAGGAGCGAACTTCCCAAGGAATTCCCGAACTATGACGGAGCCTACGAGCAATATCCCATTGATACGGCTAGACACCGCCGAGTGCTGACGCTGGCTGCGGAGAAGGCCGGATGGGGCAAACAAAAACAGGGCAACGGATTCGGCATGGGGATCGCGATGCACCGCAGTTTTCTGACGTATGTGGCCACGGTGGTTCAGGTGCAGGTGGATGATGCTGGCAAGGTGCGCGTCAAGCGCGTGGATTCTGCGGTGGATGCCGGTATTGTCGTAAATCCGGAGACGGTACGCCAGCAGTTTGAGGGCGCGGCGGTAATGGGGACTAGCCTTTCCTTCTACGGAGAGATCACGGCAACCAACGGCGTAATTGACCAATCGAATTTCGATACCTTCCAGATGGCGAGGATGAACAACGCGCCGCGGGAGACAAACGTCTATATCGTGCCGAGCGATGCGCCGCCGGCGGGAATTGGTGAACCCCCTCTTCCGCCGTTTGCGCCGGCGCTGTGCAATGCCATCTTCGCCGCGACGGGGAAGCGTGTTCGAGAGCTGCCGCTTTCGCGAGCGGGCCTGGCTTGAAATTAAGTGTGTTCATAATTGCGGCGGTGGCTGCCGCGACCACCGCGCCGATCGCCGCACAGCGTAAACCTGTACTGCCTCAAATTGACCTGCCGCATCCCTATTATTTCCGCGAGATGTACCTGCCGCAATTGACGAGCGGGCCAAGCAGCGTGGCCTGGTCGCTGGATTCGAAGGAAGTGGTGTATTCGATGGCGGGATCGCTGTGGCGGCAGAAAATCGACGGGAGTGTGGCACAGCAAATTACGGACGGGCCCGGGTACGACTATCAACCGGATTGGTCGCCGGACGGGAAGAGCATCTTGTACGTGTCTTATCAGAAGGATGCGATGGAGTTGTGGATGTTGGATTTGGCCACGGGGAAAACAACGCAATTGACGAGTGGCGGTGCGGTGAACGTGGAACCGCGATGGTCGCCAGATGGAAAGCAGATTGTTTTTGTCTCGACTACGTACAACAAACGGTTTCACATCTTTCGCACTGATGTGCAGAACGGGAAGCTGGAAAACGTCGTCCGGCTGACGGGCGAAACGAAGAGTCCGCTGCCGCGCTATTACTACAGCGCGTTCGATCACGAAATCAGCCCGGTATGGTCACGGGATGGAAAGGAGATTCTTTTCATTTCGAACCAAGGACACATTTACGGGACGGGCGGATTCTGGAGGATGAGGGCGGAGCCCGGCGCGGAGGCGCGCGAGATCCATTACGAAGAGACAACCTGGAAGGCCCGGCCGGACTTTTCGCCGGACGGCTCACGGATTGTCTACAGCTCATATCTCGGGCGGCAGTGGCATCAACTGTGGGTCATGCCTGCAAACGGCGGAGACGCTTTCCCGGTGTCGTATGGCGATTGGGATGAAACAAGCGTGCGGTGGTCGCCGGATGGGAAGCGATTGGCGTTTGTTTCGAACCGGAACGGTGAAACGGAACTCTGGACAGAGACTATACCGGGTGGAGAGCAACTTCATCTGGACATAACGGAACGAAGGTACCTGCGCCCTAAGGTAAGGTTACGGCTTCGTGTGCTTGATCCTGAAGGCCGCGTTACTTCGGTACGGATTTCCGTGACGGATGCGGCCGGGCGTTTTTATGCGCCGGAGCACGCGTGGATACATGCTGACGATGGATTTGACCGTGCCGAGCGAGCATTCGAAGCGCATTACTTCCACGCACCGGGGGCGGCTGAAGTGGAAGTGCCGGCGGGGAAGATCACCGTCGAAGTGATGAAGGGCTTCGAATATTCGATGGAGCGGCGAGCGGTCGATTTGAGCGCCGGGCAGCCTGCGACCGTAACTTTCCAATTGAAACCGCTTATCATGGCGGAAAATGTCGATACAAATTGGGTGAGCAGCGACCTGCACGTACACATGAATTACGCGGGGACGTATCGTAATACGCCCGCCCATCTCGTGGAACAAGCGGAGGCCGAGAATCTTGGAATCGTGAACGATTTGATCGTGAACAAAGAGCAGAGATTTCCCGACATTGCATACAGCGGAAAGCAGATCGATCTTGCTTCTACGCCGGATGCGCTTGTGGCGCACGGGCAAGAATTTCATACGAGCTACTGGGGGCATCGCGGGTTGCTCAATTTGCGAGACATCTTATTGGTCCCCGGATATGCAGGGTACCCGAATACGGCCGCAGCGAGTTTGTATCCGATGAATGCGGATGTGTACGACATGGGGCACCCACGCGGTGCGCTGGTGGGGGCGGTGCACCCGTTTGAGGAAATACCGGATCCGTTTGGGAGTCCGCCGCAAACAATTACCGATGAACTCCCCGTGGACGTGGCATTGGGAAAGCTCGATTACATGGAAATCGTGGGGTTTAGCGATCACCGGTCGACCGCGGCGGTATGGTACCGGTTGCTGAATTTGGGCTTCCGGATTCCGGCGGGAGCGGGGACGGATGCGATGGCGAACTATGCTTCGCTACGCGGGCCGGTAGGGATGAATCGCGTTTATGCGCACGTCGCGGAAGGACCGGTGAAGGTTGGGGCGTTTCTCGATGCGCTGAAGAGCGGGCGCACGTTTGCAACGAATGGTCCGCTACTTGACTTTTCGCTGGGCCGAGAATCCATCGGCGGGGAATTGAAGTTTGATGTGCCGCAAACAGCGATTCCGTTCAAGGCAAATCTTCGTTCTATTGTGCCGGTCGACCATTTCGAAGTGGTATGCAATGGCCGGGTTGTTCAAACGCTGCCGTTGAATACAGCGCGGGACGCAGCGGAGTTAAGTGGCGCGGTGGCGATGAAAGAGAGCGGCTGGTGCGTGCTACGGGCATCGAGCGACAAGGCGGAATATCCGGTGCTGGACAATTATGTGTATGCGACCACAAGCCCGATCTACGTAACGATCGGAGGCAAGTCACCGCGGTCAACGGAGGACGCGAAATATTTCGTGGCGTGGATCGAGCGAGTCGAAGATGCGACGTCGCACTATCCCGATTGGAATTCCGCAGTCGAAAAGGAAGGGGTTCTCAAGCAGCTCGCGCGTGCGAAGGAAGTATTCGAGAAACTGCGGTGAAACACTTGCGACAAATCCGAGTTAGGTAAGCGGCCAGGACAGAAAGCAAAGGAGCGCTCGGAAACCATCGAGCGGAGAAGTGCCAGCGGCGAAGCAGACAGGGCGGGCAAAAGGCGCACAGCGTCTCCGCATAGCGGCCAAATCGAGCCGCGCTACGACCTCAAAGACAACAGGGAGGAGAGTTGCGATTGACACGAGGGGGCAGGAGGGCTAGGCTTTCTGGCTCAGGGGAAGCTCAAAACGGAAATTCCGGCAGATAGCTCTGCGCGCTGGCGTGGCGTTGTTAAAGCAGTCCATGCAGGCAACGCAGGCGAAACAACAGAACGGGCTTCTGGACCGGTTCCGCTGGTCAACGAGCAAGGGGAGGGTGTGATGAAGAGTGTCATAATGTCTGTCAAGTTCAACGCAGTTGTAGCACTTGTTTTGTTCTCGATGCTTTTTTCAGTCCCCACGCATGCGCAGGTTGCAGGCGCGACGCTGTCCGGCACGCTGACGGATCCGTCCGGTTCAGGCGTGCCTAACGCGACTGTCTCCATTAAGAGCACGGCGACGGGAATCGTTCGCGCCGCAGCAACGGACGAGACCGGCTTCTACAGCGTCCCGAACCTGACGCCAGGAGTTTACGAGGTAACATTTTCAGCTGCGGGATTTTCCACGGAGGTAGAGACTGGCATCACTCTAACTGTCGGATCTCAGCAGACTCTGAATTCTGTCCTTAAGGTGGGCCAAGTCTCTCAAAGGGTCGAGGTGACCGGCGAGGTTTCACAGGTAGAGCTTACCTCATCCGCGATCACCGACGAGGTCAATTCCACCACGGTTCGCGAGCTGCCGTTGAACGGCCGCGACTGGAGTTCCCTGGCAGTTCTCCAGCCGGGAGTGATCGGCATCCGCACTCAGCTAGGGACTACCGGCACGGTAAACCGGGGCAATCGCGGCTTCGGGAATCAGTTGGCAGTAGTCGGCCATCGCCCCACCGAGAATAATTATCGCGTCAACGGGATTACCGTGAACGACTATACCAATGGCTCGCCGGGCAGCGTGCAGGGGGCGCAATTGGGCGTCGATGCGATCCAGGAATTTTCCGTTCTGACGGCCAACTATACGGCCGAGTACGGGCGGACCTCCGGCGGCGTGGTCAATGCCATCTTGAAATCGGGTACCAATGATTTTCACGGGACCGCCTATTGGTTTCTGCGTGATGAAGGTTTCGACGCGCGAAATTTCTTTGACCCTAAGAATATCGCTCCTTTCCATCGCAACCAGTTTGGAGCGTCGGCCGGCGGTCCCATTCGCAAAGGCAAAACGTTTGTCTTTGGAGACTACGAAGCGATCCGCCAGACCAAGGGCTTAACGGGGAATGCGACCGTTCCGTCGGATGCGGCCCGCGGGATCGGGACTGGACCCGGCGGAGGACCGGGGCCGTCTATTCTCTGCTCACAACCAGCGCCGGGCAGTACCTGCACGCCGACTGCTCTTACCGGCGCTTTCAATCCTGATCCGACGACGGGTATAGATAAAGCCGTTTTGCCATATCTGCCCTTGTTTCCCCGGTCCCAGACTGGGTTCAGCAAGAACGGCGATGTGGCGACCTTTCTAACCTCGATCCGGCAGATCTACACCGAGAATTACGCCACCGCTAGAGTAGATCAGCATTTTTCAGAGAAAGACGATCTCGACGCCGTCTGGTTTTATGACCGGTCTCCTCAAACCACGCCCGACCCCTATTTGCTTGCGACCCACCAGACGATCAGCGACAGGATCATGGGCGGCTTGGAATGGACGCACAGTTTCAGCGCGTCTCTGGTGAATATTGCCCGGATAGGCTACAACCGCACCGAAGGACAGGTGGGCCAACCCGGTGCCGCGCTCAATCCGCTTGCGAAGGATACAAGCTTAGGCACGGGCCTGATCCCGTTCGCCCGACCGGCACCGCTCATCCACGGGGCTGGCCTCTCCGCCGATCTGCAGCCTCTCGGCAACCAGTCCACTTTTCACCACATCCAAAATTCCTTCCAGTACTACGATGATGCGTTCTTAACCCACGGCGCCCACGCTATAAAATTCGGATTTGCCGCCGAGCGCATACAAAACAACACATTGGCCGTCACCAGGCCAAACGGAACCTTTAATTTCACGGGGCTAGCGTCGTTCCTGACAAACAGCCCCTTGAGTTTCACGATCGGAGATCCAGCTGTCCAGGCCGTGATTTCAACCCGACTCACCATCTTCGGAGCCTATGTGCAGGACAATTGGCGCTTCCGCCGGAACCTGACGTTTAACCTAGGCTTGCGTTATGAGATGGAGACCAACCCCACGCAAGCGCACCTTCCGTTCTTTATATTGCAGAGTTTTACCACTGCCCCGGTGAACGCGATCCACCCATGGCAGACCAACCCCACGCTTCGCAACTTCGAGCCCCGAATCGGTTTCGCTTGGGATCCGTTCAAGGATGGCAAGACGTCGGTCCGCGGTGGTTTTGGGATCTTTGACGCGCTGCCTGGTTCCTGGGTAATCAACCAAGAGGAATCCCAGGCCCCTCCCTTCGCGCTGAGCTTGGGACAGAGCAACCTGAAGCCAGGGGACTTTCCCCACATATGCGGCACTCCTGGTTGCCTCGGCGCCCGTAGTGCCCTTGGCTATTTCCCCGAGCAGAAGCCACACAGAAACTTCGCGATGAACTGGAACTTGACTATCCAGCGCCAAATCGGCCAAAGCATGACGGCAACGATCGGCTACGTCGGCTCGCACACGATACATTCGCCGTTCACCACGGATACCAGCAATTCTGTCGGTCCAGCCAGTTTGGCGGGAAGCACCACACCTCTTGTTGTCCAGACCCCCGCAGGGACGCTATGGCCTTGCGGACCCGACGGTACGGGCAACCTGTGCGCCACGGGCTTCTTATCGACAGGAACGACTGCCGCACCTGTACCGAGCACCGTGTTTAACAGCAACGTTGGCCAGATTCGACCGACATTTTTTAGCACCAGCGCTCACTACAGCGCTCTGCAGGCACAACTCCTGAAGAGTTTCAGCCACGGTCTGCAGGGGGAAGCCAGCTATACGTGGGGAAAGTGCATTGACGCGGGCTCAAACGGCGACATTGGCGACCCGTATCAAAACTCACCCTCCTCTCTCATCTTCTTCGCGCCGGGAAGCCGGAACGGCTTGTGTGACTTCAACGTCGGGCAAAATTTCGTTGGCAACTTCATCTGGGATGTTTTCTCCCCGAAATCCAGTTCAGCGATAGTGTCGCACCTCGCTGGCGGGTGGCAGTTAGGAGGGATCCTGACAGCTAGCACCGGGACACCGTTCATAGTAGCCATGGACGGCGATCCAATTCGTATTAAGAACGGCGATTCCCTCACTTTCCCGAGCCGGCTGCCGGGATGCAGCGCCATCAACTCAAATTGGAAATCGAACGGTCTACAGTACGTCAACGTGGCCTGCTTCACTCCTCCCGTGGCGCCGGCCTCGATGGCCGCGCAGTGCGATCAGGCGTTCTTTAGCGCGGTGACAAAGCCTGCTCCGAGCGGGACGGTCTATTGCGCGAATCTTTTCGGCAATGCCGGCCGTAATCAATTGATCGGGCCGAAGCTGGTGGACTTCGATTTCTCGGTCATAAAGAACAACCACATTTCTCGGATTTCGGAGAGCTTCAACGTTCAGTTCCGGGCGGAGATGTTCAACGTGTTGAACCACGCGAACTTTCAGCCTCCGCTCTGCGGCTCCTGCCAGACCATTTTCACCGAGACTGGAGCGCCAGAAGGGGGATTCTTGAACACCACGTCAACCGAGGCACGTCAGATTCAGTTTGGTTTGAAGGTAATCTGGTAAGCCGAAGGACGCTGGTGGAACCCAGGCCGTCACGAGTATCCGTTTAGCAATGTGCAGCCCGGAAGCGCAGGGATCCTTGACCAAACCACAACCACGTCTCGCCAGATTCAACTGGGCGTAAAAATTATCTGGTAGCCGCCGGACTCGACCGGTTGCTACGGCCTCACTGGCAGCGGTCGAGTCTCAGTGAGACACGGGACATTCCGCGATAGCAAGAGAGCCGTGCGCTTCGCGTGTAACCTGAATCCAGCTACCCTGGATTAAGATATCTGCAATCTGAGTGGCCATCGAATCTCAAGACGGGACCTAAACATCCTTTGAAGCAACCGACCGCCGCCTCCACACCATCTCTTGCCGTGACTGACGCCGCCAACTCCAGCTCCGCTACCGGCGTCCGCTGGCACATTATGGGCATCGTCATGTTGATCATGGCGGTGACCGCGCTCAATCGCCTCAACCTCAGCATCGCCGGCAAAACCATCGAGGAAGAATTTGCTTTCGATACCATCAAAATGGGGCGCGTCTTCAGTTCCTTCCTCTGGGGCTACGCCCTATTTCAGATTCCCTGGGGAAACATCTGCGACCGCATTGGCCCCAGGCGCACACTGACCGCGTCCATCCTGTGTTTCGGCTTCGGCGCTGGAATGATGGGGGCTGCACCACGCTTCGCGGCGAGCGCCGGGATCAGCGTCCTGCTGATGTTTCAGATCATTCGCTTCTTCACCGGTGTCGGCGAGGCGGCTGTCTCACCGAGTTGCGTCCGCGTGATCGCCTCGTGGACTAATCTGAAGGAACGCGGCTTTGCCAGCGGCTTGCAAAGCGCGGGCCTGGGCCTCGGCGGAACCCTGACTCCCATTTTCATCGCCTGGTCTACCATCCATTACGGCTGGCGCATCTCCTTCTATCTGTGTTCCGCGCTTGCGCTTCTAACGGTGGTGATTTGGCGCGCTTACGCGACCGATTGGCCGGAGGAACACAAGAGCGTTAATGAAGCGGAACTCGAGCGCATTCATCCTGGGACGCGCAGCGGGGACGGCGCCCGGCGGCAAATGAGCAATGCGAAGCGCGTGCCGTGGCTCCGCATGCTATCGAGTGCATCTGTCTGGGGGTTGATTCTCGCTTACGGCTGCCAGGGCTACGCATTCTACGTGTACTACAACTGGTTTTACTTTTACGCGGTAAAGGTGCGTGGTCTGCAAATGATGGAAGCCGCGGCGTGGACTTCTGCTCCTTTCCTGGCCATGGCCGTTCTCTCTCCGGTTGGCGGCTGGTTCTCCGACCGCTTATCGCGGCGTTCCGGGCGTCGCCAGGGCCGGATTTACGCTGTGTGGCTCGGCATGGGAGTTTCCGCGCTCCTCCTGTTGACCGGCAGCCATCTCAGAGTCACGGTGATTGCTCTCCCGATGATCGCTCTGGCCGCCGGCTTCAACTACTTTGCCACATCCAATTTCTGGGCTTCTTGCATTGACCTTGCGCCAGATTTTTCGGCCTCGCTTTCTGCGCTCATGAACACAGTGGGCAATGTGGGTGGAGCAATTTCGTCGACGGCGACCGCCTACCTCGCCGTCCATCAAGGTTGGAGCCGCGCGCTAGACGTCGCCGCGCTGATCACCCTCGGCTCGGGATTGCTCTTTTCCGTCGTGAATGCCGGGAGGACTATCGAGGAAAAAGCCAGTTAATCGGCTTCGAACATTTTGCAGTGCTCGTGAATCCGGCGCGCAATGCTGAACGCTAACTCCCAATCCTGTACACTGAACTACGGCGGGGAAAGGTTTTGAACAGGAAAGCCGCAATGGGCAACAAAGTGACAGTAGTAGATGTTACGCCGCGAGACGGCCTCCAGAACGAGCCCAATCCCGTTTCAACGAAAGACAAGCTTGTTCTGATCGAGAAGCTCGCCGCCGCCGGTATCAAGCACATTCAAGCCACGAGTTTCGTTCACCCAAAATGGGTGCCACAACTGGCGGATGCCGAGGCCGTGGCTTCGCAGCTCAACCGATTTCCCGAAGTCCAGTTTTCCGCCCTGATCCCGAACATGAAAGGCTATGAGCGGGCCGTCGCCGCCGGTATCAGGCATCTGGAATTTGTGATTGCCGCGAGTGACACTTTCAATCGCAAGAACCTGAATCGCAGCATGGCGGAATCTTTGGAACTGCTTAATCAGGTCAGCAGAAGAGCCGAACAGGATGGTGTCGTCCTGCGCGCGGGGTTTTCCACCTGCTTTCACTGTCCCTTTGAAGGAAGAATTTCCAGTCGCGCCTTATTGGGCGCCGTTCGAGCCGCTCGCGAACAAGGGCCCTGGCGTGTGGCCCTTTGTGACACCGACGGCATGGCGTTCCCGGATCAAGTCAGCGAAGCACTCGCGATCATCCACGAGGAGCTGAAAATTCCGCCGGACGAGTTGGCGCTTCATTTTCACGACACCTACGGGCGGGCACTGGCGAATACGATGGCGGGCCTTGAGGCCGGCGTTCGTGAATTCGATGCCACGACCGCCGGGCTCGGTGGCTGTCCTTACTGCCCCGGAGCGAGCGGCAACGTGGCTACCGAGGACCTCGTCGCATTTCTGGACGGCCTGGGCTTCGAATCCGGGATCGACATGGATAAATTACTGGACGCGGCAGAGTTTGCCAGCGGTTTCTCTTCCAGGCCGTATCAGGGTCATCTGCTGCGAGCGAAGAGAGCCGGTGCCTATGGCGAGGCGTCCGCTTCGGTTGGAGCCAAAGTTTCTTAGTTGAGAAAAACCTCGGCGTGACATTTCACACCACTGAGGCAGGATGACACTCCCGCTGACCGGCATTCGAGTGTTGGATGTCACCAATGTTCTCGCCGGGCCCTTTTGCAGCTTCCAACTTGCCCTGCTGGGCGCTGAGGTCATCAAGATCGAGCAGCCCGGCCGCGGCGATCTGGCACGCATGCTGGGTGCCGATCCTGCTGCCGCTGCGAGCTTGATGGGTGCCTCCTTCGTTGCCGTCAACGCCGGGAAACAATCGGTCACAATTAATTTGAAGGCCCCGGAAGGCAAGGAGATTTTTAAGAAATTTGTCACCATCTCCCACGTTGTCCTTGAAAATTTCCGGCCCGAAGTCATGAAGCGCCTTCAACTCGCCTATGACGTACTTTCGCAAATCAATCCGAGCATCGTTTATTGCGCTGTTTCCGGTTTCGGGCAGGATGGTCCGCTCGCCATGCGTCCTGCCTACGACCAGGTTATCCAGGGAATGTCGGGAGTGATGAGTGTGACTGGCGATCAGGAGAGCGCGCCTCTGCGGGTCGGTTACCCGGTCTGCGACACCGTTGGAGGCATCACCGCTGCGCTGGCGATCTGTGCGGCTCTCGTCGATGCGCGCGCAAGCGGCCGCGGACGCATGATCGATGTATCCATGCTCGATGCGACTCTTGCCTCCATGGGCTGGATTGTCTCGAACTATTTGAATGCCGGCGTGGTCCCCATTCCCATGGGCAACGAAAATTTTACGGCTGCTCCCTCAGGAACTTTTCGCACCGCCGAGGGCCTGCTCAACATCGCCGCCAATGAAACCTATCAATACGAGAAGCTATGCGATCTGATCGGACGGCCCGATCTAAAGACCGATCCGCGCTTCTCGGATCGCGAAATTCGCAAACGAAACCGCGCTGCAATTAACAAGGAAGTCGAAGCCGCATTATCCACAAGCAGCGCTGCCGAATGGGAATCACTGATGATCGAAGCCGGCGTGCCCGCAGGCCGCGTGTTGAGCGTGCCGGAGATCTTGTCACATCCGCATCTCACGCGACGTCGTTTTGTCACAACTTTCGAAACTCCTCGGGGGACTCAGCGCGTCACTAGAGGCGGCTTCGCGTTTTCAGACAATCCCGCAGTGCCCTCTGGCCCCGCCCCGCTGCTCTCCGAGCACACGGACACATGGCTGCGTAAGTTGGGATATGACGCCAGTCAGATCCTTCAGCTCCGAAGTGCTGGAGTAATTTGAGCTGTGACGCGGGCCAAAGAATCTTGCGGGCGCATTACCCGCATCGCGAAACAATTGGTGGGCCCGCCAGGATTTGAACCTGGGACCAACGGATTATGAGTCCGCTGCTCTAACCGCTGAGCTACGGGCCCCACGAAAGCTAACGTCCTGATTTTATATTGATTTGCAAGAATTGGGTGGAAGATTTGAGGCGTCAAAAACGAGCACTGTAGTAAAACTGTAGTAGTTTCCTGCCCACAGGCAAGCTCTAATTTTCACTTCTCCGGTTACGGCGTTTACCAGGACTTGTGACTCCCCTTGATAGATTTTAACGTCATTTTTTTGCGGCTGGCTGCTCGGGAAAATGTCCGTAGGGTTGCGACTTGAAGTCGGCGGGTAATACCTGGGCGATGGCTTGAAACCCACGTTTCGCATCCAGTGCCAGCAGGGTCCTCTTTTTCACACAAGAAGTCGCACCTTCGTTGTAGTAAGTGTCCTTCACAGGGGCCACCCGGATGACGACGTTGGCTTCTGGCGTGAAACCAACGAGAGAATTCTCAGAGCTGCAATCCTTGCCAAATCGGGTTTCGAGGACCTTCTGCAAGTCAGGAACTGTGACCGTCCCGGAACTCACAGTGAAAAGAACCAGGTCGGTCAACTCCCCTT
>Ga0307477_10001274_pt1 | contig 21806 bp, 18 predicted proteins | sample atmos_gasesECM2C_FD_203316 | JGI IMG/M metagenome (GOLD analysis project Ga0307477, IMG submission 203316) | Hardwood forest soil microbial communities from Morgan-Monroe State Forest, Indiana, United States - atmos_gasesECM2C_515 | ecosystem: Environmental > Terrestrial > Soil > Temperate...
TAGAAGCTGTCGAAAAACTCCTCGCCAAAACCGGCTGGGATCGCGACAAAGACGTCGACCTCGTCGAACTCAACGAAGCTTTCTCCGTCGCCGCCATCGCCGTCACGCGCCAGCTTCGCCTCAATCCTGAAAAAGTAAACGTGAATGGCGGCGCAGTTGCTCTCGGCCACCCCATCGGCGCATCAGGTGCCCGCGTTCTCGTCACGCTGCTCTACGAACTGCAGCGCCGCAATCTGAAACGCGGCATCGCCGCTCTCTGCCTCGGCGGCGGCAACGCCGTAGCCCTCGCCGTCGAGCGCTTCTAACCGCGGACATCACACAGAGAACCGAGAAATCGAGCAAAACATGAAACACGCCGCGGTCGGCTTTCGCGTCCACTCCGGATGGACCGCCATGGTCGCGCTTGCCATTGCGAAAGGCTCGCCCGCGGTGCTGGTGCGCCGCCGCGTCAATCTCGTCCAAACGTTCACCTATGAATTTCGCCAGCCGTACCACACAGCAGAAAGGTTGCCGCTTGAGGAAGCCCGCGCTTTCGTCGCGCGCGTCCGGTCGGAGGCGCGACGGCTGGCCCTTCGCGCAATCCGTGAGCTGAAAACTGAACTTCGCGACCAGGGATATTCGCTCACGGGTTTTGGTCTCCTCCTTGCTTCGGGAAGGCCGCTTCCAGCTTTTGCAAAAATTCTCGTCGCGCATTCCTTGATTCACACCGCTGACGGCGAGCTATTTCGCGAAGCCCTGCTGCATGCCGCCGCGCGCACCGGACTCAAGCCCGTGGCGATTCGAGAGCGTGAACTTACCGATTCTGCTTCGCGCGTTCTTCGCCGTAAGCCTGCAGACCTCGCGCACCGCATCTCCGATCTCGGCCGCCCGCTAGGCCCACCCTGGTCGCAGGACGAAAAATTTGCATCGCTCGTCGCATGGCTCGCCGCATCGTCGCCTTCACCGGCATCGCATTCTTCGCAAACGCGCGAGGCTCGATAGATGTTCTGCCCCGTCTGCAAATCCGAATATCGCGACGGTTTCACGAAGTGCTCCGATTGCGAAGTGGATCTCGTCAGGCAACTGGCCGACGATTCAGAAGCTAAGGAACCTCTTTGGGCTGGCCAGGATGCGAGTGTTCGAGATGCCATCTGCGAAAGGCTTGACGCAGCCAAGATTCTTCATGAGGACGACTCTGTAGAATCGCAATTTATGCCCGCATTCCGCCAATCAATCTACCGGATTCAGATTCGCAAAAAGGATCACGACGCGGCGCTCAACGCAATCCGCGAGGTAGACGTGGATCGCTTGAACATCCGCCCGTCGCCCGGTGTCGTCCTTGATCGCAATTCGGACTGGCTTCGCACGAACGCAGCTCAGCGCGATTTTTGGGCCGTCTGTTCAACCGTGACCCTTCGCCTTCGGAATCTGCTGACGACTCTGAGATTGCTGCAGACGCTTCCGCCTCCGGCGATGAAGACGAGTCGGTGGAAGAGGTTTCCAACGATCAGCTCGAGAATTTCAGCCCGGACGACGCCACATCGCAAGTTTGGTCCGGTGCAGATGGCAGCATGGCGCAGAGCATCGATGTCTGCTTGCGTGAAGTGGGCATCGGATGCGTCGTAAATGAGACGCCAGGAAACTTTAACGTTTCCGTCGAGCGTGCCTCCGAAATACGGGCCAAGGAAATTATTCGCGAGATTGTCGAGCAGACTCCTCCGGAATGAATGTGCGCCGTGATCGCCGAATCCGCATGCTACCTCGACGCATCTGAATCGACGTAGAGGAGGAGCGTGTATGGCCCGGCCGCTTTGGTTCGAGCGCAAATTCGATTTCAGCTTTCCCGTCGAATTGTACCCGGAGATCATCGAGCGGCTGCGCGGCACGCCCGCGCGAATCGACGAGCGAGTGAGGGATGTGCCGCCTGCTCTGCTTACGCGGCGTGACGGCGACAAGTGGTCGATTCAGGAAAATATCGGCCACCTACTCGATCTCGACGGGCTTTTCGCGGGGCGCTTCGAGGATTACGAGCACGGCCTGGAAAAACTGCGCGCCGCGGACCTGACGAATCAGAAAACGCATCAGGCGCAACACAACAGCCGGCCGGCGGAAGAAATCCTGCGCGAATTCCGACGGGGGCGCCTCGCGCTTGTTGCGCGACTGGAATCGCAGCCGCCCGAATACTTCCGCAGGACAGCGCTTCACCCGCGCCTGAACACGCCGATGCGCGTCACGGACCTGCTCTACTTCGTAGCGAAGCACGACGATCATCATCTCGCTCGCGTCTCCGAGTTGCTTCGCGCCAAATAAGCGGCCGAACTTCATTTCTTTCGCGGGTTCTCCTCGACTATCATCGAGAGCATCATGACAAACGAAGATATAAAAACTGTAGGAGTGCTTGGTGCCGGGACGATGGGCAATGGGATCGCGCACGTTTTTGCGCGCCACGGTTATCACGTGATTTTGCGCGATGTCGAGAAACGTTTTCTCGATCGCGGGCTTGAAACCATTGCCAAGAATCTCGATCGCGAAGTGAAAAAAGGGAAGCTCACGGAAGACGAAAAACCGGTGGTCATCGCCCGCATCAAGCCCGTCACGGACGTGGCCGCGCTCGCAGATGCCGACTTCGTTGTCGAAGCCGTTCCCGAGCAGCGAGATCTGAAGCTGCGCGTTTTAAAGGAAGCAGACGCCGCGCTCAAGCCCAGCGCCATCTTTGCCAGCAACACATCTTCTATTTCCATCACCGAGCTTGCCGCGCAGACCAGCCGCCCGGAGCGCTTCGTCGGCATGCACTTCATGAATCCCGTGCCGGTGATGCAGCTCGTCGAAGTGATTCGCGGGCTAGCCACCAGCGACGAGACGTTTGACGTGACGATGGCGCTCTGCGAAAACCTGGAAAAGAAACCAGTCGCTGTGAATGACGCACCGGGTTTCGTCTCCAATCGCGTCCTGATGCCGCTCATCAACGAAGCTGCGTTCTGCGTGATGGAAGGCGTCGCGACGCCAGAAGCCGTCGATGCCGTGATGAAAATGGGAATGAATCATCCGATGGGGCCGCTGGAGCTGGCGGATTTCATCGGCCTCGATGTGTGCGTGGACATCCTCGAAGTTCTCTTCAAGGGATTCGGTGATCCGAAGTATCGCGCGTGCCCGCTGCTTCGCAAATACGTGGCGGCAGGTTGGCTTGGGCGCAAATCCGGCCGCGGTTTCTTCAAGTACGCCTGAAGCCGAGTTCCGTAGATTTCCGATCAATCATTCACGCCTCAGGGGTTGAAACCCTGAACTGAGGCTTCCTTTTCGGCACGGCTAAAGCCGTGCCTTCACGCAGATGAAGCGTGAATGCTTCAGCGTCATCTTCGCGGATTCTTCGGCGAACGTCCAAAACTCATTTGTACTACGCCGGGCAGGCGACGCAATCCGGCCTTTGTGCCAGTTTGATACATATCTTTGCGTTGCTACCCTGCCATCCCGGCCGGAATTAACCATTCATACGCGCATTCAGAACTGCTGAAACTTTTTAAAGGGCTCGGGGTTGACAGGGTTTCCGCAAGAATTTTCAAAGGGAACTGGGGAGGGTGCCGTGCGCCGTCTGGGACTGACGCTTCTGGTTTGCATCATAGCTGGATTTACGGCGAGTTGCGCCGGTCTTAACGGCAGCTCATCCACGGGAACCGATCGAGTCGCCATTACGCCTTCCGCCCCCTCGGTTCGAGCCAACGGCACGCAAGCCTTTACTGCGACAGTTGCAAAGGAAACGAACCCAACCGTCACCTGGACCGTGAATGACATCGCAAACGGAAACGCGATGGTGGGAACAATCACAAGCACCGGACCGTTGACGGCAACCTACACCGCGCCGGCATCACTACCGTCTCCCAACGCGGTCACGATCGCAGCCGCAGTTCCGAACCACAAAGCACTCACTGCTTCAATCGTCACAACCTTATTGAATCCAGTTCCACAGCTTTCCTCCGCTACGCCGCCGCAGATTGAGTCCGGCAATTTCACCATCACCTTGAACGGAAGCAATTTTGTGAGTGGCGCGGTCGCTAATATGGGTTCCACGGCGCTCAGCACCACATTCGTATCGAGCACAAAGCTCACAGCAAGCGGTAGCGTCACTCCGCAAACTCCAAGCGTGCAGTTCACGGTCACAAATCCCGATCCGGGTTCGGCTACGTCCGGAACTCTCACGGCGCAAGTGGTGCAGGCAATATCGCCTAATGTGGCCGATCGCTTCCTGGAGCAGACGACTTTCGGTCCCACGCCCGCTCTGGTTGCTCAAGTGCAGCAAAGCGGGCTTCAAGCGTTCTTGACGAATCAATTTGCGATGGCTGCCACGCCCTATGCTGATCCCGCAACGACTGAAACGAGCCTAGGCCCATTGCAGCAGCGCTTCTTCGTGCAGACGCTCACGGCGCAGGACCAATTGCGCCAGCGCGTAGCCTTCGCGCTAAGTCAGGTTTTCGTGATTGCGGGTGACAAGATCACCGATCCCACGGCATTCACCAATTATCTTCGCCTGCTCGAGAACGACGCGTTCACGAACTACCGCCAGATCATGAAGGACGTGACGCTTTCACCGGCCATGGGCCATTACCTCGACATGGTGAACAACGACAAGCCCGCCCCAGGCCAGCACGCGAATGAAAATTACGAGCGCGAGCTGATGCAGCTTTTCACAATCGGCACCGCACTGCTGAATGAAGACGGATCGCTGCAGCTCGACTCCAGCAACAATCCAATTCCTACTTACACCCAGGCGCAAGTCCAGGAGTTTGCTCTCGCTTACACAGGTTGGACGTACCCGACGATGCCGGGCGCGACGCAGCAGAAACATAACCCGTCGTACTGGACAGGTTCGATGGTCGCAACTGATTCCAACCATGACACAACTTCCAAGCAACTTCTCCAGTACACGAACGCTGCGTCGGGGGGCTTATTGCCCGGAGGCCAGTCAGCTACGCAGGATCTCGATGGCGCGATGGACAACATTTTCAATCATCCAAACCTTCCGCCGTTCGTTTCGCGCGAGTTGATTCAGCATCTCGTGACCAGCAATCCAAGTCCCGCCTACATCCAGCGCGTCTCTGAAGTTTTTAAAAACAATGGCGCGAGCGTGCGCGGCGACATGAAGGCGGTAATCACCGCCATCCTGCTCGATCCCGAAGCGCGCCGAGGCGACGATTCCACCACCGCGAACGCAGGTGATGGCCATCTGCAAGAGCCCATCCTTTACATCACTGGTTTGCTGCGTGCATTCGGAGCGGCCAGTGACGGAGCAAATCTTTCGGGTCAGGGTGGTGGCATGGGACAGAACGCGCTCTTCCCGGGCAGCGTGTTCAATTTCTTCTCCCCGAACTTCGTGATTCCGGGAACCAGTCTCTACGGCCCCGAATTTCAGATTCTCACCACGGCCACCACGCTGAATCGCGCGAATTTCGTAAACACATTCGTTTTCGGCTCGCTTGGTTCCACCACCACGGTGAACTTCGGCAGCTACGCATCGCAGGCTTCGAATCCCGGCGCGCTTCTCGATTCACTCAACACCTTGATGCTTCACGGCATGGTGACCGCGGACATGAAGAGCAGCCTGCTCACCGCGATGCAAGCGGTGCCGGCGGGAACGAACCAGGCTCTTCAGCAGGCGCAGACGGCAATCTATCTGATTGGCACATCATCGCAATATCAGGTGCAGCACTGATCGCTAGCCAGGTAGCAGCTGAGAAGCACAAGCAGCGCCTAGCGGCGCGGGAAAGGTGAATGAAAATGCGAGGCAAAGACAAATTCAGCCGCAGAGATTTCGTGCGCATCAGCTGCTGCACGGCAGCATCATTCGGCATGACGGCCGCCATCGGGCGCTTGAACCTGATCCACGCACTCGCCGCGCCTGCCGCCACCGGTTACCGCGCGCTGGTCTGCGTCTTTCTTTTTGGTGGGAACGATAGCAACAACATGATCATCCCCAACGACACTGCGGGCTATGCAAACTACGCCAGCATTCGCTCGAATCTCGCGCTCCCGCAGAACACTCTGCTTCCTATCGTTGCGAAGACGGGCAACGTCCCGTACGGCCTTCATCCGCAGCTCCCAGGCCTGCAAGGTCTATTCGGTGGCGGACAGCTTGCCGTCGTGGCAAACGTGGGAACTCTCGCGCAACCTACCACGCGCGCTCAGTACCAGCACGGCGGTGCCACGCTTCCGGTAAATCTCTATTCGCATTCCGATCAGCAGGGCCAATGGCAGACGGCCGACTTCACCGGATTCGGAACTACCGGCTGGGCCAGACGTACCGCGGACAAACTTCAGTCCATGAATGCCGGCGCTCAGTTTCCGCCCATCACTTCGGTGGCAGGCGGCGCGATTCTCTGCACAGGCGAGCAGACACATCCGTATGCTTTAACGCCGGGTTCGACGCCCGGGTTGCGCGGCTTTGGCACTTCAGCCGCATCGAACGCCCGGCTTGTCTCTTTTCAACAACTTCTCACGATGGATTCGGGAATTTCCCTGGTCCAGGACACAAGTGCCGTGATGAACCAATCACTCGAGCAGAGCAAAATTCTAGCCTCGTCGCTTCAGAGCCTTTCGCCGCTTCAAACGCAGTTCCCAACCACGAATATCGGAAACCAACTGAAGCAAGTGGCGCAGATCATGCAAGTGCGCTCGTCGCTCGGCCTGCAACGCCAGATTTTCTTCTGTTCGCTCGGCGGATTTGATACGCACAGCGATCAACTGAACAGCCAGGTAAATCTTTACTCGCAACTCGATCCCGCAATGTCCGCGTTTTACAATTCGACAGTCGAGCTGGGCATCGCGCCGCAAGTGACCGCGTTCACCCTGTCCGATTTCAGCCGTACCTTCCAGCCGGGCACGAACGGCGGAACGGATCACGCGTGGGGCGGCAATCATCTCGTTATGGGCGGCGCCGTGGCCGGCACCGATGTGTATGGCCAGTTTCCGCAGCTTGCGCTCGGCGGGCCAGACGATGCCGGAAGCAACGGGCGCTGGATTCCTACGACGTCGGTGGATCAGTACGGTGCGACGCTAGCGAAATGGTTCGGAGTCGCTGATAGCGATTTGCCGGCGATATTTCCGAACCTCTCGAACTTCACCACCCCCACGCTCGCTTTTCTGGGCTGAGGAACGAGCGCGGGGTATCACACGGCCGGTTTTTCGGTGCTGTCGTTCCAACCATGGCCTCACGCCATCATCGAAACGCCGGCCGTGGTTCTTGTAAAGTCCCGCGTATTTCAGAGTACAATTTTTCTCTGGTTTTGCCCCTTCCAACTAGTTGCGTGCGGAGGCTCGCATGATGCGTCGGATGGCGCTGGCTGGCGCCGCCGCGATTCTCGTTCTGCTTGCGCTGCGATTTGCAGCAGCCCAGGCGCGCGCCGCGTCGGATACGCTGGTCCTCAGCGCCCCGAGCAATCAATGGTTTGAAGGGCCCGGCGTCCAGGTTTCCGTCTCGAGCGATGCGAAATGGGCGCTGCTTACACACGGCCCCACCATGTTGCTCTATTCGCTCGAGACCCGCGAACAGAACCCGGACATGCTGCTCAACGGTCTTACCAGCATATTTCGCGCCGGATTTTGCGGACCGCAGATTCTGGTGCGGCTCGGCCAGCGCGGAAGCGAGCGCGGCATATTCTGGCCTGGCGCAGAGAGTCTGCAGCTTTCCTCATTGCCCCCGGATTCTGTGGTCGGTTGTTCCACCGACGGCCACGAGATCGCATATTACATTTTCGGAAATCCAGACCGGCAAATGTTTGTCGGTTCCCCGCACGGTCCGTTCAAAGCTTTTGGAGTCACTGGACGGATTACAGGAACCGCGTTTTCTCCTGACAACAACATGCTCTACGTTTTGCTGTTTCAGCCCTCAGGCGAGACTTCTCTTGTGCGCATCTCCGTTCACGAACTACGGACGAAAACGATTGCGAACGATCTCGATGCCGCTCCGAACTGGAACACAATTGCGATATCGCCCGACGGACGTAGCGCATTCATCGCGCTCGCGAGCGCAGGAGCACCAGAGAACGCGGCGCGACACCAGCCCGACGCGAATCGCTGGCTCGCAATCTATAAGGTGGATCTCAGCACGGGGGCACGCACGCCAGTGGTCTCAACTCCGGACGTCGACGATCACGATCCTGCAATCGCCGATGGAAATCTCTATTGGGCGAGTAATGCGATTCGCGATTCGGTGGCCGCAGTTCCTGTAGGTGGAGGCGATTCGAAAGATGTGATCGCCGGCGCCGAAGTACCGATGTGGAGTCCCGACGGAAAAAAGATTTCATTTACTTACGGCGGCTGGCGACTAGCTGATTGGGCACTCGATCTGGATGCAGGATACGTGCTCGTTGATGCGGACGCGAACCGAACCTCTGCGCGCTTTCCCATCGTCACCGGCTATCATGAGGATTTTCCCGCGGCTTGGTCGCCCGATGGGAAGTGGATCGCGTTCCACTCTCATCGCTCGAAAGTTCCAGTGCCTGATTACGAGAGCGCCGAGAGTACGGACGATATCTACCTGCGTCTCGCCGATGATATGCACGCACCTGAAATGCGCCTCACCGATTTTGGCTGGGAGACGGGCCCAGCGTTTTGGTCGCCCGATGGCCGCAAACTGCTATTCAACTCCTGGGTGCGCGGCAGCACGCCAGGAACCGACAAGCTCTGGGTGCTCGGCATTCAACCGGTTACTGGGGAAGTGCTCGACACCACGCAGCTTCCCCTGCCGGCAGAAATTCATAGCGCTTCGTGGGCGGCCTGGTCGCCGGATGGAAAGGAAATCGCGATCGAAGACAAGCGCGAAGGCGGCAATCGCGCTCTCTGGATTGTCCACTCCGATGGCACGCATGGAGAGAAGCTGCTCGATTATAAGGGCACGACGTATGATGGCCTTGACTGGACACCCGATGGGAAAACCATCATCTACAGCGGCCTTGCCGGAGACAAGCTGCAGCTTTTCTCGATTCCTCGTCTGGGCGGTGCGCCCACTCAGCTGACCCATGATGCAGCCAACCTGATGCACCCGCGCGTCTCGCCAGACGGCAAATGGATCGCCTGCACGCGCATCGTACAATCGAAACAGATTTGGCGCCGCCCGCTTTCTTAAACAGCCTTTAACACCTACATCGCTTAACCCGCGGCTTACGCGCGTGGGCGTCTTTCGTCCAATCGCCTGCGGCTGTGCACTCTCGTTCGATCGGAGGTTTCTCGTGAAGATATTCTCTCTCGGCGCTGCATTGCTTGCCGGTATGTCTTGCCTTTCCACCGCGCCCGCGCATTCTCCCGCCGCAAATCGCAACGCAGACGAATCTGCGTCTGCAAAGGCGGAGCTGCTTGCGGTCCATCAAGCAGCGCGGCGCGCTCACTTGAATCGCGATGTCGATTTCATTGTCGCCGGGATGGGGCCGGAATTCACTACGGTGCATGAGGGCACGATTCGGGTGATGTCGCGCGAGGATGTCCACAAGCAGTTCACGGAATATTTCCGTGGCGCCGAGTTTTCAGCATGGGACGATCTGGAGCCTCCGGTTATTCGAATGTCACCCGACGGGAAAATGGGCTGGATGATCGTTCGGGTGAGGATCGCCTACACGAAAAAGGACGCCGGGGGCGCGACGTCGAAAGAGGACACCGTGATGGCATGGATGTCCGCTTATGAGAAACGCGACGGGAGATGGCTCCTGGTGGCCAACGCCACCACGTCCAAGCCATAGCGAAGGTTGCGGCATGCTAAGTGGTGGCCAGACTAGGGCTCCAGCGTGGCAACTTCCTATCCGCACGGGGGCAATGCACACATTTCGACGAAGCGTTTCTGCGTTTCCTCCGTCTAAGCAGGGCATTGCATCACCGTGATTCGGAAGGCCGGGCGCGGCCACCCAACATTCATCGAAAATCGCATGGCGGCCTGCAAGGGTGCCGCAAGTGAAAAGGAGAATTTCGAAATGAAGAAGCTATGCCTATCGCTCGTTCTCGGAATCGTAGCTTTCGGTGTCAGCACGGCTCGAGCGCAGGCTCAAGACGCCGCCGCAGCGCCACAAAGTCCCATGTCGAAACCGCCGGTGACCTACGGCTACGACATAAGGCCTCAGGTGTTGCTCGATCTCGACCAGTTGCAACAGAAATTTGTTCCCTTAGCCGAAGCCATACCGGCAGAAAAATATACTTGGCGTTCGGAGGAAGGAGCTCGTTCCATCGCGGAAGTGTTTCTACACATCACCGCGGCAAACTACAACATCCCTGAGCTGATAGGCGGTGAAGTTCCCGCGAAATACAAAGCAAAGGACTGGGAAAAGTCCACAACGGATAAGGCCACGATCGTCGCTGAGCTCAAACAATCATTCGCGAATGCCATCGCAGTTGTCACCAAGGTTCCGACATCCGAGATCGCCACGCCGCTTCCAAAGCTCGGCCCCGATGCGAACAAAGGCGACGTTGAATACCTGCTCGTCACGCATGCACACGAGCACCTCGGACAGTCGATCGCATATGCCCGCTCCGTCGGGGTCACGCCGCCCTGGACTGTAGCTGCCGAAGCCGCAGCAAAGAAGAAGGCAGCAGAAGGTAAACCGGAGGGGCAGAAGCCCGAGTAGCGGAGCCTAGGGTGCCGGATGGTGCGGGCTCAAGTGGTTCAGCCCTGTCGTTGGCTGCGTTCTTTACTTGGGTGCGCCGCTCTGTCCGGCGACTACGAGTTGGCGGGCTTGATCGAGCCAATTCAGCACGACAGTAGGCTCGGAGGTAGCAGCCGCTGCGCCGCCGGGAAGCTCGAAAATCACAAAGTGCTGCCCGTCCGGCGCCACGTCGTAGGACGCGAATGGGGCGCGCATTTCCAGGCGGTTCGCGAAAACTGTCTGCGGCTTTCCGGCTTGGAACGAGTTCTTCTCCACCGAATAAGGGACGCTAATCAGCGAGTTGCTATTGGTGTAGAACAACTCGTGTCCGGTCCCAGACCAACGTGGCTCGGTGCCGCCGCCCGTCGAGATCTGCCACTTGCCTCCCGCACCTGCAAACGGCACAACATAAACCTGGGGTAGTCCGGATTCAACCGATGCATAAGCGACCCACCGTCCGTCAGCAGAAAACGACGGATAAAACGCGTTGCTACCGATGGCCGAAAATCGCTGCGGTTCCTGTGGCTTCCCGTTTGCGTCAAGGGTAAGAGTCCAGATTTCGCAGCAGCCCCCATTCTTATCTCCGAGCCGGGCAAAAAGAAGAACTTTGCCGTCGGGCGACCAGGATGCCAGATAAGCAATCGGAAGCGATTTCGAAGTCAACGCTTCTTCCTCTCCAGTTCCATCGGCGCGTTTCCAGAAGATCGCTTGCCCCGAGCTCTGCCCGCCGCTCACAGGATGCCAATAAGTTAGCCGCTGACCATCCGGCGTCCAGATGGGAAAGTTGGCTGCCGCGGTTCCGCTGATGACTGCGGAAGTGGTCCCTCGCGCAAAGTCATGGACCCAGATGCTGCTCGCGCTCTGAAAGGCGAAGCGCTTTCCGTCCGGGGAAAAGCGGGGAGAGGCAGCGTCCTGCCTGTCACTCATCAGCACGGTGGCTGGGCCCTTGCGGTCGAGCAGCACGACGTTCAGGTCGTGACTCACTCCGGCACCCGACAAATAAACAGCCGTGCCGTTGTCCGCGAAGCTGAGCTGCGCGCTACCATTCGTAATATCGGAATCCACACCCTGCAGAACCGGAATCGCAGTGCCGGTGATCTTCAGCTTCTGCACATCGAAGGGAACAACGAAAACGGTGCCTTGAGACACATAGGACAGATAACCACCCGGAAGAAACCGTCCGAAGTAGGCGTTCTCGACAAGCACCTTCGGCACGCCCGTATCAAGTGGGGCCGCTCCCACCCAGCCCTTGCCAAAGAAGTTGTTGTCCGCAGAAGAGGTGAACAGCACAGCCTTTCCGCCGGGAAGGATTTGCGGCCACCGTTGCGTCACTTCAGCTCGTGCCGAATCCAGATGAGTGGCCTCCTGCTGGGCGCCGCCCGAATCTTGAATCCGGTAAAGCTGACTGGTGAATTGCCTCGGGAAGATGATGGTGCCGTCTGCGCCCCAACTTGCTCCGCGGTAACCGCCAACATCAGCAAGTGTGACTGCGGCCCCGCCGCGGATAGATACCTTCTTGATTTTCCCTTCGCTAAAGAATCCGATCCACTGGCTATCCGGCGAAAAGAAAGGCGAAAAGCCCGCCCCCGCCCCCTCGAGCAGCACAGCAGAACTCTTGTCCATTTCTCGAATGTATAGACCAACCTTGCCTGTCTTGGGATCCCGTGTGGTGTAAGCCATGCGCGACCCGTCCGGAGAAATCACTGTGGCCGGACCGTTCTCCAACGCGAGGTGCTGGTTCGGAATTAATAGGGAGAGTTCCACTGGCTTCGGCGCTCCCGGGTGCGATGCTTCGCGCAGCGCAAACAGCGCGAACAGTAATCCGATGGCCAACACTCCCGCAATCGCCCAGGGTAGAAATCTTTGCCAGGCTGGGGTTGCAGGTGTCGAATAAATTGGCGGCGCGACCGATCCGGGCTGCGCTGCAGCCAAGCTTGAAATCGCGGACTGGTGTGCCGCAGAGTCGTATGCCGCGACGCCCGCCGACGAACGCGAAGACTTGCCGGATGTTTCATCCAGTGGAAACGCCTGGTAAGACGCGGAGCGTCCGGTGTCACTATCGCGTTTCAAGCGCTTCAAATCGGCGCGTATATCCGCCGCATTGTGGTAACGGAGGTCGCGATCCTTTTCGAGGGCCTTGCCGATAATTTCCTCGAGCTTGGCGGGCAGGTCTGGATTCAACCGAACGGGTGGCACCGGTGCGCGATTCAAGGTGGCTTCGGAAATTACCGCAGAAGTTTCTCCGCGGAAGGGCAGCGCGCCCGTGGCCATTTCGTAGAGCACGACGCCGAAGCTGAAAAGATCGGTGCGAGGATCGAGCGTCTGGCCGCGCACTTGTTCGGGCGACATGTAAGCGACTGTGCCCAGCGCAGTGCCAGGGCTCGTGAGTAACGCTTCGCTGACGCCCTGCGTCATCGAAGCATCTTCGAACGCATTCGACTTGCCGCTTCCAGTTACCTTCGCCAGGCCGAAATCGAGAATCTTCACGTGGCCGCGTTCGGTGACAAAAATATTTGCGGGTTTCACGTCGCGGTGCACGATGCCTTTGCTATGCGCGGAATCGAGCGCGTCGGCCACTTCGATCGCAATATCCAGAAGACGATCCATCGGCACGGGCTTGCCGGTTATGAGGTGCTTGAGCGTGCAGCCGTCGAGATACTCCATGGCAATAAACGGATGGCCGTCCTGCTGAGAGATCTCGTAGATTGTGCAGATGTTGGGATGATTCAGCGCGGAGGCGGCTCGTGCTTCGCGACGGAACCGTTCAAGCGCCTGCGAGTCGCGGGCGACGTCGTCGGGAAGGAATTTAAGCGCGACAAAGCGGCCGAGTTCGTTGTCCTCGGCTTTGTAAACGACGCCCATGCCGCCGCCACCGAGCTTCTCGATCACTCGATAGTGGGAGATGGTAAGGCCGATAGGCGACTGCGTTTCCGCCATGATTGGCGCACATCTTAGGCTGCGCAGGAAGGCAAGTCAACGCGGGCGGACTCACGCCCGAATTGTCGCCGCTGAAATAGCGTTATTCCGGGCCTAAAATAGTCTTTGCTTTTTGTTCGCCTAGTGGTAGTATGGCCGTATAAATGCGGATTCAGGGCAGGGCACGCATTCTGGTAGACTGTGCCTCCTGCGTCCCCAGGAAATGCTGGCGAACAGCCCTCGAGGTGCAAGCGTGTCCGACGAAAAAACCAAGAATCTGGATCTGGCAATCGCACAAATCGAAAAGCAGTACGGTAAAGGCTCGATCATGCGCCTGGGGAACCGCGACGTGCTCGTCCCGGTGAATGTGATTCCCACCGGTTCCATCTCAATTGACGCCGCTCTCGGCGTCGGCGGCTTGCCGCGCGGCCGCGTAATCGAAATCTACGGGCCGGAATCGGGCGGCAAGACGACGCTCACTCTGCATGTGATTGCCGAAGCTCAGAAACTCGGCGGCCAGGCCGCCTTCATCGACGCGGAACACGCGCTCGATCCCTCCTATGCGCGCAAGCTCGGCGTGGACGTTGATAATTTGCTCGTCTCGCAGCCCGACAATGGCGAGCAGGCGCTCGAAATCGCCGAAGCGCTGATTCGCTCGAATGCCGTTGATGTTGTGGTCGTCGACTCCGTCGCCGCCCTCGTTCCGCGCGCCGAACTCGAAGGCGACATGGGCGATCCGCAGATGGGCCTGCAAGCGCGCCTCATGTCGCAGGCATTGCGCAAGCTCACCGCCATCGTCTCCAAATCGAAGACGTCCCTGATTTTCATCAACCAGATTCGCGAGAAAATCGGCGTCATGTTCGGCAATCCCGAAACCACCACCGGCGGCCGCGCGCTCAAGTTCTACTCTTCGATCCGCATTGACATCCGCCGCATTCAATCCATCAAGGAAGGCGACCGCGTGGTCGGGTCGCGCACCCGCGCGAAAGTGGTAAAGAATAAAGTCGCCGCGCCATTCCGCGAGGCCGAGTTCGACATCATCTACGGCGAAGGCGTCTCGCGCGAGGGGGACCTGCTCGATGTCGGCGTCGCGAAAAATATCCTTGAGAAGTCGGGCACCTGGATTTCCTACAAAGGCGAGCGTCTCGGCCAGGGCCGCGACAACGCCCGCATTTTCCTGAAGGAAAACACGGACATCCGCGACAAAATCGAAGCCGATCTGCGCAAAGCGTTAGGCCTGGTCCACCAGCCTGTGGTCGCGACCAGCGACAACGGCAAGCCATCTGCGGCGGAATCCGCGAAGCCCGAATCCGCGAAGCCGGCGACCATGGCTGCTGCCGCATCCAAGGGCAAGACAGGCCGCTAAATCTTAGCTGCCGTTCGACCTAATTCGACCGGGGTTTAGTGTCCCGATCTGAACCCCGGCCCCTTTCGCCCCCCGGTACTTTGGTACCCCCCAAATCCAGAAAAACTGTACTGATTACCAGTTGCGCCTTCCTTCGACTGTCCCTACAATTTGCTGAGGCTCGGGTATTCACTGTATAGAGCCTGTGGCCGATAAAATAGACGACATAATAAAGAACACATGAAACCCAGCTCACGCACCAGCCAAGCAGTTCCAATACTGTGCCTCCTGCTCGCAGCAGCCGCGAGCGCCGCATTCGGCTCGCCGACAGGCGCACCAGCAGCCAAACGCACTCATCGAACTCGCAGCACGGCCTTTAATCTTGATCCCGCGAAATTTGACGCGACCAGCTACGACGATGCGATCGTCCGCCAGGTGGCGATCGACGCGCTGGGTCACACGAACGGCTCGGTTGTAGCACTCGATCCATCCACCGGCCGCATCCTCACGATCGTGAATCAGAAGATGGCATTCTCCGCCGGCTTCGAGCCCTGCTCGACGATCAAGCCGGTCATCGCTCTCGCAGGTTTGCAGGAAGGCGCGATCACTCGCGACACGATGCTCAAAGTGGACCGCCGCCGCTACATGGACCTCACCGAAGCGATGGCGCACTCGAACAACGTCTTCTTCGAAAGCGTCGGCAAGCAGCTCGGTTTTGACACTGTCATCAAGTACGCCCGCCTGCTAGGCTTGGGCGATCGCGTTGGCTACAACATCAGCGAAGAGCAGCCCGGTTCGCTGCCGCTCTTCCCGCCGAAGTATGGTGGTGTGGCGCACATGTCGAGCTTCGGCGGTGGTATCCGCATCACGCCGTTGCAACTCGCCTCGCTCGCCGCAACGCTTGCCAATGGCGGCACCGAATATTATCTGCAGTATCCGCGCACGAGCGAAGATCGCGTCAATTTCGCGCCGCGCGTGCGCCGTCAGCTCGACATCGCGCCGCTGCTCCCGGATCTTCGTCAGGGCATGCTCGCCGCCGTAATGTACGGCACCGCGCGACGCAGCTACGACCCGTACGGCAACGACACGCTCGGTCCCACGCTCGGCAAGACCGGCACATGTAACGACGAATCGCTCGGCGGTCGCCTCGGCTGGTACGTCTCTTACGCCGACGAGATTCATCCGAAAATCGTGCTCGTTGTTCTGATCCGCGGCGGTGGCCGCAGCACCAGCGGTCCGCGTGCTTCCCAGATTGCGGGTCATATCTACCGCGGACTTCGCGAGCGGAATTATTTCGCAACATCTGCTTCCGAACGCGATTCGCAATACGTCGCCGCAGGCTCGGCCGGCGCTTCTCATTAATCTTTAGCTCCACATTCGCAGCTTCTTTTCAGTAGGGGCACGGCATGTCGCAGATCCCGCATGAGTTTGCGGGGCCGCGTCCCCTGTCGCCGGCAAGGAAATCGGACCGCTCGGCCAAGAGTTAAGTCGCTCCGCGTTACCTCTTGAATCCGGCCGCGGGCGGCCCTACAATCCCGGCAATCTTTCCGTGAGCCTAGCCTTCGCCACCCAGCGCGATGAAGCTCGGCGAGCAGCGAACAGCCCTTCGCTCGCCCGCGCGGGTGTAGTTCTGCTCGGCGCCCTCTTCATGATGTGGCCGGCCTTCTTCAATCGCTACCCGTTGCTCTATCCCGATTCCATGACGTATCTCGCAAACGGCTCCCCAGTCGCGCGCGCGTTGTTCCTTCATCAGCTCTCCGACTACTACGGCATGCGCTCACTCATCTATAGCCTCGGCATTTTGCCGTTCCATTGGAATGCCACGCTCTGGCCCATCGTCGCGCTGCAAGCCCTCCTCACCGCTTACGTCATCTGGCTCGTCGTGCGTTCGATCCTGCCGATGCGAACGGTACTGTGGTGTCTCGCGGTCGTAGCGTTCCTAAGCCTGCTGACAAGCGCGAGTTGGTTCGCGAGCCTCATCATGCCGGATATTCTCGGACCGGTTTTGTACCTCTGTATTTATCTGCTCGTTTTCGCGCGGGACGATCTCTCCCGTCGCGAACGAATCGCCGTGGTCGGAATAGCGTACTGGGCGGTAGCGTCTCACGCAACTCATCTCATGCTCGGCGCTGGAATCTGCCTGCTACTGGCCGCTCTTTGGCCGATCTTTCGAAACGGATTCATGTCCGGCCGCTTGAAAGCGCTGGGACAAGTAGCCGCGATCGTCATAGTCGCAGCCTTTGCGCAGATCGTGTTGAATTCGTACCTCTACGGCAAGCCTTCGCTCAACGGCGAGCGCCCGCCTTTTCTCACGGCACGCTTGATTGCCGATGGCCCCGGCCGCTGGTATCTCGAGCAGCATTGCAGCGAAACGCAATTCGCGGGGTGTGGCCGCGTCCGTGACCTTGGCCACGATTCAGATCGATTCCTCTGGTCCGATGATGGAGTCTGGACAACCTCCTCCAGTGAAGCGCAGGAGCAGATGCTGCGGGAAGAAATTCCGTTCGCGCTCGCCACACTGCGCACCTACCCACGCGCTCAATTGACCATATCTGGCGCGAACTTCTGGCAGCAGCTCAACACGTTCGAAATCGGCTTCGACCCGAACGACTGGATGGTGCAGCAATTCGATGAGGTACTTCCCACCGGGAAAGCGCGCTTCCTGCAAAGCCGCCAGGCCAGCAACAATTTGCCTTTCGATTTCATTTCCATGATTCAGAATTGGACTGTCGTAGCATCGCTGGCGCTGATCGTCATTTTCGGGATTCTCTTATGGCGGCGCTGGACTCCACGTCTCGCAGGCCTCACCCTCGTGATCATTCCAGCGGTGCTCGCGAATGCCTTCGTCACAGGCGTATTGTCCACGGTCGAAGACCGCTATCAGAGCCGCGTAGTCTGGCTCATCCCGTTTCTTGCCGTAATTTTGATATTCACTTGGCTCGTCACTCTGCGAGCCGCACGCCAGAAAGACTTGCACTACTCCGTTTGATCCGCGCACTCTAGGCTTAAAGTAGCGTAGGCTTCAGCTTGCGCCTCAAGTTGATACCAACGAGACTTCGCAAATAGGGCAGGAGCGCCGGCCTCGTTGTTTTGCATTGCATGTGGATTGAAGCGCTATAGTTCGGAACGCCACCAGCAAGCATCAAACGTCCAGGAGGAATCCATGTCCGACGTCGTATACGTTTCAAACGTCAAGATCGAACGCAAGGTCGGCCCGCTGCGCGTTGCCCAGCTTCCCGGCGAGCCGCAACCGGTGATCTTCAGCGTTCACGGCGCAATCGCCGAACACTACAAAGTCCCGCCCGACAAAATTAAAGAATCGCACGCCGCCACTATCGACTACGTCATCGCCGGAACCGCCGGTTGAATGATGGGCACCTTCGGAGGCGCGCTGGAAGCGCGTCAAATCGATGCAAGCAACGACAAACTGACGGCGGACGTCAGAGGGGAAGTCGAACTTGAAGATGGAGTGCTCGTCATCAGACGCATCCACGTGGCCATGCGCCTCATAGCCCCAGAAGAAAAGCGCGCCACCATCGAGCGCGTCCACGGAATCTACGCAATGAACTGCCCACTCTACCGCACGCTGCACAACGCAATCAAGCTGACATCATCTTACGAGCTAGCGGCGCCCTAAGACGCCAATTCGTTCTTAGCGAAATGCTTGACGCGAAAAGCCTATGAATCCGGGCATCTCGCGACGCCCGGATTCCGATTCTTGCGGCGCTATTTATCGTTGCCGCTGGTTTTTGTTGTTCTGGCCCCGCGACGACTGATTATTGTTCGACGAATTTCGCGAATTATTGGACGATTGGTTTTGCCGCGAATTCGACTTGCTCGGCTGCGATTGGCGCGAATTGTTTGGCTGTGCAGGCCGTGAATTGCGTGCTCGCTTTCGCGCATTTGCATCACGATCGAGTTCGGGCGCCGGCGCGGGCTGAATCGTCGGCGTGCTGGGTCTCGATCCGGGACGCGTCGACGGTTGCGTAGGCCGCGTTGACGGATTATTCGGCGCGGGCTGAATCGACGGATTCGAAGGCTGCGTCGGCTTAGCCTCCGGAGCCGGTCTCGTCGGCCGGGTAGAAGGCTGCGTTGGCGTCGGCTTCGGCTGCGGTTGATTTGGCGAAGGCGCCGGCTGAATGCTCGGTTGCCCCGGCTTCGGTTGTGGCGCAGGACGCGTGTTCGGCCTGCCTGTTGATGGTTTTGTCTCGGGCGTGTCCGGCGACGGACGTGTCCCCGGTTTCGACGGCCGCCCTCCAGGGGTGGTCGGCTGCGTCCCGGGATTTGCCGGCGTAGGCGTCGTCCACTTGCCGTTCTCGCGCTTGTCCCACTTGCCCGCGTTATTGCGGCGGTAGACGTCTCCGTTCTTGTCCGTGTAAACGTTATTCGGCAATCTCGTAGTTGGCTTCGGCTGTTTTCCCTTCGGGCGGTAATCCGTCTTCACTCGGTCCTGCCTTCCAGGCCGCGCGTAGAGATTATCTCGAGTGTAGGGCGACGGCCTGCCCGGACGCCCCGGCTTTCCTGGCTGATTCCCGTAGTTCGGCTTTCCGGGACGCCCGATCGGCTGGATCCGCACCACGTTTCGCGGCGGGCGATACGGCGGTCGATAACCCGGCCGCGGCCGATAGATCGGACGATAGCCGCCCGGCCCCCACCATCCTCCGCCTCCCCAATAAGACGGATAGCGGTAGTAGCTGCTCCTCCACCCGATGCTCACGTTGATGAATGGAGTGCTGTAACCCACCGCGAATCCCCATCCGCCGGTCCACGGATTGTAGAGAACGTTGAATCCCCAGGTGTAAGGACGCGGATAATAATAAACGGGACCAATCCACGGCCTGTAATACCAGCCGGTTCCGTACACCACCGTTCCGTAATATCGGTACGTGCCGATGTAACCGGGCGTGTAGCCCACGTACACAATTTCCGGTGTCGAATCGTAAATGTGCACGTAGCGGACGTTGTACACAGGCGAGCTTGGCGGAATTGTTTACACCGCGTCGGGAATGCTATCCGCAACAGCCCAGGGACCGGTCGGCGTGAGCCCGGCAAACCAGACTCCGTTGTCGCAAACATAGTAGCGATCGCCGATCTTGAGCACGGACGAATTCGTATTCACCGCGTACTGAACCTGCGTGCTCGGAATGTCCTGGAATTGCGGCGCGCCGTCGTAGGTGACATCCGTCTTTGCTTCGTTGCGTTTAATCGCCGCCGTCTGGGGAATTTCCGCGTCTGCCTCCGCATCTTCGGCCTCATTCGTGCCCGCCACAGCCGTCAGTGCATCTCCCACCGGCGACGCGGGAGGAATCTGTTTGAAACTTGTCGGCAGGGAATCGCTGCGCTCGTAGCTCCAGGGCCCATCGAGCGACTGGCTGCTGAACCATCGTCCCGAAAGGAGCAAATAATATTTGTTGGTGGCGATCTCCTTGATAAACGTGCTTTCCGTATTGCTCACGTACAACAATAGGTTGCCGGTCAGCGCCGTCCAGTTTGGCGCTCCCGATGTCACGATTAGTTCGGTAGGCACCGTAGCCGTGATGATCTGCGGCGGTGGCCCGGTCTGCGGCTCCGCATCCGGGTCGGGCTTCACAAAATCCTTGATCGCTGAGGGCGTTTTCGTTGTAACTGACCACGGCCCTTTCGGATTTGTCGCGATGTACCAGGTCTGGCCATTACTCAGATAAAAGTTCCGGAGCTTTTGTCTTTGACGATCAGCACAGCCGTATTCACCACTTGCTCGTAGGGCGAGTCTTTGATCGGCCGCGTTTCCGGATCGCCGTCGAAGCTTATGAGCACTGTGGGCTTCTGCGAAAAAATAATCACGGGCGGATCGCTCTTCAGGTTTTCCGTGGATGCCGTTTCTTTTTCGCTCGTTGCGAGGCTCGTCTCCACTTGCTCGAGCGTTAGAACGATATCCCAAGTATTCGCCGGCGCCTCGATCCGGTCGCTTATCTTCTGCATCTCTTCCGGAGTGGCATCGGGAAATCTAACGCGCGTCACTTTCGTGTCTTCCAGCGTCATCAATCCTGCGTCGCGATCCACGGAAACTTCCGATCGGAACCACAGCGCGCCGAACACCGGCTCTTTTTTCGCAGGTCCTTGCAGCGAAACGGCCGACCGCCCAGTGAGAATATTGCCGTCCAGCGAATCAAGTTGCGGCTGATAGATAAATGATGATTTTGCCCAGGTCGGATTCGATCTCGCGTGGCCAGCTTGTATCGATTTCGTGCGCGTCCTGCGCGCGGGTCGTTGTTGCGGTAAAGAGTGTAGAAATCGCCAGCAGCAAAGCCCAAGAGAAACTCCGACGGATACGCATAGAAGTGCTCCTCAATGAAAAAGATGCACGGAGTCTAACACTATCGGCAGGCTCGCTTCATCCACTGCGTCTCGGGGTTAAAAGGGCAGGTCGCGTCTTAGGCTTTTCACATCCAACCACGTGTTACATGCTCGCGGGCCCGGCGCGCGCTTGGGCGCCTTAATGCCTGGCGCCCGTACCGCCGGGACAACCGACGCCATAACACGGCCCCGTGGAGTGGAAATAAATCGAAAGCCCCTGCCAGTGCGTCGGGAAGAGATAATAGGGCTGGTGATAAGGCCAAAAGCAGACAGCGAAAGCAGCCACAAGAAGATTACGTTTCTTCATAAAGTTTCCTCCCAGCGTTCGCGAACTCAGCATCGCGATTAGGAAATCCGAACCCCACCGACCGTTCTGCAGCAATTGTATGTTTAAGTGCCATCCCCGACAGACGGATTATTTACCCGCAACAGCATCCCGCTGCCACCCCGAATATTAATATCGCCGCGCTCAGTCTTCAGCGTAATTTCACCCAGCGGGCTCGTTCGACCGGCGTGCTCAATATGCACCCGTTTATACCCGTACACGCCGCAGGCATCAGATGAAAACAGCCACAGCGCCTGCACCCGATTCTCTCCCTCCACCGCTCCGCGGC
>Ga0307477_10001276_pt1 | contig 21799 bp, 22 predicted proteins | sample atmos_gasesECM2C_FD_203316 | JGI IMG/M metagenome (GOLD analysis project Ga0307477, IMG submission 203316) | Hardwood forest soil microbial communities from Morgan-Monroe State Forest, Indiana, United States - atmos_gasesECM2C_515 | ecosystem: Environmental > Terrestrial > Soil > Temperate...
ACGCCGCCGAGCCCGCCCTCCACGAAATCGATTTCGAGTGGCGTGGATTCGAGTGGATCGACGCCAATGACGCCGACAACAGCGTCTTCTCCTTCATGCGCCGCGGCAAAAATCCCCAGGACTTGATGGTCGTGGTCCTGAACGCAACACCGGTTGTTCGCGCCGGTTATCGAGTCGGCGTCCCGCAGCCCGGTTTCTACCAGGAAGCTCTCAATACAGACTCCGCCATCTACGGCGGCTCCAACGTAGGCAACATGGGCGGCGCCCAATCCGCCCCCATCCCCCACATGGGCCGCCAACACAGCATCGCCCTAACGTTACCGCCGCTAGCCGCGACATTCCTAAAGTGGCTCCCCTCCTGACCCTCATTCGCTCCACCTTCAGGTGCGCAGCTTCGTCCACGTTGTCATCCCGAGGCACCTGCTTTTTCTTTAGGAGGCGGGAACTTCAGTCCCCGCGCAGGAACGCATCGACGTCGGGCTTCAGCCCCTGAAGAGAGCTTTTCTCTTCGCCCCGCTCCAGCCAATTGGAATTTCCAATTCCTAGGTTAGGATTGGTCTGCGCTATTTTCGCAATAACAAGGACCGCCAGTCGGGCCAGTCGGGATTGATGAAGGACTATGATTCGCTCGTTTCCAGGAGGATTCACCGTGAAGTCAATACGCTTGAGTTTTATGTTACTTTCGGGCCTGTCTCTGGGCCTGCTTTTCGCTTCCACCGGGCTTGCAGCGCAGAATCCAACTCGCCCCGGAGCTGTTGCCGCGAAATACCGCACTCATTTTGTGATCTATGACGTGCAGCAGAAAACCACCACGACCCTCTTCACCATCGAGGGAGAGTGGCATGCTCCCAATTGGACCCCCGACGGAAAGTACATCGTCTCCGACATGGGCGGCAATCTCTATCGTGTTCCAGTGAGCGGCGTCAACACCGGGAAACCCGAGAAGATCAATGTGAGCCAAAAAATCACCGCCACCAACGATCACGCGCTCTCCTGGGACGGCAAGCGGATCGCCATAACCGGTATCACGCCGCCGATGCCGGCGAAGATCCGAACTCCGGCGGATATTCACAATCCGATTTTCATCATGAATATGGACGGGAGCGGAGCGCACGAGGTTCATCTGGGCTGGCTGCATGGGTGGTCGCCAGATGGTAAGTACGTCGTTTACACCCAATATCATGAAGACAACTTCGACATCTACCGAATCACCAGCGACGGAGGCGGCGAGCTGCTGATGACCACCAACAAGGGGCAGGATGATGGTCCCGAGTATTCCGCAGATGGCAAGTGGGTCTACTTCTGCTCCAACCGGTCAGGGAAATGGGATGGTTGGCGCATGCCCGCCGACGGCGCGGGGCCGGGCGACAACCTGGCTGAGAAGATCACCAACGGTGCAGACACGCAGGACTGGTTTCCGCACATCTCTCCGGATGGCAAGTGGCTCTACACCATCTCCTACCCCATCGATCACCCGGACCACTCGTACATTGGGGATGGCATGAAGATCAAGCTGCTGCGCCTCGAAAACGGCGTGCCCGCAAAAGGCGCCGAATTGACGACGGTGAGGACCTTCTTCGGCGGCCAAGGCTCGGGCAATACCGGCGGCTGGTCGCCGGATTCAAACAAGCTAGCCTGGACCGAGTATGAGACCATTCCGGAACAGGCCAAGTGATGTCGCCTTTGTTTTTTCCTTAGGAGACGGGGACTTCAGTCCCCGCGTAAAGAACGACGAGGGTGGCCTACCCTTGCGGGTTGTGCAAGGGTGGGCTCTTCCGCTCTTTGCTTATCTTCAATCGATGCGATCGATGCGAATCAATCCCGGCTCATCGTATGCGTAGAAAGAGAAACTGCTCCAGGGCCAATCTTTGGGATGTTCGACTAGACGTTCTCGGACCGGATTGCCGTGCATGTAGTGCAGTTTCTCCTTTTTCTTGGCGTGACTCCAGACGTTGAAATCGTAGAAGCGTCGTTGGCCGGGTGGCCGAATGAAGTCTGGACTTTAGCGAGGGTGCCCCGTCCTCGGTTTGTGAGGGCGGGGCTTTTTCTTAGTCCTCGCCGTCAGAGATCCACGGCGTCCATACCAATCAGGCCAGGATCCGCCGTGAAATAAAATGACCAACTGCTCCACGGCCAGTCCTTGGGATGCTTCGCCAATGAGCGATTCACCGGATTGGCATGCATGTAATCCAGCTTCTCCTTCTGCTTCTTCGCGCTGCACACGTTGAAATCGTAAAAGCGCGGCTGCCAGAAGGACGGCAACTCGCTCACGAACTTGGGAACGGTATGCGCAGTTGCCCTCTCGGAGTGGGGGCCTTCGTCTTTCGCATTTTCCGGGAAACACGCTGCTTTAGCATTTGCAACACCGTCGAGGGAGTGCCCTTTTTCGGGTCGCTCATCAAGAGATGCACATGGTTCGGCATGACCACGTAGCCCACTAAGAGGAAGTGGTACTCCCGCCGGACCCTGGCCAGCTCCTTGACGAAGCGGGTACGCGCTGGGGCTGTGCCGAGCAGTGGGAGTCGGCGGTAGCAACTGAAGGTAAGAAAGTGAAGCTCGCCGCGACCGTAGTAGCGCTTGAGTCCCTTCGGCATACCAGAACAAAACCCCGCACTCAAAAACCGAGGACGGGGCACCCCTCTTGTGTTCACGTCCTAGTGACGTAAGGGAATGATATGCTCTAGTGGCAGTAGCACAAGAGAAAAGAATACGAACTCATGACCGGGCCACCCGCCCATGGAGAGAAAGTGACAGAACACGTCGCGGAAAATCGCGCGGCTCAAGTGGCCATAAAGGAGGCGATGAGTAGTCAAGGCGTAAAAGTTTCCGTTAATGCTGTTGGCAAAAGGGCCGCTAAGTTAGGCAAAGGATTTGCGATTGTGGGCGGCGTCTTAACAGCGAAGAGCGCGTACGATGCTTACGACGCCTGCAGAAATGACTAAACGATTCCTGACCCGGGAAAACCTCCTTCTCGTTTTAGCAGCGGGTGTTGCTTTGGCTTTGGCAACAATCGCCGACCGCAGAGGGTTGCCGCACAAGTGGCACACCGCGATTGTGGGTACGGTGATTCCATTCTGGGTAGTGATTATTAGCTTTCCGCTTAGATGGAAACGATGGTCATTTTGGGCTGCGTTGGTAACCTGTCTCGCCGCCCATACCCTCTTAATATGGATTGCCTTTGCCTACTTGATGTCAAACGTCCGCACGTTCGGTTTGGTCCTATGGTATCCGTTTGCATTCGCAGAGACTTTTGCGCTGTTTGCTATCGTTACGAGACTTGAAGAAAAACTTGGGAGCAAGGTTGGCAAGGCGGGTGACCCAGACTCAGGTCCAGTCCAGAAGTAGTCCTTGGGTGCCTCCACGTGTCGGATTTACACGTGGGCCTTGCTCCGGTTTCGGGCATTTCATAGTTTGAACTCGTAATCCCCGGAAGTGCTCCCGCAAGCCATTCAATCCACAGCCTTTAATTTCTCACTTGACAAATAGTAACGGATGCGGTATTTTCTCGCTTTGAAGCGGAGGAGGACCGCGGAAAGCGAGTTCCCTTGCCCGCCTGTCGTCTCTCTCCTTCTCCTCAATTGATTCCCCTCTGCGCACCATCCACTACCCACCACTCACTACCCACTCTCTCCCGCCCTTTATTTTCATATACTTATGAATCGCTCCTCTTACCACATCGATTTGCAGCTCCTTTATTTTCATGGTCTTACAAATCGCTTTCCCCGCAACCTCTTTGTTTTCATAAATATCTGCGTTGCCCTATAGTATTTTCGGAGCTCCCTCAGAACTCAGCGTCCTCTGCGCCTGCCCGTCCGGCAGGGGGGAACTCTGTGGTGAATAGTCCCCTAACCCTTTTATTGACATACTCTTGCGAACTCTTTGTCGCCGTCAAAAAAGGCAACTCCTTTGCAATCAAGCAAATCCAATTTATCCGCCGTGGCGGAACTCTTGCCGCAAAATACCGGGGGTGGGGTGTCTGTATCCCGAACGCGACTGCCGGACACCCGGGGTGGGTAATGCAACAACCAGATAACGTTAATAAACGAATTGCACTTGATAGACGATTTCCGCAGCTGTCATTGTCTGCTCGCTACGCGATACGACCCGCAATGCCGCTGCGCGGACTTCGCGCGCTTGCTCACTGTTCGGCCCTGTGGGCACCATATTCAAGTATGTATCCAAATCCTTTATTGCCAGCAGGTATTCATGGCGCCGTATATGAACGTTGGCCAACAAGATGTAGGCGGCGGCCACATCGACGCGCCGCAGCAAAGCTTCTTGCGCGCTTTTCTCCGCCTCCTCCAGACGATTCTGACCGAACAGCGCTTGCCCCAGGAAAAAATGTCCCTTCCAGGAGTTTCCATCCACGTCGAGCGCTCTCCGCAATACTCGCTCCGCGTCCGAGTAGGACTCCCGATCGCAAAGCAGCGCTCCCAGAGCGAGCTGCGGCTCCGCATAGCCGCCGCCACTCAGGTCGATCGACCTCTGCAAAGCTTGCTCTGCATCATTGCCGCGGCGCAACTCCATGTTAGCCAGACCAATCTGGTAGTAAGCCTCATAATAATTTGGGAAAGCATTCGTGGCCTCCTTGAAATAGCTCAAACTTCCTTCGGCATCTTTCTTCTGCAGGCGCTCGATGCCTTTCTCGAAATTGCGACGCGCCTTTCCGGGCACTTTAAGATCGTGCACCGAGACGGTATATCCGACTCGATCAACAAAACTTGCTTTCAGTCTGCGAAGCGTGATCAACACTCCCGACGAGATTCCTTCGCGGTTGATATCTACCCTTTGCTCGACCGGTTCGTAGCCCTGTTCTTGTATCGTCACGATTACCGAGCCTGCGCCCGAAGCCGGCGCCTCAAACCGCCCGCTGGCGTCGGTAAATGTGGTCGCGATACCGCCTCCGGTCAGCGCTTTGACGTCGACGCGAATTCGCGCTGCCGGCTGGGTCACTCCGTCGATCACCACGGAACCTTCAATCGTCGATCGCCCTCCGGCTGTGAGGCCCAACTGGGCTTCCGCTCTGGGAGGGGTGCCGGCTAAGATGAGCAGCACACTGCCCAAGCCGACAAGCGTCAATTTCCCAAGTTTTGTGTTCGTGAGCCCAGTAGAGGTTGGCATTTCCGACTTCTCCTCGAACCGTGGCGTGGCGGTTGGTCTTCTCCGCACTCGCACAGTCTCTATCGCTGCACCATCCGTTCGAGGACACCCGCTACCGTTGGACACCACAATCGGCCGAAGACAACGGCCGGTTTATTGGAAGACCCGGTCAAAGGAGGCAGCGCTGCGTGGGAAGTCGGGGAGTGACTTACTTTCGCGGGCCGTCGGTCCTGTTTCCAGGGGCCCTTCGGTAACAGCCCCACCGTAAAACCAACTCGGCCAAGTAACAATCCGGTCAAGAATTTACAGCAGGTTGTAGTAACCCCTAGGGCGAGAGTCCAAACCGATTACGGCGCACCGATAACGAACCCGATGCGCCGCCTGCAAAGGGCGTCCTTCGGGAAACATTTCTACAGCCTCCCTCGTATATCAGCAACAGAACCTATCCGGAGCTGAATCGACGCGCGTTGGCGCGACGAATTCCGGATGGGAAGGAGAAGCCTTTTTATGAGCTCTGCGACCGCTCGACTGCTTGAAAAGACAGTTGTTACCTTCGCTGCCTCATTCTTGACCACCGCGATGTTCTTCCCACGAGCCGCCAGCGCTCAAGATGCTCCAAAAGCCGGATCGAGCCAAGTCTCTACGGTGTCCAGCCACGACCGGTGGCTGCATGTGCGGGTCACCAATCCCTCCAAGAGCGAGGAGACCGTCCGCGTAAATGTCCCGCTGGAGCTTGCGGAAAAGGTTCTTCCTACCATCAATAAGGACCGCTTGCACAGCGGCCGGGTTCGGTTCGACGATATCGATTGCCATGGCGTTGATTTGAGGGCGCTTGTGGATGCCGTGCGCAGCTCCAAGGACGGCGAATTCGTCACCGTGCAGAACAAAGATTCCGATGTGCGGGTCGCCAAGCGCAACGGCACTCTCTACGTCCATGTCTTTGAAAAGAACCACCCGCGTAAATCAGAGGTGGAAGTGAAGGTCCCCATGAAGGTCGTCGATGCGCTGTTCTCCGGCGATAAGGATGAGTTGGACCTGGTGGCGGGACTGCATGCCCTTTCTTCTCAGGGCGATACCGAACTCGTTTCAGTGAAAGATGAAGAGAACACCGTCCGTATCTGGCTGGATTCCAAGAACATTACCGACTAATTGACCGGGCAAGAGCGCAGCGGGGCGTGGAAACGGAGGCGAGTTTTATATGTTGTTGGCCAAGATCGCTTTAGGCTTCTTCGGCACGGTCGCGCTGGCCGGCGCCTACACCTTTCACGAAGGCCTTATGCGCGTAGATGAAGACCATCACGATGGGCGACACGTGCATGTTTGGGTTCCGGCCGCTATCGTGCCCATGGCCCTGCATGTAATCCCCAGCCGCCATTTCGATCACGCCGTCGCGCAGGCCGGTCCATGGCTGCCCACCTTGCACGCATTAACCAAGGAGCTGAAAAAGTACGGAGAAGCGGAGTTAGTAGAAGTGGAGGACGGAAGTCACCACGTTCGCATCCGCACTCATCAAGGCAAGCTGCTGATCGACGTTAGCGAGCCGGGCGAAGACGTTCACGTCTCTTGCCCGCTGGCTACCATCGAAGACGTCGCGAGCCAATTGGAAGCCCGAATTCCGGCCGCGTAGCGACTATTCAGGCGTAACTTCTTTCCCAGGAATGAAGTAAACCTCTTCAAACGTGGAGCCGTTCGGCCAGCCGGCGTTCTGCAGAATGCCTCGCGCGTTTTCGATCATGTTGGGATGCCCGCAGAGGTATGCGCTTGTTTCTGCGGGATTAAGGCCCCAATGCGACACGTATTTGGCCACCAAGTCATCGACTCGGCCGGTCTCCCCCGTCCAGGCGGCATCCTCCCACGGACGGCTGACGGTGGCCACGAACTTCAGCCACGGGACTTCGGCCGCAAATCGTTCCATTTCTTCGCGGTAACCGAATTCCCAGGACCGGCTGGCCCCCACCAGACAGTAAAGCTTGTGATTCCCGGGCATCGGACTGTTCCCGGCCTTCCAATCCTTATAAAGAGTCCGCACGTAACTCACGAATGGCGCAATGCCGGTAACCGTCGCTAGAAGGAGGTGATTGGTCCGACCGCTGGGCAAGTCAAGGGTGAACCGCCCCTTGGCGATCTTGCGGCACAGCATGGTGTCGCCTTTCTGCAATTTGTACAGCTTGGGCGTCAACTCGCCTTGCGGGACCAGTTCCAGAAAGAACTCCAGGCCGTCCTCGTAGGGTGAAGAAACGATGGAGTATGCCCGTTCGATTCGCTTGCCTTGGTGAGCGACGCCGAGTGTCGCGTATTGACCGGCTTTGAAGGAGAACGGCCCACCGGGGTCTACGCGAATGGCCCACAGATCCTCGGAGAAATCGCGGCGCTCCAGGATGCGCGCGAGGTAATGCTTCTCGGTCGTTGGTCTTTCGGCTATCAACGTCATCCGCGCACCGGACATTCATGGGCATAAGCATGGGCGCTACTCATAAGCCAGCGCCACGACCGGATCGTAACTAGCCGCGCGAAAGGCAGGATAGGCGGCACCGAGCGCCGCGCCCGCCACGGCCAGCAGAATCGCGGAAAAGACCCAGCGCGCGGAAATCAGAATCATCAATCCCGGATTCGTTTCCTTCAAAATTGCCTGGGTCAGGAAGGAGAGCGCGATGCCCAGGGCGCTGCCTAGTAGAGTCAGCACCAGCATCTCGCCCAGCAGCATGCGCACGATATCGAAACGCGAAAATCCCAGGGCTTTGAGAATTCCAACTTCGCGGGTTCGCTCCATGACCATGGTGTGCATATTGAGAAGTACGACGAGAAAACTGATGACAATACCGAGTCCGACCATGGAACGGATGAAAGGGCGGAGCTCGGGCAGATTGGAGGAACTCATGAGCGTGACGTACTCGGAAGTCGAGCGCACGCGGTTTGTCGGGTTTAGTCCTAAAATTTCTGCGCGAGCTTTCTCGGTGTCGCCCTTGCTGCGCACGTAAAACATGGAAACCCTATTCTCAACGCCGGCGATTTCCTGCGCGGTGCGCAGCGGCACAAAAAAGCGCGCACCTTTTCCGTGGGCAACAATGCCGCTGATCACAAATCCATGATTCAGCAAGGTAATGGGGTCCCCGACCTTTAAGTGCTTTGATTGCGCGATGATATCGTCAGCCAGCACCTCATCGGGGCCTCGGAAAGCGCGGCCAGCACGAAATAAAAATCCGCGGCTGAGGGCGTTGAAGCGTTTGTAGTCGATGCCATAGATCATTATGAGATTCTTAGGCTCGGTGAGTATTACGGTGGGCGCGACGACGTCCACGTCCGGCAACGCTTCGATCTGATCGCCCAAGCTTTCCTGCATCACGGCGCTGGAGAAGGCGAAGAAAATCGGGGAGTTGGGGGGCTGAACGAGAATATCCGCTCCCACACCTTCCACGCGCTTTCCCCATTCGGAAATCACTCCCGAAGTGAGACCGACGATCATCAAAACCAAAATAACTTGAATGGCGATGGCAATGACACTGAGCAGGGAGCGGAGCCGGCGCGCTGTGATGTTGCCCCAAAACATTTGCACCAAAGAAAAAGGTGCGTCAAAGGTTTCGTTCATTTTGAGATTCCGAAATTCAACTGTATACCGCGGATTCGAAATGGTCAAAACGGGGGGAGTTGCGCGGACAGCAAACTTCGTGCCGAAGTTCTTGTGAAATATTTCTGGGAGATTAAGTTTTCAACATGAGTGTTGATAAGCTTGTGGAAAAGGAGGGCTTTTCTCAGGCTAACTACACGGTTCTCAGTAGTCTGATACGGTTTGCACTATTTCTGTGCAACTGAAGATTTGTCACGAAGAAATCATGGCGGAAAGACGACCGGCTGAGTTCAATCGAGAAAACCTTTCGCAAACGCCCTCCACAATCATGGCACCGGAACTCTTTTACCTGAATATCGATTGTTGGGCAGGCGGTGGCTCGGCGGATGATTCCGCGGGCGTCAATACCACCGCGGCGGCTTTTCCAGATGCACTTTGATGGTTTGCTTCGGTTCGGTGATGTCGTACCATCGCCCGTACGTTTTCCAGCCATCGGCAACCACCTGAATTAAGACTCTTCCGGTGGGCGTTTCGGGAATGTGCGCGGCGCCATCGCGGTTGGTCTTCACATTCAACTCGACTTTCTTGTCTTTCTTGATCGCGCGTTCTTCGACGTATTTCAGGTAGACGCTGGCGTTTTCGACGGGAGCCTCTTTCTCTCCGCCGGAGACCTGAATGGTGACGTGCGACATCAGATCCGACTTGCCGGAGTGGGCCTTGGCATCCGGTTCCTGGGTAGCGTGCAGCGATAAGGCTGAGCAAAGGGCCATCGCGGCGAGCGCAATCGAACAGGACGTGCTGATTCGTGGTCTCATGCCGGAATGCAATCTATCCTCTACGTACTTCGCCCGGAGGTCAAGTCTGCCACCTTTTTTTTGATGCCTATTTTTGGCTAGGCGCTGCCGAGACGCAAAAGATACCTAAGCGGGCATGCGCTTCGCACATCCGGAAACAGTTGGCCGGCTGGTCAGTTCCGAAATATCCTGTTGCCGTACGCAATCGCGCAGACTGCACCTTGCCACTTTCTGTTAGCCGGCATGTGTACACTCGGGAAAATTTGGTAGTGGGTCAGTTTGAATTTTGAAAATTTCCTTATGCCCTCTTCTCGCGGCAACGTGCCAAGTTGAGCGCAACGTTGTCTAGCGCGATTTGTTGACTGGTATCTTCCGTGCTCCTAATATGGCAGCCCAAGGTTTTGTGCCTGCCATGGTCGGCCAAACAGTCTCACACTACCGCATTGTGGAGAAGCTGGGCGGCGGCGGGATGGGTGTAGTCTACAAAGCGGAGGATACCCGTCTCCGCCGGTCTGTAGCCCTCAAGTTTTTGCCGGAGGAAGTAGCCGGTGACCCACAGGCCCTGGCCCGCTTTCAGCGCGAAGCGCAAGCGGCTTCCGCGCTTAATCACCCTAACATCTGCACGATTTACGACATCGGCGAACAGGACGGAAAAGCGTTTATCGCCATGGAGTATCTTGACGGTGAAACGCTGAAGCACGCGATAGGCAGCCGTGCTATGGAATTGGAGACCCTGCTACCGCTAGCTATCGAGATCGCTGACGCTCTGGACGCGGCCCACGCACAAGGAATTATTCATCGCGACATCAAGCCTGCGAACATCTTTGTCACCAAGCGCGGGCATGTGAAGATTCTCGATTTCGGATTGGCGAAGCTTAGTCCGAGGACGGAAGGCGCTGGTATCACGGCAGATGCCACAATAACCGCACACGAAATACTCACCAGCCCCGGCGCCACAGTTGGCACGGTCGCGTATATGTCTCCCGAGCAGATTAGGGGCAAGGAATTAGATTCGCGAAGCGACCTGTTTTCATTTGGAGTCGTATTGTACGAGATGGCTACTGGGGCTCTGCCATTTCGCGGGGATACTTCAGGGGTAGTCTTCGACGCTATCCTGAATCGGACGCCGACCGCGCCGGTGCGCTTCAATCCGGACCTGCCGGCAAAGTTTGAAGAACTCATTCATCGAGCACTTGAGAAGGACCGCAATCTGCGATATCAGCATGCCTCGGATCTAGGCGCGGAGTTGCAGAGACTGAAGCGCGACACGGACTCGGGAAGATCTGCGCAGCAGTCACCGCCGGAGTCAAGTTCGGAAACAGCAGGTAAGACATTGGCTTCCGCGCCGCGTATACGCTCGGGTCGACTCATTAAGAAACCGATGTTCGCACTCTCCACAGCGGCGGTGGGTCTCGGCATGGTGCTGCTTGTGAGCTGGGGCCTTCGGCGTAGTGCCCGTGTTCGTTGGGTTCGCGAAACAGCAATTCCGGAAATCACCAGGCTGGTGGCAAAAGGAGATCGCAAGGCCGGGTACGACCTGGCGCTGCAAGTGGAATCGATTATTCCTGGGGATGCGGCACTCTCGAAGTTGTGGCCCGACATATCGCTGGAAATTGCCGTGCACACCAACCCCGCAGGTGCGGACGTTTATATGAAACCGTACGGGGCCGATGAGCGCTCCTGGAAATATGTGGGTCGCTCTCCGATTGAGCACTTGAAAATCCCGTTCGGGCCGATGCGTTGGAAGGCTTCGAAACAAGGCTTTGAAACGGCAGATGCTTTTTCTGACACCCAGGTAGGAATGAAACAATTGTTTTTCCCTGTGTGGGGAAGCACTTTAAATGTATCGCTGAGCGCGAACGGGGCTAATCCCGAAGGCATGGTCAGAATACCTGGCGATAATGTCCAAGTTCTGATCCCAGGTATGGAGCGCGCGCCATCCGCAGTGCAAATTCCCGACTATTGGATGGACCGATACGAAGTCCCGAACAAGGAGTTCAAACGATTCGTTGAAGCGGGAGGTTACCGGAAGTCTGAGTTCTGGAAGCAAACGTCCGTCGAGAATGAACGGACGCAATCTTGCCAAGAAGCTATCCCGAAATTCCGAGATAAGACGGGCAGGCCAGGACCCTCGACATGGGAGCTGGGAAACTATCCGGAAGGTCAAGCGGAATATCCCGCGACGGGGGTAAGCTGGTGCGAAGCGGCGGCGTACGCTCAGTTCGCAGGAAAGAGTCTTCCGACCATTCATCAATGGCAAAACGCCGCGAAAACCTTTTTTGCGGCCGACATAGCTCCATTCAGCAATTTTGACGGACATGGCCCTTCGCCGGCCGGAAGTCACCAGGGCATGAGCCCGTTCGGGACGTATGACATGGCGGGAAACGCGAAGGAATGGTGTTGGAATGCTACGGGCAACAAACGGTTCATTCTGGGAGGTGCCTGGGATGAACCGCCTTACATGTTTATAGATCAAGACGCGCAGTCGCCATTTGATCGTGCGCCAACATATGGCTTTCGATGCGTGAAGGAAATCCCGGGAACCGCCTTGCCCAAAGCGGCCATGGAACCTATTCCCTTCGTAATCCACGACTATACGAAGTCAAAACCGGTTTCCGATAAAGTGTTTGCCCTCTTCAAGAATCTGTACCGCTATGACCCGGCGCCTCTCGATGCGGTCGTAGATCCGGTCGAGGAGAATAATGAACATTGGACCAAGCAAAAGGTGACCTTCAACGCGGCTTACGGCAATGAGCGAATGTCCGCCTATATATTCTTGCCGAAGAACGCCACTTCACCTTACCAAACGGTCGTTTACTTCCCTGGCTCGTACGCGCTATATCTGCGATCCACCGGCGACCTGGACTTATTCTTCTGCGACTTCATCGTCAAAAGTGGGCACGCTCTGGTCTATCCAATCTATAAGAGCCAATACGACCGAGGGGACGCAATGAAGACAGACGACCCCGATTCCACCGTTTTCTACCGCGACCACGTCATCTACTGGTCGAAGGACTTAGGTAGAACCATCGATTACATTGAGACACGCAAGGACCTCAATGTCGATAGGCTCGCCTATTACGGCCTGAGCACCGGGGCATATCTCGGGAACATTCTTCCGGCAGTTGAACAACGGATTAAGGTGCTCGTTCTACTGGGCGGAGGTTTTCATCCGGCGGCGAAACTCCCCGAGGTCGACGAAGTGAACTTCGCGCCGCGGGTAACCATGCCAACTCTGATGGTCAACGGCCGATACGATGAGTTTTTCCCATTGGACACGTCGCAAAATGTCATGTTCCGCTCTCTTGGAACCAAGGAAAAGGACAAGCATCGCGTGATTTTTGAATCCGGACACATCCCTCCACGGGACCAAACAGCTAAGGAGATTCTCGACTGGCTGGACCGCTACCAGGGGCCGGTGAAATAGGCTCATCGCGCATGAAGTTTTCAACCATAAGTTCCCGCTCAGTCAGCACGGCCGCAGTCGTGTGGGGATTTTGAGGAGGTGATGTGATGCGGCCAGTTTCTCGCCGGAATTTCATGCGGCGTATGAGCAGCATGCTGGTGCTGCCGCTCTTGCGCACGGAAGAGCCGGAAATCGTCTTGTATAACGGAAACATCTGGACGGTGGACGAAGCTCAGCCGCGAGCTGAGGCGGTGGCCATCAGCGGCGGGCGATTTGTGGCCGTAGGCTCGAACGAAGAGGTGCTGCGGCTGGCAACCGCACGAACGCGCAAAATTGATCTCGCCTTTAAGAGCGTCCTTCCAGGCTTCAACGACGCGCATGCCCATCCGGTGCAGTCTGGGGTCGAGCACTTGCGCAAAGTAGCCTGCGATAAGAGCTCCATCGAAAAGATTCAAGCGGCATTGCACGAGCGGGCTTCGCAGACGCCGCCGGGGCAATGGGTGCTGGGATTTTTGTACGACGACGGGAAGACTCCGCGTGCACTCAATCGGCACGATCTTGACGCGGCAGTGCCTGATCGGCCTGTGCTTGTGCAGCACCGGGGCGGCCACACGGCATTCGTGAACTCGCTGGCGCTGCGGTTGGCGCAGGTCACGGATCAGACGCCCGATCCGCCTGGCGGTCGATTCGAGCACGATGCCGCTGGTCAGCTGACCGGGTTTGTGGGCGATGCCGCCGTGCGGCTGTTCTTCAAACTCATTCCAGGGACATATACGCGGGAAGATTTTCGCCAGGGCGCATCGTTAATTTCCAAGCTTTTTGTCAGCAAGGGGGTCACTTCCGCTTGCGATGCCGACGCCACGCCGGAAGCGGTGCAAGGCTACCAAGACGCGCGCGATGCGGGCGAACTTGGGATGCGCATTTACTGCCACGTTTCGGCCCGGTCGCTTGATGACTTTATGGCGGCGGGGATCCATAGCGGCTTCGGCGACGAGTGGGTTCGCATCGGCGGCGTCAAGCAGTACGTGGACGGGTCGATTTCGGAACGAACAGCATGGCTCTCGCTGCCTTACATAGGGATTGCGAATAATTATGTGGGATTGCAGCTTGCCAGCCGCGACGAGCTTTACGATACCGGGCGCAAGGCGCACGCCGCGGGCTGGCAACTGGCCACACATGCCAATGGCGATTTGGCAATCGATCGCATTCTCGGAGTGTACGAACAAATCCAGAAGGAGCTCCCGAGAAAGGATCCACGCTTCCGGATTGAGCATTGCACCTTGCTCAACGACTCGCTCATCCAGCGTATGCGCGCACTGCAGGTGATCCCAGCGCCGTTTTCTTGCTACGTCTACTTTCATGGCGACGTTATGCATTTCTACGGCAAGGAGCGGACCCAGAACATGTTCCCGATGCGCAGTTTCCTGGATGCCGGGCTTCGTCCCACCGATTCATCGGATTACACGGCGAGCCCTTCGCATCCGATGATGTGGCTGCAATCTCAGCTCACGCGCACGGACATACAAGGGAACGTCTGGGGCGCAAATCAGCGCATTACGTTGCCGGAGGCGATTCGCTGCGGAACGGTCAATGGCGCATACGCGGAATTTGGGGAGGATCGGAAGGGCTCCATTCAGCCGGGGCAGTTCGCGGATTTAGCAGTGCTTTCGCAGGATCCGTTCAAGACCGATCCGTCGGAGCTGCTTAAAATCGAAGTGGAGCGAACCATGGTTGAGGGAATCTGGAGATATCAATCGTAACGGTGCGAGGTCCAATTTGGAAACTGACGTGGCATCTTCTCGTGCCCCGCATTGACTGGCGCTGTATGCTCCTGTACCTTTCTGTGAATCTACTCGGCAAGAAACAGCGGTCGCCGGGCACTTGCGGCTGCTTCCCGAGATTCCGTACATTCAACTTCGGGGCCATCGAGCGCGTAGGAATTTCGTAGCGCGTGATATTCACCGCTCCGCGGTTACAACGGGCAGGAGAACATAATGGGTTTCGCTACCAACGCGATTCACGTGGGACAGGAGCCTGATCCAACGACGGGCGCCATTGTCGCGCCAATCTATCAGACTTCGACCTACGTGCAGACGGAACTTGGCAAAGATAAAGGCTTCGATTACGCGCGCACCAAGCATCCGAACCGGCAGGCCCTGGAGCGCACCGTTGCGAAACTGGAAGGCGGGCAAAGCGCCTACGTGTTTACGTCCGGGATGGCGGCTATTGACGCGGTGTTCCGGCTGCTGCGCCCCGGAGACCATGCGGTAATTTCGGAAGCGGTTTACGGCGGCGTTTTCCGGTTGTCCACGCAATTACTGGTGCATTTCGGACTTGAATTTACTTTTGTCGACACTTCGTCGCAGGAGGCGGTTCTTGGGGCACTTCGCCCGAACACCAAGATGCTGTACGTGGAAACGCCGACGAACCCGACTCTACGGGTGTCCGATCTCACGGCGCTTGGCAAGCTGGCCGCCGAACGCGGCATCACCATGGTGGTGGACAACACATTCCTCAGTCCTTTCTTGCAGCGGCCTATTGAGCTTGGCGCGCACATCGTTGTCCATTCCATGACCAAATACCTGAACGGGCACAGCGACTCCACCGGCGGCGCGGCCATCCTTACCCGTGCGGAAGACGCCGAGAAGATTTACTTCATCCAACGCTCGGCGGGGAGCGGGCTAGCTCCGATGGACTGCTTTCTTGTTTCTCGCGGGCTGAAAACATTGGCGGTGCGCATGCTTCAACACAATGCGAATGGCATTGCCGTCGCGCGGCATCTAGATGCGCATCCTAAAATCAAGAAGGTGCATTATCCCGGGCTGGCGTCACACCCACAGCACGAAATTGCCCGCAAACAGCAACGGGGGCCTGGCGCTATGCTGGCGTTCGATCTGGGCTCGCTGGAGTCGGCGCGCCGCTTTCTGAACCAAGTGAAGCTTTGTTCGCTGGCCGAGAGTCTTGGCGGCGTTGAAACGCTGATTTCCCTTCCCGCGCTGATGACGCATGCTTCCATGCCGCCGCAAGTCCGCGAGCGGGTGGGGATCACCGATGGTTTGGTTCGGCTGTCGGTGGGCATCGAGGATGTCGAGGACATCATCGCTGACCTCGACCAGGCTCTTCTTTACGTTTGATGAGCGGATCGCCCCTGGAGGGGGGGTCACGTTTTCGGCGCCGATCGCTGTGTGCTCTCACCGATCCATCGCAAATATTCTGTCGAGCCGGCTGCGATGAGCAGCACGATAAATTCCGGGACATCGTAACTGTGCAGCCGCTTCACTTCCTTTTCCAGCTCAGGGAACCTGTCGGCAGTCGTCTTGATAATTAGCAATACTTCGCGGGCTCGTTCTACTCTGCCTTTCCATCGGTAAATTGACTCGACGCTGGGCACAAGGTTCGCGCACGCCGCTAGCTTTTTCTGAACCACACTAAGCGCTATCTTTCGCGCTTCCGCAGTTGACCCGCAAGTGACTAATACGACCCGGCATCCCTTGGCACTCATAGTCTTCTCCGTGCGTCATCTTGACCTTGGCGAATGCTTCTCGCGTCCTTTTGCGGGCTACCTTCATCTTTATGTACGATGCCTGAGCGCGTAGAATACCCAGCCATGGCCGCCCCGGTGAAAACAGCCTCCCCTATCAAGTTCGGTACCTCGGGTTGGCGCGGAATCATTGCAGACGATTTTACGTTCGCCACCGTCCGCCTCGCCGTGACCGCCATCGCAGACCACATTAACGCCAAGACCAAAAATCCCACCGTCTTGGTCGGCTACGACACGCGTTTCTACTCCGAAGAATTCTCGCAACTGGCGGTCGAGATTCTACAGCAACACAAGATTCGAACGCTGCTGTGCGAGACGTTCACTCCCACGCCGGCGGTCGCTTACGAAATCGTGCGCCGCAAACTCGATGGGGCGGTCAACTTCACCGCGAGCCACAACCCCGCGCAGTATCACGGACTCAAATTTTCGTCTTCTGATGCCGGCCCCGCGCTGCCCGAAGTCACCAAGGACATTGAAGCGCGGGTGGTAAAGATAATCGAAAGGGACGGTCCTGGCGTTCTGACGGCGCATGCGGCCCTCGCTCACTCGGGGAAAGGCGGCCAAGGCGAAACCGTCAATTTGCGCGAAACATACCTCAAGCGCCTCGAAGAACTGGTGCGCTTTGATGTTTTGCGGAAAGCGAAATCGAAATTCGTTGTCGATGTGCTGCACGGCTGCGGGGCCGGTTACCTGGATCGCGCGTTGTCCGACCATGGTGTCTCGGTGCAAGCGTTGCGGACCAATCGCGATTGCTTGTTCGACGGAACAGGGCCGGACGTCTCTGAAGAAAACCTGGCGCCGCTGCGCAAAGCGGTCACAGATTCCAAAGCGGCCGCGGGACTGGCCACCGACGGCGATGCGGACCGCTTCGGCATCATCGACGGAGATGGCACGTGGGTATCGCCGAACCAGATTTTGGCGCTTGTCTATGACTATCTTGTGGAAACGCGGCGGTGGAACATGCCAGCGGCGCGGAGCGTCGCGACGTCTCAAATGATTGACGCGGCGGCCAAAGCGAATGGGCAAATTACTTACCAGACTCCGGTCGGATTCAAATATATAGGGCAGCTCATTCGCGAAGACAAAATTGCGCTGGGTGGCGAGGAAAGCTCCGGGCTGACAATTCGGGGCCATGTTCCCGAAAAGGACGGAATTCTTGCGTGTCTGTTGGTTGCCGAAATGGTTGCGGCGCGCGGCGGCTCCATCAAGGAGCAGATTCAGCAGCTGTTCAAGAAAATCGGGCGCGAATTCTGGCCGCTGCGCGAAAATCTGCACCTCAGCGACGAACAGAAAGCAAACGCGGTGAAGAAAGTCGCGGTGGATGCTTCGACACTCCTGGGGCGAAAAGTAGTTTCCATCGACCGCACCGACGGAGCAAAATTTGTGTTCGATGATGGAACCTGGATTCTGCTGCGTCTTTCCGGGACTGAGCCGCTACTTCGCCTGTATGTGGAAGCGGACAGCGCGGCGGCGTCCGCGCGGCTGGCACGCGAGGCTACCGAGTGGGTCCTAAAAGGTTGAAAGAGCCGGAACCGAAATCGCGGTTCGGCACATTCCTGGAGCGTCATGGACGGACCATACTTGGGCTGTTTGTGCTCGCGCTTGTGGTTCACGACGTATTCGGCGCGCACGGTTTTATTGCCATGCGGCGCACGCAGAGCGAAATCGACAGGGTTCGCAAAGATCTGGATCGCCTGAACAAAGAGAATCTTGAGTTGGGCGACCAGGTGCGCGCGCTGAAAACGGATCCGCGGCTAATTGAAAAAATCGCGCGCGAGGATCTGCAACGCGCCAAACCGGGCGAAATCATCATCCGGATTCCGACGTCGCAGCAGCCGGCGCCGGAGTCGCGCGCAAGGCCGTAGCCCGGCGTTTCTTCCAGTTCGTGCGCAGCACCGATAACCCCACCATTGCAAGAAAAATAACCAGTAAACCCGCGGACGCTTTCCAGATGGTGCAACGCCCTTTGGGCAAAATGGAGAATCGGCCGTACACGAATTCGATGTGGACCCAATACACCAGGAGCGAAGTATTCCCGAGCTGAATAACCGGGCTGAAGCCGCGTCGCGCCCATCCCCAGCGGGACCACGCATAGGCGACAGGGACCAGCGCGAGCAAGATTCCGCAGCGCATGAGGAAGAAATTGGGACTCGTGTGCCAGTAATCGTAAATCGCGGCGGAGTACCAGTGGAGCGGCGAGGCATCGAAGACCATCGAGAGTAGAGACGCGGCGATTCCGGCACCGCCAAGAGCTGCCATGACAAGAGTTTCTTTTTTTCCGGATGACCCTGAGAACAGCAGAAGGCCTACCGGCAAGCCCACAAATGCGAATGCTACCCAAGGAAAAATCGGAAACAACCACGTCTGCGGCTGCGTAAAATTGTGCACACCGTTGATGTACGTCTCGAGCGGCCAAGGCAGCCAGCTTGGCCGATGTGTAGTCCAAAGCCAGGGCGTTGCTATGGCGATCGCGGCGGCCGCGAACAGTCCTGCGACGATTCCTCTCTTGCTCGAGTTATCCGGGGTGGTCGAAGCGGTGAGCCAGCAAAGCATGCCGACCAACATTATCGACAGTCCCAAAATATTGAGGACGTCCACGCGCAGGAGGTCGGTCCACGGTGCGTTGGGATAGCCCAGTACGAATTCCTGCACGCGAAACAGAAGTCCAAGGCCGTAAATCTCGGCGCCGCGCAAAATGGTGGTTTGGGCGATGGTGGTACGCGAGACTCCTTTTTCGCGTAAGCGATGGGTTGCCATCGCTGACGAAACTCCTGCCAGGAAAATGAAAAGCGGCGCGGGCAAGGTCGCCACGGCCTGCGACCATCGATAAAACTCGGATTTGCGAGCGTCGGCGTTCAGCCAGGAGTTGTAGCAATGCGCTTGAAACATTCCCAAGCAGGCCAGGCCGCGCAGCCAGTCAATGTAGGCAAGCCGGCCGGACGGGGCTCGGGGTCCGCCTAAGGTGGCTAGTTGAATTTGGTCCGCCATCGCTGTGCGCTACAATCTCTCTTCTTTGTAGATCGGCTCCGAGAATCTGAATTCGCCCAATTGTCCACCGCGCGCCAACTCGGCCCTTTCTCCGTTTTAGGTCTGTGGGCCGTGCTATGTTTTGTCGGCGGCCTGTACGCCTCTTGGCACGGCTATGGCGGCCGCGGTTTTGCTGCGACCCTCACCGCATTTTCCTTCTACTTCGGCGTGATGCTGCTGTTCGCCGCACGAGGCGTGCCGGAAATTCTCTCGGCAGCCCTCGGCGCCCGGGCAGCATACGCTTTGGGCGCGGCTACGCTCCTTGCATATCTGATTTACGCGATCGGAACAAATACTTTTGCATTGGTGCGAGCGGGCGTGGTCATTGCCGTGATCGTCATTCCGATGGCACTGGCGGCTTCAGCGAAAGGCCTGCCCCCGGGCACCTGGCAGGACTACCTGACCCTAGCGGGAATTTGGGTCACGGTGAAATTCTCTCCCTCACACTGGCTGTGGCCTTATCCCGGCGAGCGGCTCGCTTACGTCTTCACGGTGCTCTTATGCCTGAATGTCGCGCTGGCGGCGTTTGTGCTGATCCGCAAAATACCGGGCATCGGCTACAACATCGGATGGGGCCGCCGCTGGGGATTCTATGTGATTGCCAGCTTCGTGGTGTTCGGAGCGATTGCGATTCCGCTCGGCGAAGCCATGCACTTCATTAGGTTCGCGCCCCAGTGGCATACGTGGCGGTCGCTGCCGTTTCTCTTGGTGGCGATCCTCTTTTTCACTGCCTGGCCGGAGGAATTCCTATTCCGGGGCCTCCTGCAGAGCATGCTGTCACGGTCGACCAAGAGCGATCGCGCCGGATGGTGGACCGCATCGGTTCTGTTTGGCTTCTCGCACATTACGAACATGGGCTTCCCCAATTGGCGGTACGTGACCCTCGCCTCCATTGCCGGCATCTTTTATGGCTGGACTTGGCGGAAGAGCAATTCGATATTTGCGTCCGCGATCGTTCATGCGCTGGTCGACACGACCTGGCATTTTTTCTTCCGCACGGTGTGAGCGGGTACCGATGAGACGTCCGGCGCTCCTTCGCTGGGGGGCAAAGGCGGGTCAGCGCTGTTTCTTGTTCTCGTTTTGCGCGACGCGCGCCTTTACCAGTTTCTTGATGAGTGTGATTGGCAGGGGCTTGTTTATCGGAAAGTGAATGGTTCCTTTGGAGGTGGAGAAGCCCTTGAGCTCGTGTTTAAACTTCTCGATCACCGCGGCCGAAGGGAACAAACTGCAGTGGTCGGCAAACGCGGCGAACCAGACCAGCACCCCATCGTGCCTGAAGGCAGGCATGCGATAGCTGATGGTCTCGGTCGCTTCTGACGGAACGGCGGAGCGAATCGCCGCGCGCATCTTCTGCAACATGCTCCGGGCAGGCTCCGAGACGCCGGAAATGTATTCATCAACATTTTGGGGAGCGGCGCTGGCCTTTGATGCGGAAGTGCGCTTGCCCGATTTCAGTTTTTTCATGGGCGCAATCCTAAAGGAGTTCGGTCCGCAACGGCGCCTTCACGTGAGCCCCAACACAACTGGGGAGCTTTCCCTTACCCAGCAAAGATTGGCTATGCCACTGATTGCATGGGAACTCAGGAGTTCTTGGCAGTCGTTGAATCTAAACCCTCAGGTCCGTAAGGCGGACCTGAGCTACAGGCGATTTCAGGCTTGGGCGGCGGCCTTGCGGGCTTGTGCGTCGTCGAAGCTTTCGCCGTAAATAGAAGGAACCTTGGCACCCATGCAGCGGAGATAGCTGGACAACTGGCCGCGATGATGGATGCTGTGATTCATGCCGACCTGCACAAAAGCTACAGCGGGAAGCTTAAACACGCCCCGGAAATCGGTGATCTTGACGAGGTGATCGCCTTTGAGTTGCGCCAACTTATCGAAGTTGCGGGCGAAATTGTCGGAATACCAGGAGGCGACCTCTGAAGGCGTCTTGGCGGATTCGGGCAGGCTGCTGGTGGCGGAGAATTCGGCGTTGATGGTGGTCTCCAGAAAGCGAATCTCGGCGATGGCGATGTGGCGCACCAACTCCATAGCCGATTTGGAAACGGGATCGGGCCGGTAGTCCGCTTTATCGGCGGGCACAGCTTCGAGGATTCTTTGGGTCGTGCGGTGTTCGTTCTTTAGCGTACCGAGCAGAAGATCCTGGAGCCAGAATTCGGCGAGGTCGGGAGTCAAAGGTCGAGACATGAAGGCCTCCTCCAGTTGGATGAGGAGAGTATACCTTCTTGCGTCGAGTGGCCAAAACCGACCGGGGGCTTCGTCCATGACTTGCGGGAGTTAGGACTTGTGGCTAACCCCTATCTGGATGCGCTCCACGCGAGGCAGATGCGCACCGGGAGTGGCAAAGCGCGTGTCAAGCGAGGAACCGA
>Ga0307477_10001277_pt1 | contig 21781 bp, 19 predicted proteins | sample atmos_gasesECM2C_FD_203316 | JGI IMG/M metagenome (GOLD analysis project Ga0307477, IMG submission 203316) | Hardwood forest soil microbial communities from Morgan-Monroe State Forest, Indiana, United States - atmos_gasesECM2C_515 | ecosystem: Environmental > Terrestrial > Soil > Temperate...
CCGGCGAAGTGCTGGTTGAAGCGCGCGGCAATCTGCTGGACGCGGTTGCGCTTGCCCGGCCGTTCCTCCCACGGCTTGAGCGGAACGAAGGCAAGACCCGCGGTCTGGCCGTGCCCGCCGAAGCTGTAGCCGCTCACCACGAACACCCCGTCTACGGCCTGTTTTTCCTCCGTGAGGAAGTAGTGGGTGATGTCATCGAGCACACTGAGCGCGTGGGAATCCGTTGCGCCAGGAGGGGCTGTAACCTGGACGAACATGAAGCCCTGGTCCTCCTCTGGCAGGTAGCCGCCGGGCAGCCGCAGATACCCGAGGGTAGCGAGGGCGGCCACGATAAGGAGCGCGAGCAGCGCACGCGCCGGACGGCGCGTGATTTTCGACACCTGCTGACCGTAAAGCGCTTGCGCGCGCGTGAAAACGGAGTTGAACCAGCCGAAGAATCCGCGCCGCTGCACCGCGCCATGCTCGGCCCGCCTGAGCAGTGTCGAGGTGAGGGCGGGGGTGAAGATGAGCGCGACGAGCACAGACAGGATCATCGAGGAGACAATCGTGATGGAGAACTGCCGGTAGATGACCCCGCCCGAGCCGCCGAAGAAAGCCATCGGCACGAACACCGCCGAGAGCACGAGCGCAATGCCGACCAACGCACCCGTGATCTGATCCATCGACCGCCGCGTCGCCTCTTTCGGCGATAGATGCTCCTCCTCCATGACGCGCTCGACGTTCTCCACCACCACGATCGCGTCATCGACCAGCAACCCGATGGCCAGCACCATGCCGAATAGCGTCAAACTGTTGATCGAGTACCCAAAGGCTGCGAGCACCGCCACGGTGCCAAGGAGCACGACCGGGATGGCAATCGTCGGAATGAGCGTCGCGCGCACGTTCTGGAGGAACAGCAGCATGACGAGGAACACCAGCCCAATAGCCTCGGCGAGAGTCAGCATCACGTCCTTCACCGAATGCCGTACAAAGGGCGTCGTGTCGAGCGGATAGACGACCTTGAGCCCCGGGGGGAATGTGGGCTCGAGCCCGGCGATGATGGCCTTCACTCCCGCGACGGTGTTGAGGGCGTTGGCGCCGCTCGCCATCTTGATTACGAATCCCGCCGCCGGGTCCCCGTTCCATTTCGGGATCGTCTGGTAGTTCTCGCCGCCGAGGCCGATGCGCGCCACATCCCGCAGCCGCACTTGACTGCCGTTGGGCTGGACGCGCAGAAGGATCTGGCCAAATTGCTCCGGAGTCTGGAGGTAGGTCGGACCTATGAGGGTCGCATTCAGCTGCTGCCCGGCGACCGCCGGCTCCCCGCCGAGCTCGCCGGAGGCGACCTGGATGTTCTGCGCCCTGACGGCATTTGCAACATCGAGCGAAGTCAGGCCGTAGTTGTCGAGCCTCGCCGGGTCGAGCCAAATGCGCATGGCGTACTGCGCGCCGAAGAGCTGGAAGTTTCCCACTCCAGGCGCGCGGCTCACCGGATCCTGCACGTGGGAGGCCACGAAGTCGGCAATGTCCGCAGCCCCCATACTGTGGTCGGTCGAGACGAAGGCGACCGCCAGCAGGAAATTCTTGGCTGACTTTGCGACCTGAACACCCTGCTGCTGTACCGCCTGCGGCAGCCGCGGCAGCGCGAGCTGCAACTTGTTCTGCACCTGTACCTGCGCGATATCGGGATTGGTGCCCTGCGCAAAGCTCAGCGTGATGGTGATGCTGCCGTCCTTGTCGCTCTCCGAGGACATGTAGAGCAGGCCGTCGAGGCCGCTCATCTGCTGCTCGATCGGCTGTACTACGGTGCCTTCAACGGTTTCGGCGGAGGCGCCGGGATAGGTGACGGTGATCGCCACCGACGGCGGGGCGAGCGGCGGAAACTGCGCAACCGGCAGGCTCAGGACCGCAAGCGCACCCGCCAACATCACGAGGATGGCGAGGACCCAGGCAAAGATGGGTCGATCGATGAAGAAACGAGCCATGGTGCTCCCTCGAAGTTACAAGGTGCTCAGCGCGCGGCGAGCGAGGGCTTGCCGCGCTCGGTGGCGCCTTCGTCCGAGGCGGCCTGCTCTCGCACGGCCACCTGCACTCCGGGTTTGATCTTTTGCTTACCGGCCACAATGAGACGGTCGCCTGCTGCGAGGCCTCGTGTGACCACCCAGTGATCACCGAGCACGCGATCGAGCTCAACACTGCGCTTCTCGACCGTGTCATTCGCACCTACGACCAGCGCCGTGGCGGTGCCATCGGGGGCGTGAGTGATACCCTGCTGCGGAGCAAGAATCGCGGCCTCACGCACGCCTTCCTCGATGGTCGCACGCACGAACATGCCGGGCAGCAGGAGTCCTTGAGGGTTGGGGAAGAGCGCCCGCAAGGTCACAGAGCCTGTACCCTGATCCACCGTCACCTCGGAGAACTGCAGCGTCCCCGTAAACTCATACGGAGTGCCGTCTTCCAGTAGGAGCTTCGCGGGCGCCTGGTTGCCGTCGACGTTCCGAATCTGCCCCGCGGCAAGCTCGCGCTTCAACCGCACGAGCGTCGTGGTCGGCTGGGTGAGATCAACATAGATGGGATCGAGTTGCGTGATCGTGACGAGACTTGTTGTTTGATTCGCGGTCACGAGTGCACCCTCGGTTACCGAGGAGCGGCCTGTGCGCCCGCTAATGGGGGAGTAGACTTTCGTGTAGGCGAGATTGATCTCGGCCGCGTGCACAGCCGCCTGGCCAGAGGTCACATCCGCCTCATCTTGCTGCAGCGTCGCGACCGCATTGTCGTAGTCCTGGCGACTCACGGCATGCGCTTCGACGAGCGCCGTGTACCGCTCGGCGGTAAGCTTCGCCGCTGCGACAGCGGCGCGCGCATGCGCCAGCGTTGCGCGTGCGCTCTCGAGCGTCGCCTCGTACAGTGCGGGATCGATCTGATACAGCTGCTGCCCTGCGGCGACCAGATCGCCTTCTTTGAACAAGCGCTTCAGCACGACGCCGTTCACTTGCGGGCGCACTTCGGCGACTCGGTAGGCCGATGTGCGGCCGGGAAGCTCTGTCGTCAGTGAGACACGTCCGGCATGGAGATCGACAACGGTGACCGGAGGCTTCGGCGGCGTTGGAGCTGCGTGCTTTACGCAGCCGGCGACGAGCAGCCCGATTGCTCCGAGGAGCAGGCCCTGCAAGATGCGATTCTCTGCTGTCGAGACCATGTGTTCAAAACTCCTACACACACCAAGGATGGCTGCGCTGCGGGTCACTAGATGACTCCTTCTTACGGCGCGAGCTAAGGTATGGGCCCGACGTCGGAGGAACAATCGGCTACGCAAACATGCAGCGTTTCCCGCGAGTGAACCGCGCTGGTGAACGACGATGCATCAACGCACCGTCGCGGCGGCCGCCAACAAGAGGCGCGCCTGCGGCAAAGGAGCAGAGTGGGGGCACGGAAGTGAGTTAGCTCAGTGCGGAAAGATGCGGCGCACACCGGCTGTCCATACTGCACTCAGGCCCCGCCGCGCACGAGCCGCAAGCCACGTGCGATGTCGCAACATGCACAGAGAGAGTGCAATCAGGCTGCCACCTGGAAGAAGGAGCGCGGTCGCGGCATACGGACCAAGTTCCCGTATACGACGGGCGAGGCTACGGTAGACGAAGGGTCCGTTGATGCGAAATTGTGAGTCAACGCCCGCCATTTCCGTACTCCTCAAAGAAACGTTCACGCAGGGTTTGACTGTAGGAACGAGTGGCGCCTCGAACAACCGCTCATTCGTAGATGCTGCGTTTCATGAGCGCGCAAAGGCGCGCAGGGGGAAGGCGTTGAGCTTGGCACCGCAATGCGCTGCGCGGCTTCGCTCCGGCTCGCGCGCGCGAGGCCGGAGTTTAACTACGTGTCAATTCTTGAGCGCGGCAAGTTGCCCCATAAAGGAGTCATCGACCGGGCACACTGGACTCCCGGAGGCTGGTGCTCGCTCACTCACACGTTTGCTGCTCCCCGTGCGAGCATGTATCCAGAGCCGATCGGCCGCCGCACATGTTGCGGCGAATTCAAAGAGCGAACGCTGCGCCTCCGGATCGAAGTCGAAGGCACCGCTCAACGGATAGGACGCCGGTATAGCCGCATACTCGAATGAAATCCCGCGTTGGCGGACCGCCTCCACCGTCGATTCCAGCTGAGTGCGTGTCACATGACTGAGTCCCGCGGAGAGGCTGCGGCTGAAGATCGAAAGCGCGTTGGCGTGGGTCCTGCGCGGGACATTGCGCAGTGGCCCATCGATGATGACACGCACGCTCGTTGACTGCGGTCCGGCTGCCGCCACCTGCGCCAAATCCTCCGGCGTCGGTGCGATGAAGAACGGTAACGTGACCCCGCCGTCAACGTGTGTCTCAGATCGCATCTTGCCCTGGCTGCGAAACCTCACGGTCACGGGTGGGAGCATTCCAGGAATACTCGCAGAGGCGAGGAGGAGGGTCTGTACCAGAGGTTTGGCGTTCTTGTCCCCGTGGAGGGCGATGGAGCCGAGATCCCAGATGACGGGCTCACCGCTATCAAAATCGGTCGTGGCCACAAGCAGCAAACGACCCTTGGCCGCCTCCGTTGCAATGGCGGAAATCATGGCGTCGTCGGCGTAGCGCTCGATCAGCCGCCGCAGCGGCTCGCCGCTGTAGACACTCGAGCCGAATACCGCACCGAGGCCGCGCGATTGCAACAGGCCATCCGTCTCGCCGGTCGTGAAAATCCGTGTCATCTCCTCATCCCATGAGGGACCGAGGAAGGCGAACGGTGCCACGAGTGCGCCCGAGCTGACTCCGGTCACAACGGTGGACTCTGGCCGCGTCCCGCTCGTCGTCGACCCGGCCAATGCGCCCGCACCGAAGGCGCCGCTTGAGCCGCCGCTGGAGAGGGCGAGTACGCTGAGCGGGCGCCCTGCAAGCGTAGCCCGCAGCTTCTGGGCCACTTCACTCGACGAAAGGAGTTCGAATTCGCCGCTGGCGCCGAGCGTACGGACGGAGAAAGCCGAGGTCTCGGAATCGATTTCATCCCCCGTAGGTGCCGGAAGCTGTGGTCCGAATGAGGCGCAGGCCGTCAACTGGACGACTGCGCACCACATTGCAAGACGGGACCAGCGAAGATTCACGCCCAGCATGGCCCTATGCGCACTCAGCGAGTGACGTCTTCGCTACGAAACTGGAGGGGAAGGTCCTGCCTCAGGAATTCGGGCAGGTGCGGCCGCTCCTCACGTTTCGCAGGCTCCCCGCTCAACTCCCGTTCCAGCTGCCTGACGCGCTCGCGTGCGTGGCGCAGCGCCCTGAGTTTGTGCCGCTTATCGACGATCTTCTGCACTTCGTGGTCAGCCATGGCAGAGCCTCCTTCTCCGGCGTCCATCTGCGAGAGTGTTTAAGCGCCAGCACCGGCGGGATAGTGGTCTCCGGGGATAGCGTTCCTTAGTACTAACGGGACACCTCGGCGACCGCCCCGGTCGCGCGGCGAGAGGAACCAACCGAGGCTCCTCTCTCCAATGAGCGGGAGGTCCCGCTCTCGGGCGAGAGAGAGCCACGGCGCTCCGGCGCCAACGCGGTGATCATGAAGATGATCACAAGTACGACGAAGAGAGGAACCGCGATCAGCAAGGTCGCCGCGACGCGAAACAGAACACGCATACCAGGTCTCCCGAGCCGTATGTCCGGGGCTGCAGCCCGAGGCCTGACGACCGGACATAGCGAACTGATGTTGGTACAGCTTCATGGGTAGGAGAGTAGGTCTGCCATATCGAGCGAACAATCAGCACGCGATGGATGCAGTGTTTCGCAGCGGGAAACAAGCGTTTGCGACACCGCGCGGCGTTCACTGACATGAAACGCCGCGTCAACAGTTCAGGCGTTGTTTCAGGGTGCCGCGCTGATCCGGTGCGTTATGCGCGGCGATCCGTACCCGCGGCAGGGCCTCGTGCGTGCAGGGTTCTCAGGCGGCTGGCTCGAAAGTCCTCAGCGATCGACGTCTGCAGGTCGGTCGTGCTGGTGCGCGAGTCGGGCGTCCGGCGTGCCCTGAACGCCAGACTCACCACAAACGCAGTCAGGGACACCATGACGAGCAATGCAACGGTTGACACGGCAGCGGCGATCACCGCAAGAGCATAAACCACTGGTGTCTCCATCTCAGAGGGTTACTGCATCGACTCTGCGCGCCGCGCGTTCTCCAGGCCGAGCGAGCGTGCCACGTCGACTGGACAAGAAACCGGCCGGAAGGAACTGGTTCCCTCCGGCCGGGAGAGTGAACGAACGCCGCTGGAGGGGGTGGAAGCGTTGCGATCGTTCATGGCCAACAACGTCGCCGAAGATGAGGCAACGAGATCGTCCATGCCCCCACTGTATTTGCCGCTCGTGCTTGGAACAACGTACACCTGATTCATGCATCGTTTCATCCCGGTAAACATTGGAGGCCCACGCGGGAGGCGTCAGCCGTGTTGATGCGATGCGATGAGATATGCCTCGCGGTCTAGTTCCCTGGCCGGGGGCCAGAGCGCTCGAGCGCGATCACTGGTGAACGACTAGTGCCAGCGGCCGGGGCTCCGGCGTCTGGGAGATGCGCTCGATCAAAAAGTCGCGGAAGGTAACGATCTTGAGTGGCAGGTATTTGCGGCTGACGTACACGAGATACAACGTCGCCTGGCGCAGCGGATACTCCATCAGTACCGGACTCAATCGTGTCTTAAACATCGGGTCCTCGAACAGGATGGCCGGCAGGGGTGCGAGGCCGATGCCGCTTGCGACGGCGTTTGCCACGCCGAGTGCCGATCGGTAGCGCAATGCAACCCGAATGGGGACGTCAATCTTCCCATTCGGTCCGATGAGCTCCAAAGAATTCACATTGCCGACCGCCACGAAGTCATGCCGTGCGAGGTCATCAGGCGATTTGGGCACGCCGTTGCGTTTGATGTAGTCGGTGGACGCGGCCAGAAAGTAGGTGACGGGACGAACGGGTCGGGCGATGAGGCTCGGCGAGAGCGCGTCCGAGGACGTCAAACGGAGGGCCAGGTCGTAGCCTTCCTCGACGAGATCTACCATGCGGTCTTCGAACGAGACATCGACGATGACCTCGGGATAGCGGCGACGGTATTCGGCGAGGTAGTCTGCGAACCGCTGTTGTCCGGCGGCCCACCCCGGACTGCTGATGCGCAACGTTCCACGGGGCGCTCTGTTTAAGGAGCCCAGTTCCAGCTCTGTGTCCTCCAGGTCGTCCAGGACCGTCTTGCAGCGTTCGAAGTACACCCTTCCAGGCTCAGTGAGGCTCAAGGTTCGGCTGTTGCGATTGAGGAGCCGCACCCCGAGCCTTTGTTCGATGTGCATCACATGCTTGCTGACCATCGCGGTGGAGACGTCCAGACGCTCGCCCGCGGCCACGAAGCTGCCCGACTCGACGACCTGGCGGAACACCTTGATGCTCGTCAACGTATCCATTGAAGTAGTTTAGCGCTGCGCCACCGACGGAAGCCTCTCCCGAATGGTCCGCGCGTACTCTCCAGGTTGGTGCGGGTCGCGGCCGCAATGTCCCGGTGATGAGGCCATGATCGGGCTCTGCCTACGGCCATTTGCGACCAATGCAATCCGGCGCTGCCCGGCCGTCACCAAGGAACGTGCGTCATGATTACTGCATGAACCAACCGTGGCTCACGATCAGGGACTGACCCGTGAGCGCATTCGAGCCGAAAGACGCAAGGAACAGCGCTGCCTCGGCGACATCGCGCACGGTGGTGAACTCCCCATCGACCGTATCCTTGAGCATGACGTCCTTGATGACGGACTCTTCGGAGATGCCGAGTTTCTGCGCCTGCTCCGGAATCTGCTTGTCGACCAGTGGAGTGCGCACGAAGCCTGGGCAGATCACATTGGCACGTACGCCGTGCTTTGCGCCCTCCTTGGCGACCACTTTGGCAAGTCCGATCAGGCCGTGCTTGGAGGTGACGTAGGGCGCCTTCAAGACAGATGCCTCCTTGGAATGCACCGACCCCATGTAGATGATGCTGCCGCTCCCTTGCCGGTACATGTGCCGCAGCACCGCTCGCGTCGTCAGGAAGGCGCCGTCCAGATGGATGGCCAGCAGGCGCTTCCAGTCTCCATAGGGCAACTGATCGAGCGGTGCGACAATCTGAATCCCGGCATTGCTGACCAGCACGTCGATGCGACCGTAGGTCGCGATGACGTCTGCTATGCCGGATTCGACGTCCGACTCACTGGTGACGTCCATCGCAACGGCGAGGGTGCGCGCGCCGGAGCCGCCGAGCTCCTTGGCCGCTTCCTGCGCTGCCGCCCCGTCGCGATCGGCAATTACTACAGTGGCGCCGGCCTGAGCGAAGGTTCGGGCGATCTCCTTGCCGATGCCGCTCGCGGCACCGGTGATGACGGCGACTTTGTTCTCCAGTTTCATTCAGTTTGCTCCCCGTCGGCTCGAATAACGCACGGCTTCGGTTTTCTGCTGCGCGATGCCGGCTTTCAGGACTCGAATCATTCACGCCCGTTCTGCGCCAGGTCGAAGGTCACGACGCCCTCGTGGTTATCGGGTCGTTCGAGCACCTCGGGATGGCGCAAGGTGCGAACCGTGTCGTGATAGCCCGCGCGCCAGTGGTCCTCCATGCTAAGACGCGAGAATTCGTAGTCCTTCGAGTCGCCTTCGTACTGCTTGGCGCGGTAGATGAGCTGGATCAGGTTGTACGCCTTGGCTTGCGTGTGCGGCTTCAATATTGCGAGCTCGGGGCTGTTCCTGAGCTCCTCCGGCAGCTTCTCCAGCAGGCTTGCCAGGGCGTTACGCAGCCGCTGCACGTACTTGAACCGGTCGGAGTTATTGCGCGTGCGACTAGAGTATTGAATTTCCTTCTGCCGCGTCATCACCTCAAGCATGGTGCGCGGCAGCGTGCCTCGGGCGCTCCAAAGGTCAACCTGAAAGGCGAGGGTGTCGCGACGCGGATCGCTCTCGAGCACCCACTGAAGGGGCGTGTTCGATACCAGCCCACCGTCCCAGTAGAACTCGCCCTCGATCTCGACTGCTGGGAACCCCGGCGGCAGTGCGCCGCTCGCCATCACGTGCTCGGCTCCGATGGTGTGAGTCGTGTTGTCGAAGTACAGGAAGTTACCGGTGGTCACGTTCACGGCGCCGATGCTGAAGCGCGTCTCGCCGGCATTGATGCGATCGAAGTCGACCAGGCGCTCGAGTGTGGCCTTGAGCGGTGCCGTATCGTAGTAGCTTGTTGCCTCGGTGCTGCCGGGTGACTGAAGCCAGGCGCTCGGCACTCGGGGTGCAAAAAAGCCAGCCGCCCCGCCGAGCAAAGTAGTCCCGGCGCTTAGCTGATTCAGCAATCCCCGCGCGAATTCGTTGCGCATGGTCGATGGCGCCATGGTGAACCGCGCAATGTCGTCCCAGGGTCCGCCGGCGGTGATGAGCTTCCAGAACTCACGCAGCTTCTCGACCCGTGCCGTGGGCGGATTTCCGGCTATCAGGGCGGCGTTCACCGCGCCGATCGAGATACCCGCGACCCAGTCAGGCGCCAGATGTGCTTCCGAGAGTGCCTCGTAGACCCCCGCCTGATAGGCGCCTAAAGCGCCGCCGCCCTGAAGTAGGAGCGCGATGCATTCGAAGGGAGGCCGCGCAAGCTCCCTGTGGCTCTTGCGGGCCCTGCTATCGGGTGTCACACGAGCAGACATGATCGGATTTCTCGTTTGCGTGTCCTCATGGTCGCCTCACGGTATGAGTAGTGAGCGAGCGAAACAATTCCTTGGTGGGAACGCTGCGTTTCACGGCGGTGCACGAATCGGAATCTCCCGATCAGCGTATTACTCATGGTCGCCTGCGCATCCACGCCTTGCGGTTAGGTTAGAACCCTCTCCGATGAGAGAGGCGAACGGCCGTCACACGGGACAGCTCGGTGTCGTGACTGCGCCGATGCTCGCTTGCATCTCGCGCGCTGAGAGTCGCCAGAGCTGGTCTCGAGGTTGTGTCCTCTTCGTGAGACCGCCGGTTGGCATGTCGAACATTAACGCCCGAGAAATGGAGTGTGTACAGAAGGACTCTGGTTCCTTTTGGGCGCGACTCCTACATTGGTCGCTCCGCACAAACGAGCGACTTCAGGCACGCGGGTATGAAAGAGCACGAGGTCAGAGACCGAGCCTTCGCGATGCCCTTGACCCAGCCGGCATATCCACGCGGTCCTTATCGTTTTGTGGATCGCGAGTACTTCATCATTACCTATCGAACCGATCCAGAGAAATTGCGCGCCCTGGTGCCGGCGCCGCTCGAGATCGAAGCACCCCTGGTGAAGTACGAGTTCATTCGAATGCCGGATTCCACTGGTTTCGGGGACTACACTGAAAGCGGACAGGTCATTCCTGTCTCGTTTGCCGGACGCAACGGCAATTACACCCTGTGCATGTTCCTCAATGACCATCCCCCCATTGCCGCGGGCCGCGAGCTCTGGGGCTTTCCAAAGAAGCTTGGAAGTCCGACTCTGCGCGCGGAAACCGACACATTGATCGGCACACTCGATTACGGTCCAGTCCGAGTAGCGACCGGGACCATGGGTTACAAACATCATGCCATGGATATCGAACGCGCCAAGGGTGCCCTCTCGACGCCCAACTTTCTGCTCAAGATCATTCCGCACGTCGATGGTAGTCCACGAATCTGCGAGCTGGTCGAGTACTACATGGAAGACATCCATGTAAAGGGGGCCTGGACTGGCCCTGCGGCGCTATCACTCACACCGCACGCGCTGGCGCCAGTTGCGGAGTTGCCGGTCTTGGAAGTGGTCGCGGCAACGCACAGCGTGGCGGACCTGACGCTCGGGCTGGGGAAAGTGGTGCATGACTATCTGCGTTGACCGGACAGAGATGTGGCCTGCACCAACAGAACCATGATTCCTCACAAAGCTCAAGTGGTGTGGAGCGCTGCCGCTGCAGGCAACCGTGCTAATTCTGCCAAGCCTGGCCTACTCACCGAAGCTCTGTAGGCGCCGCAGCCGGCGGATCGGCTCGCCGATCCGCCGGCAATCGCCGACTGAAGGCACTTTCAACGGGAGCTGGTTGGCTTGCTACGACCGACCGACCGGGCTGGCCTTTGGAGCCGGGTCGCGGAAAGGCCCGACGCTTCAACTTGCCAGTGCCACCTTGACGCCATTTGCAGCGAGATTGAATCTCAAGCCCACGTCGGTGGAATGCAGCTTGATCACCACGCCGTGCTCGTTCTTGAGGTAGGCGACCGAGCCGCCACCCGCCACGGTCATCCCGGCGGTCATCGCAACATAGTTGCCGCTGAAATCGGCAAGGTTCTTGAGGTTATACACGTGCCCGGAAGCGGCGATGTTTGCCGCACCGACGTCGACAAGGGAGACGCCGGAGATCTTGAAGGCGTGGGGCTGGCCGCCGTAGTTCAATTCGCCGTGGCCCCATGCAAAGCCGATGCCGGCGGCGATGCTTCCGCCCGTAAGATTCACTGTGCCGTCCGGCTGAGTGCCAGTCACAGTGTCGGTGGACTCCCCGGCGGTCGCCGGAGCGTTTTCTGCATGGACGAGCACGATGCCGGACAAGAGTGCGCTCGCGATCAAGGACGTTACTGACTTGCGCATGCTGGATTCTCCTTCCCGAAGGTTATTGCCATAGCTGAAGGTAGAGTCGCGACGTCCTGTTAACAATCCGTCGAAGGTGGATGCAGCGTTTCGCGGCAGGAAAACAAGCCGACAAGTCGCAGCGCTCTGCAGCCACTGACGACCGCCCTGTTGGGCGTATCAGAAGTCGCGTAGTGCTGCGCCTGAGCCCGAACGTCAGATTTCCGGGTTCTCAGATTAATCGCAGCTGGTGCGTGAAACGCTGCGTTTACCGCTGACCGATTGTTCTGCTCACGCCAGACTCATAGCGTACACACAACAGGACGCGTTGTCCGGTGTTGACATCAGCTGCATTACCCGGTTTGAGGAGCGCCAGAATGTTCGGCATCACGTTTTCGACTGCTCTGGCGAAGCTCCAGCGGTTAAACGGCACACCTTCTCCTACCGGTGTGTCAGTGGAGTCCCGCCGGATTGCGTTGTTACGGAGCGGCCGCCGGCACGGCCCGATCACACGACTGATCACTCCGTGGACCATCGGTGAGCTTACGCACCCATTCGTGTTCCTTTGTTACTCCGAGCTCGCGCCGGGATCCCAAACGGTCGTGGGTGTACAGCCCGGCATCGGCACTCTAACCCTCGTACTGAGTGGAGCCCTGGTATTTGAGGAGGCATTGGGCAACAAGGGGATGGTTGTCGCTGGCGGCTACAAATGGACGGCGCCGGGCGAGGTCGTATGGCATGCCCGTAGTCGCGCCGCCGACGAGCCGCTCCGAACGTTTCAACTGTGGGTTGAACTAGCGCGGACGCCCGCGACCTCGGCCGCAGAGAGCCAGTGCGTCGCGCCGCACGAAGTGCAGGAGGAGGGGCCGGCCCGGGTTGTCCTGGGCCAAATGGGCAGTGCGCGCAGCCGTATCGTCCATGCTCCGCCGGACGTCAACTACTTCCATGTACAGCTAAGGGACGGCCAGTCCTGGCGCTACGCGGCACCCGATCGGCACAACGTCACCTGGCTCGCGGTCGACCGCGGAAGCGTGCGGTTGGAGGAGGAAGGACGCGTCTCGCGGGAGCAGATCGCGCTCTTCGGGCACTCGAGAGGCGCGATCGAGCTGCAGGCGGAGGGCGAAAGCTCGTTCGTGCTTGGGTCGGCGAGGCAGGATTCCAACGCCGTCATGCACAGTGGCCGCCTTCCTATTGACACAACAGTGGAGGCGTTCATGTCTAGCGAAATGGAGGGAGCCACAGAGCGTCCAGGCGCTGCGCGCTCCGGGCCGCCGTTGCGGATTGATTCGATGAATCCCAAGTTAGGAGTTGACACAGTATCTGTTCTCGACCGGCGGCTCGCGCGGAGTAAACGGCGATGATTTCGCGCTTCGCGCGAGCTGTCGGTCGAACCTCTGCGAGCGCACGCATCTGCCCGCGGCCCTTACCCAGCGGGTCGTTCCGTCCCTGATCTTGCTATCGAGGTTGTGATGAACCCACCCGCCCCCCTTCATACCCAGCGTGTCGCTCGCGCTTCCCCGGAGGCACTCGCGGAGGGTGCGCAGCAGCGCATCGCGCAACTGCATGAGGCTGCCAACGAGCCCGCCACGCAGAACGGTCGTCCCGATCCCAAGCTTCGCATCGAGCCGACGGAAGCCGACGACTTTCGCAATCCACTCTGGGCGGTTGCCATCGGAACGGCCTGCCTCTTCGCGGCAATGGCGGCCGTGCTGGCATTTGGATGACGCGCAAACGCAAAGTTGAAACCTTCGAGCGGATCGGAAATCTGACCACGCTCACTCGCGGCTGCCTTCCTGAAACGCTGCATTCGCCGCTATGTCGAGCGACCCGAGGAGCACTACGCTATGCCGATGTTCAAGATCATCCTCATGATCGTGTGGTTGAGTAACGCCGACGGCTCTATCGTGGCCCACGCTTCCGGCATCGCAGTTGACGTGCCGGCTTGTGAACGGCTGGCCGCCCAGGAAATCGCTGAAGAGTCCGGCAACCCGGATCTTGACGACTCGACACCAAAGTTCTCGTGCTGGAACACGAGCAAGACTCATCCCCGCCAGCAGAAACCGGCGCCCGGATCCGCTGAACTGTGACCCGAGGCGCAAGTGAACCGCCTGGCAGAAACATCGCGCCAGAGTTGCCGCGCCGGTCCGCAGACAGACTGGCTAGGAGAGTCGAAGTGACGCGTCAGCAAATTAGAGCGAGATACCGTTGGATTGGCCTGGTGGTCACTTTCGGTCTGGTGTCCGGTTGTGCAACGCAGTTACAGGTGGGAAGCGACTATGACCGAAGCGCAGCGTTTCGCAACTATCACACGTTCATGGTAATGCAAGGGGAGCATCGTGGTCTGGAGGATCCGCCGAATCCGCTGGTTGCCGCGCGCGTCGAGGACGCGATCCGGGCGGATCTTAACCAAAAGGGTTATGTTGAGACGAGTGATCCTCAAGCCGCCGACTTTATGATCGACTTCACAATCGACTCCAGAGAGAGGACCGACATTACCAGCTACCCGCAACCTTACGCGGGCTGGGGTTGGGGTGGCCCAAGATCGTGGGGCGGGCCGTACTGGGGCGACCCTGTGGACGTGCACCAGTATCGAGAGGGGACGCTGTCGGTCGATGTGTTTGATGCGCACAGTCACAGGCCGGTGTGGCATGGATGGGCGAAGAAAGAACTGAGTGACGATGACATCGAGCACTCAACGGGACCTGTTCAGCGTGCGGTGGCGGCGGTCTTGGCGAAGTTCCCACCTGCGTGAAGGGGGTCGAGGAGGGGAGGAAGGCGGCGCACGACTTCCACCAGCCGGGGCCGGAGAGAGCGCGCGAAGCGCAGCATCATCGCGGTCTGGCGCGCGAGGCTTCACGCAGCGCTTCGCCGCGGTACATCCGGGAGCAGCTGAGGCAGGGCACCTGCCGCCTGGGTGTCGAGCTCGACGCGATGGTCGAAGTTCTCCCAGTGGCTTTCGTAGCGTCGGGTGAAGTTCAGCTCCTGGGCCTGCGCGAGCTCCTCGCGGGTGAGCATTACCGACCACAGACCGAACGGCGTGTGCTCGGCGCGCCGATCCTCGACGCGCTGCCAGCCATCGAATCCGAGGTGCAAGGTGAAAGGTACCCGGTCTTCGATTGCAAGCGTCTTGCCACGCGGCAGGCGCACGACCGGCACCTCCTCGCGCCAGTGCCAGAGACTCGCCGCGCCGCCTGCGCGACTCGCGTCACTCACGACTCGCTCGTTGGAACGTGCAATCGCACGATGGCCGAAGTGCCGCTCGATGCTATCCAGCCATTCGGCCGGCCGGCCGCGCTCGCGCGCGACGAGAAGCTTGAGGAATTCGGCGTGCGACCAGAGGAGGGGCATGGCAGCGCCCGATGGCCGGCCGGGGATGAGCCCGAGCTCGGGGATCGGGTCGGCGTCCCAAACCTGCTCGGGAAGGAGGCCCCCCGCGCTCGCGCAGCGGCACATCGTCTCGAGATAGGGCAGGGGATCCTCGCCGCTCTGCAGGGCGAGGTGCCCCCGCTCGCCGACGAGCAGCGGCCAGCCGCGCCCGATGCCTTGCCCGTCGAATGGGCGCCCGTCGGCGTGCTCACCGTAGCCGTCGCCGTTGTAGCGATGGTAGAGCGCGCCGGCTGGAGTCTCGACCTTCAGAACATGATCGACCACGCGAATCGTATCCTGCACGCGGGGGTCGAGTGGATGGCGCAGCCCGAGCCGCACGAGATAGGAGAAATCCAGGCTGATGAGCGCCGAGGCGAGCAGGCTCTCGCCGTCGCGATTGCGCAGCTGTACCTCTCGGGTGCGCTCCCCCGAGCGACAGAGCGGAACTATGCGCACGTAGTAGCCGCGCACCCCGACCTCGCGGGCGAGCGGTGTATCCTCGACGTAGCACCAACTCTCGAGCCGCTCGTTCCAATCGTCCGCGAGCCCGAGCGCGTAGCTGCGCTGCGCGCGGTCGAGCCAGGGGCTCGCGGCCACCAGGGCCGCGATCGCCACGGCCAGTGTGAATGGACTCACCCCGGGATTCTCTTCCCAGCGGTCCTGGGGACTGGTGGGTCCGGTGCGGGCGATGAAGCCGATCGCCGCGCGCACCATCGCAGCCGTGCCCGGCAGCTCCGACTCGCCAAGCTCGCCCAGCTTGGCAGCGAGCAGCACGGGCAGGGCCACTTCATCGAGCTGAATGCCGCTCCAGTACGGCTCGCCGCTCGGGAAATAGTTCTGCGGCCAGTGGCCCTCGCGCCGCTGCGCGGCGATTAAATGCGAGAGTATGTGACGGGCATCGAGGCGCTGGTTCGCAGCCAGCAGCGCAAACGCCGTGAGCGTCGCATCACGCGGCCATACGAGATGGTAGCCGCCGAGCGAATCCGTGCTGTTGCCCCACGGCACGGAGAGGCTCGCCACCACTGCGCCTGGATAGGCACGATCCTCGTGAATCTTGAGGATGGCGGCCGAGAGCTCAGCAGCATCTCCGAGCGTCTCGTCCGGGCGAGGGAGGCTGAGCGTCGCGCCCCAGGCACGCCACGCAGCGAGAAAATCGCTCCGTAGCGCATCGAAGTCGGCGCCGAGCGCGGTGCGCGCGCGCGTGTAGGCGCCGCTTGGGCTGTACGCAAAGCCGAGCGCGAGCACGCCGTGGTGGGCGCCCGCCTCGGCACTGATTGCGACCGTGCCGTTGGTAGCTGAGTGAAAGGCGTGGGTCAGCTCGTTATGCCGGTCAAGGTCCTGCCAGCCGTCCGAGGCGCCGACGAACCCGCAGCTGAGGTGCTTGAGTGGCACGCTGGCGGCAAGGCACAGCGCGAATCCCCCGCCGCGCGCGTAAGCCACGCCGTCATCGATCCACGCACTGTTGTCACGGCCGGTGCTGCCGAGGTGTGGCGCGAGAATGAGCACGAGCCGATAGTTGCCGTGAAGAGCGAAGCGCACGAGCAGTACGTCGCGCAGCGGGTCAGGCAGCAACTCGAGGGTGAGCTGATAGTCATCGCCGTGATGCACGATGGTGAGCGCCGGGAGGCCGGGGCCCGGCGTGAGCAGCCGGTAACGGCGCTCCCGCTTCAGATCGATCCAGCGGCCGTTGCCTACCAGGTAGAAACCCAGATCTCGGATCTGCGGCTGGCCGGTCGAAGGCCAATAGACCTCGTTGACGATGCCGTGCCCGATCGTGGCCCAGAGCCGCGAGCTTCCGAGCGCAGTGGTGACGAAATCCTTGTCGCTCGAGGACCACGTGGGCGCGATACCGGGAGCGCCGAAAGCTTCAAGGCGTCCTGAGGCGGAGTTCATCGGCAGACTCCTTAGTCAACGCCGGCCATGTGCGCGCAGGCGCCGGGCGATCAACAGGGACTCTGCTTCGTCCTGAGTGAGTGCCGCGGGGCGCGTATGAATCGAGCCGTTCCCCAGCGCGAGGGGGCGGGCATCTCGTTTCGCGGACGCCAGCACGAACGAGGTCTCGCCATCCGCCTGCGCCTCGATCACACCGGGAGAGTCCCCGAACAGAGCGATCTGCTCCCAGTACACCCGCTCACCCTTCTGTAGATGCAGGCCTCCGCGATCGACCGCAAGCCAGGTGACGTTGTGCCCGTCCGGGGCGCTGTAGCGCCAGCGCTGTCCGTCCGTGAGGCGCACGTGGAGGCAGGTGATGTCGGCCGGAGCGCTACGGATGCGGCTGCGCGCCCGGCCGAACTGTCCCAAGATGACCCGCACCGACCCATCCTCCTCCACCTCCTGCACCGCGATGCTCTCGCTCGCGGCAGGGGAGCCCTCCTGCGATGGGAGCAGCGCAATCCAGAGTTGGAACATGCGCAACGGTTCGCCCGAGGCGGAGCCGCGGCTGCGCCAGACAGCGTGCGCCGCTTTCATCCAACCGACGCCGCCCGAGGAGACCTCACCGTGCCCGCCTGTCGCGTCTTCGAATGAGACCTCGCCGCTCAGCACGACCGTGAGTGCGGCGATGCTGGAGTGTGGCTGAACGCCGAACACAGGCTGCGCATGCGGGGCGGCCTCGGCGTAGGCGAGGAACACGAAAGGCGTCGTCAGCTCACCGACACTCCATGGAGTGATAAGACGCGTGACGGGGCCGTGCCTGCGACCACTGGCGAGCAGCGCAAGGCGGCGGTAGCGCGCCCTCGGGCTGGCAACGGAATCTGCGCCATGCGGGCGCATTGCCGCCTGTAAGCCAGCTCTGAACTGAACTCCGAACATTTCTGCTTCTCCTTTATAACCGAGACTCAAGCTGGTCTGGCACCGTTCGGCACGCGGCCGGCGCGGCTCAGGCTATAAGCGGCGGAGAACTGCTGGCCCCAGCTGTCCGTAATATGGTAGGTGTAGCGGCCGCCGCGAGCGGGCTCGTCGCACGTTGCGGCGATCAGCAAACCAACAACACTCAGCAGAGTAATTCGAGTCTTCACGCGCCGGCTCCTGCCGCCCCGGCCGCCTCGCGGCGATCCGTTGAGGAAGGAAGTTATGAGTCGAGCACGTGAGGAACAATCGGTCGGCGGTAAATGCTGTGTTTCGTGCCGTCTGCGGGCGTCTGATTTCCCATTGCGAAACGACGCATCAACCAAAGCTCGGTTCATCCTCCTTGAATACGCACGTACACTGCGTCGCTATGTTTGCCGCGAGCGCGTTGCAGTGGCTGAAGAGGGATGCAGGAAAGGGCGGCTTGAGCCGCCGCCACTGTATCGCGGCGTGCCTGCTCGTGGCAGTGCTCGCGGCTACAGGGCTCGCCGCTTGCGCGGTCGGGCCGGATTTCAAGCGCCCTGCGATCGCGGCGCCCACCGCCTATCGTGTGCCGGAGGAGTCCTCGGCGTCAGCGGACGGCGTGGCGCCATCGCCGCCCGAGTCGGCAGCGAGCGCGCACGCGCAGCGCTTCATCACCGGCGACAACCCCGCTGAGGAATGGTGGACCGTTTTTGCCTCCCCCGACCTCGACGCGGTGGTCCAAGAGGCGATCGCGCGCAATCACACGCTTGCCGCCGCGCAGGCGAGCGTCGCCGAGGCTCGTGAGCTCGCGAAGGCCGCGGCCGGAAACCTCTATCCGCAGCTGAGTCTCGACGGCGGAGCCGGCCGGCAGAAGTACGGCACGCAATTCCTCGGGCCGCTCGTCAACAACTTACCGGCTTTCAGCTATGTCAGTGCGGGCGTTGCGGCTCAATACCGGGTTGACTACGCGGGAGGCATCGCACGCTCGGTGGAGCAGCGCGAGGCGCTCGCGCAGTATCAGCGCAGCGAGGCTGACGCTACCTACCTCTCGCTCACGGGCAGCGTGGTCGCCGAGGCGACGCAGGTCGCCGCGGCGCGTGCCCAGCTGCAGGCGGTCGCAGAGCTCCTCGCCGAGGACCGCAGCAACCTCGGCCTCGTGCGCACCGCGTTCGCGAACGGGTCCGTCACATGGGTCGACGTGCTCACCGCCGAGAGCCAGCTCGCCACCGACGAGGCATTGCTGCCGCCGCTGCGCCAACAGCTCGCGGTGGCACGCCACGCGCTCGCCGTTCTCACCGCGCACGCGCCGGGCGAGTGGACGCCACCCGACTTTTCACTGGGCGCTTTGACGCTCCCGAAGCAGCTCCCCGTGAGCCTGCCTTCCGAGCTCGCACATCGCCGGCCGGACATCCTCGCCGCGGAAGCGCAGCTGCACGCCGCAACCGCCGCCGTCGGGGTGGCCACTGCGAACCTGTATCCCCAGATCACCCTGACTGCTACGGGCGGGTGGCAGTCGGTGCCGGACCAGACGCTGTTTACGCACTCGAACACCGCCTGGTCGCTGATCTCGGGAATCACGGCACCGCTGTTCGACGGCGGCACGCTGCGCGCCGAGCGTCGCGCCGCGGTGGAGGAGCTGCGCTCGAGCGCGGCGCGCTACCAGGAGGTCGTTCTCGAGTCCTTCGGCCAGGTCGCGGACGCGCTCGATGCGCTGACGCACGATGGGCAGCTCGTTGCCGCGCAATCGAATGCGCTGGCGAGCGCGACAAGCAACGTCGAGCTCGCCCGCGAGAGCTACAGCGCGGGCAACAGCGGCATTCTGCAAGTGATCGACGCGCAGCGACGGCGTCTCGCTGCGCAGGTCGGCTTCCTGCATGCCGAGGCGCAGCAATATCTCGACACCACTCAGCTCTTTCTCGCGCTCGGGGGCGGTGATCGCCTGTGAGCGTGCGCGTTACCGGAGGCACCATGCTGGCTGACAGGGACACGGAGTCCTCGCTCGAGGAAGCCGAACGGATCGCAGCGCAACCGCTTCTGCGCGAGAGTGCCCGGAAGCTCCCGCAGTCGCCTGAGGAAAAGCCTCCGGCGTCCACCACGGAGCGCCATGCACCGCGGGAGTCGTTACGACGGCCATGGGTGCGCCGCGGACTGTTCCTGCTGCTGCCACTCGCGCTGATAGCCGGCGGCGCCTGGTATGTCGTCGGCGGGCGGGTGATGTACACGGACGATGCGTACGTGAACGCGGACAAGGTCGGCATCTCGACCGACGTCGCGGGAACGGTTGCCGAGGTCGATGTGCATGACAACCAGGAAGTCGCCGCCGGCCAGGTCCTCTACCGCCTGGACGCATTGCAGTTCGTGATCGCGCTGGACAGTGCGAAGGCCAATCGGGCGCAGGTCGCCCTTACCCTCGAGTCGATGAAGCGGGATTACCGGCGGATGCTGACCGACGCCGCGGGCGAGCAGTCGCAGGTCGCTCTGGACGGGACGCGCTACGAGCGCGCTACCCGATTGCTGACGAGCGGCGTCGAGTCCCGCGCCGGCTACGATCAGGCGCAATACACGCTGCAGACCGACCAAAGCAAGCTCGAAGCGCTGCGCGAGGAAGCGCGCGTACAGCTGGCGAGACTCGGGGGCAACCCGGACACCCCCACCGCCCAGCTCCCTCAATACCAGCAGGCTGACGCCCAGGTTGCCGAAGCGGAGCGCGAGCTCCTCCACACCGTCGTGACGGCGCCCTTTGCCGGCATAGTGACGAACGTGCCCGCCATTGCTCGGGGCAAGTTTCTGCCGGCCTCGACCACTGCGTTCTACCTCGTCGATACTCATCACGTTTGGATCGAGGCCACGCCGAAGGAGACTCAGCTCACCTACGTGCGGCCCGGTCAGCAGGCCAGCGTGACGGTCGACACTTACCCCGGAGTCCGCTGGTACGGCACCGTGGAGAGCCTGAGTCCGGCGGCCGCGCAGGAATTCTCACTTCTGCCGGCACAGAACACGAGCGGCAACTGGGTCAAGGTCGTGCAGCGGGTGCAGATGCGCATACGCCTCGATACCAGCGATGCGCGCATGCCGCCGCTGCGCGCCGGCATGAGCACGCAGGTGTATGTCGACACCGGGCATCCGCGCGGGCTCCCCCACTTTCTGACCGCGCTCTTTTAGCCGAGCCGTCATGAGTTCCACGGACACTCCGGGCGGCGGCAACCGCGCCGCGATCACCGCCTGCGTGATCATCGCTACGCTGATGCAGGCGCTCGATACGACTATCGCCAACGTCGCGCTGCCCTACATGCAGGGCAGCGTCTCGGCAAGTCAGGATCAGATCGACTGGGTTCTCACGTCCTACATCGCAGTCGCCGCGATCATGACGCCGCCCACCGGATTCTTCACCGCACGCTTCGGCCTCAAGCGCGTGTTCCTCGTGTCCATCGCCGGCTTCACGATCGCATCGATGCTCTGTGGCATGGCCCAGTCGCTGACCCAGATCGTGCTGTTCCGCATGCTGCAGGGCGCCTGCGGCGCGGCGCTCGTGCCGCTATCGCAGTCCGTGCTGTTCACGATCTATCCGAAGGAGCGTCACGGCTTCGCGATGGCTCTCTTCGGATTCGGGGTGATGGTCGGCCCGGTGCTGGGTCCCGTGCTCGGCGGCTGGCTCACCGAGAACTACAGCTGGCGCTATGTCTTCTATATCAATTTGCCGATCGGCCTCCTCGATCTGCTAGCGATGATTGCCTTCCTGCCCGCTCCGAAGCCGGAAGGCGGTGAGAAGCTGGACTGGCTGGGATTCGGTACGCTGAGCGTCGCAATTGCAGCTCTGCAGGTCCTGCTCGACCGGGGCGAGATCAAGGACTGGCTGAGCTCAGGCGAAATCATCATCGAGACCATCGTCTGCTGTTCGGCGCTCTACCTCTTCCTCGTCCATACGTTCACCGCGGAGCGGCCCTTCGTGCGGCCAGCGCTGTTTCGTGATCGCAATTTCGCCGCCGGCGTGATCTTCATCGCCATCGTCGGCCTTACCTATTACGCGTCCCTGGCGCTGCAGCCACCCTA
>Ga0307477_10001278_pt1 | contig 21778 bp, 17 predicted proteins | sample atmos_gasesECM2C_FD_203316 | JGI IMG/M metagenome (GOLD analysis project Ga0307477, IMG submission 203316) | Hardwood forest soil microbial communities from Morgan-Monroe State Forest, Indiana, United States - atmos_gasesECM2C_515 | ecosystem: Environmental > Terrestrial > Soil > Temperate...
TCAGAATCCGCAGAGCGGACGCGACGCACTCAGTATTTCGATTCGAGTCACCCCACAATCCCTTCAGCATTATCGGCAAATCGGAAACTGTCAGAGGCAGTCGGGCCACATAGATCCTGATAAGTCCTAGTGTTGTATCAGAAGCGACCGCAGAGGAGAAATTAGTAGCTCATCAGAATCTGCGGCGGTCGCTTTTGATACAACGACTTGAAGGAAGCCGCCCCGGCGGTGTGGTCGGGCGCCCGTGGCTATGCGTTTTCAATGGGGTAGATGGGGGCATGAGGTGGGCGATGGACCGGTGTGCTTGGTGGGAGAAGAGCAGTGTGGCTGGCAGCGGGCGATGGAAGTAAGAAGATGATCGCGGTTGGAACAGATTCTAGGTCAGGGATAAGAACGTTTTTCTCGGGCGTCGGCTCCACGATACTTGCGGCGGAGCGAGTACGCCGAACCTGCCGTGCCATTGAGATTGATCCGTTGTACGTCGATACAGCAGTAAGAAGATGGGAAAAGCAAACCGGAAGGCAGGCTGTGCTGGCAGAGAAGCAATAAACTCTTGGAGAAAGTGGGGACGATGCTGTGGCTGAAGAGTGCGAAGATGAGGTTGGTTACGGGAAGCCGCCGAAGGCGACCCGATTTCCGAAGGGCAAGTCCGGCAATCCAAGCGGGAGACCGAGGCGGAATCCAGGCATCGTAGAACTGTTTCGCAAGGTTTCGAAGCAGGTCGTTCAAGCCAATGGACCAAATGGCCAGCGGCGGCGAATGACAAAGCTCGAGGCCAGCGTGACGCAGCTTATGAACAAGGCAACGGCGGGCGACCTGAAGGCGATGAGGGTTCTTCTGCAGATGGCGAGCCGCTTCCCCGAGCTCGTTAAAGATCCTGAACCAGAAACGGAACTTGTTATTAAAGTTGTACCGATGGGAGAGGGGTGGTGAACGCAAGAACATTTAGGCTGAATAATCCACGAGGTTTTGGATGCGCAGAAGATGTCTTTTAATCAGGCGCCGATATCAAATCGCGATCTAACAAGCATCTCCTTATCGCTGCTGAATGTTCTTTTTCTGCGGCCGCCGTTGCTATGGGACATAATCCTTGAAGGTCACTCCGCGCTGCCAATCAAACTCCACGCCAGACGGACGGCCTATTCGTGTGGAGGCCCATCATCGCGGACCCATGCGGAGAACGCCTGGGTGAGTGCGACGATCTGTCAGATTAGTTAGTAGCCCGCTTTTTTGGGCCGATTCCCTTCGATGCTTCCTCGTGCTCTTGGCAGGGAGCTTGCGTGCTTTTCTGCTGCCGCTCTCCTTTAGCAGAATTATCCCGAATGTTCTAAGTTCTAGTACCGAAAGTTGACGAAGGCTGGTCAGGTATCTCCTGATACGCTCGCAGAACGTTCGCCGTGGATCGTTCAAAGAGGATTACCTTTCGGCAAAGAAAGAAGGTTGGAATTCCAAGGCATACTGCTGCGGCTTCCATAAATAGGAATTGAATCTTCCGGCCAGGCGAAAATGCGTTGAATCCGAGCGGAGTATGGGGAAACGCGAATACGGCACTGAGCTTGTACACCGAAAGAAGATCAGCCAGGATCGTGAGTGCGATCACGAGAGCTGGCAAGTAGAACAGAACCGTCACCACATCCCGTGAGAGGCGGGCTTTTTTTGTGGGAGGTGGGCCATCTAAACTCCCGATGACCTCGTCGAAGTCGCTAACCGTAGTGAATACAAGTGCAGAGGAAACGCCATAATAGACAAGCCTTCGGAAGGAGGGCGACAGGTCTTTCGTGTCCCGAAGCAACGAACCCACGGAATGGTTGTGGCGACGAATGCTGTAGAACATCCAAATCGTGCAGACGAGAAGTGTAAGTGAGCCCAAGACGGCCATGTCGCTGACACCTACACGAATGCCTAGGAGTGAGACTGTGATGACTCTACTTTCGACGAACTGCTGCAGGACGTCCTTGAAAGCTTCACGAGTCACCTCGTTAGTAGGCATGGATTGACTGAGGGGGAAATGGCGGTACCAGGACAGGTAAGCATTCCATTCAGTAATGAAAATGGCGAGGGAAGCAATCGTAGAGGCAAGAAAAGCAATTCTGGCGCGTTTGACAGCCTCAGTGCATCCTGCAATCCGGGTATTGATGGCTGCAAGTTCAAGGTCACTTGACGGGGGAGGAGCGAGAACAGCGCTTTGGGTCGACATGAAGTTTTCTCAAAAAAAGAATGTCACCCTTGTGATACATAAATCGTAGAACTCATTCCAAGATTCGAGACTTCTCGTTTCATGCCGGGTCTTGCGCCGGCTCCTATTCGGCTTTGCCACTGCGTGTTCTTCTTAACGTTGCAAGACGAATGCGGATGCAAATTGCACATTACTGGGCTACGACCTTGTTTTTCAGATCGGGTGGAACACCTGATTGGCGCAGGTTCACCAATCGGCCGAGCAGGTCAAACCAAAACGGTGCACCCAGCGTCAAAGCCAGAGCCGTTATGAGGCATCCCACCACATAGATCCATGTTAGCGATTGACGTCCGATCGGCAGCATTGGGGGCGGAACGTGGGACCCCTTCGTATCGCTCTGAGCGGCCAGTGCAAGACTTTGACGAAGCGGTTGATTGGCATAGAGCTCCTTTGCCAGTCGAATCGTGTCAATGCCAAACAAGAAACTCATCACGATCGAAATCATCAGCAGGCTGACGTAGGTCTTTCTTTTGTACTTTCCGGAGAGTCGTTCCATACTGTCTTCAAACCACTTCTCGATTCTTTGCTGCACGATGCGTATCGCCGTATCCTGAGCAACCAGCGACTCCAGAAGCCGTGTCTCGGTGGGCGTCAGGGCAACCTCAGTACCCGCGATTTCCTTTCGCACAATGATGGCCTGTAGTCCTGGTGCCGTTGTTTCCACTTGAAAAGCTAAATCGATGAGGGCGAGCGCAAAATGAGTCGGTGGAATGTAGGTTGGATAGGGAGGATCGACCTGGATGCCTTGGATTAAGGGGTGTTTGTGAAGTTCCGTCCCTAATTGCCCACAACAATTGGAACCCAAGAGAATCGGGATTGATTCTCGCAGCATCCTCGCTCTGACGCGAGCGAACCGGGCATACCATTCGTTAACTCCCGAGGCTAGAAGGCTGAAAATCAGATAGCAGTAAACCAGGCCGACTAGTAGGTCCAGCACCGTAGAGCTCATAAGTTCCTCACGAAGTTACCAGGCTAAGGTCCAACCGCTGAAAGACCGGCCACAATGGCATGAAGAGCCCAAACGAGTCAGAGCCCCCGATATGAAGCCCGAGCACGGTCGATGTTCCCGTCTGCAAAATGGCTGCTCCCGAGTCCCCGGCGACTCCTCCGGGAGAATAGGGGACGAGATTTTTGAATTGCACACTGCCAACAAGGGACATTTCGATAGCTCCATGCCATTCCGGATTGACGATTTCTCCGGAAACGTCTGAACTCTTAAATCCCTGTAGCGACGTCGGGGTTCTTGGAGAGAATCCGGGGCTCGAATCGGCAACGCTATCGATGATTGTTCCGTTGGAAGACAAACTCGCGATGTGCGGTACGTCGATGGCGGCCAACGCGAAGTCCTCGTCGAAAGTGTCGGTCTGGTTAAGAACGGTAAAGGTGCTTGTGAGACGGCCAAATTCATTCTGCTCGCCTCCACCCGACGCAAGTAATATCGGATGCTCGACAAAGTCGCCCTCGCTTGCCAATCCCTCACGTGCGAGCACATGGGAGCAACTTGCGGCCAGAATAGCGGAATTTGTTCCCATCCTGACCAGGAGCCCGAGTGTTCCTTCCTCCCCGAATCGATGTGCAACATCAACGCCGGGCTGAATATTGGCCGCCGCGTGAGCGACCACCGGATTGCGCATCTCGATGACATCAGTAATGACAGGATGGCCAACGGATGCGAGGTGCAGTGTTTCGGGAATCCTCTCGTTCGGTGGAATTCGGTGCTCCGGTAACTTTCTTCGAACATAGAAAGTGACGCAGGGTTGGTTCAGGTCCGGCCGACTATGAACACGCTTATAGCCAAACCCCACCCCGCGAATATGGGATTTCCATCGCCAACTGAGAGTGCTCTGGCGATCGCGCTGCCGCACTTTGCTGAGCGACTTTACGGGACCTCGCCGACTCAGATGCAAAGCAGCCAGGACCCGAGCCGCTTTACGTGCTGCCTCATCAGAATGTGTCGTTTTGTTCATTTCTTTAGCAGGCTGGTGATAGTACTGACCGGAAAGTTAATGCCGTAAGAGAGCTTCGCGCTCCAGAAGTCCCGTACGGGTCCCGTACTTGTGGAACTGCTACTTGAAGAACCCGGCACGGAGCTTCCCGGCGCGTCCTTGTTGTGGCTGACTAAGACACCGGCGAAAAACTGGACACGATTGAGTCCCACTGCTGCGGCAATGAGGTGGTGATTGAGCGGTTTGCCCGTAATTGGCATGCCATAGAGAAAAACCGGTAACACTTGGAAACTGGCTTTCTTCGTGTCGTAGGGAAATGGACTCAAGTTGATCATTGCGAAGAGGTTCTGTTTGTCGACTTTCTTGGCTGTGACCGTCAGATCGGAAGAATTCACCGTGAGATCCTGGTATGACTTCAGTGGCAGTGCAAGGCTGAAGTCGTAGTGATATTTCTTCTCATTGTCGAATGTATTCTTTCCAATCTGCTTGGAACTGCTGCCGCTCACCGCATTGCCTGTATTAACTGAGGCGGTTGCAGTCATGTCCGAAGGTAATGCAGAAACCGTAAACGTCTGACCACCGCAAAGTGTGAGCTCGTCAATGCCAATCCTGATTGTTTGAGGCGCGGCTTGAGCCTTGATGATTCCTAGAATTCCTTCGAGATTTTGTATCGGCGCAGGCACCTTTTTGGTGACGTCAATCGTGTAAGACAATGACGTAGCGAGGGCGTTGAACCCTTCGTCGAGGACATAGTTCAAAGCTGAAGCACGAGGAGTGAATCCAACGAGTTTGTGCCCGTTGTCTTGGTTCAACAGATCGTAGCGAACAGCAAGTTTTTGATCGTCTGTCGTTCCGGTCTGGCCGAGGATAAGCTTGTTATTTACCAAGTACGATACTTGATCGAGATTCAGTGCTCCTGCGGCCTCAGTGTTTGCCCGTGAGATCGCGTTTCCTGCTGTTGCTCCCGGCACGTTACGGTGGAAGTAAACCAACCCAACCTTCGCACTCCCGTAAATTCTGGACTCTGCAAAGTGCTTGGTTATCCGCGGGTCCTCGATGTTTGCCCAAACTGAGGGGTTCTGCCAACCCGCGTAATAGACGTACCAGTGTTGCTCACTGACAGAGAAATCGCTGTTGTAAGTTACATCGTGAATGATGTAGTACGTGCTCGGATCAGGGTCGCTGCCGAGGGCCGCATTAATCGCCGACGGTGCGGCATTGATATCTAGAGAGGCGGCGATGCCGGCCGAACACACCTTGGGTTTCTGAGAGATGATGATTGTTTGGTCTGAGGCTGTAGCGGTCAGAACAAGGGTGCATACGATAATGGCTTGGATCGCCAGCGGCAGCGCGAACTGCCAAACAGACGTCGGCATTGCATCAGTCTTCATTTTCTCCCCTTTTGGAACCGTCGGGTGCATCGAAGGCGGAATTATCGCGAACAATGAGAATCCGTAGATCGCGACTAAGCCCCGCCCTGGCTCACGCCCCACTTCGATCCCGATTCATCTAGTGAGAACGTTATCTTGGTCAAATTCCCTTTTTTGCCAAGGAAGTGCCAGCCCAGATCCAGGGGCAGTGGCCTATGATGTAAAATCCCCACACTTGTCGAGCGCTCAACATTCGTCCATGTCCCTAGACGAACTTATTCGAGCCTGTGCTCAAGAGGGTGATGCCGCGGCATGGGAGGAGTTCGTCCACCGCTTTCATGAATTGATAGCAGGAGTGGTGTTACGCACGACCAGGCGATGCGGAAGCAATTCCGCGACACTGATCCAAGACCTTATCCAAGAGACTTATTTGAAGATTTGCGCCGACCCCAAGCGTTTGCTCGCCGAATTCACTCCCCAATACCCGGAAGCCTTTTATGGCTATCTGAAGGTTGTTACGTCGAACGTGGTGCTGGACTATTTTCGTAGCCAGCGCTCCCGTAAGCGGGGATCAGGGCGCTCGGAATCGTCAATCGACGAAGTTATCACATTCTCGGAGCCCACTGGAACGCGCGATGCGGAGCAAAGTGTTCATCTGGAGATCCTGATGAAGGAGATTGATGGCATTTTGCGGGCCAGTCTTGACGCCGAAGGACAAGAACGCGATCTGGAGATCTTTTGGCTCTATTACCGATATGGTCTATCAGCTGCGGCGATTGCGCGGCTTCCCTCCATTTCATTGACTGTCAAAGGGGTTGAGAGTGTTCTACAGAGACTCAAGCAGGTCTTGTGCGAGCGGTTGGCGAGGAGTGGTGTGGGCTGAGTCGCCTAGCGAAAAGGCAATGCAAGTGCGGAAACGTTATAGGAGATAAGGAAGTTGACCAGAGACCCACAAGCGCATCTCAGTCCGGAAGAACTTGCATTTCTTTCGGGCGAGAGAGAATCTGTGTCATCAGGCGACCGTGATCGTCAGGGCGCTGAAGTTCACGCCGAGACCTGCACTCTCTGCGGATCCCGCTTGCGCAGCCACCGTCTTTTGCAGGCCAACCTCCGGAATCTGGCGGTGACCGTGGCAGCAGATCAGAAACCCGTATGTCCGCCAGAGCAAACGTGGATTGATTTGGCCGCCGGGCTTTCCTCGGTGATAGAGGCACGGACTTTTCTGGAACATGCCTCCCATTGTGATCACTGCGGACCCATATTGCGGGCTGCCAGCGAAATTATGAATCCCGAAGTGTCTGATGAGGAGCGAGAGCTCATTCGAAAGCTGCCGACCGTCGAGACGACTTGGCAAAGGCGATTGGCTGAGAAGATGGCGAGAAGCTCGGCTGAGCAACTGCATCGTGAACCCGCAACCCCTGCAATCCCTTCAACAACGGACGAGGGCCCGAAGACTGTGGCCGAGAAAAAGCCGCCGACCTCGGCCTTGATGGGGAGCAACTGGCTCATTTCCAACTGGGCCCGTTGGATTTTCCCCCTCGGAGCTGCGGCTGTTGCGTGCGTCGTGTTTCTTTACATGTGGTACTTCACGCCTTCCTTATCCTCGACGAACCAATTGATCGCGCAGGCGTATACCGAGCTGCGTCCATTTGAAGCCAGGTTTATGGGTGCCGAGTACGGCCCGCTACGAGAACAACGCGGCGAAAGTGAACAAAGCCGCTCGCGAATGGCGGAACCCGTCGAACTCCTGCAAGCCGACGAACGAATAGGGCAGGCGCTAATCCGGCATCCGCAAGATTCCCGTTGGTTACAGTCCAAGGCTCGGATCGAGATGTTAGAGGGGAAGTATCAAGCGGCGGTTGAGAAATTGGTTAAGGCGCAGAGTGCGCGTTCGCAAGATGTGACGATTCAGATCGATTTGGCTATTGCATATTACGCGCGCGCGGGAACACAGCGTGACACTGCCGACAAGACGAGTGACTATCAGCGCAGCTTACACTGGTTGAACATGGTTCTGAGCAAAAATCCTGATGAGGCGGTGGCTTTGTTTAACCGAGCTATCGTTCACAAGGAGCTGAAGCAATACGCCGAGGCCACTTCCGATTGGCAACATTATCTGCACATCGATCCGAGCAGCCGATGGGCCGATGAAGCCGCGCGCGAAATGCAAAAAACGAACAAGAATTCAGAGACCAGATGAGGGCCAAAGCGGAGCTCTGGCCCCCTTGCTCTGGCTAGGCGGACTGAGTTGATTCAAATGGTGGAGAGATCAACATCATCGGTGCCCCGCAGTCGTTATATTTCCCCTTGAAAAGTTCGCGTTCTTGATGGCTTATCGCGGATCCCTGCCTCATAAAACGATTGACTCCAACCATTTTAGCCATATTGCGGTAGGCCATCATCGCATGTTCTTCGCTGGTAGGAGCCACAAGCGGTTGCATATCCAGGGTCAAGACGGCGGCATTAGCGCCAATAGGCTTCACATCGGGCTTGTTATTCGTCGCTGGAGAATTCCAATTCAAGTCTGGAGTAACGTCTATGGTGGCAGGATCAACGGAGTCATAAATTAACACCGCCCTTGTGGCGAAAGTATTTTGTTGTGGATCTGGAAGATCCTCTGTATCCGATGAAATCAGTGCGTTGGCGGGGGAGAGTCCGTAGACGAGATCTGGTGTTGGCACTTTCACTGTTGCAAAGGCTGAGCAGCACGCAGGCCGGCGGCGCCAAAATTTGTCAAAATCATTCCCATCTGTATTGACGGGAGGGTTAACTGGATCTCCGTATCGGTCAAACGAAACGGTCCAGATTCCATTACCGAGTTCTGCAGCATTGTTAGTGGCTGTAAAGCCAGGGTTGAAGTGCGTGTCCATAAGGTCGGGGATCAGAATGCGAAAACCGTCCTCATCATCTCGAAGAACGAAGGGTCCCGCCAATAACAGATGCAGCTGGGGCCAACTATTTCCCATGAGAGTCTCCTCGTCTAAAGCAGAAGTTGAACTACGCATTACCCAAAGTGTCGAAGCCTGCCCAGTAATAGGGGTGTGGTTCGATCTTCCGTATAGTGGCTTCGGCATCGGCAATTGATTGAGCCACGGTATGCCCGGAAGCCAATGCCGCATAGAAGGCCTGCATGACAAGGCGCCCGGTCGTCGAATCGATATTCCAGCGCGTCGCGATTACATGTGGTACTCCTTGCCTCAAAAGAGATCGCGCCAGGCTCTCGGGTGCCCACAAATTGCCCTCAACGCCATTCTCCGTGGAGCAGGCCGACAGTACGGCGAGTCGCAAATTAAACAATGGCAGGCTCTTCAAGGAATCGGCATCGAACGAACGGAGCGGCGAAGAAATTGTTGTCGGCAAGAGAAGAGACTTCTTCCCATTGACTATGCCCGCATGCCCCGCGAAGTGAAATACCGCCGCGTGAGGAAGCTGGCGAAGTACATTTGGAAGAGAGGCTTCCGTTTCAGCGAGCGTGCGCGAGTTGGAGAAGTACTTCGCCACATCCTGGACCTCAGAAAGGGCATCCGACAGAGGACGTAGTCCAGGTTCCGAATCGCCACCATCACTGGCCACCAGTAAAGCTTCCTGTCCGAAGAAATCAGAACCGATCTTCGCACCTGCGTCAACTCGCAGTGCGAGTGAATAGACAATCGGATGTCGATCTGACAAATAGCTTCCCGATGTCTCAATTAATGCTTGAAATGGAATTACTGAGAGTGTCTCATCCGCTTCGACCACGAGGGGTTGACCGGGAGCCAAATCACCTTCGACTGGAGCCACCAGTAGCTTATAAAGTTGGCGACCCAAAGATTGAACGGAAGTAAGCGAAGACGTTGCCGAACTGCAAAGTTCCGAAAAACGATTCGCCAACATTTTTGCGTACGAGGGGTCTGTGTCGATCAGCCGTTCCTTCACTCCTTCTTGAGTGACGGTCCAAACGAATATCCCGTGCCTCCCGAATACATAGATAATCGCGGCGGAGCCGTCTAGGGTCGATCTCAGACTGTTTATACGACCCGCTTCTTGCGAGATGCGCGATCGAAGGTCGATACTCCGATGATTGAGGAGGTCGTCGCTATGATAGATCTCCCACGCAGCGAGTGCACCGACGTAATCACCCAACTGGAGCTTCGAATCCACCAACTCACGGTATGCAGCGGAAGACTGCCGACTCCATGAAAGTCGATCATCTTCCGAGGCCAAAGACGCCCGCTGCTCTTCGAGCAGGCTCACCGCCTTTTCAAATGCTTCTTCTGACTCCTGGTGCTGTCCTACAGCAAGTTCGAGATCTCCAATGGCTTTGAAGTAATCACTGGCGACATAGAAATTCTTAAGTTGTTCGATCTGGGAATTCATTGCTCGCAGTCGGTTCAAACTCGCAGCGGCCTCACTGAGGTGAGAAAGCTCGATGACCTCAATCTGCGATCCGAGACGAAAGTTCTCGGTTGTTGGTGTTGTTGGTGCAACGGAAAATAGGCGTTCAGCTGATGCGAGGCTGGCCCGTGCCAAATCCTCCAGGCCTGCTCTGGCTGCCATCTTCGCCAAGTGACTGCATTCGAATGCGGCCCAGAGAGGATATTGCCGTTGAGGCAAGAGAGTCAGGGCTTGCTGATCAATTGCAGTCTCGAGCAGCCAGGGTTCATCGCTTTCCGCAAGCTCGTCCATAAACACATATAGGTTGTACCCCGGGACAGGAGAGGTTGAGCTGGACCAATATTTTGTCAGACCATTCTTACAAAGGTTCCACGCTTGTTGCTTCTGTCCTTTCTCTCCTAAATCGGCTGCCCAAAAACCTATCGCCCGCAGAGAGACTGCGGAGTAGTGACCCGACTCTGCTTCACGGAATCCGGAGGCTGTTGCCTTCGATGCGCCACCCAAGTCTCCCTGCATCCTCATGCACACAGATTGCTCCAAGTGCGATTGCGACCGAAGCCACATATATGGGAGCGAAGATGTGTTGTGAAGAATGCTTTGTACCTTACCTAGGCAATCAGATGCGGCGTCACTAAAGTGCAGAGCATAGGCCACCTCGAAATCTGCCCTGAGGCGACCTGGCGAGTTGGCAGCCTTAGAGAAAAACCCTGCTGATTGCCTCGCTCGCAGCAACCCGGTGCTGTAATCCTGACTGGAGTTGGCTTTTACCGCTGCAGAGAGCGTGCTGAATGCCCTTGCGAGCCGGGGACTACTGTTGGCAGCCACCAAGTCCTTAAGCCATCGGTCACCGTGCCCAGTTTCCAATATCACTCCAAGAGTCCGGCAGGCCTTCCTGGCGTCGGTATTTTGGCTGTTGGATCCGTCTAGCGGAAATGCTTCCGGCAGCCACTCGGTAATTGCCGCTGACAAATAATCTTCAATTCGCGGTTCCACCTTCGTCCAAGTGCTTGGATTAGAAGGATTAACTTTCTGAACGAATTCGGCAGTAGTGAGAAGCGGTACTATCGTTCTTCTGCCGCGTGAAGCGACTATCTCTTTGACATCGCTCAGTCTCCGTGCTGCTTCTTTAGCCCACTCTTGGGAAGGTTCGAGAGTCATACAACGGCGAAAATCTTCAACGCTTTGGTCAAACAGAAAAAGCCGGCCAGCTGTGACGGCACGATTGAACAAGATAACCGCATCATCGGGCGACTGCTGCAACGCGCGACTTTGCAGTTCGTATGCCTTGGCATAGTCGGCGAATCGATCTTCGGCTTCAGCGCGCTCGAAGTAGGCCGTGGCCAGTCCGTTGAGGACCACTGGCGATCTAGCCTCAGTGTCAAGGGCCTGCTGCATGTCTGTGATAGCCGCTTCATAGGACCACTCGAGGAGGTCTGCATTACCCCGCTCCACCAGCAGTACTGGATCATCAGGTTTCGCGCGAAGACCTCGAGCAATTGCCACCTCAGCTTCCAATAGGCTCTGCGGACGACCCATTGGATAGATGTCCTGGCCCCGCCTGAGCCGCAATTCCGAGCTCTTAGAACGCGGAATTCTCAGGTCCAGTGTCCGGTGCTCTGAATATGCGGTCGCGACGAGAGTGTCGATCGAGCTGGCCAGGAGTATTCTCCAAAGAAAGTACAAACCAGTCGCGAAGAGTCCTCCCGCCACTGCGGTCACCAGGAAGGTTCGAAATGATCGTGCAGAAGCCACTGTAATCCGACCTCTCAATCGGGCGTCCAATCGGTATGTAGATTGCTTTTGGTAACTGGAGCGGATCTTCAAGTCCCACACAATCTCGACAACGGAAAGATACGGAAAATCCCTTCGCGGTGAATCTTATTTTGCTGAACCCTGTTGGACTACGGATGTTGCTGTAAATAAGTTTTTGGTCCGAACGTCGTTGTTGGTTGAGATACTAGGCCCACACGAATAGCACGACGGGTTTCTGATCAGCGCTTGAGGGAAGTGGAGAGACGCCTGGGAAACTACGCGACCGGAGAGTACATTCTTCATCAAAATGCGTCAAGGCGAAAAAACAGCTTGTTACAAATTCCGAACACAAAGCGTGGTTCATGGAAGTCGCCTGGACTCGCCGATGATGACCAAGTACATTGGATAGCGCAGCGATCATTCGTGACGACCGCGGGGGAGTGGTACTCATCACTATCCCGGCCTGGAGACAAACCGACAAACTCTAGTCGCCATCGTTACAAATGATCTACCAAAGCCTCCCGGTCCTTTGGGCAAGTACGCCTTATCTCACAAATCTCACGTCAGCATAGCCTTTGACCAGAGTGAAATATTTCAAATCTAGAGCCAATTTGTTGTGACATTTGGCGAAAAGCTTATTACGATTGCATCGCCATGTTCGGAGTGTGCCAATGGCGACGATAGACGCAGTCGCTTTCCTGCCAAGGTGGACAAAGCGCGTGCGGACAGACGGAGGGGGACGCGATCCGCTCGGTTTATCTCGTGTCACTGAATCGATCACAGATCATCTTCTTCAAGGCATCATCACAACGACAGACCGTGCCCGTTACTACTCCTTTTACTGCTGGTCACTCTGGCACATTCAACAAACTGGCCAGTCCCGAAAGTTCGCAGACTTCATTCGAGAGTTCCGGCGTCGAGAGGCCTTCATGGCCCTCTCGACAATCATGGCAAACAGCGAGGCGTCACCCGTTGGCATGCGCATGGTCGGCCCAAAGCTGGAGGCGGCAACCCAAGCGGGGGTGGTGGATTGCGACTTTAAGGTTCTCCCTTCTAATGACCTCGGTGGTTATGGGCAGTACTATGCTGGATCGCTGCTCCAGCTGGGCCTAACGCGGCATGCGGATGGAATTGACCTGACGACTTCTGACTTGGGAAACCCGCTGGCCTTGGCCTTCGACAAGGCAGTTGAAGGAACGCCATATCTAAAGAAGAAGCGTTGGCAGGACCGTGAGGTTGACCTAAAGGAAATAAAGCAATCGGCTTAGCAATTTCAGCCTCGATTCACTTTCTGAGCCTTTCGCTTCAACCGAGCGTGATCTGCTTCGGAAATTGTTTTTTTTCCTTGACGGCCCGACACGACCTGAACGCTCGACACTGCGCAGACATTCCCTTGGCTTAATTCTGCATATCATCGGTGAATACGAGCGCAACGGTGGTCCCGTCACAAACTCAGAACTTGAGTGGCAGGTTGTGCATGCTCCCCACTATTTTCGACAACTATGGCTCGCCGATCGCAAGGCCATTGCTTATGAGGTCCCAGCAGCATTTCGTGTTTGCGACTCCTTCTGGCAGCAGTTCTGTCTTCACCAATTTGTGGCTCATGCCATCGAAACCCTTCTCTATGCGGTACTCGAAGTCTTATCAACTGAACCTTCTGGAGTCCCGGTTGACCAGATTTGCAGCCGGCTTATCGCGGAGGAGTTTAGGTCCGAGATTCGAGACATCGCTGGCAAGAACTGCGAGAATCCAAGAATGCTGTTGGCGACGCTTGGAATTCAGTCGAAACCATCGGCCTCATTTTGCCGTGGCAAGCAGGCTGAGGTTGGACTGCTGCATGCGCGCAGTGAATTCAAGACTGCGAAAGAGGTTCCATCTAACGCTGGAAAGGCTGCGGCACGAGCAGTCCTCACGCTCGCAACTCTCTACTCGAAGTGGCGAGCCGCCGATAACGAAGCCTTTGCTTTCGTGACGGCAAACGCGGGTAACGAACTCAGTGCCGGGAGGGTCTTGCCGTATCTAGACGAATGGTTATCGACGACATCCTCGTGGCAAACCGCCCTAGAGAAACTGATCGGCGATTGCGTAATTGATCAGCACGACAGTGTGATGTACGAGAAGCGCAACCTGGAGAGTTGCTGGCTCCATCGACAGGAACGGAAGATCATAAGAGATCAGGACTATGACCCGCCGTCAAGATCGTCTCGCCAAGGAAACGCGATCCGGATTCTCTCAGATATTGGCTTATTGGATAGCAGTTCGGATGTTTATCGTTTGACTGCGGACGGACGGAAGCTCCTCAACAAGATATCAACGCAATGACGGCAAAGCCTCGTATTGATTTGCACAAAACGCTCCAACAAATTCGGAGCGCTTCCGGGGCGGTCATCTGCACCTACGGGTTTGACCCCAGTTTCTTTGAGGATTATTGCCTAGAAAAGTTCGGATGTCTTCATCGCAACAACAACATCACCATTTTGATGGATTGGGGATGTTATGACGAGCTACTGGCAGGAACTTTACGAGATCGGCCTAATTTGGCAAACATCCGTTACCTGCTTCAGCCGATTACCTCCAAAAGAGTGTTTCATCCCAAGGTCTTCCTCTTCGCAAGTGAGGACAAAGGGTCGCTCTTAATCGGTAGCGCAAACGCTACGCGACCAGGATTGACGTCGAACGCTGAGCTGGTGAGCGTGTTGCACTATGAACAAGGCAAGAAAGAAGAGTCTTTACCTATTTTCCAATCCGTTTTCGCGTTCCTTTCTGCGCTATCAGATAGAGCCAACACACAAGGACTCAGGTCAAATCTCCAAGCCCTGCTCCGTGATGCACCATGGCTGGCTGCGACTGGTGAGCGGCACGAAGACATCGAGTTTTTACACAATTTAGAGCAGTCAATATTGGATCAGGTTGAGGAACGAATCCACGAACCCGTTACGACAATCACGGCGATTTCACGGTATTTTGACTCCGACCACGCTCTCATCGTCGATCTGGATAATCGCTTCAACCCAAAAACGATCAGAATAGTCACTCAAAACCGTTTCACAACGCTTCAACCGAATTTTCTATCTCACCAGCTGTGCAAAAGTGGTCGTGCCGAAGTGTACCTGAGAGAGTTTGAAGATGACGGCCACAGCCAGCCGTTACATGCAAAGGCACTCCTGTTTGAAACAAAGAGTTACGCCTTGATGTGCTACGGAAGTGCGAATCTCACTTCGGCTGCTCTGAACCGCCCGCCTGAGAATAGCAATGTCGAATCAGTGATCGTTCTTCGGCTCTCAGGACCAGAGCAGCGCACCGCCGCTTTGCAACTGTTGGTTCCAGACGGCACTGCAAGACGTATACATGACGAGTCCGATCTGCAATCGGCGATCGAAGAGGACGAACCCGCGTTCTTTCGGCCGCCTACTGGCATCGTTCTCCAGGAAGCGGAACTGTCCGGTCTACGAATCTCGTTAACAATGGAAATGAGAGACCGCACCGCATACAAGAGCATGTCTCTTGTCATCACCCTTCGCAATGACCTGCAAGAAAAGGTACGGGTCAGTCACGGCGGAGATATATATTCGGCCACAATCCCGGCCTCGCTTGAAGCCCGCGTGCAACAATCCTCTTGCATTGTTCAAGTGGAAGCGGTTGAACCTGACGGCTCAACTACACAGAGTAACGCAGTGCTCCTCACGAATCTTCGAGATATTTCAACTGGGAATAGCACACGCAGAGAGAGGTATGTAAAGGAAGCGCAAGAAAGTGCGGCTCAGTTTTACGCTGTCCTTGCGGACCTCATCAACGGCAGCGACGACGATGCCCTTCGAGTGTTCTTGAGCTTTTGTGACATTCCAATCACGCTGGCGCCCCGCCCAATACTTCGGCACCGGGCACAGTTGGCGATTCGCGACAGCATGAGATCCTTCGGTGTCCGCAATTTTCAATTATGCCGCGATCTACACAGCGCCGTATTGCAGTTTTGTGATCGCCATGCTCGTAAGCTGCAACGACACGTTACGGAGCGGGACACAGACGGAATTCCGAATTTTGTCCACATTTTTCTCGCAATCACAGCGCTGCTTCGCTCCCAAATGGAGAGGGCTGTTCAAGGTTTGGAAGCGAAGGAGGGTGTTGTTTCTAGAGACGAATGGGCTGAATGTCGGGAGTTTAGTGATGTCTACTATGAGCGCTTCAAGGAAGTCATATCTCTTTTCTGGACGGGGTTTCTTGAGCCGCTGAGCAAGGAGCATCCTGAGGTAGATTTTGGTGAGGTGTTGGCTCCTGATTTGGAAGCGATCAGAGACACAACAACGGATATGTTGGCGTTCCGCGATCGGATAGAAGCATTGCGAGTAAGAAAGTGTATAGCCCCTCCGTCTAGCGTGCCGTTCGGCTATTTCTATTCAGTTCTGGCATCGGACACCTGGACGAAATACAAAAAAGCCGCTGAATCAGCATACTTGTGTGTGCAGCAGTTAACGGGCACTAGTCCGTAACTTGCTTTCCGGGATCGTGACGCCCGGGCTCAGCCGGGCAGGTCGAAAGCTTGCGTGGTTTGCTTTGGCGTTCAAGAGGGTTCGGGCCGCAGCGGAGTGGGGGGGAGTTGCTCACCGTAGACTGCTGGCGGACGAGGAAAGGAGAAGACTTAAGTTTCCTCGAAGCCCTGGCTATCAAACTTCAACGTTCGGCAATTCTCCGTGACAGTTCGGACGACATTCTCCGGAGCGCCAGAGGGCATATCGGCCTCAATCTCAAGAGTGATCTTTACCTTTGCGTCGAGCAGGCCAGCGAGGTGCTGAACCACTGATGTGGCTATCGCATCAACGTCCCGCGATAACCGAGTCGGATTCAACGTCGCTGAGCCGTGAAAACGTCTAAGACCCGGAGATTTCGTGCCCGGCATAGGTGCTGCAGCTCTGCCACCAGAAGATCCGCTCGCTCCGCTTCCAGATTCAGCAGGTTGTGGCGTTGCCGTTCCGCCGACAGCCGATCCTGTGAGTATTGAGGCCTGGGCGGCTTCCTTTTCTATCTGTTCCGCAGCAACCTCAGGTTTGACGACGACACTCTCTGAATTCAACTGAACATTCGGGCGACGACCGGCTTCGAGACCACGATAGCGTGCGGCCGCTGCGTCGTAGGAATCCGCGTACGCGAACGTGTCCTGCCTCCAAGTCAGGCGAGCCGCTCCTTCCTGAATCGCATCAAGAATTACTTGGGCGTTCTTGACCCGTGGGAGATAAAGGTACTTCGCGAAATCATCTACCAGCTGTTTCACTCCAACGTGGTTGCCCGGAGCGCGCCATAGGGGAATCTGGGAAATCTCTAAATGCAGCCGCGTTCCGGCCATGTTTGTGATCAGAAGTTCTTCGTTCTTTAGCTTCTTTGATGCTCGTTCCGCCAGTGCTTCTTGGCCTTGAAGTCTGATCTCTTGCCATTCAACATCAGGGAACGCCTTGCCGGATTCTGGCCGTTTCTGTCCGGGGACGAGAAGCCAGACATACGTCTCAGGAATTCGAGCTTTAACTGCTTGATCGGAACTGGTTTTCTTTTGGTCCACCTGATTCGCCTGAAATGGAGTCAGGTCCAAAGACACCTTCTCGCCCTCAATCGACTTCCACGCCAAGTAGAGACGCACCGCCCGATCTAGGTCTGCGAAGCGCGTCTTGTCCGCTGCAAGAAAAACCAACATGTTCCCGCAGTTTCGACCCGATGACCCGCGGTTCAGGATTTCGCCGGCATATTGTCGAGCCGGACTATCAGCGTCCTTGGCGCTATGAAGGTAGTCAGGCCCGACGACCACCAACTTCGCTTCGGGTTCGTCCACCACTTCGTTGTAGCCCGCAGGACAGGGATGTACCTTGGAAAAGTCCCCTCGATGTTTTGCCTCTTCAAGAAGTCGCCGGCGAATCTCCTCTGTGACGTCTTCCGGGTGAAACCGATCGGCACGCTCTTCCGCCATTCGGTTCACACTTGGTTGCGTTGAGTACCAGTATCGGCCTTCATTTACGTAGAGGTAGGTGGCTTGATCGGCCAACTTCCGCAGTGCGTCTCCGAATGTGCCCGAAGTTTCGCCAGGTTGAACGCATCCGAACTTGACCTGACGATCATCCAGGCCCTTGTTGGCAGCATCCTGCATCGGCGCTGATCCAAGGTACAGAGTTCGCGCCACTCGGCGACACGCCGAGTATCGCCCGAGCATTGGATTCTCCACTGCAGAGTGCAAAGTGATCCCGTGGTAGTTCAAATGGACAGCGCGATAATGCCCCAACCGCGATTCTTTTTAGAAGCCCTCACAGAGACACCGGGTCTTCGGCGGAATGCACGGCTCCCGATTACCAGCGCCGCCTGGACTCGCCCCACCATTGACGGAGGTTTTGGCTTCGATCGCAGCATGGCGGATTTCTTCTGATGCATGACTGTGGCGCAGCTCGGATCGAGTATCGAGGAGACCCCAAGAAAACAGCTTGAAGTGAGTTGCAAGGCGTGAGAAAGCGCGATTACGAGACGAGGCTATGTGCTTATCACTGCGTAGAACGCGGCCTGCGGCGGAGCGTGGCAGGCGAAAGGGGAGGGGTAGACGAGGAGTGTCCATTCTTGCGCGTTCTTGTCTGATTTGCTGGGGCATCCCCTACAATGTCGCTAGAGGTTCGTCGTGGCCCGGCATGATCGCAACGACTATTTGAAGACCGGATCTACGGTGTTGCTTAAGCCCACCAAGGCCCGGAGCCGGATAATGCGCGCAATAAAAAGCCGAGACACGCGGCCGGAACTGGCCTTAAGGAGCCTTGCGCACCGGCTGGGCTATCGATTTCGGGTCCACCGCAACGACCTGCCCGGCAAGCCCGACGTTGTCTTTCCGGCCAAGCGCAAGGTTATTTTCATGCACGGATGCTTTTGGCACAGTCACGATTGCGGGCAAGGTCCGCGAGTGCCAGCCCGGAACCGTGACTATTGGAAGGCCAAGCTGGCTCGCAACCGTGCGCGCGACAGGGTAGTCATGAAGTCATTGGTGAAATTGGGCTGGAAGGCTATTGTCTTTTGGGAATGTGAATTGCAGGACTTGGTGCACGTTGCGAGCAAGCTGCGTAGGTTCCTGCGATAGACCTCACGGTGCGGTGAGCAGTGCGCCCCGGAAAGGAGGAAAGGGACGGAATGCCCCAGAATAGCCGGACCAAGGAATTGAATTTCGACGTTAGTACAGGCTTAAAGAGAGTCCTGGGCCGGGAGCTCATAACCGATGACGAGGTCGCAATATTCGAGTTGGTGAAGAACTCGTTTGACGCAGGCGCAGACACGGTCAACCTTTACTTCGGCGACGGCAACGTCGTCGTGGCCGACAATGGCTCGGGCATGTCGTTTGACGATCTCAAGAGCAAGTGGCTGTTCGTGGCATATTCCGCAAAGAGGAACGGCAGCGCCGGCAGGAACTTTCGCGACGTTGCGGCCGAACGCCGCAATTTCGCGGGGAGCAAAGGCATAGGGCGGTTCTCATCAGATCGCCTTGGCCAGCAAATCATCCTCCAGACTCGCCCCAAGCGGAGCAAGGATGGCGTAGTACACCGTCTTTCGGTGGACTGGCAACGCTTCGAGAAAAACGACAAGGAACACTTCGAGTCGGTCCCCGTGCGTTATTCCGACTCCGACGCCTTTGAGCTTCCGCCCGATCTTGGCAAGGTCGCGAAGGGCCTCACGCACGGGACCGTCATCGAGATGCAGAAGCTCCGGCGGCGATGGGATCGATCGCGAATACTCTCGCTGAAATCATCCCTTGCCAAGCTCATCAACCCGTTCGGCGACAAGGGCGATAAATTCGGGATCGTTATAACGGCGCCCGCCGAGGAAGCCGAAGACAAGCGCCTCAAGGCCGCGGCGGTAAAGAGCGGCGAGGAGCCTCTCGCACGCGAAATCGTCAATGGCCGGGTTGGAAACTTCATATTCTCCGCCCTCCGGGAAAAGACCACCTTCATTCGGGTCTCCATCGAGGACGGCGTCATCAACACCTCGCTTACTGACAGGGGAGAAGTAATCTACAAGATACGCGAGCCCAACCCTTACAAGCACTTGGACCACTCGGGCTTTCGGTGCGAGATGTATTACCTAAACCAATCGGCGAAGGTCACGTTCGCACGAAGGGTGGGGCTCCCGTCCGTGCAGTTCGGCTCGGTGTTCCTGTTTCGCAACGAGTTTCGCGTCTACCCAATCGGGGAGGACGGCAACGACTGGTTCGGCTTCGATCGCCGGAAGCAACAGGGATACAACCGATACCTCGGCACGCGCGAGATCATTGGCCGCGTCGACGTATACGGCTCTGACGATGACTTCCAAGAGGCTTCGAGCCGAAACCAAGGCCTGATCGACACGCCGGCCGTCAGACAGCTGCACAAGGCCGTGATGGATCACTGCCTGAAGCGGCTGGAAAAATACGTCGTGCCTGTCTCTTGGGTAGACAAGGCCGACGCGAATGCAGAAGATCTCTCCCGGCTATTGACCGACCCCGGCCGTGCAAGAGTTACCGCGGCAGTCGCAAACCTCGTCGACAACGAGCAAATCGAGCTCCTCGACTACAGCAAGAGGCTCGTAGACCTCATCAACGAGCGTTCAGGAGAGTTCGAGTCATCGTTAGTCAGCCTTCGATCCATCGCGGAGAAGACCGGGGACAAGGCCCTTCTCGCCAAGCTGAACGCCGCAGAGAAACGCTTTGAGGAACTGAAGAAGTCAGAGGCCGAGGCCCGCGAGGTCGCGGATCGCGAGCGCGCAGCAGCGGAGGCCGCCACCAAGAGAGCCGAAACCGCGGAGACTGCCGCGGAGCAGGCCAGATCGGAAGCGGAAACGGAGCGGCGCCGTGCCCACTTCCTCGAGAACGTCGTCACAATCGACAAGGCGACGATCCTCAACCTGCACCACCAAGTGACGATCTATGCCGTCGACATCGCGCAGCAGATCGAGAATCTTCTGGCTGGCACCGCGGGACAGAAGACTGTCCCGAGGGAGACCATGCTGAAGGCAATCGAGCAGATGGCGTTCTTGAACCGAAAAGTCCTGGCTGTCACGCGGTTCGCGGCGAAGGCGAACTTCCAGCTGGACTCCGAGAAAATCGAGACTGACTTTGCCGGCTTCATCGCTGACTACATCGAGCAGATCGCGCGCGTCTCCGGAAGCGCGCGCCTGCGTGTCTCCGTCGACAACCAGCATCCAGGGCTCAAGATGCGGTTCAACCCCATAGACGCGTCGATCATCGTCGACAACCTCATCAGCAACTCGAAGCGCGCGAAGGCGTCCCAGATAAAGTTCGAGATCTCGCCGCTCGACAAGAACGGCTTGTTGATGCGCGTCAGCGATAACGGGCGCGGCATTCGCCCAGGCACCAACAAAGGCCGCATCTTCGAGATGGGATATACCACGACGCAGGGCTCAGGCCTGGGCCTGTATCACGTTCGCCAGGTGCTTGGAGAGATTGGCGGCAGCATTGAGCTAGAAGACGCCGGGGACAAGGGTGTCTCCTTCTTGATAAAAGTCGCCGGAAGGAAACCTAATTGAGACTCGACTTCAATGTCCTGTGGGTCGATGACCAGCCAAATCGCGTCGACGCGCAAATCAAGCGAATAGCCGCGCAAATGGAGGAGGAGGCATTCCAGTTCATTCCCACCTTGTGCAAGTCAATCGCCGAGGTTCGCGCACGTATCTCCGAGAACGTCTTCAGCGACGAGGTCGACCTGATCCTGGTCGACTGGGATCTCGGGGGAGGCGAACAGGGCCAACATGCAATAGCCGCAATCCGCGAGGGCGTCCCCTACAAGGATGTTGTCTTCTACTCAGGCCAGCCGGCTGATGCCCTTAGGAAGCTTGCCTTCGAGGCACGCGTCGAAGGTGTTTACTGTGCCAGCCGCGAGGACCTTGTCGAAGAGGTGCTCGGAGTGTTCGAATCGCTCGTCAAGAAAGTGCTGGATCTCGACCACACCCGCGGGATTGTGATGGGCGCGACGAGCGACATCGATAACATGGTCAACGAATGCCTCCTGGCCATCCACGAGATGCTCGACGAGCCGGGGAGGCAGTCAATGCTGAAGGAGTCCCTCGCGCGCGTCGAACAGAGAATCAAGGAACTGACC
>Ga0307477_10001280_pt1 | contig 21765 bp, 23 predicted proteins | sample atmos_gasesECM2C_FD_203316 | JGI IMG/M metagenome (GOLD analysis project Ga0307477, IMG submission 203316) | Hardwood forest soil microbial communities from Morgan-Monroe State Forest, Indiana, United States - atmos_gasesECM2C_515 | ecosystem: Environmental > Terrestrial > Soil > Temperate...
CAATCCGAAGATCGTCGCCCGATTTCTGCAACACCGGTTGTTCGAAGTCGGATGCCCGCAACACCGTCATCGCTTTCAGCCGCGACCGAGACCATGAGACCTCCTGGGTTCCGCTGTCGACCGCCAGCGATGCATCGACGGAGAACAATAGCTGAACGTTGTGCGGCGCGCCGTCCTTCGATTGCACCGTCATGGTAATGTAAGTAACCGGCCGCGACATCACGTCGGGGTCGCTCGGAAGCAACGGAGACAGGAAATTCACGTCCAGCGATATCCCCTGACCCGCAAATTGATACAGGGTGCGCGTCGGCGTTACGGTGACGGCCGTCTGCGGAATGGCGGCCGTGTCCCGGGGCGCGTCTCCCATCCAGCGAAAAATATTCCCGTCGACGCGCACCAACCCCGTGAGTCGTTGCGCCTTGCCTGTCCAGTGCCGCGTCGGACCGTCATTCAAATGATCGTTCATCGACCAGATGCTGAAGTAGGGATCGTGTGTTACCAGTGGAACAGCCGGTGGCCGCATGCCTTGCGCAGCGGCCACCGTGCCGAACAGAACGATAACCAAAATATGTACGGACAGGAAATGACGGCGCATAATTTCCTCTTCTTCACGGATTCTGTGGTGTTCCATCTCTAGCGAACATTCAACCGCGGCACAGTTTACTTCCTTTGGCCAAGAATGTACACGTTTACATGGCTGCAAAGAAAGCGCGAGAAATAATTCGACCATTACTTGCATTTAATCATGTGAATGAAGAAGAGACGCTCACCCATGCAGGGCGATTAAAGCCACGCTGGCCGCCGGAATGCGGGCCTTGAATTTTCCCTCAGATCGCACGACTTCTTCCACCCCAGCAGCCTTCCATAAACCGCCAGGACCGACGGCTGCGCCGCCCATGCAGTCGAAGTAATCCTTGCCGTTGAACGCCTTCGCGAACAGGTCAGCCGCGTACTTATTGATTTCGAAAATCCGCGCCATCCGGCCCGACCATCTATGGATGAGTCCCTGTTACCACCAACCTTGCGTGACCATTCACTTCACCTGGAAGCAAGACTGGCCCGCCGTAAGCAAGTTGGTGCCGATGATCGAAAGAGAATTAGCTCCCTTCCAGGCCCGCCCGCGCTGGGGGTAAACTCTTCACCACTGCTCACGACGAACGGACAAATATTTACGCCAAGATGCCCGAATTCATCGAGCTCGCTAAGAAATACGACTCACGAGGAAAGTTCCGCAACGAGTTCCTAGCAAAAACATCTCGCCAGCTCAAGTCGGGTCGTGCGTCTGGCACTTTGGGGACTAAAGCCGCCACCCCACACCCCACCGTCCCCGCTGCAACCCTCCTTCATCATTTGGCATCCAGTTTCCTCGACAACTCTTCCCTTAGAAGCCTCTCCGCGAAATCCGGGGCTGCTTCTTTCGAAGAGGGGCATGTCGCGCACATCTCGCCCTCGAAATTGCTGAATTGCCCAGCTCGACTGTATCTGCTGCGCGGCAAGATATTCACCTTCTTTGCTATTTCCGCCAATTACGAAAAGGAGTGTTTATGCGTCTGACCGAGAAACTATTCACCAGGCTTGCTGCCGCTCTGTTCGTCCTAGCTTCTATGCCAGCCCACCCTCAAACCTCTACTCAGGCACAAGAAGCGTTTCAGCTTCCGCTTTCAACCACTTACACCAACCCGCTCTCGCTTTCCGATCCCAAAACAGGCTCGGTGGTGAGCTGCCCCGATCCTGCCGTCATTAAACAAAATCAAGGCAGCTCTAACGTCTGGTATCTCTATTGCACCGGAGATCCTCTCAATAGCAACGACAAAGACGCCAACGGAAATCTCAAGAATCACCTCATTTCCTCCTTCAATTCGGCGGATCTCATTCACTGGACCTATATCGGTGACGTGTTGCAATCCCTTCCCGCGTGGATGGGGAACGTCACCACCAATCTTTGGGCGCCGGCAGTCAAATTTTTCAACAATCAGTACCATCTCTACTATGTCGCTCCCACCACCGCGCAGGGCGGTTCTGCAATCGGCGTAGCCACCAGCAACAGTCCCGCCGGACCCTGGACCGATAGCGGCAACCCCGTCGTCGCTCCAGAACCCAATCCTTACAACAACTCTTTTCTCCGCGCCGTCATCGATCCCGACGAGACTCAGGACGCCTCAGGCCAACGCTACATTTCCTACGGCAGCTACAACGGCGGCGTCAGCATCCGCAAACTTTCCGCCGACGGTCTGACATCCGATCCAACTTCCGAGCAGCAGATCGCGATCGACAACCGATTCGAAGGCGCCAATTTCTGGCAACGCAACGGCTACTACTACTTATTCGTTTCCACCACAAACTGCTGTAACGGTCCTCTCACCGGATACAGCGTCCTAGTCGGCCGCGCTCTCACGCCAACCGGTCCCTTCCTCGACCAGAATGGAATCCCTCTCAACACGTTTGCGCCCGGCGGCTCCTTCTCCATCGCCTCGAACGGAAATATGTGGGTCGGGCCCGGCGGTAACGTAGTCTTCGAAGACGAATCCGGTCAGGACTTTATGCTCTACCACGCGGTCAACCGCTCGAGTCCTTATTTCTCGGGATATCCAGGCTTCACGCGGCGCCCTGCGCTGATCGACGCCATTGACTGGGTTGATGACTGGCCCGAAGTTCGCGGCGGCTCCTGGGCGTCTGACACTCCACAATCCGCTCCGGCGGCTCAACCCTGGCAAACCAGCTACTACCGACCGGCGGTCGCGCCGAACGACGAGCCCGGACAGGAGATCACGTTGCTGTCCGATGAATTCAATTCAACCACTCTGTCCTCGCAGTGGCATTTCATCCATCCCAGTGCAAACAACGCCTACACCCTCACGGGGAATTCCTACCAGGTGGAGACCATGGGCCCCGACGAGAACAGCGACCCGCAGCACGTTGCCATTCTGGCTGAACCTGCTCCCAGGGGCAATTACATGGTAGAGACCAAACTAACCACCGGTGTTCCCTTCGACAATTCGTGTTGCTACAACTTCGCGCAAGGCACATTGTTCATCTATGGAAACGATCAGAACAGCATCAAGCTCGATGTCTTTCCCGACTTCGACACGCGCCAGACCGAATTCGGCAAGCAGATGGGTCCAGTCCCACCCAACTATCCAATCTATGGAAACATGATCATTGGGCCGGCAGCCGAGACCACCTGGCTCCGCGTCGTGAAGCGTTCGGGACCTGGTGGAACTGAGCTCTACACCGCCTACTCCAGCAACGACGGTGAACATTGGACCCACGGCGGAACCTGGCAGCACAATCTCGGCAGCAGCGCCCAAATCGGCCTCTCCGCCGAAAACGCAGCCGGCTTCTTCATGAACTTCGACTACATCCGCGTCTACCGCCTGAAAGACTAAGGCGTCTGGCGCACGCTTCGTTCAGCATCGAGTAATGCGTCTAGTACGCATACGCCTTGAGGAAAACGAAAACCACTACGCCGCTAATCGAAACGTATAGCCAAATGGGAAAGGTCAAGCGTGCGATTCGGCGGTGCATCGCGAAACGGCCCGTCAGCGAGAGAAAGAACGTGGTCAGCACCATCGGCAGTGCAACGATGGAAAGAATTACGTGACTGGTTAAGAGGGAAAGGTACAGCGTGCGTACGAGGCCATGGCCGGGGAAAATCGTGTCACCGTGTAGGGCGTGATTCACGACGTAGCTGAGGAGAAAAGCGGAAGAGAACACAAAAGCCAGCAACATGCTCGTGCGATGGGCTTCCCGGTTGTGATGTTTGATGAAATACAATCCCACGCAGAGCGCAAGCGCGCACAATCCGTTCAGAAGGGCGTTAAGTGCTGGCAGAAACATCCAGCGCCCGACAAAATCAGCGGACGCATGATGGACGTACAGCAGCCAGAGGAGGAATGACACGGCGAGGCCGCTCGCCGCGACGATCGCTCCAATTACAGGGCGCGGACTAATTTCAGCCGGTTCCATGCTGACAATTAAATCACATGCGGCGATCGGGGAGGCAAGCGACTGTATCGTCGTTACGGACGACAAAAAACACTTTCCCGGCATGAACCTCCTCAATCCGCTCCGCCCGGTGTAATCTCTGGCTTACTTTGGGACCAAGTGGGACGAAAACGACGCGGGTCGCAGAAGGATCGCAGCTCTCAGAGAGAACGGTTGGCAAAGGTGAGGCGCAGACTGACCGCATACGAGTTGATCGCGGTCATGGAACGTCATTCTCAACAATGAACTCACGCCCGCAATTAGGGAGGGCCGCCGATGAGTGCGGCGTTTGTTGTTGATTGCTCCATCGCCATGGCCTGGCTGTTCCATGACGAAGCCACACCGAAGACCGCGGCGTTGCTGAATCGGCTGGCCACCGAGACGGCGCTTGTGCCTGCTTGGTCGTTCATCGACATCACGGACGTCCTGGCGATGGCGGAGCGCAAGGGGATTGTCGGGATTTAACTGTACCGCGCCGGAAAAATATCGGCCGCATGTGACCAGCAACCCCCATGAACTATCCTCCAGCCATCCAGGGTCGCCCGGCTGAGCCGATGCTGCCCTTCCCTTCCATCTGTATCCACGCTGTGCGCACATCATGGTATAGTTTCTGTGTATACACTCGGAGGAAGCCTGTGCCTGGAGCAACCAAGTCCGCCAAGCGGCGTGGCGAAAACATCAATCTTCGGGTAAGCCGGGGGCAAAAGTCTTTGATTGATCGCGCCGCCCAAGCATTGGGCCGGAGTCGTTCGGATTTTATGCTTGAAACAGCGTGCCGCGAGGCGGAAAGCGTGCTACTGGACCGAAGGTACTTCGCGCTCCCCGCGGAAGAGTTCAGGCGTTTCACCGCCATGTTGGACAAACCTCCGGCTAGTAATCCGCGGCTGGCACGCCTTCTCAAGACCAAGGCGTCACAGGACAAATGACCCCTCCCGGTGCGCGATTCAACCCTCCAGAGAAGCTTACCTCCGACCATGACGTTTCCAGATTCCAATGCGGTGAGCCAGCGCTGGATGAATGGCTGAGGAAACGGGCGCTCCAAAATGAAGAGAGCGGGGCCTCGCGAACCTACGTTGTTTGTATGAGACAGCGGGTTCTGGGCTACTATGCGCTTGCCGTTGGCGCGGTAGCCCATACTGACGCACCCGGACGGGTAAGACGCAATATGCCGGATCCTGTGCCGGTGATGGTGATTGGCCGGCTTGCTGTGGATCAGACAGGGCAGGGCCAAGCGCTCGGCCCCGCTCTACTGAGGGATGCCGTGTTGCGTACGTTGCAGGCTGCGGAGATTGCTGGGATCCGTGCCATCTTGGTACATGCGATTTCGGAGCGCGCCAAACGCTTCTACGAAAAATGGGGGTTCATTTCTTCGCCTATGGATCCAATGACGCTCATGATCACCGTGGCTGAGGCTCGGAAGGCGGTCGTGGAAAAGCCTGAATCTTAGCCAAAGCCAAGGTCTGGTGGGTAATCGTTGTGCTGGGCTACCACTTTCGGAGGTTAGAAGACGACGGTGAGACAAGGTCCCTCAGCTGGTTTCTCGCAAAGAAAAACAGAACCACGCGTGCGTGTATCAAGGAAGCTGGGCGAAATCATGCTTCTCGCAGAGAAGGAAGGTTTGTTACGTGCAGCACGAACCCAGCTAATCCAAGGACGAATGCCCGAGGCTCTCGTGGCCAGGGCGAAGAAGCGCCACAGGGATCAATTCCGATACAGAGCTCATTGAAGTGGCACTTGCGAGCTTAGCAGTTAAACAGGATTAGATGGACTGGCTGCTCTCTCGCCGCGGTACCGTGAGCCACGGCGTTGACCTTGAGTTCTGAACGGCAGGCCCATCTAACGCGAATCAAAGCCGAGACGCACCGACTGTGGTTCTCGCGGCCTACGAAATCGGAGCTCGGCTTCATTATGCTACCACTGGCTTCAACATCCTAAGACCCGTCTATCTGTCGCCACACATACCGCGCTTCACGCCGCGGCAATTCTCCCGAAATTTCCCGAAATAAAATCCGTCCCACCTCAGCTCCTGCTCTCGGATCGCCATGGCCACGCGCTTGAAACCCAACAAGCTCTGTGTTCGAGAGTCAACTGGACGCAAAATTGGCCACATCATCCTGGTTCTGCCGACGATTCAATGTCGCTGTGGGACAAGTTTTCAGCCCACGGACTGGGTTACCTTTTCGGCGTACAGTTTGTAGACCGATGGTTCGCGGCCAATGTTTCTTGCGAAAAACCGTAGTCATCGAGTCTCCGTCCGCAGCAATTGCGAGCTGCTGCGGAGCGGTTGGCACAACTTATCGACGTTGCAAGGGAGGTTTCAGATGAAACACCGTAACCGGTTTATTGTTTCGCTGATCGCGTTCTGGGTGTCGCTGGGCAGCTTCGTCGTTTCCCAGACCTCTTCTACGTCATTGCGAGGCACGGTCACCGACCCAAGCGGCAGTGTCGTGCAGGGAGCGACGGTCATTCTCGAAAACAAAGAATCGAATCTCAGCCGAACGGTAACTACAGGGGTTCAGGGCGACTATCAGTTCCCATTTCTCTCTCCCGGGACGTATTCGCTTGTGGTTACGGCAAGCGGGTTCGAACGCTACCGGCAGAGCGGCCTGCAACTTCTGGTCAACACTCCGGTCACGGCGAACGTGCGGCTGAAGTTGGGTAAAGCGAACGAAGTCGTCAACGTGACTACCGAAGCCCCAGTCCTCAACACGGTGGACGCCTCACTAGGAAATTCCTTCGACCAAAACCAGGTCACACAGATACCGCTTGAGGGCCGCAACGTGCCAGATTTGTTGAGCGTCCAGGCAGGAGTGGCTTATACCGGTAATCGTCCTGACATCGACAAAGATCAGGACACGCGGAACGGTGCGGTAAACGGTGCACGCAGTGATCAGAGCAACATCACTCTCGATGGCGTGGACGTAAACGACCAGTCCAACGGTTACGCGTTCACTTCCGTGTTACCTGTAACGTTGGATTCGGTTCAGGAATTTCGCGTGACTACAAGCAATTACAACGCCGACGAAGGCGAGGGCTCGGGCGCTCAAGTTTCGCTGGTAACCAAGAGCGGCAGCAACAACTGGCACGGGTCTGTTTACGAATATCACCGCAACACGATCACCAGCGCCAACGATTATTTTGTGAAGCAGGCGGAACTGGCCACCGGAGAGCCGAATACACCGGACAAATTGTTGCGCAACATTTTTGGCGTCTCGTTGGGCGGCCCGATCAAGAAGGACAGACTGTTTTTCTTCGTAAACTATGAAGGTACGCGGGAGCGGGAACAGCAGAGTACCGTGCGCGCGATTCCGACGCCGAGCCTATGCCAAGGGTCGATCCAGTACGCGAACGTGAATGGTGGCATCACGACCATCACTCCGGCTCAACTTCAGAGCCTAGACCCGCTGGGTCTTGGAATTAATCCGGCGATAGAGAATTCCAGCCACACCGGGTACTTCGATAAGACGTACTGCACCGGCCAATTCGTGACCAATGATCCGTCGGTCGGCGACGGCTTGAACTATTCCGGATTTCGCTTCCGCGCGCCGGTGAGTCTGGATAACAATGCCTTCATCGCCCGCCTCGACTACCACCTCACCGCAAATGGCAAGCACACTCTGTTCTGGCGGGGCGCGCTGCAAAACGTATTCAACCCGCAGGCTCCGTTCTTACCGGGAGCACCACCGGAGCAGACTCTCACCGACCACAGCAAAGGCTTTGTTGTGGGATACACCGCGGTGCTCTCCCCGAGCGCGGTTAACAATTTCCATTGGGGGTTCACGCGTCAAAGCACCGGGATTCTTGGGAACAGCAACCAGCAATGGAATGAATTCTATGGGCTCGATCAAGGCATTTTCTACACTCACAATGCGCAAACACCGCTGCACAATCTTCTCGATGATTTTTCGCTCACCCGAGGCAAGCACACTCTGCAGTTCGGCACCAATGTCGGATTCGCCCGCGATCCGCGCGTTAGCTACGAACACTCATTCAGCTTAGGAAAGGGCGCGACCAACTGGATGTCGCCTACGGGCTTCGCCAATACCGGCGGGTACCTGGATCCGGCGAATGGCGGATTCCCCGAGCCTTCGTCCAGTTCGCAGTACGATTATCCGGTCCTCGGTTTGCTCGGTATGGTCTCGGATATCGTGGGGAATTACAACTACGATAAGAGGGGTAACGTGTTGGCCACAGGATCTCCTGTAAACAGAGACTATGGGCTTAACTGGTATGAGTTTTACGGACAGGATGCCTGGCGGATCAAGTCGAACCTGACGGTCACTTACGGCCTGCGGTGGTCGCTGTTCCCGCCACCTTGGGAAGTGAATGGCTACCAAGCTTCTCCAACGTGCGTCGCCGCCGTGAATCCTACAATTGTATGCCCGGCTGGCAGCTCCAATCTTGGCTCCGAGTTCAGCCAAAATGTCGGCAACATGGTCCAAGGTATCGGATATAGTGGCACGCCACTCGTGTCCTTTATTCTGGGCGGGCCTGCAAACAATGGTCCGGGCTTCTATAACTTTTCAAAATCCGATCTCTCGCCGCGAATTTCTTTCGCCTATTCGCCGCGGCCCGAGGTTGGTTGGCTGAGAAAACTGGCTGGGGAGAACGATAAAACCGTAATTCGCGGCGGATTTAGCCGCGTCTATGATCGCGCCGGGATGGAATTACTCAGCACGTTCGACGCGAATGCTCCCGGAGGTTTGGCGGCAACGGTGCAAAACCCGTGCTGCAGTCCAACTTATTTTCCAGCGGCTGGACAGGGAGGGGTGCCTGGCAGTCCCTACGACAACGCGGCTGGTGTGCCTCGCATCACCAGCATCAATCAGATTCCCACCACGAACCAATACGGGGACGTATTCTTCGAACCAACGCCACCAGGAGCCTTTCCGCAGACGCCGCCTCCCTTTGGCCAAGCCATAACCTGGGGAGTTGATCAGTCGCTCAAGACTCCGTACGCGTGGGCGTTTGATTTCTCCGTTGCCCGTGAGCTACCCAAGCGATTCTTATTGCAGGTCTCGTACGTCGGCCGGCTGGGCCGTCATTTGCTCACACAGCGCGATCTGAGACAGCCGCTTGATCTCGTCGATCCCAAGACTGGAGTTGATTATTTTTCGGCCGCCACAGCGCTGGCCAAGGTCGCCCACTCGCAGCTCGCCACAGGTACGATTGACGCGAGCAAGGTCACCGATCGAACAGTGGGGCCGACTGCAGCCTTCTGGCACGACTTGCTGCCACCGCTTCAGGCTGGCGCAACCGCTTACACCAGCTTCTCCGGATTCACGAGCACCACTCCGGGGAATGCAGGGCTAATCCAATCGGTTTACGATCTCTACTACGATCCGTTTCTCTCTTATGTAGGCAATGAGGTCGTGGGTCTGGGTGATATCGACATCTACGGAGGGCTTGGGGATAACTCAGGAAACGGAAACGTCTATTATTTCAAAAGCCCAAAGTGCCTGCCGCCCAGTCCACTGGGCTGTCCCGGGAACATGCTCAATGAGCAGGCTACCAGCATGTACGGTTGGAGTTCCATTGGGAATTCAAGCTACAACGGCCTGCAAGTCATTGTGAGGAAACAGCTGGGCGGCGGAGTTCAGTTCGATCTCAATTACACCTATTCCAAGTCAATCGATCTCACCTCCAACGCCACGCGTCTCGGATTCAGCTCCAGCGTTAATGTTGGGGCTCCTGGAAGCCGCCTCGGGAATGCGTTCGATCCGGGTGCGCGCCGAGCTGTTTCGGATTTCGATACGACTCACCAAATCAATGCTGACTGGATCGCCGAGTTGCCTTTCGGCACAGGCAAGCATTTTGCGGGAAACGCCGGCGGAGTTCTCAACGGATTTATCCGCGGATGGCAGCTCTCTGGACTTATGCGCTGGACCAGTGGTTTCCCCTTCACAGTTGACAATGGCAACTTCTGGCCCACTGACTGGGATGAGCAGGGCATTGCAAACATGTTGGTTAAACCGACCACTGGACACTTCACGCAGCCCACTGGAGCAGTGAGTGTTTTCCCGAATCCTACTGCCGCCTTCAGCGAGTTCGCACACCCGTTCCCCGGGCAAAGCGGCTCTCGCAACGTGGTTCGCGGCGACGGATACGCCGGTGTTGACATGGCCCTGGCGAAACGATGGAACATGCCTTGGGAGCGCCAGACACTTCAGTTCAGATGGGAAGTTTTCAACGTTTTCAATCAAGTGCGATTCAATGCACTTTCGGGCCTCGGAACGCAAGCCTGCGCTTGTATCGCATCGCTGCAACAGGTGCCGGATACCTTCGGCAATTACACCGGACTCTTGACGCAACCTCGGGTTATGCAGTTCGCACTGAGATACGAATTCTGAAGATACCTGCTATCCTCGCTCCCAACACGCGCTCCCGGATTCTTTCATGACCAAACTCGCCAGAAAACTGCGCCTGTTCGACTTCTTCGCACTCGCATTCGGCGTGATGGTGGGTACCGGCTGGTTGGTGGTGATGGACGACATCCTCGAGCGAGGTGGACCGCTCGGAGCAATTTTGGGATTCACCGCTGGCGCCTTCATGTTGCTCCCTGTCGCCTACATATACGGGAAGCTGGTCCAAGCGATTCCCGACGCGGCTGCTGAAATAGCTTATACGGCGCGTTTCTTTCCGCCAATCGTCAGCTTCATAACTGGCTGGGTCATGCTTCTCGCTTACTGGCTGACATGTCCCTTCGAGGCTTTGGCTGCGGGTCGAATCAGCGGCTATTTGTTTCCTTCACTCAATACGTTCGAGCTGTACAGTCTTAAAGGACATCCGGTTTATTTGCCGCACGTTCTGCTCGGTCTGGCGATCACGGTGATTCTGACATGGCTGAACTACCGCGGCATCGCGGCCAGCGCCAGGTTCATGAAGTGGACCACCTTCACCTTCCTCACGCTTGTCGTCATTTTCGCCATCGCCGGAGTGAAGCATGGCAGCCTCTCGAATCTGCATCCGCCGTTCAGCCATACTCCGCTGCTTTCCGTGTTGTTGGTCTGGCAAATCGTGCCCTGGCTCCTTTCGGGTTTCGAATCTGTGGGAAAGTGTGCCGAGGAGGCGAACCCGGACTTTCGCGAACGTGATTTCTCCGTGGCTGTAATCCTCACCCTCTTTGTTGGGCTGGCCTTCTTTTGGTTTGTGATTCTCTGCGTGGCTTACGTCGCGCCAGCGCGAGCGCTCAACCTTGATGGACCATTTCCTGTCGCCGTCGCCTTCGAGCGCGCATTGCATGGCCACTGGATCGTCGATCTCCTCATGGCTTCCGCCTTGGTTGCCGTCCTGAGAACTTTTAACGGAAACATGGTCGCATCTTCGCGGATGCTCTTTGCCATGGGCCGCCGCAACATGCTGGACCACCGCATGGGATATGTTCATCCCGGTAACCGCACGCCGACTGTGGCAGTCGTCGTCGTGGGGATCGGCACGGCATTTGCTGTATTTCTGGGTCAGGCAGGATTGGTGCCGATTTTGGAGGTTGGCGCGGTCGCGGCGGCAATAGGCTGGATGGCAGCCTGCTCTTCTTATTTTTGTATGCAGCCTTCCAGGGCCGGGCGCGCCGCCGCGGTTTTCGGAATCCTGATGACGGTGCTTATGGTTCTGGTAAAAGTGGTGCCGATTGTTCCAGGTCACTTTACACGGTACGAATGGATGGCGGTTGGTATCTGGGCGGTGATCGGAGCCGCGATGCGAATGTCGGCAAGCCGCTATGAAAAAATATCTCCGGATATCGAATCCGCAGAGCTGCCAAGGCGGACTCCGGACTCTAGAGACATGCCATCAGTTGGGCCGTGATTGGCCAGATCCAGCGGGACCTGGCAGATTTTGCACGTTCCGCTCTGGCTCGCGTTCTTGCCACGAGTCCCCCCAAACCTGCGAACGGAAGGTGCGCGGGCATATTCCGAATTGCTGCTTGAACGAGCGGCTGAAATGGGCCGACTCACTGAATCCCCAACCGAAAGCAATATCGGTGATGGTGTGCTCGCGCAACCTGGGAGAAGCCAGATCGGCGCGGCATCGCTCAAGCCTTCGCTGCCGGATCCAGTCTCCCATGGTGCACCCCTTCTTTGCGAAGAGACGATGCGCATGGCGGACAGAGATGCCGACAGCCGCTGCCACTTCCACGGGTCCAAGCGCGGATTCCGCCAGGTGTCCTTCGATAAAATTTTCAATGCAGGTAAGTATCCGATCACTGTTGCCTGCCCCAGTGTCTGTTCTCGGAACTCCCAGGCACGCTGACAAAACGCCGAAATACGCTTCCAGCATGGCCGCGGCCTCTTCATGGCTAAGACCGTCGGCTTCCCGATAAAGCGAGTTCGCCAAACGAAATAGAGCGCCTCCGGGTGCGGTAGCGACCGAAATTCTTCGCGCGCTTGGGAGCGTAGTCGTGCGGAGTCTATCTTCGATCAACCAGCGCGGCATGCGCACGTAAAGCCTGACGCAATCGCCCAAACAGTCAGAGGACCAGGGTGCCGCCGAATCAATGAGTGTGCTGTCTCCCGGGTTTAACACCACTACCGGGTCATTTTGCGAATACCATTGAGTGCCCTCGAGTTGAGCGATCACAGTGCAGAATCTGTTTCCCGGATGAGCACTTGCAGGGAACTTCTGAAACGACAGAGCGCTGGAAGAGAATAAGGATAGGCTGACTTCACTTAGGTTCTTGCTTGCCATGGAGCCGTGGAACCTGCGGCGGTTGGGAAAGTGAAATCGGCAATCCCCACAAAATCGGCGCGCATTCCATTCCCACGCCTCGACGCGATCCGCCGCCGGAATCAGTTCAGTGGAAAATGTTTCTGTCATCGCTGTCGCTTCCAAGCGCTCACTGGCGAAGCTCAGCGCCAAGGCTTGTATAAGTCTTGTGAATCCCAGAAAACGGAGTCCGGATCTTGTCACGAAAGTCCGGCTCAAACCTGTACTTGGAGCGCAACGCTAGCACAATGTGCAAGTTTGTTTCAAGGCCCTTTTGCACTACCTGCACTACCGTTAGGCCCGTTATGCTTTCGAAAGCGTAACGGTTCGAAGTAGAGGTCATGCACAGTCCTGGTGAGACGTTTCGGAGCTTCCAGTTTGCCTTCGACAAACGCCTCGTAGATGACCACTTTCGCCGTCACGTCCGTCAATTCACTTCGCTGCCACGCTCCCACCTGCTTTCGCATCGGCTCGAAGTTCCGCCGCATGCGATCAACGCCAACCGAGATCCAACCGATCAGGGAGAACGACTTCGAGTGTTTTGCAAGCGCCGTGGTAAACACGCCCCGGACAATGTTGCCAAAATTAACTAAGCCTCTCTGGCATGCGCCCGTGCAAGCGGGTGCGAGCTGCGCGACGCGTTTGTTTCTCCGACGCAGATGGTCCCAAGCTCATCGAAAGATAACACGGGTTGGGAGGAGTTCTCTGGCTCAGAAATATAGTTTTAAGGCGAACTGAATAATTCGTGGCGCGACACTGGTGTTTGAAATTACACCAAATGGAGGATCGGGATTGAATCCGACCACGCCGTTAGCCGGGGGAGACAGACAGTCCACTCCTGCCAGGCACACCGAGCCAGCGTCCAAGATTGGCGGCAGGGCAAATGACGGGGTGTTAAAGGCGTTGAAGAACTCAGCCCTGAACTCGAGAGATCGTGTGTCACTGTGCCCGAAAGGAATCTTCTTGATAATTGAGATGTCGAAATCCTGCTGCGCCGGGCCCTTAACATTCCCGATACCGCCGTTGCCGAACGCGGTGGCAACGCCGTCAGCGCCGATAATCGGTGGCGCAGTGACGCAGGAAGCATTGAAGTAACCATTTAGCCTGTTGTTGACCGAACCCTTGGTCACAAGTTGGCTGGTATTGCAGCCTGCAACCTGAGCGCGGTCTTGATCCGCCCCCATGATGCCGAAGGCATTCAGCTCGTTGCTTTCCAGGATGGTAAGCTTCTGCCCATTTTGAAATGTGGTTACGCCGGCCACGGACCATCCAGATAAAACCCGGCCTAGGGCTGAGAAATGATTTGCTGGGGCGGGCAGATCGTAGACATGGCTGATGACGAGGCGCTGCGGCCGGATGAAGCCAAATCTATAGTTCGAGCGATTGGTTTGATTCCCTGAAGAGTGCCTCCATCGAGCGTCCCGTTCACGTAACCGGGAGAGCTTTAAGGCCGTCCGAATTGGTGCGGTTACAAGGGCACGCTAGATCCACAAGAACGCAGCCTGATCGTTCCCAGTGGCCGCCTGCACCACTCGTTCAACCACACGCATCCCTTTGTCGCCATTAGTGAACATCACGATCGCGGTTTGACTCTCGGGATGGGCCAGAAAGAAATTCTTCCAGCCGCCGTTGTCGCCCCATTGCCAAAGATAACGCGGTTGCGTTCCTTCGTGTTCAATACCAAAGCCCAAGGCCCACCCCAGGGCGCTGTTGATTCGTGAAACCGGCGTGGATATCTCTTGGAGAATTCCCGCTTCGTCCGGTGGCAGCGACACAATTCGAGTCAGGAACGTGGCGTAATCGTTCACGGTAGTCAGCAAACTGAACGCAACGTTCGGGCTTAGCTCATTCGGCATCTGGGTTGTGCCGGCAGGTTTGTCCTTGACCATCGCTGCCACAACTTCCTCGTGATGCCAGCCTGCCAGGGGTTTTCCGCTCGCCTCAATCGCCGCGAATAATTTCCTGGAGAATTCTGTGTTGTCAAACGGGTCTTCGCCCCGATGACCGGCGACAGCCCGCTTGTCTGCGTCGGCCCTCCACAAGTAGGTCGACGAATTCATTCCCAGCGGTTTCATGACGCGGTCCTGCATCCACTGCTCGCATCCAATGCCGGTGATGTGTTCAATGCATCGCTGCAGGAAATAAAATCCCTCTCCCGAGTAGCGGAACTTTGTGCCCGGCTCAAACGCAGCCGTCAATTCCTTATCATCGCGCCAGTTCGGCAATCCCGACGTGTGGCTGAGCACGTGTCTCGCCGTGATTTTCTCCGACCAGTTCCCCGTGGGCGCTCCATCGGCCAGGTATTCCTTCAATGGTTTGTCCAGATCAAGCTTTCCGTCTTTGACCAGCAACAGCGCTCCGTAGGTGAATACCTGCTTGCCCATCGACGCCGCGGGAAATAGCGAATCGGAACTGATCGGCGTACGAGTCGCCCGGCTCGCCACCCCGACATATGTCTGCCAAGCTGACCTACCGTGTTCGACGAGCCCGATTCCCAAACCCGGCAGAATGGCTAATTCCATCAAGTGTGGCAAAGTGCCAAGAAAATCCTGCGGTGGGCGCCGTATTGCCATGACCCTTCAGAACTGTTTGCCCATTCAGGAATCGAAACTGTCAGGGCTGCCCCGGCGCTCGCACTCGCCAGCAAGAATTCTCTTCGCCGCATGATTGTCATGGTTCGCGCTCTCCTCGTCTCTCAGACGAACGAGATCGACGAACGAAATCAAGGGAGACTTTCGTCGATTGCGTATCGCCGGTTAAACGGAGAGTATAGGCGACCAGAACAGGCGGGCTCGGGAGGGAAAGCGGGGCACGACTGAGCACTCTGCGGAAACAGTCCGTTGACTCAAAGACGACCACAGGGGGTAAAAGCCCGCATGATTCTGTGTGCTTCACGCGGCCCGAAAGGCCTCCTCCACGGAACGCAGCCACTCCCACACGGATCGTCGACATTCCGAGTTTTTTTCGCAGCCTGTTAGGTTAGTCTGGCTTAGAACGATTGTCAGAATCTCTGTCCTCCAAGGACTCGCCCAGCTTGGCCGTGGCCTTGAATTGCGGAATGGGGTCAAGTTCTTTGAACGCCGAAGTGAATGCATTCGACAGACTCCAAATCGTCCGCGGCCGGACTTGGGACCTTCGAGTCTGCCCTCGACGAACGCCTCGTAGATGACTACCTTTGCGGTGACATCCGTCAATTCGCTTCTCTGCCAGGCTTCGACCTGTTTTCGCATCGGTTCTTGACCATTAACTACAGGTGGAAGAACTCGACGCCTTCGCTGGTTCTCTATGCTTACTACATTGGGCACACCGATGGACGTTGCACTGCAAGAACTCCGCATTGAAACTCTTTTCCCTGCAGACGAAACCACTCGCACTGTGGTGAATCGCCTGGCAGAAGAGTGTTTATCGTCACAAACGGCCTAGCTGAAAGGCTTTAGTTAACTCTCCTTTTCTGTATGACCTCGGAGGTCATGGACAGTGTTCTTCGTTCATTGAATACTGATCCCGGAGAATATCGGACTACGCCGCGATAGCTGTCGGTTGTATTCGGGCGTCGATGCTTCCCGTTAATAGGAGATAAAACGATGAAAAAACTCATCGCGTCCGTTTTGTTCTCCTGTGTATGGGTTGGACCGGCTTTAGCCGACTCGCCCAAGGCACAATCCAAAGATCCCGCCGATGCAGTCGAGCAGGGTATGGGGAAAGCAATGTTGGCCGGCGATATCGGCAAGCTTAACGGCAGGGTGAGTTAAGGAATTGGAAGAGCGAGACCAGACTTTTCCGGGATCCCGAGCCTACTATACATTGAGACAATTGCGCGTCGTGGTGGTCATTGGAAACGCTCTCGGGTCCCGACACTCTTGTAGACCTCGCCGTCTGCACTTGTGGCCGTCGTCGTATCACCTCGATCTAAGGGAGGCGCGGTGGTTTTTCGTATTGGGCCACCCCGATCTGTTAACCCCCACGTGGCGAACTGTAAAAGACTGGAGCTAACGAATGCATTGTCCAGCTAAGAGCGCCCTGTGCTCATTCACGGTCCTAGGTGTCGTACTAGCGCTGGCTGTCGCGGCAACGGCCGGGTCGGTTTCGCCGACTCCAGCGGATGTCGAAAGCATCAAACTAGCCACCGACATCTTCAAGCAGCTCGTCGAGATCAACACCACCGATTCGGTGGGCAGCACCACCATCGCAGCCGAAGCGATGGCCAAGCGCTTTCGCGACGCCGGCTTTCCGGCCAAGGACGTCGTAGTGATGGGACCCAATGCGCGTAAGGGCAACATGGTGGCGCGACTGCACGGAACAGGCGCGCACAAGCCCGTGCTGCTCATCGGGCACCTGGACGTGGTGGAAGCCAGACGCAGCGATTGGACTACCGATCCCTTTCAGTTCATACAGAAGGACGGCTACTACTACGGACGCGGCACACAGGACATGAAAGACGGCGACGCGATCATGATGGCCGCGCTGATACGCATGAAGCAGGAAGGTTATAAGTCAGACCGCGACATTATTCTGGCGCTGACGGCGGACGAAGAGGGCGGCGCCTTCAATGGCGTGGACTGGCTGGTCAAGAATCATCGTGACTTGGTGGACGCCGAGTTCGTGCTCAACCACGATGGCGGCGGCGTGATGGAAGAGAACGGCAAGCTGCTGGGTTTTACCGTGGATGCGACCGAGAAGTTGTACGCCGATTACCAGTTGAGCAGCCTGAATCCTGGCGGGCACAGCTCTATGCCCACCGCCGACAACGCGATCTATCACCTGGCGGACGCGCTGGGGCGCCTGGAGCAGTGCACCTTTCCCTTCGAGCTAAACGCGGTGACGCGCGCCGAACTCACAGGACTGGCCAAGACGTATCCGCCGGAGAAAGCCGTTTTGTTGAAGGCGGTTCTGAACGATCCACCGGACCAGCAGGCGATCGCCAGACTTTCGGCCGACGACCCCATTCTGAACTCCACAATGCGGACTACCTGCGTGGCCACGCGCCTGGCCGCGGGACACGCCAACAACGCATTGCCGCAGACGGCCACGGCTAACGTCAATTGCCGCATCTTCCCGGGGCACTCACGGGAGGAGATACGGCAGGAATTGGTCAAGATCGTGGCCGATCCCAAAGTCACGGTGGGCTACGTGCAGATCAACGGCTCCGTTACGCCCACCGCACCCAACGAACAGCAACTGCCGCCGGTGGCGCTGAGGGACGACGTCATGAAGCCGCTGCGCGAAATCTCGGCCGAGTTCTGGCCGGGCATGCCGGTGGTCCCCAACATGGCCATCGGTGCCTCTGACAGCAGGTACGCCTACGCTGCTGGCATGCCTTCGTTTGGGATACAGGGGATCGCGCTCGACAACAATGATATCCGCGCACATGGAAAGGACGAGCGTTTACCGGTCCAATCATTCGAAACTGGGGTGCAGTTCTACTATCGCTATCTCAAAGCCCTGACGTCGGAGAACTGAGCGGCGTGAATGGGCAGCCGGCCTGAGCTTCTTTCCGTAATCTGCCAGGTCAGCGACTCGGAGGAAATAGATATGCAACCGTCCATAATGTTTCTGATCGGATTCGCACTATGCGCAACCTCGGCTTTTGGTCAGACAGAATCGGAAATACGTGATCGAATCGTGGGCACGTGGAAACTCGTGACCGCAGAAGAAACCATGAAGGATGGCACCACTCGCCCCTTTCCCTCTTTCGGGTCCCACGCCATGGGCTTCCTTATTTACCAGCGCGACGGTTACATGTGCGCTCAGCTTGTGAATCCCAGCCGGCTCCCATGGGCCGACCCGCTACATGCGACGCCGGAAGAAAAACTGGCGGCCGCAGATGGTACTTTTGGTTACTGTGGCCGCTATGAGATCGACGTGAAGCAAGAATGGATTGTTCATCTGCCCGAAGTGGCTACTGACCCGGGATACATGGGGTCGCGGCAGATACGGCCTTATCGTTTTGAAAGGCGACACCTGATCCTTAGCGACGTTGAAAAGAACGATCCCTCGATTGCGCGCTGGACGATTGTCTGGGAGAAAGTGCAGTAGTTTCCTGCAGCCACGACTTCACCGTCTGGCGCCTTCGGCTCAACCACGAAAACTGCCGCAAGGTCAGAACGACTGCGAGAAGCGGGCCTCTAGGAACCCCCCGAGTTTTGCAGTCGACTTGAAGTGTGGAATGGGATCCGGTTCCTTGAACGCCGACGTGAACGCGTTCCATAGACTCCAGATTGTTCGCGGCCTGAACTCCTCGTACTGCGGCTCGAAGAGGTCGTGCACCCTGCGTGTGCGGTGCTTGGGCGCCTCCAGTTTGCCCTCGACGAAGGCTTCGTAAATCACGACTTTGGCAGTGACGTCAGTCAATTCACTTCTCTGCCAAGTCTCCACCTGCTTGCGCATCGGCTCGAAATTTCGCTGCATTCGATCCACACCGACCGAAATGCATGAGCGAGAACGACTTCGAGTGTTTTGCACAATACCTGCGTGAAGACTGCCTTAACCCAAAAGGCAACTTTCATTTTGAACGTACAGTGAGGTACGCAGGAGTAACGATGAGAACTAAGAAGTGCTTGACGGATGACATAAATGGGAGTATTTATATGGCGAATGCCTCGCGCCAACCATATCCAAAAGGCCCAACGGATCAACTTGGCTCGCACCCTTCTGCAGCGGTATCCGCATTGGCCCGAGGCTGTCCAGCAATTGGCCCGGAATTGCTCCATCTCCGAGCGCCAGGCCTATCGCTATCTCGAGCAGGCACAGCGACTCAAGCACCCAGTCCCGGTCGGCGATGTCAAAGTGCCCTTCACCGTCAAGCTTTCGCGGCGTCTCGTCGAGCGACTCCGCGTCTATGCCGCTTCGACCGGATTGACCTTAAGCGAGATCGCCAGCCGAGCTATTTCGGCGGTGCTGCACCGCGGGGGGAGTGGCTGACCCGACACCCAGTCAGTCCCGAACCGTTCATTTCGAATATCGCTTTGACCGATTGTTGCCGGACAAGTTGGTTCAGGCCTACGAACTGCTCGTGTCGGACCAGCGCCGGTCGATTGCTCCAAGCCCGCAGCCCGCAAGCTGCCAGGAGGTGGTGAATGAACAAACCGGCCGCCCTCTGCACGCCGTGTGTCCTCCGATCGGCAAAAGGAGAACCACAACATTGCCAGCCAGGTAGCGGCGTTGACGCAATTCGCCGCGACCAACGGATACCTGGTCCCGCCCGAGTGGCAGTTCCAGGATGATGGCTATAGTGGCGCCACCTTGGTCCGTCCTGGTTTGGAGGCATTGCGGGACCTCGCGTCGAGGGGAAAGATCCAAGCCGTTCTTATCTACTCGCCGGATCGCTTGAGTCGGAAATATGCCTATCAAGTGCTGTTGGCCGAAGAGCTGGCCCGCTGTGGAGTGGAGCTGATCTTTCTGCGAGCGCCCTCTGGCGCTACCGCCGAAGCGCAAGCGGCACCGCGCTCAGCAGGGCTCGATCAATGTGCTGTCGGACGCCTCTACGGCTATCGCTACGTGAAGAAGACCGATACTTCGGCGGCCTACTACGAAGGGGTGGAGGCCGAGGTGGTGCGTTTCATTTTCGGGATCTGTCCAGTCCAAAGTTCTGACTGTTTCTATTAAACAATCGCTTGCCTACGGTAAGGAATCTCAAGCTTTTCTTGAGGAGGTGGTAAGCGCGAATATACATCAAGTGGTTATTGCACCTAGAAATTTCCTCCGTATACTGAGCATTATGTTTCGCTACAATTCAAAATTTCTGTTGGTGTATACGACGTTGGTTTTGTGCGGTTTGTGGCCCGATAGCTTTTCCGGGAAGGATCAGAACGTTCAAGCCCCAACCCGTGCGGCAGCTCCGAGCGCTGACAGCCACCCGGTTCTTGTGGAGCTCTTTACTTCGGAAGGTTGTTCAAGCTGCCCGCCCGCGGACGAGTTTGTGCAAAAGCTGGACTCGCTCCAGCCTGCCCCAGGTGCGCAACTCATCGTGCTGAGTGAGCACGTCGACTATTGGGACCATGATGGCTGGAAGGATCCAAATTCCTCGCCCGCGCTGACCGAACGTCAAGGGGCTTATGAACGCGCCTTGGGATTAAGCACTCCATATACTCCACAAATCATCGTCGATGGTTCAGGGGAGATACGAATCAATGATGCGCGACAGGTCGAGACGGTCTTTCAGCAGGTTACGGGGACGCCAAAGCTTGCCGTGCGTATCGGCGCGGTGAACATTGACTCAGGAAATCCCGCCCTGCTGCGGACTCGCATCGAAGCTGATGCCAATACCGACAAGCACAACGCCGATGTCTACTTAGCCATCGCTCTTGATCACGTGGGCTCCCACGTTTTGCGCGGAGAGAACGGCGGCCGAGATTTGACCCACATTGCAGTTGTGCAGCAAATCGCGAAAATAGGAAAGCTCCAAAAAGGGAAAGGTTTTGCCGAAGACGTGGAGCTCAAACTCAAGGCCGGGACCGATCCGAACAACCTTCGGGTTGTGGCTTTTGTGCAGACCCCTGGACCCGGAAAAGTGCTCGGAGCGGCCCTTTGGAAAGCGGCGCGCTGAGAGAACAGCAGCTACGCTTCTCGCAAACCGAGAGCAAGCAAGGGGCAGAAGTTCTACGATCCTCGATTGATTGAGGGAAGATGGAGGTTCGCGCTGACGATCGCGTCATAGATCTGCCTGTCAATGACGGATGCGCCTTGTAGCTTCAGTCCCGTGAGAATGCCTTCCCCCAGAGTCGTCTATGCTGGCCCAAGTTACCTTTTGCGTTCACACGGTCAACACGCAAGGGACAATGTTTCCAAATTGTGTTCCGTGAGCCCGCGAGCATTCTGTTTCGCAAAAAGTCGGCCTATGGGCTACCGGGCTCTCGGTGCCCCAATTTCTGGATTGCCGAAATCCGCCCAGAACGCATGCTTTGTAAGCCAGATTACAGTCTGGATAGGCTGCACCCGTCCGTACACAAACCGTATTATTAATATATTCATAAGTAAGTAGACATAGAGTATAATGGCTGGCATGAAGCGACGCGACGCTCGTGCCCTCGACCATAAGACGTTGGAAGAGATTCGAATTCGTGCGGTGGAGAGAGTGCAAGC
>Ga0307477_10001282_pt1 | contig 21759 bp, 26 predicted proteins | sample atmos_gasesECM2C_FD_203316 | JGI IMG/M metagenome (GOLD analysis project Ga0307477, IMG submission 203316) | Hardwood forest soil microbial communities from Morgan-Monroe State Forest, Indiana, United States - atmos_gasesECM2C_515 | ecosystem: Environmental > Terrestrial > Soil > Temperate...
TGCGCGGACCCCAGAAGCGCTCGAACACGCGACGGAAAATCCCGACGAGCTGATCCACGCCGAGGTCACGGTCTGGGCTGTCGAGCACGTTCAGGCCGGGCGGCGCCGGGTCCATCGGGTCGAGTAGATCGACCTCGCCCTCGCGGCCGGGCGGGATGCGCGCAAGCAAGTCCTCGACAAGATCGCCCTTCGGGTCAATCACGACCGCACCCAAACCTGCATCGAAGTCCGCGAGCACAAGTCGAGCGATCAGCGTTGACTTCCCGACGCCGGTAGGCCCGAGTACATGCAGGTGCTGGCGAGCGTCCTTGACCGCGAGGTTCACCTGCCGGCCGTTCGCGCCGCGCCCGAGCGGCTTGCCATGAGCCGGCAGGCCGGGCGGTGGCGCGACCTCACGCGCACCGGCCATGACAACCCCAGGAATTGCCTGCTGGGCTGGCAGGTGTGCGAGCGCTGCAAGCTCTGGCACGCCGAGCAGGAACGCGCGCCAGCCCGGCCGGCGCTCGTCGAGCTTGCGCACAGCGCGGAAGACGTGGCGGCGGCGCAGGAATACCCGTGTGCCGTTGTACGGCGCGAACGCTCCGAGCACTGCATGAATACGTCCGCGGGCCTCCGCGCGCGAACTGGCGGTGACGGTGACGCGCACCGTGCAGCGGTACAACGACCCGGTGCTCTTGACCATCGCCTCGCGCACGTCGGGCGCGATCGTCGGATCAAGCCGTGGCGGCGCCGGCGGCTGAATCTGAAACAACTGCACGAGACGGAGTAGCCGGCCGGCGGCCTGGCCGCGGCGGATGCGGCGGGCAGCAGCACGCAGTCGGTGTTGCTCGCGCGCCGTCGCGGGCCGGGCGATCACCTGAACCAGCGCGTGCTCTGGCCCCGTGAGCCCCGATAGCTGGCCGAGAATCAACGGCAGCGGGTCAGGGCTCAGCGAGGTATTGAGCGAGAACCACCCAGGCCCCGACAGCGCAAGCTCGGAGGTCACCTGCACAGTTCCCGGTGCGGTCGTCTGCTTGGCGGCGTCGGCGGGCTCGGTCGTGACGTTCACGCCGGGCCATGCCGCACTGACGGCGCGCTCGATCAGTCCGGGCGGTGTCACCTTCGGCACCCATAGCCGGAAGGTGGTGCCCGCCTCGCTGCTGGCAATCTCCCACGAGAGATGAGGCTGTCCCAAGAGCAGTCGCAGGGAAGGCGGTCGCAGGAGGTCGTGCAGCGCGCCCCAAAGAAGCTGCCCGCCCTTCTCGTTCACTTCGGGCGGCACACCGATCTGCACTAGACGCGCCTCGCGCGCAAACCCACGCCGATGCACCCAGCGCAGGAGCAGCACACCGACGATCACGCCAAGCACGCACACCGCGACCGGCAAGAGCAACGGCGCATCGCCCGCGAGTGCGTGCGCGGCCCAACCGCCGGCCGCCTTGACCGGCCAGGCTGGTTCAAGTAGGAAGCGTTCGACGGCCGGGCTCGGGCGCGGCGGCGGCGGATAGTAAGGGTGCCCGGCGCTCATGCTTCGCTTCTCTGTGCCGCTGGACGTGTGGCGCCGACGTACACCTCTTCACCCCACTTGGCGCCGATCGTCGTTGGGAACGACTCGACTTGCACGACTGTTCCGGTGTGCGGCGCGTCCACCATCTCGCCGGGCGCGACGACGATGCCGACGTGTTCCACATCGCTCGTGCCGGCCCCAAAGAAAACGAGGTCGCCCGGCTGTAGCCGCGCGCTGGCCGGCAGGTGTGGGCCTGCGTCGTACTGTTCCTGCGCGGTGCGCGGAAGGCTGATGCCGGCGAGGCGGTAGGCGGCCTGAGCGAGCCCTGAGCAGTCATAGCCGGCGCGGCTCTCACCGCCGTAGATGTAGGGCACGCCGCGCTGTTCGAGCGCGAACGCGAGCGCCCGACCGGCAGCACCGCTCGCTGCCGGCGCTGGCATGACAGCCTGTGCTTCGTGTTCGTAGCGCTCGGCCCATCGCAGGACCGTTTCGACGTATTCCTGTGAGTGGTTGTACGCGAAGATCGCGCGGGTGATTTCGGCAGGGGCGCCGCTGGCATGGAGATAGCGAGCGGCGGCAAAGATCGCGTCCGCCGGATTCCAGCGGTCAGGCGGCCCACCATCGACGCTCACGCCATAGGTGGCCCAGGTCGAGGCGAGAAACTGCATTGGCCCGCCCGCCCCCGCGGAGTTGGTTGCGCCCTCCTGAGTGCAGGACGGATCGGGGTCTTGCCCGTCGTCGCACTCCACCTTCCCGATCCCCGCGAGCACCGCCCACGGCACGTCATACGCAGAGCCGGCAGCCAAGAACAGCCGCAGGTATTCGGGAGGGATACCCGCGACGGATTCGACGTTGGCGACCGGCTCGCCGAGACTGGCGTTCGCACCGCCACTGAGCAGGCCGGCCGCGGCGCCGATCACGAGCACCGGCAGCAGCAGCACGAGCACACACGAACTGAGCAGCGCGCGCTTCATGCCGCCCTCGCAAGCTCGGCTGGGTCGCTCGTGACGAGCTCGTGCTCGGCCGGGCTCCCCTTAACCGCAAGCGGGATGCGCTGCTCACCTGCGATCAGCAAGCCGCTACCGACCGGGCACGTGAGCAGGTAGCGCCGCTCGCCCTTGGTGAGCCCGAACGCCTGCCCGACACGCTCGATCGCCTGCGGCGACTGGTGCAGGAGAAAGTGCTCGCAGGCGTTGTTGACAACGGCCTGCCCGAGCGGCGAGTCCAGCAGGTCGCCGGGGTCTTGCGTGATCGTTGACAGGCCGGTCCAGCGCTTGCGGGCCTTCTTGGCGAGCCTGTAGAGAAACCGTGCGCCTGGTGCCTCGCGCGCGGCGCCCGGTGTCTCGCGCATGAGATCCCACGCCTCATCGACCAGCACGACACGACGCCGTAGCGGCCCCTCAAGCGAGCGCCAAATCGCGTCGAGCGCGAGCATCAGCGCGGGTGCGCGCATCCGATCTGGCAGGCCCCGCAGGGAGAAGCAGACGAGGTGACTGTCGGGCCGTACCGAAGTCGGCCGGTCAAACAGAGATGAATGGGAGCCTGCCGCATACGGCGACAGGCGCTCAGCGAGTCGCTTGCCGGTTTCACTCTCCGCTTCGAGCGCGCGCACGAGGTCGGCGAGCAGCGGCGCCGGCCGGCGGTGCGTGGCAGGGTCGCTCGTGATCCCAGCGGTGTGGTAGGCGGCGCGGGCGCTGCGGTCGAGCACGGCAAGCTCGCCGCCATCCAGCCCGCCAACCAGAAGTTCGATCAGGTCGGCAAGGAACAGAATCCGTTCGTCCAGCGCCCGCCCTTCGTCGTCGTCTGCGACTTCGGGGAGGTCGAGCGCGTTCAGCGCGACCGCGTGCGAGCCGGTCAGTGGGAGGTATGCGCCGCCGACGGCTTCGCAGAGGGCGTGGTACTCGTCCTCGGGGTCGAGGATGAACACCTGCACGCCGCGGTAGAGCAGTCGCAGCGCTTCGAGCTTCGCCTTGTAGGACTTGCCCGCGCCTGAGTAGGCGAGCGTCACCGAATTGAAGTTGGTCCGCGCGAAGCGGTCCATGAGCACCGGAGCGCCGCTATCGGCCAAGCCATAGAGCACACCGTCCTCTAGCGGCGGGTCAGCGGACGCGAACGGGAATCCCGCGGCCAGCGCGGCGGTGTCGAACGTGCGGCGCAAGCCGAGGCGGTCTGAGCCGAGCGGCAGCGTCGAGAGCCATCCGTCGAGCGGCCGGAACGTCGCCGGTACGACGTGCAGCAGCATCGACGCGCACAGTGCCTTGACGCGCTCGGTGCGGTGCTCAAGCTCCTCGCGGCTGGCGGCGGACACCGACAGGTACAGCGCCGAGCGAAACAGGCGACTCTCGCCACGGGCCAGTGCGCCGGCCAACTCGTCGGCGTCCTCGACGGCCGCGGCGAGCGTGGGGTCTGTAAGGCGCCCACGGTCGGCGTCGATACGGCGGCTGGACTCAAGCCGCGCGCGTTGACGACGTAGACGGTCGGAGGCGAGCGCGGGCGCTATCGGGCCGATGTGCAGTGCGAGGTCAAGCTCGCCGGCAGCGCGCAGCAGCGGCGCGAGCCAGCCATGCCCGACCTCGCGCGGGTAGCCGACAACCGCGAGCGTGCGCTGCCACACCTCCCCGGCGCGCAGCCAGTCGCGCTCGACCTCTACAGCGCTCGGTGCGGGCACCGGAGAGTCCTGCGGCGCCGCAGGCGCCCTTGCGGTTACACGGGGCGCGATACGCACACGCGGGGCGATGCGCGGCGTCGGCGGGCTCAGCATCGACGGATCACCCCATCCATGTGCGAGCCGGCCGGGGGGCCTGGCGGTTCGAGGGCGCCGAGCAGCAGCCCGGCGGCGCGCTGTCCATCGAGTGCTTCAAGCTCCACGCCGGCCGCGGCCAGCAGGCCGGTTGTCTCGCTTGCGCGCCGCTCGAGTTCGCTCTTGGCAGACTCACGCTTGCGATTGCGAGTGCTGAGCACCACGACGATCTGCCGGCGCCGCAACCCGTCGCCCTCGCGCGCAAGCTCGGCGAGAAACTGCGCGTAGGTGTGAGCGCAGTGCCGCAGCGCCGGGTGCGGTAGGGCTCGGCTGGCGTCCTCGATCGCGGTCGCGTGCCCGGTCAGGTCAACGGGCTCTGAGCGCACCGTGATCGTCGTGGGCTCGATCAGGCTGTTCAGCCACTTGGCATAGGCGTCAGCCAACGCCGCCTGCTCCTCCTCAGAGCGCAGTGCCCAGTTCGTCCCGGCCGCCGCGAGCAGCAACGCGCTCGTGCCATCCACCAACTCCACAACGCCGCTTGCAAGGACCGCTCTCACAGGCACTCGAAGCAGCGACACTCCTGGCTGCTCAGGCGCGTCCATGAGCCGGCCGGGCAGCTTCTCGCCAGCGACACGCCGCCTTGACTGAATGAGATGCCGCGCGGCGGCGAGCGCGATCCGATCCCCGGAGAGCCCGGCAAGGCGTCCGAGTGCGAGCGCGACGCCCGCAAGCGCCGTAGGCATAGCGAGCGCCGCTGCGAGCGGCAGCGGCAGAACCGAGCCCGCCGCCGCATACACCCCATAGGAAACGAGCGCAGCTACGCCGAGGATCACAAGCTGGCGAGCGGTTAGCCCGAACGCAAGCCGGTCCTCCATCTCGACATCGCCCGGCAGACGCACACGCGGAGCGCTCACAACAGACCCCCAACAGCGGCGCGGATGACGCGGAACGTGATGTAGGTCTTCGCCATCCCCGCGGAGCGGGAATGGTGGCGGCCCGACAGCGCCAAGTCCTTCGCCCAAAACGGAATCCGAAACAGCACGAACAGCAGGCACAGCGCCAGCAGCAGGTCAACCAAGTTGCCGCTACCTGTCAGCCCGAGCGCGGTGTGCCCGCCTTGGGAGAAAAAGACGTGGACTGCGCCAGCGAGCACAAGTGCCTGCGCGACCTGCACGCCGAGCGCGGCGAACATCAGCCGCCACCAAAGCCGCGCAAGCCCCTCGGTCTGTGGGAGCCCGTGCGCGAGCAGACAGACGGGCGCCGCGCCGACCAAGAAAATGATGCTCGCCGCCCTGACGAGGTACACGACGATCAGGGCGACCGCCAGCAGTGCGCACACGAGCCCGACGAGCACAAGGAAGATGCCGCCGCTTTCGATCGCGTTCAGGACAAGCGTCTCAAGCGTGTGGCCCGCCTGTTCCGGGCTGACGCCGCCACCCAACAGGCCCGAGGCGAGCGCGTTGGCGATGCTCACCATCTGTTCACAGACGACGAGACTCAGGTTCGCCGCGACGGCGGCGACCGCAAGCCGCGGCAGCACGTCCTTGAGCGCGTAACGGCTTTGCAGCGTCTCGTAGCCCATCACGAGAGCGCCGCCCGCCACGATGATGAGCACGAGCAGTGCGTCCGCGACCCCGAGCGACGCCTGCCAGTAAGAGCGAACCGAAGCCTCCCCCGCGATCTGCGGCGTCGAGAGCAGCGTGCGCCCGACGAGCACCATCGCCGGGTCCAGCGCGTCCTTGACCAGCCCGGCGAACCATTCGTTGATCGCGTGCCCGATCAGCCCGCCGAGGTCAAGCAGACCCGGACCTTCGCCAAGTCCGCCGCCGCTTGGAGCCCCCGGCAGCGGCAGCGGAATCGGCAAGCCCGGCAGCGGCAGCGAGAGTCCAGCCGGGATGCGGCGCCCACCGCTCGTCGCTGTTTGCGTGCCAGGCGCTAGCGGCGGCCCAACAGGCGCGATCTCCGTGGCGACGGGGGCGTTTGCTGCTATCGCCCCCGTCGGCGCGATAGCAGGCGTCAGCAAGACGACGAGTGCGACGATCGCCGCGATGGTAATTGTGCGGCGTCGTCTCACCCGACGATGTGCTGCAAGACGGCGATGATCGCGGGGGCGAGTGCGGCCACCGCGAAGCCACAGAGCGCGGCCTTGAACGCTGACTTGGCGCGCTCGATCTGCCCCGGATCGCCGCTTGAAATGACGTAGCGAAAACCTGCGACCGTCAGCAGGCAGACACCGACCGCGACCATTAGACCGCTGATCCAGTTGCGTAGGTTTTCGACTACCTGATTCAGGCTCGTTGCGGCGACTGCCACCTCTGGGACGAGCAGCGCCGCCACAAGCGCGATACCGACTGCGAGGGCGAGTCTGCGTGGCATGATTAGCTCGGGGCCGATGTCGGGCGGCAGGCCCCTTTCACCTCCTTCACGGATTGCTTGGTCAACTCCGCCGGCAAGACCCGGAGGCCCAATCACCGACGACCCGAGCAACCCAGAAAGGTCGTTACACCCCCCTCTACGGGACACAAGCGTCCGAGAAAAAATTGAAGTCGCCGCTCGGCCCGGCCACGTCGATGCTTGAGCGTGTCGAAGCTCACGCCCCGCGAGCGCGCAAGCGCGCTCAGCGGCACGTCGTCAACTCGCGTGGCGAGAACCAACTCCGCCTCATCCCGAGAGACAGCACCAGCGCGCACGGCAGCATCGAGCAGGGCGTCAACACCGGCCGGCGCCGGCACTGCCTCGACGCTGTGCGGCAAGCTGCCGGCACGCGAGGCAGGGTCACGACGCGCGCTCGAAAGCGCCGCAAGCGTCCCACGCAGCGAGTCGAGCAGCACATTGGCCGCGACCCTTCGCGGGCGTCGCTCCACCGGGTAGGTTCGTATGCGCTCCCACGCGCACGCCAGCAGCGCCGACCAAAGCTCATCGCGGTCACGCACATCGGTCAGCAAGCGCCCGGCCAGGTTCTTGAGGCCCGGCAGCATCGCCTCCAACACGACCCGGGCGGCGACGGGCTCCCGTTGCGCCCACCGCAGCAGCGCGCACAGAACCTCGTCCTTGCGCTCGCTCGATCCTGGCCCTCGCAGGAACCGCAGCAGCGCTGCCGGGTCACGAAACGGCGCTAGCGCGGGCTCGGCTTTCTGCCAAGCGCGAAAGCGGCGGCGCAGGTGCGGCGCGACAAGCTCGTGCCGCCAGTCGGGGTCCAGAATGTCCACAGCTAGAGGGCTCATTAGGGCGGCTCCTTTGGTCGGATGCCGCGAGGGTGCCCCCGGCCAGTGACCCCGAGCTGACACATCGCTGACCCGTTCCGGCGGTCAGCCATGTTCAGAAAGCCGAACGAGTGGGTATGGAGAGCGTGTTAGAGGAATGGAGTTCCGATGCGTCGTGCTGCCAAAACGTTCGACCTGGCAGGCACACCGCCGCAGCAGGCGACGGCGATAGCGCGCGTGTGCCTTGTCGCCTCTGATATTCCGGCTTTCCAAGCTCCCCACGTCGCTCACGTTGCGGACGGCCACGTGGCGGATCGCCGAGCGCCAGATAGCCGAGTGGCAGACAAGTATCTGCAAACAGGGTCGGTGTTTGCCCTATGCGGCAGGACACCTTTTCCGCTGCAAAGGCCGCAGATCGACGGGCGTGTAAGTGCCGTGTCAGCGGTGTGTCAGCGATCTGTCAGTGGTCTGAGGAAGGAATGAGCGCATGAACGCACCACGTATCTCCCTCCCCCGTCGAGGGCACGAGCAGAGCAACGGCGTCCGCCCGACGCTCCGCCCACGCGAGCAGCCCAAACAACCGTCTGCTCCTCCTGGGTCCGGGGGCACGCGCCGCAAGCTCCAACCGCTTCCCATAGTCGGAGCTGTGCTCGTGCTAATCGCGTTCCTCGGCTATGTGGGTGTCTACAGCGCGAGCACAAAACGCACGCCTGTCCTCGTCACGACGCACGCCCTAGCCGCTGGCACCGTCCTGTCTAGTGGCGACCTACGCACCGCCGAACTGGCCGGGGAAAGCTCCGTCCTCGCCTCGATCGTTCCCGAGCACGACCTAACGCAAGCAGTCGGTCGCCGGCTTTCGACCGCGCTACCGGCCGGGATGCCATTGCCGTCAGGCGCGCTTGCTGCGCAGCAGTCCCAGACCTCCGCGATGACGCTCGCGGTTCCCGAGTTCGACGTATCCGGGGCGACACTCCAAGCCGGCGATTCGGTCACGGTGCTGGCGACCTTCGGCGCTGGCTCCGGCGGCGCTACCACGCGCCCCGTAGCCCGCGACCTACAAATCCTTTCGATCGGCGAAGTGCCACCTAACGCGGACGCGAGCACCACGACAGTTCCCGTCACCCTGGCGGTGACTAACCCGTCGATTGCCTCCTCGCTCGCCCTCGCCAACGAGGACGCCAAGCTCGACCTCTTGCTTGAAGGCGCAAGCGCTTCCACCGCCCCGATTCCACAGGCCAGCCAAACGAGCGCGCCATGACGGATCGCCCCAAGGTCGTCCTCGCCCTGACCCCGCTCGCTGAGCGCGAGGTCGAGCTGCTGCTGTTCGACAACGACGCGCCGCTGACGCTCGTCAGCAGCGTCGCGGAGGCCGACGACCTACAACGAGCCGTCGAGCACGAAGCCCCCGACGCTGTACTGCTCTCCCCCGAACTGTCCGGGCTCACCGCGGCGCATTGCGCACGAGTGCGTGCCTCGGGCGCCAGGCTCGTCGGCCTCGCACTGGACGAGCGGGAGCGCGAAGCCCTCGCCACGCTGAGCGTCGATGAGACGATCGACTCGACCGTCTCGCCCGACGACCTCCTAGCGGCCATTCGTGGAACAGCGAGCGAGGCCCGGCAAGCCGCCCCGGCGCCCGCGCCGACACGCCCCGAGCGCAGGGACGATGCCGGCAGCATCCTGGCCGTGGTGGGGGCTAAGGGCGCACCCGGCGCGAGCGAGTGTGCCGCGTCGCTCGCCGCGCTCGCCGCTCGCAGGTGGCCCACGGTGCTAGTCGAGATAGACGCGCTCGGCGGTGGCCTCGACGTGCGACTCGGCGCGGACGCGAACGAGGGCTCACTCCTTGGGCTCGTCAGGGCCGCCAACGGCGGCGGCGTGCAGGCCGAACTCGTGGAGCGCTGGCTAACAGAACGCGCCGGCTGGCCGGCGGTGCTGCTCGGCGCACCCGAGCCGCAATCGCTCATCGAGCTTGCCCAACCCGGCGCGATAACGCGCGCCCTAACTTCGCTCGCCTCGCTGTATCCGCTCACCGTCTGCGACGTGGGAGCGTTCTTCACAGACGCCCTTGCAGCCGCCGCCCTGCATCGTGAAGCACTTATCGCAGCCGACGCCGTACTACTCGTGCTCGGCGCGCGGGATACGCAGTTGCGCCACGGGCTGCGCCAGCTCGACCTACTGCTCGGCACGCTCGGAATACCACCGGAGAGCTTGCGCGTCATCGCTAACGGCATCGGCGCTCCCGGCACCGCGAGCCGCAGCGCCATCACGCAGACGATCACCGCCCACCTGGCCGAGCGCGGCGTCACCGTAGACGCCTGGGTGCCGTGGGACACACGCGGCCTCACACGCGCTCAGCGACTCGGAACGCCGCTCGCCACTGCACGCCAGCGCAGCCGTTACAGCAGCGCGATCACTCGGCTGCTAGAGGCGCTGTTCCTGCCGACCACCACTCCCACCGCGAAGGACCGCAAGCGTCGTCTCACCTCACCCCGACAAGCCTCTGAGGAGCAGGTCGTATGGCAACGGTGACGACCCGCAACGCGACCGAGGCTACTGAGGCCGTGCGGCTTCATGTCGAAAGGATGCTCGCAGAGGAGCAAGTCAACCTCACGAGCGAGAAGGGGCGCGAGCGCACCGCGCACGTCATCGAGCAAGCCATAAATGCCTTCCACGCCGAAGCGCTCAACGGGCACGACGCCGAGCTTTCAGAGCAAGACCTTGCCGCGCTCGCACGCTCTTTGCGAGACGACTTCATCGGCTTGGGCGCCCTCGCCGAGCGGATGCTGAGCGACCCTGACGCGCAGGAGTGGATGGTCAACGGCCCCAAGCGCGTTTTCCGCGACGACGGGCAACGTATCGAGCGCGTGCCCGGTGTCGTTTTCGCCGACGACCGTCAGGTCCGCAGCTTCCTCGATCGGCTCCTTGAGCAAGTCGAGGGCAAGCGCCTTGATCGCATTACCCCTCGCGTGGAGGCGCGGCTTCCCGATGGCTCGCGTCTCACCGCAGCGATCCCGCCCGTCTCCTCCAACGGGTACACGATTTGCTCGATCCGTCGATTCCGTCTCCCGGCCGGCACCTTGAACGAGCTTGTCGGGCTTGACTTCCTAAGCGAGCAGGCCGCCGACTTCCTAGCCGCCTGTGTCAGAGCTGGCAAGAACATCGTCGTTGCCGGGCGCGTATCGGCCGGCAAGACAACCCTCATAAACGCACTAGGCCGCGCAATCCTGGGAACGGATCGCGTCGTCGTATGCGAGTCCTCTGCCGAGCTTCACCTGCCAGCGGTCCTACCGAACTGCGTTGGCTACGAGGCCCGGCCCGCGAGCGTAGATGGCCTCAAGGCCGAAACACTTGAGGACCTTGTAGCTGACGCCCTGCGAATGAATCCTCACCGCATCATCGTCGGTGAGTGCCGCGGACCCGAGACTATGGCGATGCTGTGGGCTATCGCCACCGGCCACGCCGGCATGACGAGCGTTCATGGCGAGTCCGCCGAGCACGCCCTGATGAACCTCGCACGTTTCGCCCTGACATCAGGCGCGAGGATCGAGGCAGACCAAGCACTCGACTGGATACGAGAGATAGACCTCGTTGTGCACTGCGACCGCCCCCGAAGCTATGACACCGGAGAGCGACACTTTCTCCCCCGTCACGTTGACCAGATAGTCGAGGTCGCCGGCATCGAGGGACGCCGCATGACGCTCAACCCTCTATTCAACGGCGCTGGCGCCGACCTGCAATGGGTCGCACCTGGACCCCGCTTCCTCCCCGACCTCGAAGCCGTTGGCTTCACACCGCAATGAAAAGCTCGCTGCTCGTACTCGTTGCCTGTCTGTTCGTAGCCGGATGCAGCGGCGGGAGCGGCCAAGCGACGGTCGCGGCGACAAAGACAAGCACGGTGCAGCCGAGTCCAACCGTCGCGCTCGAACAGGCAGCGCGCACGGCAATCGAACAAAACGCGAAGGTGTCCGACTATGTTCTCTCGAACAACGCGATCCCGTCGTGGGCGTCTCAGTCCACGGCCGGACCCGCGCTAGCCGGACTGCGCGGATCGGCTGCTCAGCGTAAGAAAGCAAGGGTGCGCGTTCGCGTGCTGGCGAGCAGCGTAAAGATTCACTCGATACGGCTAAACCCGTCATACCTGAGCGCGACTGCCTCGATCGTGGATGAAGGCCGAGTTAGGGTCTATAAAAACGGGCGCCAGGAAGGCCGGACGATGACCCTCAAGGAACCGGCGCAGGTAGCGCTCCACCGTGTAGGCAGCGAGACGCGGTTTGTCGTATGGAAGCTGACGGTCGTCAAATGAGAGTCAGCCCCTTTATCGTGATTGCGATAGCAGTGCTTCTCACCGCGAGCGCCGCTTACGCGACGGGCTATCGGGTTGGGTTCGCCTCGCAGCAGGAAGGCCCAAGTCATGCCTCGGTCGGTGCCTCAGTTCGCGTCTCCTCATCCGTGCCTGGTGCTCCGGGCGGCAGCGAAGGCGAATCAGGCTCTATCGAACCGCTCAGTAGTGGTGAACCATCATCGAGCGCCCCCGAACCTGAATCGGCGTGCGTCAGAGAACCGAGGAGAATCCCGTGCGCCCCACCACCGGAAGCCCCCGAAAAACCCGCGCCCGCTCAGCCGGCGGCCGCTCCTGCTGTCCTAGCCATGACCGTCGCAAGCCGACTAAACCTACCCGCAGGCGCAATTGAATCGAGCCCGTCCAAGCATACGGCCGGTCTTACTGGTGCCGCCTCATGGTTCTGGCTCTCGCCAACACCATCGCAGCAATCACTCTCAACGTCAGCGGGGCGCGAGAGTGTTGCCGTGACCGCTTCCATCGGGGTCGTCCGCTGGAACTTCGGTGAAGGGGAAGCCGTTGTCGGCGGCCCAGGTGTTGCCTATCGACCGGGACCAACGCCACAGGACGCCGTTCTGCACGTCTACCAAACACGTTGCCTGCCGGGGGACCAGGGCCATGACCCCAACGTCGCCTCAAGCTGTGGACCCAACGGGTACGAAGTGCAGGCGGTCATCGAATGGCGCGTGTCCTTTCAAGCGAGCGGTCCCATAACGACCAGCGGACCACTCCCGAGCAGGACGACGGCAGCGACCTTGACTTATCCAGTGACCGAGGCGCGCGCCTTTCTCACTAACGCGGGTGGAACATGACCGGCTTTCTGCTCGGCTTGACATTCGCCGCTGGCGTAGCGCTCCTATTCCTGCATGTGACCGGCGTGCGCGTGCCGATGCCCGCGAGCGCGCAGCGTCTAGGCACGTTGCTCGATGACACAGACATGCCCTTGTCTCCCGGCGCAGTCCTCGTCGGCATCGTAGCCTGCGGTCTGCTGGCCGGAGTCCTTGTGTGGTGGATCGTGGACGTGCCGGCCGTCATCATCGCCGGAGTGCTCGGCGCGGTAGTCGCCCCGGTCGCGTGGTTGCGCGCTCGACGCGAGAGCCTTCGGCGAGAGCGTGAGCGGGCGTGGCCTGCGGTGCTCGGCCAACTAGCCGACGCATTGGAGGCCGGGCTGGCATTTCCGGCGGCGGTCGCGTTGGTAGCTGACTCAGGACCGACGGCGCTGCGCGGCGACTTCTCCGCGTTTCGAGCCCGGCTACGCGGCTCCGATCTGACGAGCGCGCTTGACGGGCTACGCCGACCAGGAGAGCGCACAACCGACTCGGTTGCACTGCTGCTCCGTGCCGCGCTGCTTGAGCTGCCCACTGGCGGACTAGCCCCGGTTCTGCGTGAACTGGCAGGCGTGCTCTCAGAGCGCCTTGAGGCCCGCGAGAAGGCACGCTCCCGCACCGCGAGCCTCAGCGCGGAAGCCGCGATCCTCGCTCTCAGCCCAATCGTGATTCTCCTACTGATCGGCGTCTCCTCACCCGGCTTTCTCGCCGCGTACCGGACCACCGCTGGCACTGTCATCTCCCTGTTGTGCGGCGGGCTGATCTTCGGCTGCTACCTGCTGATGCGTCGTCTTGGGCAGGTGCCCGAGCCGCGTAGCACACGATCGGAGCGTAGCCAGTGAACGGCACGCTGCTTTTCTCCTCGCTTTGCCTGGTCGTCGGCGGACTGCTGCTGTGTGAGTACGTCCTATCCCGGCGACGCCCAGCACTATCGGCACGCCTCGCCGCCGCTCAGGGCGCCCGGCAACTCGTCCAAGGCGCAGGACACATCAGCGCGAGCGTTCCTGCGCCCGTCCGCGCGTGGATTGAAAACGTAAGCGCTAGCTATGACGGCCGACTGCGCCGCGCCGGTAACAAAGACTCGGTGGGGCTGTTCTTCGCCAAGAAAGCGCTCCTCGCGTTTGCAGTCCCGTTTATCCCACTGGCGCCCTACGCGACTCTCGCTCGTCAGCTTCCGTCGGGGATCGTCGTTCTAGTTCTGGCCGTGGTCGGCTTCTTTCTGCCCGACCTGTCGCTACGTGTCGAAACCAAGAAACGGCGCGAGGCACTGTTTCTTGACTTGCCCGAGGCGTTGGCCGTGATGACCCTATCCCTACAAGCGGGGCAGTCGCTCAGACAAGCGCTAGAGCTGGCCGCGAGGGACTGCGAGGGCGTTCTCGGAGACGAGTTGACAGACGCACTCTCACTCGCCCGCCGCGACCGGGCACTCGGCGAGCGCGACGCTCTAGTTGCCGTGGCGCGAGAGAGCGGCGAGCCGATGTTCCTGCGCTTCACCGAACTACTGGCGGCCAAGGAGAGTCCTTATGGCGAGTTCCTACGCGGCCAAGCACGAGAGATGCGTGCTGAGCAGAACCGTTACCTAGAACGCGCAGCCGACCGCGCCCACCTAGCGATGCACCTCCCGCTGGCGCCGCTGATCGCCGTCGTCGTTTTGTGGGTTTCCTTTGGTTTTCTTCACTTGCTCGCCCAAACGATCTAACCCCCGAAAGGAGAACAAAATGGGCATCCTCACTAGAATCTGGCTCAGCGTCAGGCAACGGATCGCACGCGATGAGCGCGGCGAAGTCGTCACTTGGGTTGTCCTCGCTATCGGCATCGTCGTTATCACGACAGGAGTCCTCGCAATCGTGGGGCCGGGAGTCCTGAACGCCGGCCAGAAGCTCGTCAATGAAATGAAATAGGACGCTGCGAGATGTCAGTCCGGGAACGGCTTTTCTCTGAGCGCGGCGACACGCTCATCTCGGGACTGCTGGCACTCGGCTTGGTGCTACTCACGGTCGGGGTTGCAGTCCAAGCCCTAGCCTTCGCACACGCCGGGTCAGTCGCGCACGCGGCGGCCCAAGACGGCGCACAGGCGGCCAGCTCCGAAGGGACCAGCGCGGGCATCGCCCGCGCTGATGCGATTCTCGCCGCCGCCGGAGGCATCGGCTCACACCTTCGACCGTCCGCTCACACCAATACCAGCACTGTGACGGTCGTAGTACAAGGATCGGTGCCCCACTTCTTTCCCGGCGTTGACCTAGTGCTCCCCACAGTCACCGCAACCGCGAGCGCCCCATTGGAGCGCTACCCACAGGACGAACAATGACCACGCGCCGCCTAGTAAGCAGACTCAGAGAGGAGCGCGGCGAAGCGGCAATTATCAGCGGCGTTCTGCTGCTCGCGGCCGTTCTGGTTCCCCTGATGTTCCTAGTGCCTCTATACGCACGGATCGAGCTTGCTCACGTAGACGGCCAGCAGGCCGCCAACGATGCGGTGCTCTCGGCTACCCAAGCCCCCAACCCATCAGCGGCCCATGCCGCCGCAACCGAAGCGGTTGCACGCGAACAGCCCGGATCACCTACACCACTGATGCTGAGCCTCACCGGCACCTACGCGCGAGGCGAAGTGATGAGCGCCCGAGTCACTACCAGCGTTCCGATCGGCACGCTGCCCCTGCTCGGGCACTTCGGGACCATCGTCGTGCGTAGCAGTGCATCCGCTCCCGTCGATCGCTACCGAAGCATCTTGCAGCCGGCGCCATGACTCCCTCTCTACGTCACCGGCTGCTCGGGGAGCGCGGGTCCGTCCTGATAGGCGGCCTCCTGCTCTCACTCGCCGTCGTCATGGTGATCGGCCTGGGTGTAGACGTAGGGCACGCCTTCCTCGTTCGCCGGCAACTGACCTCGATAGCCGATGACGCCGCGCTATCAGGCAGTCAGGCCATCGACATTCCCGAACTGCACGCCGGACATCTTGAGCTTGACCCCGGCCAAGCGCGCGAAGAAGCACTACGAACGATCACCGCCAACCCCTCAACTACCGGCCAAGCGACCGCGACCACGGGCCAAGTGACCGTCACCGTAACTCGCACGGTGCCGACGATCCTGCTCGGCGTTGTCGGCCTGCACTCCTTGACCATCTCGGCTCACGCGACCGCAGCGCCCCGCCAACCGTGAAATCGGCACCGGCAATATCCACAATCGCGGGCGCTCTCGCGTTTCTGCTGATCGGCGTTGAGCTTGGGTCAGACCCGATCGCGCTTGTGCGCCTCACCATACTTGGCGGGGCACTCGGCCAAATAGTCCGCTACGACGTGCGAGAGCATCGGATACCCAACCGCATCGTCCTCCCTGCTACGGCCGTATGCGCGATGCTCTCGCTACTGGACGGGATACGCCTAAGCAGTCTTGTCGGTGGTGGCCTCCTAGTAGCCCTGCTATTTCTCGGGAGTCTCTTGCGTCCCGCGTGGCTCGGCATGGGCGATGTCAAGCTCGCGCTTCTCATACTTTGTGGCCTGCACGGCGCGACGCTTCTGGCGGTAATGCTCGCGGTCGAGCTTGCCGTCGTCGTCGTGTTGCTTTTCATCATCCGACGCGGACAGGAGGCGTTTCGCCTCGCGTTGCCGCTCGCACCGTTCCTGGCCGCCGGTTCCCTGCTGGCACTCTTGATATGAGAAGCCAAGTAGCTCGGCGATCTTGGGCGATGGCGCGGGCCACGATCGCCCTCGTTGGCATCTTGGGACTTGGCCTCATTCGTCCCGCATTGCCACACCTATCCGGCTCGCTCACGAGCCCGATCACTACAGGTGAGGTCGAACAGGTCGTGGCCTGCGCTGCATGGGTGCTAGCTGCTTGCCTCTCAGTCATTGTTTTCATCCGGGCGATACGGAGCGTCACGCCAACGGCAAGGCGAGTGCCCGGCGTCCTGCCAAGTCGAGGGGCGCCGGCTACACAACATCTCGCGGGCGGGCGCGCTCGGCCCGGCCGGTATGTCCTAACCGTCTCGGCGCCGCTAGTCGAGGACCGATCCACGGTCCCATCGCCATCATCGAGCCTACGCGCCGGGGCAGAGAAGGCCGCGTTGATCGAGGACGACCCGCGCACCATCTCGATTGACGTGCTCGGCCCGCTCGCAATGGGCGGGCTGCGCGGGCGAATCAAGCGCGCGGCGACCCACGAGCTGTTGGCCTACTTGGCGTTTCACCCCAAAGGTGGCAGCCGAGATGAGCTGATCGAGGCTATCTGGCCCGCACAAGACCCCAAGCGCACACGACCCCGCTTCTGGCAATCCGTCACCGAGGCCCGAAAGGCGCTCGGGGATGCCTGGGTCCACCACGGCGAGCGCTACGAGCTTGACCGCTCAAAGGTCCGCGTAGACCTCGACGACCTCGACCGCCTACTCACCACGAACAGCGACACGAGCGACGACCCGACCGCCCTTGAAAGCGCGCTGGCACTATGGCGAGGCGAACCGCTGGAGGGCAGCGACTACCTATGGGCCGAGGGAGAGATACGGGTACTCCACGCAACGCTTGTCGATTTGCTTGAGCGGGTGGGACGATCACGACTCGGACGCGACGACGCGCGTGGCGCACTCCAAATGGCAGACCAAGCCATCGCACTCGATGGACTGCACGAGCCAAGCTGGCGCCTGGCGCTCCAAGCCGAACACGCTCTCGGACTGCGCGAGTCGATCGCCCGCCGCTACGACGAGCTGACCCGTTCCCTCGATGAACAGCTTGGCCTTGAGCCGGCGCGTGAGACACGAGTCATGTACCGACAGCTACTCGGGCAAAGCTAACGTTCGCCGAGTCGGTATGCACGTGGCCCACGCACGAGTCATAGTCCTGGGGTTGCTCGGTCGGGATTAGCTGACCTTGCGTGCCGTTGTGAAGCTCGGCGCGGGACGACTCGGCGCGAAACGCTGAGGGTGAAACGCCGTAGCGTTGCTGAAACGCGCGGGCGAAGTGCGAGGCGTGGCAGTAGCCGACCCGGCTTGCCACGTCGCGTACCGGGATCGCGGGCTTTGAGAGCAGTTCGGCGGCAGCGTCCATTCGTCGGGCCGTGAGGTCTTCATGGAAAGTGCTGTCGCTGAACTGAGAGTAAGCGCGCTGGAGTTGCCTGGGGGAACTGGCGAGCGCCCTTGCTACTGCGGTGACGGTGAGGGGTCTGCGGTAGTGGCGCTTTATCGCCACGCGCGCCAGCAGGTACAGCCGGTGACGATCGTTGAGCGTGTGCGGACGATGACAAGTCACCCGCGGCCGGTGTGCGCGCGCCGCGGGCGGTACTGCGTCCAGCCGGAAGTGCAGGCGAAGGAGCTGATGGACACGCCCGCGAGTGAGACTGAATCGTCCGCCAATCTCATCGAGGGAGAGCCCGACGACCGCTCGCAGGCGGAACATCTCAAGCTCTCGCTCCCCTTGTAGGTGCCCTCCGGGGCGTGAGAACGTCACACCGCGACGGTGTAGCTCGCGGACGATTTCGTATAGCTCTGCCCCCTTGCTGAACTCGGGGCGCTGGATGAGCCCTCCCGTTCCATGCTCAAGGAGCCGGTCAACCTCGTAGATGTCGGCTACCTCCAAGCAGAGACGAGCGGCGGGACTCAGGTCAAGCTCGGTTGTACGCATGATCTGATCCCCCTCTCAGAGCGACAAAATGCGGTCGAGGGTTTTGGCGACCTCGGAGGCGATCGACCGGCCGCCCCGGCGTTCGATCAACCCGGCGGCCTCCAAGCGGTCCAGCGCGTCCGCGATGCGGAGCTTCTGCTTCTTCTTCCTTGCGCTGAACGCATCCCACAGGTCTTGCTCGGTGAGCGGGCGCTGACCGTCGTTACCGCGCACGATCAGGCTTTCCAGCACGGCTTTGTCCGCGTGGTGCTCGTGCTTGGAGGCGGGGTCCGTGTGCTGCGTGATTTCGTGGTAGTAGGTGGCTGCGTGCGATGCGGTCGCCAGGTCGTTCCAACGGTGGATGAGGCCCGCTACCCGCAGGCGTTTGAGGCTGGCCGGGACGTGACCGGGGGTGCTGACGATGCGCGCAACCTCGACTTCTGAGATGGGCCGCTGCCGCTCCACGTCGAGCATGATCTGAAGGACGGCCTGGTCAAGACGCGCCTGCGCTTCGGATTCGGGTGAGCTACTTTGATCGTGCATGGGAGATGAAACCTCCTGTGTCACGGCCTCGGGCGGGGCTGCAATCCCCGCGCCGGGGCCATATTTGCCTGTACGAACGGCAGCTATATGGGCAGCACGGCGCCCTGTGGGCGCGGTATACGAAGCTGATACACAGCCGATACGGTCACGCAACGCGCGTTGCCGGCAGGACACGGAATGAGGCGGCGGCGAGGCGGTAGCCGACGCCACGGGTTGCGCACACCAACCCGCCAGCGCCCGCATGTGCGAGCTTGCGCCGCAGCCGCGAAGCGTGGCAGTCCAGAGTCCGCGTACTACCGGGCAAGTGGAACCCCCATACCTCCCGCAGCAACTCGTCCTTGGTGTAGACGCGGGCGGGGTCGCGGGCGAGATGCACGAGCAGCGCGTACTCCAAACGACGCAACACGACAGGAGTAGCGCCGATCGTGACCTCGTGCGCGGCAGTGTCGATCCGAAGCTCCCCGTACTCGATTACGTAAGGCCCCTCAGTTGCGAGGTCGCGCCGCACGAGCGCTTGCACGCGCGCCCGAAGCTCGGGATACGCGAAGGGAGCGCGCAGCACGTCATCGGCTCCCGCCTCGAACCCTCGCAGCACGTCGCCGAGGTCGCCGCTCGGGGTCATCCAGAGTGTCCGTAGGCCCCGCTTGACCTCGGGCATGAACGCGCCTGCGCGGAGCTTGCGCAGCACGTCAAGACCCGCGCCCCTGCGCGTCGCGCGCCCGAAGATCACGAGTTCAACCTCGCAAGTGCCGCACACGGCGCGCAGCTTCGGCGTGTCGTTGGCCCGGCGGACCTCGTAGCCGTCCAGTTCCAACTCGTCGGCAAGCGCGAGGTTCACGTGCGCGTCGCCGTAGAGAAGCAGCACAATCGGGTCATCATTCGCGGGGGCGCATCGGCCCCTCACATTGGGCGCGTACATAGGCGTAGCGGTCATCTGGCCTCCTTTTCGGCGCACCGAAAAAGCCGCCAACGAGCAGACGACCTGGCCGCAGACAGCTACGGTAGGGCCGTGGCATCGAAGGTCGGTTCTTCGGTGCTACAAGGCCGGGCGGGGTGCGCCAACACCCCGTCCGGCCGCTCAATATGTCCAATTGGCGCGGATGAGATAGCGACGCCCGCGGACAGACGTTTTTCGCAAGCGCCGACTCGCATAGCGCCTAGCAGCCGTAGCTGTTGTCCCAGCCCCACACGTTGCGTCGGCCGAGAACGGTGTCAACGTCTGCACGTGCGTCGTCGGGCTCCGCCCACTCCGATTGACAGTACGTGGCGGACCCGAGTCGCCGGCACTCAGCGCTCAGCCGCTTGCCGAACTCAAACCAGGCATCCGAAGGTGCCTGCTCGGTGTCGAGCAGTGCGCCGAGCTCGGCCATAGATGCGCGGATCGCTTCGCGGAACCCGTCGATCCGGTCGTCCGCCATCGTGCGCGAGTGCCGCCACCGTCGATGCTGCGGGGACTCGGGCAGGGAAACCTCCCCGGTGCCGCGTGCCTTCCGAAGTGCCCGGCGCCCCGTGCTCGTCAAGGCAACCAAGTCAAGGCCAAGACGGCGAACGTCGCTGATGCGTCCGGCGGCCTTGAGTGCGTCGATCTGCGGCCGAAGCCGCCGTGTTGTCCACGACTCATGTACGAACCCCAAGTGCGCGGCAATGTCCCACCGTGCGGCGTCGGGGATTTGGTTGCGGTCGTGGGTTTCGGCGCGGTCGATCGCCGCGAGGATCTGTGCGTCTGAGACTGGCTCGACTCGGCTGAGGTCTGAGCGGTACAGGTGGTGGAATCGTCGGGCCGACTCGGGTAGCTCAACGGTGTCCGTGGTCATTGGCGCCTCCTTTCAGCGCACCAAGGAAGCCGCCAGCGAGCAGACGACCCGGCCGTAGACACAACTACGGTAGGCCCTGGCATCGAAGGTCGGTTCTTCGGTGCTAACAGGCCGCGCGGGTGCGCCAACACTCGCCCGACCCCTCGTTTTCTATTGGCGCGGATGGGTAGCGACGCCGCCGGACAGACCGTTTCGCGCCAAGTCGGCTACCGGAGTTAGCCGGTGAGATTGGCGAACGGCCGGGCTCCACCGTATAGGCCGGCGAAGTGCGCGAGCAGTCGCTTCTCGTAGTCACGCGCTGGCTCAGTCCACGAGACTACGTGCCACGCGATCAGGAGTTGATCGGAGTCAAGGAGTTGCCATATGTAGCGGCCACCCCAATGTCCGATCTTCTCGCCGGCTCCGAAGCGAGCAAACTGGTTCAGCCGCCGATCGGCGACGTTCGCCTTGCCGACATAAGCGACTTGCGAACCAGGCACCCAATTCGCCGACAGCACCTCGATCGGCACCGTCGGGTCTTGCTCCTTGAACCACCCGGCGGGACTTGTGTCGAGGAAGGTGGGGGCTCCCGCCGTCGGGCGGAACACCACATATACGGCAGGGTCACTCGGCACTTCGCGCAGGTTGCTTCTGCGCAGCTCATCCCACTTGCGCCATCCGACGAACCCCGCGGCCTCAAGATCGGGGCGATCGAACGATGTAGGTAGCGGCGGCGCTATTGCTCCCACCAGCGGGCGCCAAGCCGCGGCGGGACGCCCACATCTGCCGCGACCTCATCCAGTAGCCGTTGCGCGCGAGCGAAGTCCTCGACCGACTGCCCCGACTGCGCTGCAAGGCTCTCGTCCGTCCACGGCTGTTTCGGGCGCGCATTGGGCAAATGCCGCATCACTAGGATCGCCAGAACAACGAGATGCACCGGCTCGGCGGCGTCTACGACAGCACGCCGGTCCTCGGGCTGCCGGAACCCACCCGCCGTCAATGCCGCAGCGAACCACTCGCGCCCATTGATCGGCCCATCCCCGAACCCGACAGCAGGCGCAGGCACGCGCTCGTCAAGCAGCGCACGTACACGAGCCCGCACCTCATCGTCAGTCAGCCTGGAAGCGTCGAGTCCTACCGACACGATGAACTGCCGAAGCTCAGGCAGCGCGCCTGGGTCGTCAATGTCGATCATCGCGCGACCATTCTACGGCGACCTCTGAGGCCCGCTCGGCTCGCTCACT
>Ga0307477_10001284_pt1 | contig 21720 bp, 22 predicted proteins | sample atmos_gasesECM2C_FD_203316 | JGI IMG/M metagenome (GOLD analysis project Ga0307477, IMG submission 203316) | Hardwood forest soil microbial communities from Morgan-Monroe State Forest, Indiana, United States - atmos_gasesECM2C_515 | ecosystem: Environmental > Terrestrial > Soil > Temperate...
ACGCCACCGATGGAAACGGTAACCTATCCATCAGCCTCCCAGATAACTCTATCATTGCCTCAACTAGTGGCGCAACCGGGACTCAGTGGGTCTTTAATATATGTACGGCAGTTGGGGCCTACACCACTCAGTTTTGTATCCCTAACACTGCCATTACCATCAGTATAGCCAGTCAGAACATCTCAGCCGCCCTCACTGCTGTAGCCCCTATCCTCCCAGTCAGTGTATCCATATCCGCTGGTGTCAGTGGCAACCTGCCTAAATACACTGGTGCTGTTTCCCTTGGTGACAGTGGAATCCCAGCGTCTACTGTCCCTGGCCTAAACTTCGTATCCTCATTACCTGTATCCTGTACGCCTGGAGTTACACAATCAGTCCAGTTGACAGGCTCTCCATATCAACCCTACTTTTGTCTGTCATCAGGCGTCTGGGTGCCTATGGGTGGAGGCTCATTCGGGGCGACTGTAGCGGGTGGTACGGCTCAGGCTCAAACCGTATCCATCACGCCACCATTAACAATCGCGGGACTTGGTGCTGGAGTCCAAGTTTGCTGGTTACCAGTTGCTAATAATACTGGCTCAGGGCCGACACTTGCTGGGGCAGGCTCCTCGACCTTCACTGCTAAGGCCATCACCAAGGGCATCAATGGCGGAACCGCCCTCGTTGCGAATGACATTACTACCTCTATCGTCGCCTGTGCCATTTATGATGGTACGCAATTTGAGTTACAGAATCCTCAAACTAATATAGTAGGGGCTTATCAGACTAATATCTATGGCGCGTTCCTCCAAGACTTCACCTCAGCCACGATGGAGATTCCCGAGGCTGCCGGTTTCACGACCAATGTGAATAGCACGATTGGCCTAGACACGACCAACAATAACTGTCACATCTGGGAGAACAATGCCGACGCTCTTTGTCTAGCAGAAGCCTCTGCGCCTGCCGCCAACACGATCCTAAAGCAAACGGATGCGACACATGGCCTAGCCTCGGCATCGGGACTCACTGACAATGGCACCACTGTAAGCACCGCTGAAAATATTACTGCTAGCAACTTGACTGGTGGTACTCTAGCTGTCAAGCCCCTTACTGGACAGCTCCTCCGTTTCGCTGATGCCACAAGTGGAAACAGCGCAAATGATGGGCTTTCCTGGGGCAGTCCGCTTGATACGCCGAATAACTGTCTTGCTCCACTTATTACTGCTGGGGGAGGTACTTGCTATACAACAGGGGCATTTACCACTACTACGGAAACAGATGTGGGTAATTCAACTGATGCAGATGGGCGTGGATTTGAACTGGATCACCCTCCATCTGGTATATGGAAATTTAATATCACTAATGCGACTTCATGCGGAATTAAATTATTTGACCGTGCCGCTTTCGATGGCCCTGGTATTGGAGCTATTGGGTTTGAGATTCAGCCAAGCAGTGGCTCAAATAGCATGGATAGTTTAATCTGTAATGACCCGTCAACGGGATTGTATACTAGAATTAGAAACGTATTTCTTAATAATGATCCTGGGGCAACCTTCGCCAATGGCCTATTACACCTTAAGGCTGTAGCCGATGGCAATTTCATTGAAGGGGTTCATATAAGAAATTCGAGTGGCATTGGGATGGCGATCAATGGATGCTGTTCAACCACTGTTTTAAATAGCCAATTCAATGGAAATGCCGGTACTGGTGCCATCCCAATTTCAATGATAACGAACTCTGGAGGAGCTGGATTTAATGACGTTGGCGTGAACCTATTTTCTATTTCTGCTGTACACCCTGGCGCTGCTTCTAATAACGTTCACATGACGAATCCTGCTGGTAATTGTGTGGGTGTTCACTTTTATGGCCTTTACATGGAAGGCCCTCTTGGGACTGCTGATACAACCACTCCGTCTTTTGATGATGGATGTGAAAGTACACTAGTTGAAGGTGCTGTTCTTGGTCTAGATGTGGCCGCTTCCACTCGATATATGTTTCAACTGGAAACCGGATCAGGATGCTTTTTCACCGGACATGACCTTGAAAGCTATCAGCAGTCTACGAATATCGTAAATGACTTATGCAACAGTGTGACTGTAACGGCTCCGAGTCTGTTCACACCAATCAATTATACGAATATGCCCTCGTGGAGCATTGGTACTAGTACATTCAAGAAATCTATCAACCTGATCGAAACGACTGCGCCAACTGCCCTAGCCAATCAGGACGTATTCTACGGGGACTCCACATCCCACTGGCCCAAGTTCAACCCAAACAACGTGGGTTTTGGATTCGTGGGCGCGTTGGGACTCTCGAATCCCACGACGGGAAATAGCCCCACAACCTATCAATGCGCGATCACTTCGGACGCCCAAGATTGCTTCATCTTTACCGATAGCAGCACTGGCACGGGCGGGACACTCACGAATGGTCTGGCAAACCAGGCCCTCCTTAATCTATTAACTTTTCAGAACTCCACGGAAACGCCGCTAGAAATACAGCAGAATACCATCACGAATACCGTTGCCACTCCCGCTGCCCAGGTGGAAATGACCTGGAATAATGCGGGCTTAGTCGGACGTGGCTTAGTCGTGAGTGTGACAAACACTGCATCGGCAGCGGGTTCATATCCCTTTGAAGTTCAAAATGCTGGTACAGTTCAATTTGGAGTCAGCCCTACTGGAGTTACGAGCATTGGCGCGGTTGGTGGTACGTCGGGCACGATCAATCTGAACGGTACCACGTCAGGAACGGCAACGATTACTGGGCCAGCCGTTGCAGGGACATTGACCAATCCCGTCATTAGCAGCAACGAGTTCCAAATAGGAGTTGCAGGTACAGCCGGGGGCATACTAGCTTTAGGTGGGTCAACCTCTGGGATTGCAACACTTACGGCTCCCGCAGTCGCAGGCACATTAACAAATGCAACCGTCAGCAGCAATGCCCTCCAAGCCGGAGTAGCTGGAACCGCTGGCGGCATCCTGGCAATGGGAGGGTCAACTTCCGGCATCGCCACTTTGACAGCCCCAGCAGTTGCTGGGACACTCTCAAATGCCATAATCAGCAGTAATGCGCTTCAGGCCGGTGCCGCAGGTGGCGCGGGCGGGGTTCTCGGCGTTGGAGGCTCCACATCAGGAGTGGCTACCTTTACCGCTCCTGCTGTAGCCGGAACCTTAACTAATCCGGTTATCAGTAGTAATGCTTTCCAAGTTGGAGCGGCAGGTGGCGCGGGTGGTAAACTATTATTAGGTGGGTCAACCAGTGGTACCGCAACCTTTACTGCCCCAGCCGTAGCTGGAACACTAACAAATGCCGTCATTAGTAGTAATGCTCTACAGGCAGGTGCGGCTGGAACCGCTGGAGGTATTTTAGCAGTAGGTGGATCAACTTCGGGTGTTGCCACATTTACAGCTCCAGCCGTAGCTGGTACAGTAACCAACCCCGTGGTCGCATCTAACTCATTGCAAGTACCTGATTTAGTTATAACTAACCTACTTATATCTAATACAGCTCCAACAATCGCCGCTGGTGGTTGTGGGGGATCGGCTGCATCTATAACTGCTCCTAATGGGACTGGCAGCTTTGAGGTTAATACTGGTACAACCCCTGGCTCAGCCTGTACTATTACCATGCCAGCCGCAACTACTAGTTGGACTTGTGACGCTAATACCGTCAGCGCAACCTCAACAACCAACTTTATAGTCAAGCAAACAGGGGCCATCAGCACAACCTCTGTTGTATTAACTTTATTTACCGATGCTGCTGCAACGCAAGCCTACACAGGCAGTGATACTCTTAGGGTGAAATGCAGTGCGAACTAAATGGCATTACGTCGCATGGATAATAGTCTGCTGGCTGTCAATCGGTATCATAGTCCATGCCCAATTATCCGGTTCCTCAACCGCAAGTGGCAGTGGAGCGCCAACCGGCTCATGTATAGATGGCAGTAGTTACGTTGACAGCTCAACTGGTTACCAGTGGACTTGTAAGGGTGGATGGAAACTCAGTGCGACATCGGCTATTTTAACTGGCACTACAGGCTCTATTGGTGGAGGCCTACTAGCTGTTGGAGCGTCAGCTTCAGGCACAGCTACTATAACCGGAGCCACTGTTGGGATGGCCTGCATCGCTCAAGCCAGTGATGGCACTAACATGGCTGCCCTTGGGGCTACTCCAATGTGTACGGTAACTGCTACTAATACTGTAACTGTTAATCTAGTGGCTATAGTGGCATTAACTCCTGCCAGTAAAATATATTCAGTCAAGGTGATCCCATGAAAAAGTGGCTTATACTATTATTGTTATTGATAGCGGTTCCAGTCTCGGCCCAAAACGTCACCGTCACCGGCACTATCACCGACACTCAATCAACTCCATATTCTAATGGCAGCCTGACCGTTAGCCTAGTGAACACGACTGGGCAAGTAGCTACTTTTGGTGGCAGCCCGACGTTTCAAAAAGTTTACTCAGCCACTCTCAGCTCAACCGGAGCCTTCTCTATCAGCCTGCCTCCTAACTCTACTGCCAGCCCATCTATCCTACCTATAGGCACCCAGTGGAACTTTAGCTATCAGGCCCAAGGTGGCTATGGGGCCGCGAATGTCAGCGTAACTATAACTGGCGCTGGCGATATCAGCGGGACCATTAGCAACCAGACTCGCATAACCTGGCCTTATGGCAATATCCCTCCACCTGGAGGCTTCGGGCAGGTCATCATATTTGTATCCCCAACCACCTTAGGTTGGGGCAACAATGGTGGATGCGGGATAGTCACAACTAAAACTACTAATTATTCTGCGTCTGGGACTGATGCAGGTAGAACCTTATCCTTCAACGGCACCAATTTAACACTTACATTGCCTAATCCATTACCTAATCCCGCATGGTCCATATGCGTTAATGACCTAGCGGCCACTAATCTAACAATCTCCCCTAATGGGCTGACCTTAAATGGAGGAGGATCACTATCTATAAGTACAGGTCAAGGTGTTTCAATTTCTACGGATGGAACTAACTATTATTATGTAGGAGGTGTCAGTAGCTCATCTGGTACTGTTACCCCTGAACCTCAATATAGTATACCGTATTACTCAGCATCAGGGACAGCTTCTACATTAGGTCAAGTATGTAGCCCGCCAACAGCTAACGGCTCCTATAACCTACTCTACTCCGTCACGGCGAGCGCCGCCGTGCAGCCCAGTTGCCCCGAAGTAGGCATGACTTCTGCGGTGATCTCGGGAGCTTCAAATTCCTATACGGTCGCCTATTCCGATGTGAGCGGCCAGAACGTGCAGCATGATCTCGCTGGCTCTCAAGCCGTGACAGTCACGTTACCAACTCCTACGACACTGACGAATACTAACGCTGTATTTCGCTACACCAACAACTCGGCGCAGTCCGATACGATCACTCCGACGACGTGGACGATCTCTAAGAATGGTGCCGCTGCGGGAGCCAGCATCTCTGTAGCGGCGAACACGACCTGTCTTGTTTACGTTGATGCCTTCAACGCGAGCGTGTGGGATGCGAATTGCTTGAGCAGCACCGCCAGTGGTGCACCTACCTTCCCAGTCAACGCGCAAACAGCCAGTTACTCTGTCGTCGCCGGAGACTTCTCATCCTGCAAGCTAATCACGATGAGCAGTACGGCAGCTACCACCGTGACGCTGCTCGGTGTGGCACCGGCTGCTGGGCGGTGCATCCAGGTCCAGAATATCAATACTGGAGCGGTGACTATCGCGCGGAACGGCTTGAACATTGATGGCTCGGCTCAGAACATCATCCTTGGAGCCTACAACGGAACCTTCGTCATCAGCGACGGATCAAACTATTTCACACAACATGGTTTGCCAATTGGTTGTCTGTCCTCTTGTTCATGGTTCCCTATGTTTAACGCGCCCGTGACTGGTGGAGTAGCTCAAGGAGTCAGCAATGCCAATAATCCGATTCTATTTCGGACTCGGATTGAGCAGGTCGAAACTGCCACCAAAATCACGTTTAACGTGGCTACCTTGGCGGCGGCTAGTCACGGCGATCTGGGACTTTACGGAAATTGCACAACGACCTGCTCAAAGCTATGGGATACAGGGTCATTTTCGGTGGCCTCTACCGGAGTACAAACGGTTACGATAACAGCGGTCACGATTCCACCGGGAACCTACTACGTTGGATTCTGTAGCGATAGCTCCACCGATCAAGTTTCCGCTGTGTCAGTGTCCTCAAATTTCATCGCTAACGCTACTGCGCCCGCAAATACCTGGGGCACTTCGAGTGACAGCTGCGCGGCGGGCGTTCTTCCAAGCACGATCACCATAGCCAATATCACGAACAATGTGAACGTCAATCCTCCGTTCATGATGGTGTCGAACTGATGCGCCGACTATTGTTACTGGAGGCACTGCTGCTACTCTTGCCCGGCGTGGCCTCGGCACAGATGTCCTATACCGACACAGGCAGCGGCATCAACGAAGTGGTCACAATCACCTCCACCAATCAGTTCCAACTCGTGTTTGAGGCTACCGGCAATTGGGGACTTACGCAGTGGTACGACCTCGTGAACGATCCAACCAAAACGACCAACTTGGCTTTAGCCTATTCGGTGAACGGCACACTTGACCCGTGCGCGAGAGAAAGCGGTATTCCCCAGATCACTCTTTATGGAGACGCGGACAAGAAAGCCACGATGTTTGAAGCCGGATGCAACTACGCCGGGAGTGCTCGGTCAAAATCCATTCTGGCATCGAATGCGCTAGAGATCGTCTTGCAAACCAGCGGATTCCCGATGGGCGCTGGTCCAATCATCGATACGAATGTTGTCTGGACAACGACGTATTATATCTACTGGAACGGTAAGATTGTAGTGAACCAGGCTCTCCATGTAACGAGCGCCGAAGATTTGACCGCAGGAGGCACGGCGGGGAATTTTGTTATTTCCATGGGTTTGAACGATCCTGCGGGAGGTAGTTCAACCGCGACCACGAGCGGTTGGATCAGGGCGACTAATACCCAGAATCCTTATAGCTACGATTTTCCTTGGGACAAATATGTCTTTGCCTACTGGAATAGTTCCGATCCGAACTATCCCAACTTTACCAAGGCCAGTATCCTTGTCGTTCCAGGCACGACAGCCAAGAATCTGTGGGCATCGGGAGGCGGTCACATTCTGCATGGCTGGTCGTGTGGGACTGGATGCGGCACGCAACGCTGGGGGTTCACGTCGGCAGCTAACGATACAAACCTCAACATGGGTGCGGGTGCCACGGTCACGTGGGATTTTCTTATTCAACTCGGAACGCAAAACAGCAGCGTCTTGCCGAACATAACTTCAAGCACCGTTGCAGACCCAATCGCCAACGCATACCTCGCAGCACAGTCAGCCCCGGTTATCACATTCGCTCCTGTCGTAGCCGCAGGGGGTACGACTACGTTCAGTTGTCTGACGAATTGCGGCGCTGGAGCAACTCCCTGGTCGTGTGCAAATGCGAGCAACGGCGGAACCTGCCTCGGCAGCATCAATTCCTCAAGCGGAGTTTATACGGCACCTGCGAGCCTCATCGCGAATCAGTCGCTTGGTGGTTATCCGCTTCTACCTCCAGACCACATTTTCAACACGAACATTGCCTCGTTGCCGACGCGCTCGGATTCCACCACGCTCATAAATGGGGCCGGGACCAATCCGTTTAACTACCTGCCATCATTCAGGTTCAATTACACAACTAATTCGACCTCGACTGATCCTCTGAGTTTCTACTATACGCCTGGGAACAACGCAGCCTTTTCGTCTCCCGGATGGCCTGCTGTGATTGAAGGCGGCTGGTTCGATGCACAAATCAACGACACCAACCAAGACCATCACATGATGACCATAGGCACTGACACTGGAAATGTCAGCGAGCGGTATCAGTTCTATGGACAGGCTCCAGTGACGAGTTGCTCAATTACCAGCAATGTCGCAATTTGTACGATTACGCCGACCACGACCTCGCCTGGATTTGCGCGGGCAGCAGCTTTAGGGCGGCAGTTCAGCATGGGCGGATGGACAGGCGGCGACACTTACTTGAATGGCCTATTCACGTTGACATCCGCGACCGCGACAACAATCACATTTGGCGTTACTCATGCCAACGCCACGACATCGACAAGCGGGCAGGCCACACTTAATATCCAGGGCGGCGGATGTTCGACGGCGGGTACTTGCAACTCACAGTCTGGCGTGCAATATACGAGTACGTCTTACGGACTTCCCGCAAATGGCACTACTGACGCAGCCGGTCTCTATCTAGCTCCGCTGACCCTCCACACGCAGGAAGTTGTCAACGCCTGCGCAAATGGCACGGCCATCAAACACGCTCTCAGGGTGACCTTGGCAAACGGCTGGATGCATAATGCGATTCTCTGGCCCGCCACGACATTTGCGGGCGGCGGTACGGGAGTGAACTATTTCGGGGAGCGCATTCGGCTGAAGTCATCCTTCGCCATTGGATCATTTTCCGCGTGCGCCCAAGTCCTGCTGACTCAGCTAAAGAACTATGGCCTGATCGTGGCGGACAACGGCGGAGGAGGCTCTGGCAATTGGCAACAGCAATTCGACTTCGACAACACGCCAGCGGCGGCGGTGGCTGCCCTCCAAGAGATTAATACTGCCGCCATCGCTCCATCCAACTTTGAAGTGGTAGACGAATCAAGCCTCGTGGAACAGCCGTTCATGGGATCGGCCAGCAACGGCGAGATCATCACCTATACATCGAGCACCGGGACGGCAACCTCTCACGTTGACCTTCAGGGAACGGCTCTCAGTACGGCCACGCACCAGTATTACATCATGGCCGGAACGCCACAGCAGCAACTCACGTTCTATAGCAACGGGGCCTTCACCTGTGCCATGAGTCCGACGGTTGGGAGCATCACCTCGGGGTGCCTCTACACGCCTCCGGGATCGGTTGGCTCAGCGACTACGACCACGGTGACCGCAACGAGCAGCGTCAACGGTTCGGTTACCGCGCAGATGATTGTCTATGTGCTGCCCAGTCCAATCCGTCTCATTGAGTACACCGCCGACTATACCGACTCTCACAGCAACGTCTGGTACAGCGGCATCCGAACCGGCAATAACATCGGCGTTGGCTTCCTGAACATCCCATCCTGGCAAGGGTCGTCTCAAGGCGACGGCAACATCACAGGAACGGACAAGCAACTCTACTGGTACCGGATGTTCAGCTCCTTCACGGGCGGCGACTACAAGATGGATTTTTACGTTCCGCAGGGAAGCTATCTGGTTACATTCAACAACGGCACGACGCTTCCTGCCGGTTCAGATGTGCGCTACTTCTACGTCCAAGGAAGTCTTGTGGCCACTTTGGACTCAACCGCCCTCGCTGGCGGTGTCGATAAGCAGTGGTTCACGACGTTTACGGCGACCGTGGGAGCAAACAACAAACTATCCATCTACAACGCGGGAATCGGTGGCCAAACTTACAACACGGGCGACATCTCTTCCATCTCTATCGCGCCGATTGGTGCAGCCGTTACAGCAGCGCCGCAGAACAGGGCGATTTTGTTGCCATGAGGCCGATGAGTGTCTGAGCGATGATGATAGATTATAGACTACAGTATAGCTAGGTGGTGCCTATTGAAGGATAATTGGATTAATCATAATACCGATAAAATGCTTTTATTTATCCTATTGCTATTATCAGGCTACCTCGTCATGCACATCGTCCATCATGATCCTAATGATATGCAAGCTATGACCTGGGCTGAGGGAGCGTTTTCAACTATACTGGGAGCCTTAATACTTATATTAACAGGTAGGATTAACAATGCCCATCCACTCCAATCTGATGATAGTAACCCATTGTCCCCATCTCCTCCATTCCCTCCCCTCCCTACTCAGCCTCCAGTAATCAAATGACTAACCATGCGGAGGGATGGGACGATAATGAGCATCATGGCCATCACCATCATAACCGGCATCATGTATCATCAGTATTAGTTATTAAGACTATTAAAGGAGAGTTTAAAATGTTAACCGTTCATGTCAATGACAAGCCTGGAGTAGCAGTCTACCAAGAGTTTGACGGTCCTAATGGGACTGGCAATAAAGTGCCGCCCGTTGGGACTGTCAGTTATAGCAGTAGTGACCCTACAGTAGCAACTGTTGATTCAACCACTGGCCAATTAGCATATCTAAAGGCAGGTTCTACTGTTATCACTGGCAATGACAGCGGAGTCAGCCTGCCAGCCAGCGATACCCTTACTGTCCTCGCTGGGACGCCAGTTAGCTCAACATTAACACTGACTCCTGGAGCCTAATAACTAACATATAATATATCTTAATCTAGCTCCAGTAGTCTAGTGACGTTAAATACAGTAACTATATTATTGTTTTAGGTCTAGTGTAATCATAGGCTACTTATGAGCAGCGATCTAATCAGCGGTGGAGCTAGTGGCGGCATCGTGGCCATCTTCATCCTCGGGGCGAACTGGGCGAGATCATTCCTTAAGCCTAATGGCAGTAGAAATGAAGAGGCTAAGGCCAGGGAAATGGGAGGGGTTGTGGCTGATCTAGCCCATGTTAAGGCTGCGGTTGATGAGTTAAAACGAGTGGCAACCGAGAATCAGTCTAGGGTTGGGGAACTAGCTGGGAACGTGGATATGCTGACTAAATTAATCACTAATCACTTCAAGCCATAGATTATAGATATAGCTTATGTACAGTGGGATATTAATGTATATCATTGTCGCTAATGCAGTTGGATTTGTGACTGGGGCTGGACTGACATTATTACTATTACAGTTATACCGCCATTTACTAGTTAATGGTGGGAAGCCTCTAGTGACTATCGATGAGCTTCAAGTATGGTCTAATAGGAACACTCAGCTAAGGGAGCTTAATCTTAAGACCAGGGAGATTCTGGATAAAATAGAGCATGCCATTAACTAGCTCTAACCATAAAAATGTAAATTGCCAATATCACATTTGTGGCTAAGCTCAGCTGCCCATGATGGTGGGTTAGAATCTAAACTCTTATCAAAGTAGTGAGTAGCCCCTCCTGTAGGATCATTAACCCCTAATGTATATACACTATAGGCTGCATTAAGTGAATCATCCCAGGAGTGGTCATCCTCATCAGGCATTTTAGTGGCATTAGGGTCACTATGATTAAATGAGCTAAATTGGAACGGCTTGAGTATCACACTTATCCAACTAGTCCCCCACCATCCCGGCTTCATCACCCTATTACGGATGGTCCAAGCCACTCCAACTTTGGCAGCCTCAATTTCTCCTCTGGCCTCTCGCCAGACCACTAAGGCCAGTAATACTTTATTATAATCGTTGTTATAGCTCATGGATGTACTATGCTATCTAGTTTAACTAGCATTTCTTTACTAATTGTCGGCCCGCCATTAGAATAAGTTTCCACTATATAGCGCGATCCACATGATGGGCATCTAACAGCCTGTTCACATACTCTAATGTTAGGGTTGATGGGGATTGTATCAGTGGCTATGTTTCTAACTTTCATGCCTACAGTAATCGGTCGATGGCAATGCCAGCAGGTAATTTTAGTATACCCCCATTCCTTTTAATTTACTGCCCAGGTTGACTAACCTTAGCAATCTCAGCGGCAGCCCTATCCGCAATAGACTGCCATGCTATAGTGTCAGCCTTAAGTACAGCCAGATCGTTCATACTGCCAGTACCAGTTAATAGATTATGGATAGCTGTAACTATAGCTGGTTCCGCAACTGCTATCATCTGGATAACTGTTAGTGCTAATGGTGCAGCAGCCATGATTCCTCCTATATTAATATATTAATAGTCTATGGAGTTACTTGTACCAGGGCATTGTCAATGATAGTCTTGATAGTATCTAGGGCTATTTCTAGGCTGGCCTTAGCGGTAGGGTTCTTAACTCCGAGGAAGCCATTGTTGTTAAGATCATCGAGTAGTGTATAGATGGCATCTAGCTTAACTTTAATACTGGCATTGGTTACATTGGCTGTGGCTAGAGTACTATCCAAATCCTTCCCAGCCATAGCTATCTTTTCTATAGACCTTTCTATAGTCAGATGAGTATCTGCTGAGATGAATCCGTTGTTAAACTCAGCTATGTCAGCATCTTGAAGGGCTTTAACGGCAGTCTGGAAACTATGCTCAGCCACAGTTACCTTATGAAGGGTCGTCCCCTTGGGGCAGGCTGTCATCGTCAATACTGAGTAGAGGGTAATTAGTGTTAACATTCTCGAATACCTTGTCATCAGCCTTCTCCTTTTTAACTACAGTTATATTAATGCCATCCCCACTCGCAAACCATATCTCATCATCTGGGACCATTGCTGATACTACTATAGGTAAGGGAAAGTTAATAGGGATGAATGGGCCTCTAGATATCGACTGTAATAGCGGCAGCCATTTCTTAGGTATGAGGACAACCTCAGCATCATCAGGTATGTCGATCACGATGGCCCTCCATTTACTATATTAACTATAGATTGTCAACTTAAATCTATAAATATTTGAGGACTTCAGGGTGAACTTTAACCTTATCAGCCATCATCTCTGGGGTGCCAACTATTTTAAGGCCAGCCGGGTCAGAGCATCTACTGATGCCAACGTACATCATAGCAGGTGCCCCCACGAAGTGTGAGTTGACATCCATCTGGAGCCTAGGGAGGGATAGCGACTGAGACTTATGGATGGTTATGGCGTAGGCTAATCTAATAGGCCAATATGTCACAGCCCCTACGATCCACTTTCTAACTTTGATATCAAATGCTGGTGACTTAGGCAGCTCATCACATTCAGGGTCATAAGCATAGGCCATCCTCAAACTTCTATTATCCTCACCTAGCTCTCTAGGGGCATCCTTTTGATGGTTAAACCTAGTTAATCTACCTATACTAACCTCACTGTTATTTCTAACTAGCCTAACTCCAAACATCCCCGATTCATCCTCATAGTCTATAATATGTCCACAGTCTCCATTAACATATGTAAATCTAGGGGCATCATTAACTAATAGCATCACATAAGCCCCTACCTTAAGTGATAGCTCATTAGGGATATTGTCCCATTCCTTCCTTAACTTACCCCACCTACTATTTTTAACAGTGGTCAACTGGCCATTGACTCTACTATGGGCTATAAAGTTATAACTGTCAACCGCATCATTCTTGGCCATGATAGTAGTGCCATCGAAGGTCTTATCAGATTGCATTGAGAATGGGATGCCGATATCCTTAAGTATTCTAACGCCATCCCTGCCATTGCCAGACCTGATAAGGTTAATGGCCTCTAGGAACTTAACATCAGACTGTCTCCAGCACTTAGTCAGCCTGACAGTATTGGCCTCAAACTTCGGCCAGCAGTCTGCTTTAAATGACCAGTCAGCTTTAACTGGAGGCAGCTGGCAATAATCGCCGGTTAATACTAATCCTAGCTTACCTTTGTCATGCCATTCAGACCTTTCATTAACTCTTCTTATCCCCTCATAGATCATATCCAACTGACGCTTATCTAGCATAGACACTTCATCTATAACTAGGTTACTATAACCATTCTCTATTATATCCCTCAATCTCCTCTCTAAATATCCCTTTAACATTGACTCTTCAAGGCTGTCAGTGTCATAATATCCTAGTAAGCTGTTGAGCGTTATAGCCCCTAGGTTAATGGCACTAATCCCGGTTGTAGATGATAGTATAGCATAGTTAGGGTTGTCGGCTATACGTTGCCTGATAGTATACGTCTTACCAGTTCCAGCTGATCCAGTCAGAAATTCACAATAGACATCAGCTCCACTGCCACTGATATCATCATCAACTATAATTGTCTTATTAATGGGTAGGGGGCCGGTGCCTGTAGTTTGTGGCTGGGACTCCATGAGGTCACTAACCTCTTCGAGTTGCCCGGTGGCCCCCATAGTAGGTAAAGTTATCCCCTCTAACTTACGATAAGCCAGTGGCTTGTCTACTTTAATAGGCCCAGGTAGCTCATATGTTACAGTTGCTATTGGTTTATCATCATCATCTATAGTAACAACAGCATCCATTGATCCTATTATGTCATCCATCTTAATATCCATTAACTCCAATTGATGCCTGTACTTTCTAACCAAGTGTATGGCATCATCTATAACCTTATTACTCCACTTACCTAACTCTAATCCTTGTAGCCTATCAGCTATCGGCCTATCATACTTACTGAATCCCTTGCCATCTAGTCTCCTGGCACCGTCACATTGGCTACTGATGGCCTCTATTGCCCACCATAACCTTTTCTCTAATGGCCAGGAAGGGTTAATTTGTGGCTGCTTCGGTGACAACATCATCTACCTCCGTTACTATCATCTCTCTTAACCCATCAGGGTTAAACTCTTCATCATATGGAGCCAAGTTGCGGCCATATTTAGTCTCAGCCCCGATGCTAAGATAGCCACCAGCTTTCAATGGCAACTCTGGTATCGGCCTAATCATCTCAGTATGTAGGATAGTCGCCGTATCCTCAACGTAATCCTCAGGAGTCTCCTCGACTATCTCATCGTGTACGATTAATCTAAGCCTATCTAACATATTATCATAGCCCTCAGCCACTCTTAATATCACTTCAGTCTGTTGTGCTGATGCATCCGATTGTGGCCTAAACGCAACCGCTCTCTTAGCATCTCCGTCATGGTCAATAACCCATTGTTTAGTCTTAGCATCCCTTTTAAACACACTATAGAAGTAATGTCTATAGTTAAAATGATTATCAAGGTAATTATATTTATGTGCCTCCTGCATCACCCTCGACTGCCATGACCTAACTTGCTTCCCAGGCTCAGTAGAAAAGTAAAAGTTTTGCAGCCTGCCAGCGGTTATAGGACTATCAAATTCTTCTGGATACTCTTCATATATCCTATACGGAGTTCCCAAATAATTCGATAGATGATCAACCCTTTTCAAAACCTCATAGTCTACCGGCCATTTCTTCTTAGCAGCCTTACATTGTTTAGCCAACTCCTTATCATCTAACGTTAATGATATCGGCTGCCCATGATAAGCTGCCGTCATCCACCCATGAAGGCCACTCTTAGCAAGCCGTATATAACTATCACTAGCAGCATCGTAGCCAACCAGGACAGCTTCAATGGCACTCGCATCACTAGTGACAAAGTAATGGCCAGGAGCAGCCACGATAGATCGGCGGAACTCATCAGCTAGATCGCTCCGTTTGGGAATAACTTGCAGATTATAATTGCGGCTATTCTTTCTAAGAGTAGATGGATGATATCCATAGGTAGTCTTAATCCTCCCTCGCTCATCCACTTGCCAATTATAACTACTTACCATCTTCCCCTTTTGTTTAGCAATCAGTATCTTATGGAAGATGGGATACTTAGTAAACCTCTTTAGATGTTTAGCCCCAGTTGTCTCGCCGTCACGGTCAACTGGAACCTTTAATCCCAGGCTTCTTATCAAGGCCTTCATTTGAATAGGACTATTAGGATTAAATGGCTCTATCCTCTTATATCTATATGGATTCCTCAGCTCATTAATCTGCTTCTTAGCGGCCTTAAACTGATTATCACTGACAGTCCCCTTGGCTGCCTCGATCATCTCCTTGGCCATCTTGCCATCTATAGTACTGCCAGTTAATGGCAGCTCGATTACTCCAGTCATATCCTTTGGCTGCTTCTTCCATAACTTAACCGGCTTGATCTTATCATCTACTAGTGGCTGTAAACTATCAACCTCGCTATCATACTCTACTTTAAGTCTATTAATAAACTTACTATGATGGTCAGTATCCAACATCACCCCAGTCTGCCCCATCTTAACATATATCTTATCAGCATCTACACAATGTCTCAGGAACCTATCCAGCCTACCCTCTTGAGCCAGCTTCTCCATCGACCCAACGGTGCAGGCTCTACCGACGGCATTATCGAGGCAGTTGTAGAGGGCTGGTTGGCTGCTGGCAAGGTGTTTGAATGGGGGTCCAGCATAGAAGAAAGGAGCCACGAATCCGAGTCCTTTAAGTAAATCACTCTGATAAAAATGCCACGCCCACATGCCACTAACCACCCTTCCTCGTATGGTATGGCCAGCCGCTGATAATCTTCTGGTGTCGAAATGATTGTCTGCCCATTCCGCAATAGTATCTGCATGATCTATGGCCTCCTGAAGGAGACTAATATAAGGCTCCTTATATGGGAAGCTAATCCCACTTCTTTCATCTAGGCTAAATCCCGCCCTATCTATATGATAACTTAATCCCTTTTCCTCAAACTCTTCTTCATCCAGTTTCGTTGACTCGGGTGTCTCAATATCCACCATAAGAAGCCGAATCCTACCATGACTATTAACATACTCCCTAAGATACCTCCTAGCATCTTCAATAGGAGGATCAAGAAGAAGGTTAAAAATGGACTCCCGGTAAGTGCCATTAGCTATCTCCTGGGCGCGACGGATAGCGAACATCAGACAAATTTCAAACTTATGCTTGCCTTGTAATAGATACGATGGATGGAAGCTAGGGATAACGGGGATGTTAAACTGACTCTCATGGACATATGAATGCCGCTGAGTGAGGTCAGCAGCGATGTTAATATTACCTATGGCCTGTCTCATGGCCACATTACCTAAGGCCACTATTACCTTAGGCCTCTGCTTATCTAGGGTATCCTTTAGATATGGCTCGCAGTGTCTAAGGGCAACGATGGCCTCTGGATACTTTGATGGATGATCGGTCCAGCCTAAATGGGGTGGTGAGCAACAGATAGAGTTGGTTATAGTTAACGATTCCCTTTTTATAGACAGTCTCTCTAGTATCCTGTTGAGGAGCTGCCCCGCCGGACCTGAAAACGGTATCTTGGTTATCTGTTCATTTTTATACGGACTATCCCCCAGTAGTAGTATTCCACTGTCCCCGCTCCCATAAGCGTTTAACCTATCTATGCCAAAGGGGGCATTAATACAATTCAAACAGTGAGGCCCACTTACTAGCACGTTGACTCCTACCTATCATTACTACAGGCACCGATAGCCCAGTGAGCCTATCCCACATGAGGGTATGGCTGGCTATATTACCATGCTCATCGCTCACATCCGGTGCCCATAGATCGTTATTACTATCATTATAATCTATCTTATTATCCTAGCTATCAGTGGCCCTAGCAATATAACTATCATAATCAACTTAAGTATTAATAATAGTATATTGTTAATGGCCTTCTGCCTATTCCTAGCTATATTAACCTCTAGCTCCTGATAGAATAGTCTACGTTCATATTCAGTCATGGCCATCTCCTTAAGAGGGGGGCTGGTTAAGGGGGCCGTTGAGATACTGCCAGTTGACACTGCCGGTTATCCTATAGTTAGAACAACTCCTCTGCTGACCTAATAGCGTAAGTTAAGTATCCTAGAGAGAATCCGATTGAAAACGCTATCCATAGCCATATCCATAGCCAGATGATATTCTTAATTGTCCTCATTTAACTGTCCAATAGTTACGCACCTAACATGCGCTTGCCTGCCTGGATATTCTCTTCCACCATCGTGATAATTATCCCAACGTTCTATAGGCCTAGAACATATATCACAGGTTAGAGTTTTATGATGGCCATAGGATAACCTAATCTTTAGTCTAGCGTAAGTGGCTAATGGTAACACTAACATTTAAACTCCATGTATTCGGCAATGTCTATTAATAACATTAATAGCCTACTTCCAATATATTCTATTGGCTTATATAGCATGTTATTATTATTTAGTCTAACTAAGATAGAGCCAGTTACGTATACTATAAAGTTTATCATCCATGAGATTATCTTAATCATATTCATTGTATAGTACAAGTTATAGTAGATGGAGTAATAACTGGCAACGTTATCCCAGTACAGGTTAATGTATGTGATGATGGTGGAGTTGTAACTGGCCCTGATAACTGTTGGCCAATGGCCATCCTTGCGGCCTCAAGGGTAGCCGCTGATTTACTCCAGCTGGTCCAGCTAGTCGCAACCGGCTGTAATATAGCTGCTGCCCCAGCCCCTAGTAATCTAGCATATTCATAATCCTGAATCCCATCCCTAATAGCCTTTAATCTCATCCCTGGAGCTGACTCCGTTGATCCAATCGGCCCAGGGGGATATATAAATATCCCATCACCAGGGTTATTAGAACCAGTTCCACAGGCGGCATTATCTAGACTATTCCAGCTACTAATACTATTACCACTCAGCCATCCATCAGCCCTATAATATAATATCCCAGTGGCTCCCTCTATCCAATTTAGGAATCCAGCTTGAATCCTCTCATTAATCAGAGGATAGTCTATTAACCACTCTGGAGTGTTACCGCTGCCAATATTACATGACGTATATGACCATAGGTTACCGCCAGTAAATGGTAATGATGGCCATAGTTGAATAGAGTCTAACAGTATCCAATTATCTATGAAGCCATATAGCCCACTATACGGTGTATTAGTTGTTAGGCTGACTTTAACATTGGCGTTATGGGCATTAATAGCTAGAGTCTTAAGTGTTGGAATGGCTCCAGGGCAGCTAGGTAACTGAATCTCATCTCCAGCATAGATATCAAAAGGTAGGTTATATACTCCTATTGGAAATAAACTTGCTGCTGAAGCAAGTTGAGCTGTAGTTGGTAGACTGCTACTACTGCCACTACAAGTTGCCCCTATATAATAACTACCGTCAAGGCCCATTCTATTCACACCAAAGTTATTAATATCAACTCCTATTGATGCCACATCATCATATCTACTCATTACCTTATTGCGCATCAAGGCTAGAGCTAATGAGTGGTTAGTGTTACCAGTATTAGGATTCCATAGTGTCCACTCTGATAGTTCGGTTGGCTTAAGTGGCAACTCAAAGTTCCAAACTGTCAGCGACAATGGTATGGTCACATTACCTTGAGTAGATGTAACTGTTATAGTGCCATTATAAGTCCCAGGTGGCGCTAATGCCCCTCTTAGGATATTAATATCAATCCAATATGGCTGATTTTGACCGGCATTAACTATGGCATTACAGGCCTTCAAAACCGCAGTCGTATTACACAATGATATCCCAGTCTCAGGATCATTAAATGGTATTAATGGCTCAGGGTAACTACCAGCCCCAAGTGGTAGATTAGTCCCACCCGATGGCAGTCCACCCTGAGCCATAGTGCCATTAACGGATACATAATACTCTCTATAGATAGTGATAGTGGCTGGCAGTAGTAATGTAGAAGTTATATTAACATTAGTTAGTCCACCTAATGGAGCACGAACTATAACCTGAGTGTCAACTGTCTCACCTCTGGCTCCAGTTAAATTTATGGCAGCTGGTCCCATGACTGGTGGCAGGGCATCATTTTGGCCAACTCTAGTTAGAGAATCTACTGTGTAAACTTGTGGCCCCTGACCTTTAGCATTAATAGCTGGCAATAGCATTAAAACCGCCGACACTGCCAGTTTCTTACCTTTATCCCCATTGTCAGCCCTGGCTATTAACGTGGCTATATCACTCTGAAACCGCTGTGTCATATACCATATCCGCCTACATATCTTATTAGTGCAGGTTATCATAATTATGCAGACGGCTATGGTTAATATGACTAATGTAGCCACTAATATAGCCACTATTATAACTAGCATACTTAGAGGATTGAGCATGATAACCCCCATCTATACTATAATAACTGTAATATCAATCAGTTATATATTCATATGACCCAGTTAGATTAGTTAATGTTGTCTGCACATTACATCTAGTACATGGCTTCTGCGAGTAATAAGTTAATGAATCCACTTGAATATCAGTTATCATGGCATCAGTATTATGCAGATGAAAGCTGACATTGCCATGACTATTATCCTGTCTAGTCCAGTTAAATGATGTGATAGCATAATACACCCTTGTTGATCCATAGGGGCCACCTATTAAATATGCTGTGTAATTAACCGGATTACTGTTAATATATAATAGTATGTTCTGTCCTATCCCATTGGCGTCTGTAAATGTAACCCAGAAATAGGCATTAAAATAAGTTGATGTGCCTGCTGTACCCTCACCGGATTGCATCAATGATATGTTACCACTTGGCTCAGACTGTGCATAGAGCGGCGGGAATAGCAACGAAATTGCTAAGGCTGCTAATACGAGTTTCTTCATTGGTCCCCCTTTTCGTTTTGGGATGGTGGTGCTGATTCGGAAACGTCCTTTTCTCCTAGCTTGGCGAGCCATCCTTTGCTTGCTCGTGAGTGAATATGAACTTTGCCGTGATAGGCCATACGCGGTTTGTCAGGCTCTCCATTGCCACCGAATCCGCAAGTGGAACACGTCCGCTCCCCAGCGTATCCTATGCAGCCATCCGTGTTGTCAGCACCACAGAAGCAGCATTGCGTAGAGAAGTCGAATGTTGGGGCCTCACTCACTTTCCATCTCCTAGCTTGGCGAGGGCTTCGCTCTCAATCTCAATCTCAGTCGCCAGCGCCCGTAACATTTGTGCTCGGTGAGAATGTCCGCCAGTTTCGTAACCATCAGCAACTCGGCGTAACTTGGCGATAGCGTTTGTTAAGCTAGCCTCAGCCTCCGTGCGAGCTACAAAGTCAAGATGAAGACGGTCCTGTAGCTTCGTCCACTGTTCCTTGAGGCTATCTCGTTCATCACATATCGGTCTAAACTCGCGCTCGATGGCGGCGGCTAGATGCTCTGACCATGATTCATAGCTATCTCCTGTTTTGTCCGATGGCAGTTTTGCACCGCACTCACAGAAAACATGATAGCCGCCAGTTGCCGTGTGAGTCATACGCGGAATATGGCCGTCCGCAATCCGCCTCGCCAGTTTCGATGCCGGGTTGCCCGTCACCTTCGCCTCCTGAATGAGCGGTTTCCTATGATGAGTACCACACTGTTCTATGGGGACGCCGCACTCACATCGCTCTAGGTCGCTGCCGTTCAGCGAAATGGTCATATTAGCCTCAATTAAAGTGTTGAGAGGGGAGTCTTAGCCGTTATGGTTTGCCCAAACCACATTCCCCTCTCTTAAGTGGGCTAGTCATCTATTGGCCTTGAGCTACTGACTGCTGATGTAACTGCTCGTTAGGGTCATTAACCCGTGGTGGCCTGCCTCTCCTAGGAGCCGGAGCCTCAGCAACGGGAGCCACTGATTGGCTTGATTGGCTATCCCCCTGTCCCTTAGCGGCCCTAGCCTTTTTAAGGATATTTGACCGCTTAATCCTTAAGGCTTCCTTAGCATCCAACTTTTCATGGATGATGCCTAGGACTAGTTCCGCCATATCCGGGCTAACCTCATCGAAATACTTCACCACTTCCTTATATGTTAACTCTGCCATTGATAGAGCCTCCTCAGACTCTTTAACTATTAGATGATAATAATTGATAGCTGTCAACTACTTTCTATTGGCCTCATCCGTCAACTGTCTTACCGGCTTAATCTTACACTGTCTAACATGGTCACTAAACTCAGCCGCACTATTAGTCAGGAATCCACAATCCTTACACATTAACTTTGTCTGATGGTCTGGGTCGAAAATGTCCTTAGACATACTAATAGCCTCCTTTAGCTGTACTAACTACAGTATCTCACCATAGATTATCAGCATATTACTGTATTTAATTACCATCCTTGTTAATGTTACTGTTAACATTATTGTTAATGCCTGTCAACCTCTATTAGTTAATGGTGAGGCCCCATTCCCCCAGGTTGACAATAAACTGTGCCTTT
>Ga0307477_10001285_pt1 | contig 21712 bp, 17 predicted proteins | sample atmos_gasesECM2C_FD_203316 | JGI IMG/M metagenome (GOLD analysis project Ga0307477, IMG submission 203316) | Hardwood forest soil microbial communities from Morgan-Monroe State Forest, Indiana, United States - atmos_gasesECM2C_515 | ecosystem: Environmental > Terrestrial > Soil > Temperate...
CTCGGGTCCCCGGGGTACGAACGGAGGAGGTTGCGGGTGCGGATTCTCGTGCTCGGGGGGGACGGATACCTCGGTTGGCCGACGGCGCTGCACCTGTCGCGTCGCGGTCACGAGGTCGGCGTGGTCGACAACTTCGTGCGGCGCCAGTACGACCACGAAATGGGTGTCGACAGCCTGGTCCCGATCGCCCAGCTCCAACGGCGGGTCCGGCGATGGGAGGAACTGTCCGGCCGGCGGATCGAGATGTACGTCGGGAACCTCACCGACCACGCCTTCGTCCATCGGACGGTCGAGGAGTTCGAGCCCGACGGTGTGGTGCACTTCGCCGAGCAGCGGTCGGCTCCCTACTCGATGATCGACCGCGACCACGCCGTCTACACCCAGGTGAACAACGTGGTCGGGACCCTCAACCTGCTCTACGCCATTGCGGAGCAGAAACCCGACGTCCACCTCGTCAAGCTCGGGACCATGGGGGAGTACGGCACCCCCAACATCGACATCGAAGAGGGTTTCATCGAAGTGACCCACAAGGGGCGCACCGACGTGCTCCCCTACCCGAAGCAGCCCGGGTCCTTCTACCACTTGTCGAAGGTCCACGACAGCCACAACATCCAGTTCGCATGCCGGATCTGGGGGCTCCGGGCCACCGACCTCAACCAGGGGATCGTTTACGGCCAAGAGACGGACGAGACGACGATGCACCCCGACCTGGCGACCCGCTTCGACTACGACGCCGTGTTCGGCACGGTTCTCAACCGCTTCTGTGTTCAGGCCGTCGTGGGTCATCCGTTGACGGTGTACGGCCGGGGCGGCCAGACGCGGGGGATGCTGGACATCCGCGACACCCTCGCGTGCGTCGAATTGGCGCTGCTCAATCCGCCGGCCGAGGGGGAGTACCGCGTCTTCAACCAGTTCACCGAGTCGTTCTCGGTGCGGCAGATGGCCGACCTCGTTGTCGAGGCATATCCGGGACGGGTCGACATCGAGCACTTCGACGACCCCCGGGTCGAAAAAGAGGAGCACTACTACCGCGCGGCGCACACCAAGCTCCTCGATCTCGGCCTCCTGCCCCACCTCCTCGAGGCGTCGACCATCCGTTCGCTTCTTGCCGTGGTCGACAGTTACCGAGACCGGGTGGATCTCGAGGCGATCTCGCCCACCGTGAACTGGAGACGCACGGCCAGTTCGCTCACTACTGCCGGGCGCCGCTCCGACCGCGGCGAACGGATCACGTCTCGGGGCGGCTGACCCGACCCGCGGCGGTCAGGGCCCTTCTCCGCCCGACGCCGTGCACGACCTCGGGTCGAAGGATGCGAGGGGCTCGGATGGCGCCGTAGGGGGGGCCAGGGCGCCCGAAGCGCTCGAGGCCCCCGAGTTCGGCGGCGCTGCGCTCGACGAACCACCCGACCCGTTGGACTGCGCCGGCGGGAGGTTCACCGAGAAGTTGCTCCCGGTCACAACCGTGACGTTTGCCCCGTGGACGGTGGGTCCCTGTCCCAGCGCGACCGCGCCCGACAGCGACCTGAGCACCTGCTGAGCGGCGGCGAGATGGGACGGCGTGTCGTAGTAGACCATCGTCTCCGACGGCGAGCCGCCCGGTGCCGTGTCGCCCGCACTCACCACGTTGAATCCGAGCGCCTGCAATCCGGAGGCCGTCTGCCCGGCCTGCCCCGATCGTCCCGTGCCGTTCAGCACCGACACGCTGACCGAACCAGGGTCCGGAAGGGACTTGCCGGTCATCGTGTCGTGGCCGGCAGGGATTCCGAGGAAGGAGTGCACGAGCTGGAGGTCGTTCGGCTGACTGGCGAACTCCACGTTGCCGTAGTTGTACCCCTTGAAGTAGTAGCTGAGGTTCGAGCTGGTCATCACCGGCAGCGTCTGCTGCGGAGCGGCCGCCGGGTTCACGCCGTGGAAGGTGAGCACCAGCCCGAACATGTCCCCCAACGACAGGGTGGAGTCGACCTGGAGCTGCGGCGCGACCGCACCGATGAGATCGTTGTCGGTGACGGGGTTGCTGAGTCCGCGCTTCGACACCGCGCCGGCGAGGACGCGCAGGAACTCATGGTCACGGCGGATCCGGCTCAGGTCGCTTTCGGGGTCCTGCGGCCATGTGCGCGGGTTGGTCGATCTCGTCCCCGGGGCCTTGTACTGAAGGTGCCGGGCGCGCACCACGGCCAACGCCTCGAAGCCGTTCAGGTGCCGGCACCCCGCCACCGGCACGTTCAGCTGCGAGTACGCGTCGTAGACGGGCTCGGGGAAGTACATGTCGATCCCCCCGAGGGCGTTGACGACGCCCTGGAAGCTGTCGAAGTTGAGCTCCACGAAGTGCTGGATAGGAATGGCGAGGTCCTGCTGGATGGCGCGGACGAGCTGCTGGGGCCCCTGGGAGAGCGCCGCGTCGATCTTGTTGGCCCCGGTCGACCGGGCGTTGGGCACGAACAGGTCTCTCGGAATCGACAGGATGGCCGCGGTGTGCTTGTCAGGATCGAGGTGGAGGATCATGACGACGTCGCTGTTGACGCCCGTGACCCCTTGCGAGCACAGGCCGAACACGGGGTTCTGGTGCTTGAGGTCGCAGCGCGTCGTCGACCCCACGAGCACGATGTTCTCGACACCGGAGGGCGGTTGTGCCGTGAGCCCGTTCACCGTCACGCGCCCGATCTGGTGGTTGCGGTACTCGTAGTAGGCGAAGACCGCTCCGATCAGGACAACGATCACGACGCCGACCACCACGCCGATCCGGAGCAGACGGATCCGCACCCGCGAAAGGTTTCTCCTGCGGATGTCTTGGCGTCGATAGACGACCGGCGGCGGCGCCGGGGGGGCGCGGTCGGGCACGACCGGCGAGTGTAGCGGCGCCCCATCGGCGCCCCCGGGCATGCGCGCCGGCGCGGTCCGCGCGCGCCGTGCGCCGAGCGCCGCGCACCGCGACGATCGGCCCGGTCTGACCAGGAGAGACCAGTATGTTCGACCGATGGTCGGGGAACGGCGTCGCCTGGGACGCCGGCGTGCGGTGGCGTCGAGCATCCTGCGCCTCGCGATTCCGGCTGTGGTGGTGGCGGCCGTGGCCGCCCTTCTCGTCGGCGCCGTTTCCCAGATCGGCCCGCAGTCGGGGTCGTACCGACGGACGGTCGACCGTGGGTACGCCGCGCTCAGTCGTCCACTGGTAGCCGAGTCCAACCGGTCCGCAAGCTTGCTCCGGTCGTTGCTGTCGAACGCGCGCTCGCTCGACCGGGTGATGCTCTTCTCCCAACTCGACCGACTCGTCTCGGACGCGGTGGAGGTGCGGAATCGGTTCGCCGCCATCACCCCGCCGGATCCCGCCGCGGCGGCCGCGGTCAATTGTGCGCTCGCCTTGCGCCAGCGGGTGGCGGGCGTCAACGCGCTGCAAGCCGGTCTCGAGGGCGTGCTCGGAGGGCGTACCGGACTCACCCCGGTCGACGTCGCCACTGCGACGACGGATGTCGAGTCGGCCGGTGCCTCGCTCGAGAGCGCCGATGCCGCCTGGACGTCGTGTCGCCGTGGCCTGCGTCGAGCTCCTGGTTCCGCGATCCTGCCCGCTTCGTCGTGGGTGACGAATCCCGCGTCGTTCGCGCCGTCGACAGTGGCCAGGCTCGTCACAGGCGTGGCGTCGGCGCGATCGCTTGTTCCCGTCCATCGTCTCGCACTCGTGGCGTTGGTGACCGACCCGCCGGCGGTGTCCACCGGCGGCACCGAGGTCGTCCCGGCCGCGCTCGCGCTCACGGTCCACGTGGTGGTGGCCGATCAGGGCAACGTGGACGAGACCGGCGTCGAGGTGGGAGGGGTGGCTCTCGCACAGGGGGCCCCGGGCAGTCCGGTGCCGGTGCAACGGACCTTCGACGTCGTCGCGGGAGGCTCGACCACGGTCACGCTGCCGGCCTTCGCGGTGCAACCCGGGACGTCGTACACGCTGCAGGTCACCGCCGAGTCGCCCCGGGCTACCGGAACGGGCCCGATCGCGTCGGCGTCGCTCCCCGTCCAGGTCCAGCCGGCGAGCACCTTGACCGCGGTCGGGGCCTCGATCAACCCGGTGGCCCGCCAACGTCCCGTCGTCTACACCGCCGACGTGTCGGTGTCGTTGAAGGGCGCCGGGACGCCCACCGGCTCGGTGGCGTTCGAGGACGGAGGGGTCCCCATCCCGGGATGCACCGCCCAGCCGCTCGCCGCCAGGCAGGCGACCTGCTCGACGACCCACACCGCGTCGGGCGTACACGCCATTACGGCGATCTACTCGGGTGACCCGCACTTCGCGAGTTCGATGTCAGGGCTGTTCTCGGAGCGGGTCGGCCACTGAGGAGGGGGAACTCGCGCATCGCCAGCGGCCCGCCCGGGTGCCTCATGCGTGGACGGCGCCATAGGATCGTGGGTAGACGGCAAGGAGGCCCGAGCGGCGTGGCCGAGAGCATCACGATCATCGACAACCGGACCGGGAACCAGCTCGAGATCCCGATCCATCACGGCGGGGTCGCCGCCAGCGAGTGGAGCAAGCTGCTACCCGGGATCTGGTTCTACGACCCCGGGTTCGTGGCCACCGCGGCGTGCGAGAGCTCCATTTCTTTCGTCGACGGTGAGGCCGGCGTCCTGCGCTACCGCGGCTACCCCATCGAGGAGCTGGCCGAGCACTCGAACTACCTCGAGGTCGCCTACCTCCTTCTGCACGGCGAGCTCCCCACTGCGACCCAGTTCGGCCAGTGGCGTCACGAGATCACGTACCACACCTACATCCACGAAAACGTACGCAAGCGGTTCCTGGAGGGCTTCCACTACGACGCCCATCCCATGGGGATGCTCGTCTCGGCCGTGGCGGCCCTGTCCACCTTCTATCTCGACGCCAAGGACATCTTCGATCTCGACTCCCGGAGGCGGCAGATCATTCGTCTGATCGCCAAGATGCCCACTCTCGCCGCGGCGGCCCACCGGTTCTCCGTGGGCATGCCCTTCGTCTACCCCGACAATTCCCTTGACTTCGCCGCCAACTTCCTGTCGATGATGTGGAAGGTGGCCGAGCCCCGGTTCGACGCCAACCCCACCCTGGCCCGTGCGCTCGACATCCTGTTCATGCTCCATGCCGATCACGAGCAGAACTGCTCGACCACCGCCATGCGGATCGTGGGCTCGTCCCATGCCGACCCGTACTCGTGCTGTGCCGCCGCCTGTGCCGCCCTGTACGGGCCGCGCCACGGCGGGGCAAACGAAATGGTGATCCGCATGCTCACCGAGATCGGGTCGATCGACGAGGTGCCCTCCTTCATCGAAGCGGTCAAGCAGGGGGCAGGCGGTCGCCTACAGGGCTTCGGACACCGCGTTTACAAGAACTACGACCCGAGGGCGAAGATCATCAAGCGCACGGCGGAGGAGGTCTTCGCCATCACCGGCAAGAACCCGCTCCTGGACATCGCGCTCAAGCTCGAAGAGATCGCACTCTCCGACGAGTACTTCACTTCGCGGCGCCTCTATCCCAACGTCGACTTCTACTCCGGCCTCATCTACCAGGCCATGGGCTTCCCCCTCGAGATGTTCCCGGTGCTCTTCGCCATCCCCCGTACCTCGGGATGGCTGGCCCACTGGCAGGAATTGCTCGACCAGGACTCGAAGATCGCGCGTCCCCGCCAGCTGTACGTCGGGAACGACCTCCGCCACTACGTCCCGGTCGACCAGCGCTGACCGGAGAGCGCCGCGACGCAGACCAGCGCGGCGCAGATCAGCGCCATACAGATCAACGAGCTGAGGGCGGCAGCTCAGGAGATGGGCTTGGGTACGAGCCGCATGAGCCCCTCCTGGACCATCGACACGACCAGGGTCCCGTCGCGTGTGAACAGGAATCCGCGCGCGAGGCCTCTCGCCCCGTAGGCGTTGGGGCTGTCCATGTCGTAGAGCAGCCAGTCGTCGACTCGGAAAGGCCGGTGAAACCACATGCAGTGGTCCAGGCTGGCGCCCATGAACTCGGCGTCATCCCAGCGGACCTCGTGGGGCGCGAGCATCGTGTCGAACAGTGACATGTCCGACGCGTACGCCGCGATGCACGAGTGGAGGAGCGGGTCGTCAGGCAGGCCGCCGTCGGTCTTGATCCACAGTCGCTGGACCGGATCACGACTCTCGTGCTGCATCCACGGCAGCTCTCCCACGTGGCGCTGGTCGATGGGGTGGGGCCGGGCGAACCAGTCGGCGAGCGCTTCTCGGAAGGGCTCGAGCCGGTCGTAGAGCGTGGGAAGGGTCTCCGGCGCGGGGACGTCGGGCATGGCGACCTGGTGGACGAAGGCGCCCTCCTCCTGCACGTGGAAGGAGGCGGCCAGGTTGAAGATGGCCTGGCCGTGCTGGATGGCGACCACCCGCCTGGTGGTGAAGGACCGCCCGTCCCGGATGCGGTCGACCTCATAGAGGATCGGCGCGTTCGGATCCCCGGGGCGCAGAAAGTATGAGTGCAGCGAGTGCACCCGCCCCCGCTCGACGGTGCGCCCGGCCGCCATGAGCGCCTGCGCGGCGACCTGGCCACCGAAGACCCGCTGCCGGAGCTCGTCGGGACTCACACCACGGAAGATGTTCACCTCGATGGGCTCGATGTCGAGCAACTTCACCAAGAAGTCGAGTGCTTCGCTCACGTCCACATCCTGACAGGCCCTACCACTACCGTGTCACGGTGCCGCTGATCGAGTTTCCCGAAGGCTTCCTGTGGGGTACCGCGACCGCCGCTCACCAGGTCGAGGGCGGGAACGTCAACAGTGACTGGTGGGCGTTCGAACACACGGCGGGTACCCCGTGCGTCGAACCCAGCGGCGATGCGTGCGATTCGTGGCACCGGTGGCCCGACGATCTTTCGTTGCTGGCCGTGCTCGGCTTCGGGGCGTACCGGTTCTCCCTCGAGTGGGCGCGGATCGAGCCCGAGGAAGGGGAGTGGTCGCATGCAACGCTCGACCACTACCGCAGGCACTGCGTCCGTTGCCACGAGTTGGGCCTCATCCCCGTAGTGACGTTCAACCACTTCACGTTGCCGCGTTGGCTCGCGTCGACCGGGGGTTGGGAACGGGCCGATGCCCCGGAGCGATTCGCACGGTTCTGCGAGCGTGCCGCCGCCCATCTGGGCGACCTCGTGGGATGGGCGTGCACGATCAACGAGCCGAACATCGTGGCGATGATGGGGTATCTCGGAGGCGCATTCCCTCCGGCGGCGCGCGATGCAGCCAGACGGCGAACCGTCAACGCCGCGTTGTGCCGTGCCCACCGGCTGGCCACGGAGTCGCTACGCGCCGGCCCGGGCGACTTTCCTGTCGGCCTCACGTTGTCGATGACCGACTACCAAGCCGAAGCGGGGGGCGACGAGCGTCTCGAGAGGATCCGCGGGTCGATGGAGGACGTCTTCCTCGAGGCGACCGCCGGCGACGATTTCGTCGGCGTGCAGTGCTACACGCGCATGCGTGTCGGTCCGACGGGCGCCATCGCCCCTGACCCCGGGGTGGCAGTGACCCAGATGGGCTACGAGTACTGGCCCCAGGCGGTGGAGGCGACGGTTCGCCGGGCGTGGGACTTCACGGGCGGCACCCCCCTGGTGGTCACCGAGAACGGCATCTCCACCACCGACGACGAGGAGCGAATTCGCTTCGTGTCCGAGGCCCTGGCCGCGGCCCACCGCTGTCTCGCCGACGGCGTGGACGTGCGCGGCTACTTCTACTGGAGCCTGTTCGACAACTTCGAGTGGACCCTTGGCTACGGGCCCAAGTTCGGGCTGGTGGAGGTGGACCGCGAAGGATTTGAGCGCCGTCCGAAGCCGAGCGCCTCTTGGCTCGGAGCCGTGGCCCGCGCCAACGCGTTGGACCTGGCCAGCACGGTGGCCGCCCGACCCGGGGCACCCGGGTAGCGAGCCCTCGAGCGCCGCACAGCGGTCGCCCAGCTCCTGCCTCAGTTCCTCCAAGGCGGTCCGGCTAGATTGGACAGATGGTTGACGCCTTGCTGCGCGTGTGGCGGCTCTACCACACGCCGACTGGCAAGAAGCTCCTCCGCTACACGATGGTGTCGGTGATCTCCACCGGCGTGTCGCAGTTCACCTTGTTCATCGTCTTTGGCGTTCTGCAACTGCTGGGTGGCGTTTGGAGCAACGTCATTGCCAACGCGGTCGCTACCGTGCCCTCGTACTACCTGAACCGCAAGTGGGTCTGGGGCAAAACAGGGCGTTCACACCTTGGGCGGGAGGTCGCGCCGTTCTGGGCATTGTCTTTCGCCGGCATGGCGCTATCGACATTGTCGGTTGCCGGTGCCGAGCAGTGGGGTAAGCAACACTTTCACCACTTCGGCCTGACCGTGCTGGTACTCGGAGCCAACCTGGCTGCCTTCGGTGTGCTGTGGATCGGGAAGTTCCTGATCTTCAACCGCATGTTCCACGTGCACCCCGTGGCCGACCTCGAGGCACAGGCGGAGGCCGAACTGGTTCTGGAGACCGGAACTACCTCGCAGTCGGCGTTGGTCGCTGTCGAGCCGGGCGACGCGACGGTCAGTCGCGGAAGTTCACGAACTGCAGAGGAATTCCGAAGTCGTGCTCTTTGAGCGACTTGATCACCGACTGAAGGTCGTCGCGCTTTTTCCCGGAGACTCGCAGCTGGTCGCCTTGGGCCTGTGAGCTGATCCCCTTCAGGTTCAGATCCTTCACGAGCTTGTTGATGCGTTTGGCGTGGTCGGCCGAGATGCCCGCGTGGATCGCGATGCGCTGGCGCGCGGTGCCCTTCGCGGCTTCCTCCACCTTGCCGTCCTCGAACGCTTTGAGGGACACCTGACGCCGGACGAGCTTCTCCTCGAGGACCTGGTGCAGGGCGCGCAGGCGGTCCTCGGTCGAGGACCGCAGGACCAGATCCTTGTCGCCGAGCTCGACGGCGGAGTCGGTCCCTTTGAAGTCGAAACGGGTCGCGGCCTCCCGGTTGGCCTGGTCGACCGCGTTGCGAACTTCCTGCATGTCCACTTGCGAAACCACATCGAACGTGGGCATGCCGACAACGTTAGTGCTCGCTTGCGGGGCACCGGCGATGAGCCTCGGGGTCGCGTGGCCGCATCGAGGACCGTGCCGGGCCCCTGCTGTCATGCGACGCCGCGGTATCGTCTGAGGCTCGCGGGTCGGTGCCCGAGCGGACAAAGGGAGCAGACTGTAAATCTGCCGGCATTGCCTACGAAGGTTCGAATCCTTCCCGGCCCACGTCCGGTCCCGCTCGCCGACCAGGTTGCAGACCGGCTTCGCCCGACGTCGTGACCACTGCTTCGCGGTCGGGGGCGCCCCCGAGACGGACTTGATCAAATGGGACGATTCATTACAATGCCGTTACGACCGTGCCCGGGAAGCGCCGTCCCAGCTCCTCGGCGAGGGCCACCACCTGGCGTTCGGGCACGAAGGCTGGCGCAACTACCGGGCGACGAGGACCGAGGCAATGGGCGTAGCGGCTAGGACGGCCCGAGCGGTGCGCGGCTTCGACATCTCGCGCTTCCCGCTGCTCGGCCGGGCCTTCGACCGGCTCACCGCATGGGACGAAGCGGTCCGGTCCCGCTGGCCGTTCAGTGCGTTGGTGGGGCCCGACCTCGAGCCGGGCGCGGTCGAGGGGGACGGCTCGCGCCTTCTCGTGCGTCCCGCCATCTTGGGCTTCATCGCGGTGGCGGCGATGACGCTCGGGGCGTCCCAGCAGCGATCCCCCTTCGTCCTCAAGATGCCCGGGGCGTGGTTCTTTGGGGTTCCCGCCGTCGGCCAGCAAGGCTCCCACAGCGGTCTGTTCCTGGGGCTCGTCGCGATGTATGGCGGACTCCTCTTGTTCATGCGGGTGTGGTGCGGGCTCATTCGCACGCTGTCGCAGGTCCCCGGCGTCCCGGTGCGAAAACTCGTGATGGTGCTCGCACTGTGGGTCGTTCCGCTGCTGCTGGCGCCGCCGCTGTTCAGCAAGGACATCTACAGCTACGCCGCGCAGGGCGAGATGATGAGCCACCACATCAGTCCGTACCACTACGGGCCAGGCGTGCTCGGGGCCGCTCCCTCAGTGTCGCTCGTGGACAGGTTCTGGCTCACGACGCCCGTCCCCTACGGACCGCTCTTCATGTGGACGGATGGTGCGCTCACCAGTGTGTCGATGCACCACGAACTGGCGAACCTGGTACTGCTGCGGTTGCTCGCGGTGGTCGGCGTCGGCCTCATGGCGGTCGCCATCCCGATGCTGGCGCGCAGCCTCAACCGCGATCCCTCCTACGCGTTCACCGTCGCCATCCTCAATCCCGTCACGGTCCTGCACCTCGTGGGCGGTGCACACAACGACGCCCTCATGCTCGGGCTGTTGCTGCTCGGCCTGGCGGTGGCCCGTCGGGGACGGCCCGTGGCGGGCATCGTCCTGTGCTCACTGGCCGCCGCCGTCAAAGTCCCAGCCGCCCTGGGGGTGCTCTACATCGGTTGGGAGTGGATGGGGAGCGGGTTGCCGCTTCGCGCCCGGATACGACCGGTCGTGACCGCGGGGCTGATCGGGTTCACGGTCATGGCGGCGCTGTCGCTCGCCACCGGTCTCGGTTGGAGCTGGATCCTCAACCTGGCGACGCCCGGAACGGTGAGGTCCTGGGTGGCGCCGGCCACCGGGCTCGGTATTGTCCTGACCGACTTCGCCCACCTCATCGGTGTCGGCGTGCCGCTGCACGCCATGTTGTCGTTCACGCGGGTCCTCGGCCTGTTCGCCGCCTTCGGCGCGGGGGTCTGGTTCCTTCTGCGGTCGGATCGCATCGGGTCGCTGCGCGCCATGGGGCTCACGCTCCTTCTGGTGGTGGCGCTCGGGCCGGTGGTGCAGCCCTGGTACTTGTCGTGGGGGCTGGTGCTGTTGGCACCGGTGGCGAGCGGCAAGGTCAGGACCCTGATCATCGGGTCGTCGATCGCTTCCGCCTTCATCGGCTTGCCGGGCGGACGCCAACTCCTGCACGACCTGTTCACGGCGGATCCGCTCACCGTGGCGGTGGCGCTGCTCGTGTGCCTGGCGATCCTGACCGTCCCGCTCAACCAGCTCGACCGCGAGGGTCTGTTCGCCCGGCTGCGTCGGCGGGGCCGGGGCGGGCCGGGCGCACCGCTCGACGAACCCGCCGGCGTCCTCGACTACGCCGGCACCTGATCGACGGGGATCCTCACAGCATTCGCTGCAGGATCGCCACGTCGATCCACCGGCCGAACTTGCGGCCCACCTCCTTCTCGACACCGACCAGGCTGAAGCCGCACGCAAGATGAAGCGCGATCGACGGCCCGTTGTCACCCGAGGTGCGGGCGATCACGCTGTGGAAGCCCTGCTTGCTGGCCAAACGCACGAGCTCGTCGAGCAGGAGACGCCCCGCCCCCTTGCCGCGCCACCCCCGGTCGACGTACACCGAGTCCTCCACTGTGGGGGCATAGGCGGGGCGGTCTCGAAACGGGGACAACGACCCGAACCCGACGAGGGTGGGCCCTTCGGTCGCCACGACCGCAGGATGCGCTCCCTGATGCCGGGCGATCCAGGTGCGCTGCTCCTCGACGCTGCGCGGCTCGAGATCGAAGGTCACGGTCGACCCGGTGACCTCGGCGTTGTAGATGGCCCGCACTTCCTCGGCGTCGTCGACGCGCGCCAGCCGGACCTCCATCGCCCGATGGTACCGAGACTCGTTTCGACCGCCCTGCCAGCGATGGGATCGACAGGCGCACGACTATGCTCGAACGGCGCCGGGCGCCGAATTTTCGCCCCCTTAGCTCAGTCGGCAGAGCACAGCCATGGTAAGGCTGGTGTCGTCGGTTCGATTCCGACAGGGGGCTCGCCCCGGGGCGGCGTAGCTCAGTCGGTCAGAGCACACGGCTCATAATCGTGGGGTCGCGGGTTCGAGTCCCGCCGCCGCTACCAGCGAGAGACAAGGGTCACGGCCGGGGGACCGACTCCGGAAGGAGCATGAACGATGCCGAAGAACGAAAAGCGGGTGCAGGTCACGCTGGCATGCGAGGTCTGCAAGCGCCGCAACTACATCACGATCAAGAACAAGCAGAACGACCGCGAGCGGATCGAGCTCTCGAAGTACTGCCGCTGGGACCGCCGGCACACGCTCCACAAGGAGACCCGCTGATCCTCCCGCCGACGCCGCCGCGCCCCTCCGACGAGGGAAAGTCCCACGAGGCCGGTGGTAACCTGGCTGGCCGGCCCCCCAGGCCGCCTGACCGGTGACCGGTGACCGTGTCCTGGCCGCCGAAGGGCAGTAGCTCAATAGGTAGAGCACCGGTCTCCAAAACCGGCGGTTGGGGGTTCGAGTCCCTCCTGCCCTGCCATCCGTCCGTCGAAAGGCGTGGGAATCCGTGAACCGAGAGATGAAGCGGATGATGCAGCGTCAGGGTCAGATCGAGGCTGACGGCTCTCCCGCGACCCGACGGACCGCCCCGCCACGGACCCGCCCGACCGCGCCCCCCGAGATCAGCGCACCCGGCCGGGTCGTCGAGTTCTTCCGGGAGGTTCGCTCCGAACTGCGCCAGGTGGCGTGGCCCACCCGGAGCGAGGTTGTGAATTCGGCCACCGTCGTGCTCGTCACCCTTACTCTGCTGGTGGGTCTCATCTTCCTTCTCAATTACGCCTTCTCTCACGCCGTCACCTTCTTGTTCAAGTCATGAGCGAATTCGACCTTCACAACGACGACCGCCACGAGCGGATGGCCGACTCGGGTGTCATGGCGCCCGAGACGCCGGCGCCTTCGGGCGAGAACACCGGCGTCCGGACCGACGCGCCCGCTGAGGGGGCGTCCGCCCCGTCCGGCGAGGTCGACGCCGAGGCCGGAGGACTGACCGAGCCCGCCCCCGCCCCGGAGGTGGCGGAGACCGAGGCAGTCGAGGGTGAGCCCGTCGAGGCCGCTCCGGTCGAGGCCGAGGCCGGGGAAGCCGGACCGGTGGAGGCCGAACCCGTGGAGCCCACCGCCGTCGAGGCCGAAGCGGAGGAGCCTGCGGCCGTCGAGGACGCTCCGGCCGAGGCCGAAGCGGAACCGGCGGCGGAGACCGCTGCCATGGAGCCGGACCATGCATCGAACGGCGCCCGCTCCCCGGTGTCCGACGACGCCGCCGTATCAGGTGACGGGCTCGGGGACGGTCAGGGCGCCACGGCGTTCGACGACGTCGCAGGAGAGGCCGACCTCGAGGGCGAGGAACCCGAGCTCGTGGTGGAGAGCCCCTACGACCGTCCGGGACGGTGGTACGTGGTCCACACCTACGCCGGGTACGAGAACAAGGTGAAGTCCAACCTCGAGAGCCGGATCGTCTCCATGAACATGGAGGACCGGATCTTCGAGGTCGTCATCCCCATGGAGGACGTGGTCGAGTTCAAGGCAGGCAAGAAGGTCGTCGTCCAGAAGAAGGTCTTCCCCGGCTATCTGCTCACCCGGTGCGACCTCGACGACGACTCGTGGTCCGTGATCCGCAACACGCCCGGCGTGACAGGGTTCGTCGGTCCCGGCACCAAGCCCACCCCGCTGTCGCGCCGGGAGGTCGAGAGCATCCTCCAGGTGAAGGTGGAGGGCGGGCCCGAACCCACTAAGAAGACGCGTCCGCGCCTGGAGTACGAGGTGGGCGAGACGGTGCGGGTGCGCGAGGGCCCGTTCGCGGACTTCTCGGGCCAGATCGACGAGATCAACGAGGACCAGCTCAAGTTGAAGGTCCTCGTCAACATCTTCGGCCGGGAGACGCCGGTCGAGCTCGAGTTCAGCCAGGTCGCAAAGCTCTAGGAAAGCAGGAGGTCGTCGTCGCTCCCCCCAAGAAGAAGAAGAAGGTCCTCGCGGTCGTGAAGATCCAGCTGCCCGCGGGCGGCGCCACTCCGGCGCCCCCGGTCGGCACCGCGCTCGGTCCCCACGGCGTGCAGACCATGGAGTTCACCAAGCAGTACAACGCCGCGACCGAGAACCAGCGCGGCACCATCGTCCCGGTCGAGATCACCATCTACGAGGACCGGTCGTTCACCTTCGTGCTCAAGACGCCGCCCACCCCGGTGCTCATCCGGGAGGCGGTCGGGCTCGACAAGGGATCGACGGCGGCGGGACGCGAGAGCGCCGGGGTGATCACCGACGCGCAGCTGACCCAGATCGCCACGGTGAAGCTGCCTGATCTCAACACCGACGACATCGAGCAGGCCAAGCGTCAGGTTGCCGGCACGGCGCGCTCGATGGGCGTGGCGGTCGAGGCCTGAGGCTCCCGAGACGGACCTGAGAGGAGAGGAGCACGCGGTGCAGCGGGGAAAGAAATACCGGTCGGCGCTCGAGCGCTTCGACCGTCAGCACTTGTACTCGCCGGTGGAGGCGATCGACCTCGTCAAAGAGCTCGCCCCCGCCAAGTTCGACGAGACAGTCGAGCTCGCCGTGCGCCTGGGGGTCGACCCCCGCAAGGCCGACCAGATCGTGCGCGGCACGCTGACGCTGCCGGCCGGCACGGGGAAGACGGCCCGGGTGGTGGTGTTCGCGGCCGGTGACGCCGCCGCCGAGGCACGCGACGCCGGAGCCGACGTCGTGGGCGCCGACGACCTGGTCAACCGGGTCCAGGGGGGGTTCCTCGATTTCGACGTCGCCATCGCCACACCCGACCTGATGGGCCAGGTCGGCAAGCTCGGACGGCTGCTCGGCCCGCGCGGGCTCATGCCCAACCCCAAGACCGGGACCGTGACCACCGACATCGGCAAGGCGGTGCGTGAGTTCAAAGGCGGGCGGATCGAGTACCGGACCGACAAAGTGGGGAACGTGCACGTGCCGGTCGGCAAGATCTCGTTTTCGAAGGAGCAGCTCCTCCAGAACTTCCACGCCGTCATCGAGGAGCTGACCCGGGCGAAGCCGGCCGCGGCCAAGGGCCGCTACCTGCGCGGCGTCACGGTGTCGTCGACCATGGGCCCCGGGGTGCGCGTCGACCCGGCCCGGGCCCGCGACTTCGACGAGGACCTCGCCGCCTCGGCCTGAACAAAGGCCCGCCCGTAGTACATTGACCCGGCGATCCCCAGGGATCGCCACGAAATAGCCGTCGCCGTAGACCTCCGGTCGCGCCCTGCGGGGCGCCGAAGGGGCCCCAGGGCCCGCCTGACAAGGCGACCATGTCGACTCGGCGCGGGAACTCGGTCCCGTCCGGCGGCTGCGAAGACGGCACAAGACGTCGGTAGCCCGCAGCTTCCGGAACCAGGAGATCGCCATGGACAACCCGAGGCCCGCCAAAGTGGCCGTCGTCGACGAAGTCCGCGAGCGACTCGACACTGCCGACGCGGCCATCTTGACCGAGTACCGGGGTCTGACCGTGAGCGAGCTCGCCGCCCTCCGGCGCGCGCTTCGGCCCGTGGGCGGGGACTACAAGGTGTACAAGAACACCCTCGTCCGGTTGGCGGTCGCAGGCGGGCGGCACGACGCGCTGGCTTCCCTTCTCGTGGGCCCGACCGCCATCGCCTTCGTGTCGGGCGAGGTGAGCGCGGTGGCGAAGGCGCTGCGCGACTACGCGCGGGGCAATCCCAACCTGGTCGTCAAGGGGGGCCTGTACTCAGAGGGGTTCCTCTCGTCCCAGGACCTCACCCGGCTGGCCGACCTGCCCTCTCGCGACGTGCTGCTCGCTCAGCTGGCGGGGGCGATCGCCGCCCCGCTCCGGCAGCTCGCCGGACTGATGCAGGCGCTGCCACGCAACCTGGCGTACGGGATCTCGGCGCTCGTGGACGAGCGGGGCGGGCCGGTCGAGGCGCCGGCCGACGAGGCCCCGGCTGCGACCGAAGCGCCCACCACCGACGAGGCCCCGCCTGCCGAGGCCCCGCCTTCCGAGGCCCCGCCTGCCGAGGCCCCGCCTTCCGAGGCCCCAGTGCCCACCGCAGACGAGGCCGAGCCGGCCGGGGACGAAGCACCCGTCGAAGCAACGGCCCAGGCGAGCCCCGAGGAACAAGCGACTGCCGAGGTCCAAGCGCCGGCCGAAGACGCAGTGCCGGCCGAAGAAGCGGTGCCGGCCGAAGACCCGGCACCGACGGAAGACGCGGCGCCGGCCGAAGAAGCGGTGCCGGCCGAAGACCCGGCACCGACGGAAGACGCGGCGCCGGCCGAAGGCACAGAGAGCTGACCAACCAGGCCCGTCCACTCACCGACGGGCACCGCACCGATCGACCACCCACATTCGAGCAAAACAAAGGAGCACCACCACCATGGCCACCAAGACCCTCACCAAAGACGAGATCCTCGACGGGATCGCCAACCTCTCGGTCCTCGAGCTGTCCGAGCTGCTGAAGGACTTCGAGGAGAAGTTCGGCGTGACCGCGGCCGCCCCCGTGGCCGTGGCGGCGGCGCCCGCCGCGGGCGGCGGCGATGCAGCCGGCGCGGGCGAGGAGGAGCAGACCGAGTTCGACGTCATCCTGACGGCGGCCGGCGACAAGAAGATCCAGGTCATCAAGGAGGTCCGGTCCCTCACCAGCCTCGGGCTCAAAGAGGCCAAGGACCTGGTCGACTCGGCCCCCAAGCCGGTGCTCGAGCGGGTCTCGAAGGAGGACGCCGACAAGGCGAAAGCCCAGCTGGAAGAGGCCGGCGGTAGCGTCGAGGTCAAGTGAGCCGAGGGGCGCGGCCAGCCAAAAGTGCTTGACGGCGCCCCGCCTCATCCGTACCCTGTCCGTGGCAACGCCAGAAGGTGTTGCTTGAGGGCGCGCGCGCCTGTATGCTATGTGGTTGCCGTGCCCCGCCTTCGCGCCACCCTTGCCGTTTTCGGCGCGATGCTGCGCGCCTCTGCGCCCGGGGCGGCGGCCCCGTCGCCCGTTGCAACCTCCACTGTCCCGCCCACCTGATCCACCTACCCCGTCGCCGAGGGTGTCCCGGCGACCTGTCCCTGTCCCTGTCCCTTCGTCCCCTGACCGCCCGCCACTGCCCGCACCACTCCTGGGAGGAGTCGACCGTTGCCTGCACGGTCCAAGAGCCCGGAACGCTTCTCGTTCGCCAATCTCGACGAGGTCCTGCGCCTGCCCGACCTCATCGCCATCCAGCGTGATTCCTTTCGCTGGTTCCTGGACAAGGGACTGGCCGAGGCGTTCGCCGACATCAGCCCGATCGAGGACTTCACCGGCCAACTGAGCCTCGAGCTCGAGTACGACCCGTCCGACCCGGACCTCCGGCCACCGCCGAAGTTCTCGGAGGACGATTGCAAAGAGAAGGACATGACCTACGCCGCGCCCGTCTTCGTGCGCGCCCGGTTCATGAACGCGCAGACGGGCGAGATCAAGGAGCAGACCGTCTTCATGGGGGACTTCCCGATGATGACGGACAAGGGCACCTTCATCATCAACGGGACCGAGCGCGTGGTGGTGAGCCAGCTGGTGCGGTCGCCCGGCGTGATCTTCCAGCCCGGCCGGGACGCCAAGACCATCGTCACCGGCACCATCCACCCCTACCGGGGTGAGTGGATCGAGTTCGACGTGGAGGCCAAGCCCTCGAAGGACGTCACCGCGGGAGCCCGCGTGGCTCGCAAGCGGCGGCTGTCGCTGTTCGTGCTGCTGCGCGCCCTGGGGTACGAGGACGAAGGGTTCTTGAACCGGTTCGTGCGGCACTTCGACTTTCTCGAGGGCCAGTGGGAGAAAGAGCGCGACCTGGCGCCGACCCGTGAGGACGCCCTGCTCGAGATCTACAAGCGGGCCCGTCCGGGTGAGCCCCTGTCGGCCGAGGCGGCCCGGGCCTACTTCGAGAACGCCTTCTTCAACCCCAAGCGCTACGACCTCACCCGGGTCGGCCGGTACAAGCTGAACCGCAAGCTCGGTCCCGAGATCGAGCGCGTCGCCCAGATCCTCGACATCGACCTCGAGCGGCCCGCGCCCGACCAGGGGGTGCTGTCGGCCTCGGAGATCCTCGCCACCGCGACCTACATGCTGCACCTGGCGGACGGCGAGGCGGGCTACCGCATCGACGACCAGGACCACTTCGCCAACCGCCGCATCCGGTCGGTGGGCGAGCTCATCCAGAACCAGGTCCGGGTGGGCCTGTCCCGCATGGAGCGGGTGGTGCGCGAGCGCATGACGACCCAGGACGTGGAAGCCATCACGCCCCAGACCCTGATCAACATCCGGCCCGTGGTCGCGGCGATCAAGGAGTTCTTCGGCACGAGCCAGCTGAGCCAGTTCATGGACCAGAACAACCCCCTGTCGGGGCTGGCCCACAAGCGCCGGCTGTCCGCGCTCGGGCCGGGTGGCTTGTCGCGTGAGCGCGCCGGCTTCGAGGTCCGGGACGTGCACAGCTCGCACTACGGGCGGATGTGCCCGATCGAGACCCCCGAGGGCCCCAACATCGGCCTGATCGGGGCGCTCGCCACCTACGCGCGCGTGAACGAGTACGGCTTCATCGAGACCCCGTACCGCAAGGTCGTGGACGGCCGGGTCTCCGACGAGATCGTGTACCTCGCCGCCGACGAGGAGGAAGAGCACGTCATCGCCCAGGCGAACGCCAAGCTGGACGAGCGCGGCCGGTTCGTGGACGAGCGCGTCCTCGTCCGCCGCGGCCCCCAGGGCGCGGGCGTGCGGGTGGGCGCCACCTCCACCAGCTACGGGACCACGAGCGAGATCGACTACGTCCCGCCGGCCGAGGTCGACCTCATGGACGTGTCCCCCAAGCAGATCGTGTCGGTGTCGACCGCCCTCATCCCCTTCGTCGAGCACGACGACGCCAACCGGGCGCTGATGGGCGCCAACATGCAGAAGCAGGCCGTGCCGCTCGTGGTGCCCGAGGCCCCCTACATCGGCACCGGGGTCGAGGCGCGCGCCGCCCAGGACGCGGGCGACGTGCTCCTGTCCGAGGGCGACGGCAAGGTGACCGAGGTGTCCGGCGACCACATCGCGGTCGAGTACCGCTCCGGCCAGCGCGACCGGCTCGGGCACGAGCTCGGCCGCAGGCGCTACACGCTGTCGAAGTTCCGCCGGTCCAACCAGAACACCTCCATCAACCAGAAGGTGATCGTGGACGAGGGCCAGCAGGTGAGCGCCAACGACGTGCTGGCCGACGGCTCGGCCACCCACAACGGCGAGCTCGCCCTGGGCAAGAACCTGCTCGTCGCGTTCATGCCGTGGGAGGGCTACAACTTCGAGGACGCCATCATCCTGTCCGCTCGGCTGGTGCGCGACGACGTGCTCACCTCGATCCACATCGAGGAGCACGAGGTCGACGCGCGTGACACCAAGCTCGGGGCGGAGGAGATCACCCGGGACATCCCGAACCTGTCCGAGGAGATCCTGGCGGACCTGGACGAGCGGGGCATCATCCGCATCGGGGCCGAGGTCGACGCGGGCGACGTGCTCGTGGGCAAGGTCACGCCTAAGGGGGAGACCGAGCAGACCCCCGAAGAGCGCCTCCTGCGCGCCATCTTCGGCGAGAAGGCGCGGGAGGTGCGCGACACCTCGCTCAAGGTCCCTCACGGCGAGTCGGGGAAGGTCATCGACGTCCGGGTGTTCTCGCGCGAGGACAGCCACGAGCTCCCGCCCGGAGTGAACCAGCTGGTGCGGGTGTACGTGGCCCAGAAGCGCAAGATCTCCGAGGGCGACAAGCTCGCCGGGCGCCACGGCAACAAGGGCGTGATCTCGAAGATCCTGCCGGTCGAGGACATGCCCTTCCTGGCCGACGGCACCCCCGTCGACATCATCTTGAACCCGCTCGGCGTCCCGAGCCGCATGAACGTGGGCCAGGTGCTCGAGTCGCACCTGGGCTACGCGGCGCGCTGGGGATGGGACGGGGTCGAGTCCCACCAGGAGCCGGTGCGGGGCACCGAGGCGAAGACCCGGGCGCGCACCGAGCCCGCCGTGTGGGTCTCCACCCCGGCCTTCGACGGCGCCCACTGGGACGAGGAGGAGGAGGCCGGCCGGCACCCGACCATCCGCAAGCTGTTCGAGCGCCTGCACCCGGACTCCGCCGACGGCACCCGCCTCATCGGGCCCGACGGCAAGGCGGTGCTCTACAACGGCCGCACGGGCGAGGTCTACGACAACCCCATCTCGGTGGGCTTCGTCTACATCCTGAAGCTCGCCCACCTGGTGGACGACAAGATCCACGCCCGCTCGACCGGGCCGTACTCGATGATCACCCAGCAGCCGTTGGGCGGGAAAGCCCAGTTCGGCGGGCAGCGCTTCGGCGAGATGGAGGTGTGGGCCCTCGAGGCGTACGGCGCGGCCTACGCCCTGCAGGAGCTGCTCACCATCAAGTCCGACGACGTGCTGGGCCGGGTCAAGGTGTACGAGGCCATCGTCAAGGGCGAGAACATCCCCGAGCCCGGCATCCCGGAGAGCTTCAAGGTGCTCATCAAGGAGATGCAGTCGCTGTGCCTCAACGTGGAGGTGCTGTCGACCACGGGTGAGGAAATCGAGATGCGCGAGCTCGACGAGGACGTCTTCCGGACGGCCGAGGAGCTCGGCATCGACATCAGCCGGCCCGAGCGCGGGTCGGACGAGGAAGACGAGCGTCGCGCTGCGGAGAGGAGCTTCTAGCCGTGCTTGACGTCAACAATTTCGATCAGCTTCGCATCGGCCTGGCTACGGCCGAATCGATCCGGTCGTGGTCCAACGGCGAGGTCAAGAAGCCCGAGACCATCAACTACCGGACGCTTCGTCCCGAGAAGGACGGGCTGTTCTGCGAGAAGATCTTCGGTCCCACCAAGGACTGGGAGTGCTACTGCGGCAAGTACAAGCGCGTCCGGTTCCGGGGCATCATCTGCGAGCGCTGCGGCGTCGAGGTGACGCGCTCCAAGGTCCGGCGCGAGCGCATGGGCCACATCGAGCTGGCTGCGCCGGTGGTGCACATCTGGTATCTGCGCGGCACCCGCAGCTGGCTGGCGTACCTGCTCATGGGGACAGAAGCCCGCGAGGAGCTCAAGGCCAAGCAGCTGGAGAAGGTCATCTACTTCGCCGCCAACCTGGTGACCTGGGTGGACGACGAGCGCCGCCACGAGGACCTGCCCGCCTTGGAGGGCGAGCTGGCCGAGGAGATCACCCAGCTCGAGCGCCAGCGCGACCTCGAGATCGACCGCCGTTTCAAGGACCTGGAGAAGGAGCTCGCCGACCTGGAGTCGACGGGGGCCAAGGACACCGAGATCAAGGCCCGCCAGCGCTTGGCGGAGAAGGAGATCGGGTCCGTCCGGGAGCGGGCCGAGGCCGACATCGACCTGGCCAAGCGGTCCTTCGACGAGTTCCGCGACCTGTTCCCCCGCAAGATCATCGAGGACGAGCTCCTGTGGCGGGAGATCAAGATCCGCTACGACGACTACTTCGAGGGCGGCATGGGGGCCGAGGCCATCGCCCGGCTGATCGACCGCATCGACTTCGACTCGGAGGAGACCCGGCTGCGCGAGGCGATCGACGCCGCCGACGGGCGCCGTCCGCTGTCCGCGCAGCGCCGGCAGAAGGCCATCAAGCGTCTCAAGATCGTGACCGCGTTCAACCGCCGCGACGACCACGGCCGCCGGGCGAACGACCCGCGCGCCATGATCCTCGAGGTCGTCCCGGTGATCCCGCCCGACCTGCGCCCCATGGTGCAGCTCGACGGCGGCCGCTTCGCCACGTCCGACCTGAACGACCTGTACCGCCGGGTCATCAACCGCAACAACCGGCTGAAGCGGCTGCTCGACCTGGGCGCGCCCGAGATCATCATCAACAACGAGAAGCGCATGCTCCAAGAGGCGGTCGACGCCCTGTTCGACAACGGACGGCGCGGCCGGCCGGTGACCGGACCGGGTAACCGACCCTTGAAG
>Ga0307477_10001286_pt1 | contig 21711 bp, 18 predicted proteins | sample atmos_gasesECM2C_FD_203316 | JGI IMG/M metagenome (GOLD analysis project Ga0307477, IMG submission 203316) | Hardwood forest soil microbial communities from Morgan-Monroe State Forest, Indiana, United States - atmos_gasesECM2C_515 | ecosystem: Environmental > Terrestrial > Soil > Temperate...
GCGAGTGTTGGAGAGGCGACCATTAGAGGCGTGCCAGCCTTCGGGCTCCCGAAAATAATGAGTTGAGTGAGGCGCATCGTCAAGCCGACCTTCTCGGCTTCGCCGCTGTGATCGATGCGCGCAAATATAGTAAGATTTCTGGCATGCAGCACAGACTCAAGCCGTTTTAGTGTTTCTGCAACTGCATAGGGGCTCTTGAGGTGAACGAGCCCGTTGTCTGGCAAGGAAGCCATACGCATCCTCCTCAATAACTTGGATGGGAAATCCCGTCCATCCTAACCTGTAGGGAATGAAAAGCTCGCGCCAAATTGACGGATCAGCAGGCTGCTACAATTGAAGCCGAGATTTCGGGAGAGAGAACTTGGGCGATAAACGGGCCATCCACAGAACTGGCCGTGCTCGGCATTTTGGTTCAAAGCCACAACTCGATAACTCCCGGATGGTCGCGTACTCAGAAGGTATTGTCGGCCCCGGTCTGCCCGAGGCCGTGCGTTTGAAGCTGCCGTCAAATCCTCATCACCGGTGGACGCGCCACCGGCAACGCGGCTAAATCCTGGTAAGTTGGGTTACCGGACGTCTGAAAACCACTTGTCCTGTCACCTCACTGGGGGGCGACGCCTTCGGCGATAAATATGCGGCTCTTCGCTGAGCTTTGCCTGATCGGCTTGATCGCTGCATAGGCTGGCGAATCCTCCCAGGCCTGCGCTTTTTCCATGCTGTCGAAGGCGATCACCACGAAGCGCTTTGGCGGTTCGCCCTCGAGAGCCTGGGTCTTGCCGCCACGAACGAGATAGTGGCCATTGAAAGGCGCCAGCGTTTCCGGGATCTTCTCCCTATATTTCTGAAAGGTAGCGGGGTCCGTTACATCGACTTCCGCGATGACGTAGGCAGGTGGCGTCTTGACTTGCTGCGCATGAATCACCTTGGCGCCAGCAACGCCGATCGAGACGCCAGCCAGCACTGCCAGCGCCAGTTTGTGGTTCGTCTTCATAGGTTCATCTCCCCGGCGTGTTTTTGCGAACAACCACTATCCCGTACAATGTGATTGTCGAGATTGAAACACACCTCGTAGAGTAAGGTCTACCGCTTAGTTCAGCGTCCCATCGAGGTTGTAGCCAGCCATCAGCAGCTCAAGATCGCAGTCGGGGGAGTTGTCATTTCGGACGTTCGCGATCACGCCGAGGTCGAATTCGAAGGCGGTTGCTGGCGCACGTGGGCCGGGCTTTGAGGGAGCGGTTCGGCAATCGGGTTGTAACGCTGTTCTCGTTAGAGCGACCGCAAGAAATCGATGACTTCCTGCTGCTCCTGAGTAGTCAGTCTATTGAAATGTTCGATGACCCTATTTGCCTCGCTGCCACGGCTCCGGTGATCTCCGATGGCTTCCACCAGGTTGGTCGTCCGTCCATCATGGAGGAAGAAGACGCGTTGGCCGACGCCCCAGAGAGGAGCGGTTCGGAACTCGTCGGGGCCGGCGCCACCTTGCGTGATGCCGTCGGCGAGGCCTTTGCCCATGTGGTGGACGATAAGGTCAGAGTAAAGATTCGCCGTCTGATTGGAAAGCGCAGCGCTCGGGCTGGTCGAGGAGCCGCTCGCAATCTTTGTGCCCGTGGTCAATGAGGGCGTATGGCAGTGGACACAGCCTATCCTTGCAAAGGTGGCGCGTCCCTTCTCGCTGGACGGTGTGGCGGGTGCGGGAGTGGGCGGGGCCAGCATCCGCATGAAGTTGGCAAACGCTTCGATGTCCGAGATGACCGCCGTGTTCGAATTGCCGGTGGTCGCGGGAGCAGGCGTGAAGTTGAGTGTGTCCTCAGGAGTGGCGTTAAAGAGACAGCCAGGGGTTTCGTCGCGCTCCTGCGGGAAAAGCTCGTTGGTGACTCCCATCTCGACGTTGTAAGCCTCGCTGGCGAACATGAGAAGGGATTTGTTCTGCGCCTTCCACCCGAAACGCGTAATGGTCCCATCGTTTGCGCTGCGGTTCACATTTCCGCTTAGGTGAGCGTTCGCGTGCCCGGAAATACCCATCGCCGACTTCTCGGACGCGTTGGAGTGCATGTTGGCAAGGATGACCGAGTCTGGAATCGCTTCGATGAGCCCCGCGCCAAACACGGGAGTCGGGATTCGGAAAATAATGTTCGGATTCCCGCCTTTGCCCGTAAGCGGAGTTCCCGCGGGCAGGAAGTCGAATTGGGCGATGTTGCAACCGGGGGCGTCAGTTCGCCCGGTGATCACGAAGAGGTCGTGCACTGAGCCGTCGCTGGCTCCGTTGCTCTTCTTAAACCGCGCTTCGCGGACCGGACCATTTTGCGTGATGAACCATGGCACAGTGTTCTTCGCCCCATTCAAGGTGGCAACCGCGATCAAGGGATTTTGCGCTGGGCTCGATCCGCCAAAATCCGGCTGCGAGTGGCAAGACAGACATTGGTTGGAGTTGAAGCGGGGACCCAGGCCATTGTTCGAGCCTTTGGTCACGACCTCGATATCAGCGAACCTCGCCTGCCCATCCTGAAAGAACGCAGTTTCGTCCGCAGTAAGACCCTTCAGCGGAGTGCCGGCACCCGCCGGGCCACCACGCACGCCTGGGTCTACTGGAGCTGATCTGGTTTGACCAAAAGTGCAGACGCCGGTGATCAAAGCCACGGCGACGATTCCACCGAAACTCAAGCTTACAATTCTCCCGAGCGTCATCACGGTTACCCTCCGTGGGCTGGGCATGCTGGCATTCTACACCCGGTCTGCCTGCCTTCGACTTGGGAAGGCGAAAGATCGCAGACACCGTTTCAGCCTGGCGGAGGACTAACGAACTTCCCAGGTGTCGCCGGCGCGGAGGAGCTTGGCAAGGTCGCCGGGCCCGCGTTTGGCGATGACGTCCTTAATTTGCTGGTTCATGACGTCTTCGTAGCGAGGAAGATCGTCCCAGGCGCGTAGAACGCCGATGGGAGTGGGGAAGCCGGGGCGATGTTCCATATGAGAGAGCAAGAAAGCGTAAGAGGGGCGCGCGTGGTGCGCGTCGTGGACGACGAGGTCAGACTCAGCGATCCCGTTGCCAAGCTGGACGACTTCGATGTCGCCGTCGGATTTGCGGCGAATACCCTTGTCGCGGTTCTTGCCGAAGATGAGTGGCTTGCCATGCTCGAGCTGCATGACGTGCTCGCTGCGGGCGTCACGTTCGGTGAGAGAGAACCAGGCGCCGTCGTTGAAGATATTGCAGTTCTGGAGAATCTCGACGAAGGCGGAGCCTTTGTGAGCGGCGGCCTGCTTGAGCGTGTCCTTCAGATGCGCCTGGAAGACGTCCACGCTGCGCGCGACGAAAGTCGCTTCCGCGCCGATGGCCAGCGAAATGGGGTTGAAGGGACGATCGACGGAGCCGAAGGGCGTGGACTTCGTTTTCTTGTTGAATTCGGAGGTGGGGGAATACTGGCCCTTGGTCAAGCCGTAGATGCGGTTGTTGAACAGGAGAACTTTGATGCCGACATTGCGGCGAAGCATGTGGATGGTGTGATTGCCGCCGATGGAGAGAGCGTCGCCGTCGCCGGTGGCGACCCAGACTTCGAGGTCGGGACGGATGGCTTTGATGCCGGTAGCCACGGCGGGCGCGCGGCCGTGAATGGTGTGAAAGCCAAACGTATTCATGTAATAGGGGAAACGGCTGGAGCAGCCAATGCCGGAGACGACCACGAAATTTTCACGCTTGATGCCGAGTTCAGGGAAAACCGACTGCACAGCGGAGAGAATGGCGTAGTCACCGCAACCAGGGCACCAGCGGACTTCCTGGTCGGTTTGGAAGTCTTTTTTTGTGAGTGGCGTTATGGGCGGCAGCGTGGCAGTGCTCATTCCGAAATCTCCTAAAGTCCCAGCACTTCTTCGATTTTTTGCTCGAGCTCGGCTTGCTTAAACGGGCGGCCCTGGATTTTGTTGAGGCCAATGGCGTCCACGAGATATTTGGCGCGCAAAACCCAAAGAAGCTGGCCCATATTGAGTTCGGGCACAAGCACTTTCTTGTAACGCTGCAGGACATCGCCGAGATTCGCGGGCAGCGGATTGAGATAGCGCAGGTGCACGTGGCCGATCTTGCGGCCCTGGGCGCGCTGCGCGTTCATCGCGGCGGTGATGGCGCCGTGGGTCGAGCCCCACGCGACAATGAGAAGACCGCCTTCGGCGTCGCCGACGGGAACCACATCGGGAATTTCCTGGACGACAGCGGCAACTTTTGCGGCGCGGATGCGCACCATGTGCTCGTGGTTGAGCGGTTCGTAGTTGATGTTGCCGGTGACATCCTGCTTTTCAAGACCGCCGATGCGATGCTCGAGTCCTGGAGTGCCTGGCACGGCCCAGGGACGCGCCAAAGTGTCCGGATTCCGTTTGTATGGCAGATAGCCTTCCGGAGAGTTGGGTTCCGTGGCGAAGCGCACGGGAAAATCCGGGATCTGGGCGACGTCGGGAACGCGCCAGGGCTCGGCGCCGTTTGCGAGGTAGCCGTCGGAAAGAATAATGACCGGCACCATGTACTTGATGGCGATGCGGCTGGCTTCGAGCGCGGCCCAGAAGCAATCGCTGGGCGTGGCTGGCGCGATGATCGGAATCGGCGCCTCGGAGTTGCGGCCAAAGAGCGCCTGGAGCAGATCGGCTTGCTCGGTCTTGGTCGGGAGGCCGGTGGAAGGGCCGCCGCGCTGAATATCGCAAATGACGAGCGGTATTTCCACGGCGACCGCGAGACCGAGAGCCTCGGTCTTGAGCGCCATGCCGGGGCCGGAAGTGGTGGTGATGGCGAGCGCGCCGGCGTAGGCCGCGCCGATGGAGCTGGTGATGGCGGCGATTTCGTCTTCGGCCTGAAAGGTCATTACGCCGAAATCCTTGTATTGCGACAGCTCGTGAAGAATGTCCGAAGCGGGCGTGATGGGATAGCTACCCTGGAAAAGGCGGAGACCTGATTTTTGCGAAGCGGTGACGAAGCCGAGGGCGAGCGCCTGGTTGCCGCTGAGATTGCGGTAGACGCCGGGCGAAAGTTTGGCCGGAGGAATTTCGTAGCTGATTTGAAACGCTTCGGTGGCTTCGCAGTAGGAGTAGCCGGCCTTCATGGCCAGCTTGTTGGCTTCGACAAGGAGCGGCTTGTTTTTGAATTTGGTTTCGATCCAGCGGCCGGTAGGGTCCATCGAGCGGTTGTAGAGCCAATAACACATACCGAGAGCGAAAAAGTTTTTGCAGCGGCTGATGGACTTGGCATCGAGGCCGAGATGTTCGAGCGCGGTTTTTGTGAGGCGCTCGAGCTCGACGGAGAAGAGGCGGTACTTGTCGAGCGAATGATCTTCGAGAGGATTCGAAGTCATCTGGGCCTTGCGCAGGTCGTTTGCTGCGAAGGCATCGGAATTCACGATGAGAATGCCGTTGGCTTTGAGGTCGGCGACGTTCATTTTCAGCGCCGCGGGATTCATGGCGATAAGAACGTCGACGGCGTCGCCGGGCGTGTAGACGTCGTTGGAAGCGAAATGCAATTGATAGCCGCTGACGCCGGGGAGCGTGCCGGCAGGGGCGCGAATCTCGGCGGGGAAGTCGGGGAAAGTGGCGATGTCGTTGCCGTAGAGCGCGACGGTGTTGGTGAACTGGCTGCCGGTGATCTGCATGCCGTCGCCGGAGTCTCCGGCAAAGCGAATGACCGCCTGGTCGATAACTTCGCGCTTGTGCTTCGGCAGCGGAACTTCGGTGATGGTCGACATAACGATGAATTACCCCGCCCTTCCCCTGTAAATGCCTGGGTCGTCCCAGATGAGAACAGAAGTCCTCAGTGGAATTCCCCCGGAGGAACGCAGCGCACTCAATGCATCCAAGCGGCGCGTGGAAAAGAATGATCTTGAAAGCGACCGCCGCGAGCCTACACAAAAAGAATACCACACTGGCCCGAGCGCGGCGGGGAGAGAGTCCGCCGCCTGGGAATGTGTCTTATCCAGAAAGACTTGCAGGGATCGAATCACTCGCAATTATGGGCGAGCAATGAGTTGACAGTGAACAAATCGGGTGAGAGCTGCGATAACGAGTTTCTGTGAGCGGTTACCGGAGATAGGCGACTCCATACTCTATCAAACCTTTTTCCGCTCCCTTCCGCGAACTTACGATCCTGGCGGGTGAATAGATATTCGGGGCCCTGGAAGCGTAGGGTACCGCCATTTCCATGCGTAATCCTTCGGGGTAATGGTTAGCGCTGCAAAAGCTTAAGCCACCACGCGCCAAATCTCTGACCAGCACGACTTCGTTTCCAAAGGTAGAATGCCGGACGCATCCAACCGCCTCTACTCGAATACGATCGTGGGACCTCAGGTCTTGCTTCCCGCTGTTCAAGAACTGCTGTGAACCTTGAAGCCCACTATCCAGTTCAACCGGGACATGAGGATCCGTGGAAGGATGGCCGAACGGCCGGGTCCACGTGGTCCAGCCTCCACAACTCGCGCAAATCCGGGAGACGGAGTGATGGCGGAGGAAGAGATCCGTCTCAAATTCGCTGAGGTAGGTTACCTCCAATCGGCCACAGGCAATACACCGGAGCAAGGCTCGTAGCACCGCCTTTTCCAAGTCGAGTGCGGCGGGAAAAGCAATGTCCCACAGATTGGCTGCCGGGTCGAGTAGAGCAACTCCGAACACATGGGCCTCAGACCCTCTTACAATGCGGCCCACCACTCGAGCCACCGACTCTTTGCCAAGTCCGACTCGCTGAATCTTGATGTTCTGGCCAGCGTACAGTTCCCGGTCCACTATAATCGCAGCGCCTCGGCGGCTGACGTTTACCGTCCGTCCTTCCCGCCATAGATCTTTGCCATGTTCTGCAATGCCGATAACACGGATGTGCAGGGACAAAAAGACACGATCGCTTTCACGCTGGTTCTTGTCCACTGCAGGAAAAGTGGCACGCCCTGCGCCGACCGCATCCACATCGGATTTGTCGCTAGAATAGTTCGCCATATAGCATCACCACGAATGGAAGAACTCATGAGACTTCCAGTTCGTCGTCCCGCCGAAAAAAGAGTCCGTTTCCCCAAGCCGCAGAACGGACCAGCATGGGCTGGACTCCCACGCTAGTCTTCGTGAGATCCACGGTTACGACAATCGGGTAAAGAGCGGAATTTGGAGACAGCAATTCACCTTACCAAACGAAGAGGAGAAGAAGCTTGCAGCAAGAGTTAGAGTTAGGGCAGTGATTTAATTTTAGCAAACTGAGTCACTACCAGCGCAAGAATTCAGCTTGACGTTCGCTTTCTTTTCGCCTAATGTGGTGGGCAAATGGCCGTGGCGCGAGTGGCCCGGCGAAAGAGAAGAGTGGAGGTCCCACCCATGGCCCTGACCAAGCGACAGAAAGAAGTGCTGGATTTCCTGGTGGCATTCGAGACCAAGCACGGCTACGCACCTAGCTTCGAAGAGATCGGCAAGGGATTGAAGCTGACGTCACTTGCGACGGTGCACAAGCACATCACCACACTGGAGAAAAAAGGATTTATTCGCCGCGGATATAACCAGAGCCGTTCGATCGAAATTTTGCAATTGCCGAAGCCGGTGAAGGAGCAAGTGATGGACCGCAAAGTGCAGGAGCTGCCGCTGGTCGGGCGCATCGCGGCGGGCCGGCCACTCGAAGCGGTGGAGGAACGCGAGACGATTTCGCTGGGGGATTTTGCGCGCGGAGGCAATTCGTTTGTTTTGCAAGTAAAGGGCAGCTCGATGATTGAAGATCACATCATGGATGGTGACTATGTGGTCTGCGAGCAGACGCAGGTGGCGAACGCGGGAGACATCGTGGTGGCACTGGTCGGCGGAGAAGAGGCGACGCTGAAGCGCTTCTACCGCGAGGGGGCCGGGAAGGTTCGTCTGCAGCCCGCGAATTCAGAGATGGCGCCGATCATGGTGGCGGCCAATGACGTGAAGATTCAGGGGCGGGTGATCGGGGTGTTGCGAAAGTATTAAGGGAAGAGAATTGGCCACCGAGGCACAGAGACACCGAGAACTGAAGAAACGAAGAATGAAAGAATAGGAGAGTTGAAGGGTCGAAAGATTTCTTCGGGTAAGGCCTTATTTCCCGGCTATTGTTCTTCCGAAGCATCCTTTCTGAGTGATCGATCCTCTGCGACCTTCTCGCACGATGCCTGCCCACGCCACCCGACTTTTTCGCTCGCCGGACATCCTGATAGACTGATGCGTGCGCGCTCTGAAAACTTGGGCTCCAGTGTAAGCCAAACGCGAACCGTTGATAACCACCGCGCAAACGGATGCTGACAGGGGAACTTCAGCAGCAGCAGTGGGAAAGATCTGCCGATGACGATCAAACCGTGAGCGGTCCGAACCTTCATAAACATCAGGGATTTCGATCGCGGTTCTTGAGGAATCAGCGGGACCTCATCGTCTATTTGCCGCCGGGCTATGAGGAATATCGCGCAAGGCGCTTTCCCGTGCTCTACCTGCACGACGGCCAGAATCTATTTGATGGGGCGACCTCCTTCATTCCGGGAATGGACTGGCACGTCGGGCAGACGGCGGACCGCGGCATTCAGGAAAAAAAGATTCAGCCGCTGATCATCGTAGGAATTTACAACGCGGGGAAAGCGCGGGTGCGGGAGTATACGCCGACGCGAGTGCCGCGGCTGGGCGGCGGTAGCGCCGACCGATTCGCAAAATTTTTGCTGAAAGAGGTGATGCCCTTCACACAAAGCGAGCACCGCACCCTTTCCGGACCGGAGTTCACAGGAATGGGCGGGTCGTCGCTGGGAGGGCTGCTATCACTATATTTAGGACTGAAGTTCCCGCACGTTTTCGGGAAGTTGGCGGCGCTGTCACCGTCGGTGTGGTGGAATCAGCGGGTGATCACGCGCTTTGCCGCGGCGGCGCCCGTGCACCCGAGGCCGCGCATATGGCTGGACACCGGTACGCGTGAAGGGCCACGCGTCGTGAAGGACGTGGAACAATTTCGCGATGTGCTGCTGCAAAAAGGGTGGCGATTGGGGCAGGACCTGAAATATGAGCGAGTGGAAGGCGGAGAGCACAACGAAGCGGCGTGGGCGCAACGCGTCGGGCCGTTCTTGGAATTCTTGTTTCCGGCGAGAGAGGGCACGGTATAATCCGCGCTAATTCCCAGAAGCGGTGAAGAGAGATCCCTTCCGCGTAGTATGGAATGAGAATCTCAGACCTAGAGGGGCAAACGTGTCCGGAGGAAGCCCGCTCACCATCCTGTGTGTCAGCTCCTACGAAAAAGGGCAGGAGTTTATGCGCACGTGCAAAGCGATGGGTTGCTGCGTGCTGCTGCTTACGGTGGAGAAGCTGCGGAACGCGGACTGGCCGAAAGAGTCCATCGACGAGCTTTTCACCATGCCGGAAGATCTGCTGCTGCAGCACCTGATCTACACGGTGAGTTTTATGGCGAGGTCGAGGCCGATCGACCGCATCGTGGCGCTCGATGAATTCGACATGGAAAACGTTTCCGCACTTCGCGAGCATCTGCGCCTTCCGGGGATGGGCCTGACGACAGTGCGTTATTTTCGGGACAAACTGGCGATGCGCGGCGGAGCCAGGGAGGCCGGCATCCTTGTGCCCGAGTTCGTGCACGTGCTCAACCACAATAATTTGCAAGAGTTCATGGCGCGAGTGCCGGGCCCGTGGCTGCTGAAGCCACGTTCGCAAGCTTCTGGCATCGGGATGAAAAAGATCCACGAAGCAGCAGAACTCTGGCCGTGGCTCGATAAGCTCGGCGACCAGCAATCGTTTTATTTGATGGAGCAGTTCGTGCCCGGCAAGGTCTACCACGTGGACAGCGTGGTTTCGGAACGCGAGGTTGTCTTTGCCGAGGCGCATGCCTATGGCGCGCCGCCGCTCGACGTTTCCCATGAGGGAGGCGTGTTTACGACGCGGACACTGGCGCGCGAATCCGCCGATGCGAAGAAGCTATTGTCGATCAATCGAAAGCTGTTGAAGGGATTGGGCCTGGTTCGCGGCGTAACCCATACAGAATTTCTGAAGGCGCACGCCGATGGGAAGTTTTACTTCATCGAGGTGGCGGCGCGAGTGGGCGGGGCCTACATCGCAGACGTGATCGAAGCGGCTTCGGGAATCAACCTTTGGAGAGAATGGGCGAGGCTGGAAGTCGGGGAAGGGAGAGAACCGTATGAATTGCCGAGAGTTCGGGGGGATTATGCAGGAGTGATATTATCGCTGGCGAGGCAGGAACAGCCGGACACGTCCTCATATAACGATCCGGAAATAGTCTATCGCGTGTCGAAATATCACCACGCCGGATTCGTATTGAAAGCAGCGAAAGCCCAGCGGATTCAGGAATTACTCGATTCTTATGGGGAGCGCTTTCGCGCGGATTTTCTTGCCACCCAGCCGGTACCAGACAAACCTACGGCTTAGCCGTACAAGGGCAGATGTTCTGGCGTCTCGCGATCGCGCGCTAAAAGAAATTCACCGTGTTTCATCAGGAAGCGAAAGACGGACACTGGCCTAAAGTCTAGTAACTGTAAGGAACGGCGGGCGCATAGTTCGTTTGCTGTGGGCCTCGGCGAGGTCTAAAGTTTGCAGTACCCGGCCAAAGAACGCAATGGCGGTGCTGTCCCATGGAGAGGTACGATGTGGAGCAATAAAAAACCGGAAACGCAGCAAAACGCGCAGACGGAAGCAAAAAATTTCGGAACGAATCAGTCGTCGAAGCATGCTCCGGCGACTTGGGAGGGAACAACGGCAATGAGTACAGACGCAATTCGTCCATTGGGTGCGACTGCGGACCGCGCGACGGCGCGGCTCGGGGCCAGCCTGCATGTGAAAGGTGAGATCTCCGGCAACGAGGATCTGGTGATTGATGGTTCGGTCGAAGGACTGGTTCAGCTCGACGAGCGGAAGCTGACGGTCGGGGCCACTGCCAAAGTAACCGCTGACATCGTCGCCCGCGAAGTAGTCGTTTACGGCACAGTGAAAGGAAACCTTCGAGCGAAGGACCGGATCGAGATCAAGAAAGACGGGTCCGTGATCGGAGACCTGACGACTTCACGGATCTCCATCGAAGACGGCGCGTACTTCAAAGGCTCGATCGAAATCGACAAGAGCACGGAGAAGGAAAGCTCGCACAGCGCTTTCGCGAAGTCGGCATCTAGTCTGGCGGGAGCGCCGGCCGGTAAGACGATTTAGTTCCACAACGATTGCAGCAAGGCTTTCTCGAGGGCGGCACGGACACGGAGTTCGCGCCGCCCTTCCTTTTCAATAGCAGATTACGTCCAGTTTGTATTATTTCTCAACTTGACAAGTATCTGATTCAGAGTAAAGTTTGGCGCAGCCATCCTCTCAGGCTAAGCGCGCCGAGCTCTCCAGGGCCGAGCAAGAAAAAGCCTTCGCAAGCCGGCTACGCAAGATGTGCGCGGGGGTCATTCCTTGGGACGGTTGCGACAGAGCGTCCCGAAGTCAGTCCTCGGAATACTGCTGGCCGGCTGTGTCGACTGCGGCCAGGGAGCAACTTCCCAGAGCATGCAAAGGCAAACCGCGCCGCCTCCGGCTGAAGATTTCTCTCTAACCCTCTCGTCGAGCTCGGTCACCGTACAGCAGGGTGCCACGACTTCCGCATTAAACATCTTTGTAAATGGACAGAATGGTTTCGGCGGTGATATTCAGGTGACGCTCGGCGGGCTGCCAGCCGGCGTGATTTCGAATCCCGCGAGTCCCTTTTCCGTGGCGGCGAATACCAGCGTGCCGCTGGTGCTCGGGGCCGCCGCGAGCGCGATGACCGGGAATTTCAATGTCACCGTGGACGGCACAAGTAATGCACTCACGCATTCCGCCAGCCTGACGCTAGTGGTGCAGAAAGGAATCTCGTCCGGACTACCGCGTACTGCCTATGTACGGACCGAGTCTATTGCTGCGCTGGACGACCCGCCGGGAGAGCCTCGCCACCGGCGGGTGGCTTACGATGCCGCGAATAAACACCTCTTTCTGGCCAACCGCGCCGGGAACCGTGTCGAAGTTTTCTCCACCTCGGACCAAACGCGAGTGACACAGATCAGCGTTCCCGGCGCAAGCAGCGCCGATCTTTCCGCCGACGGGAGCACCGTGTGGGTGGGCACTACGCTTGAGGCGATTGTGGGTATTGATACCTCTACGTTGCGGATCAATGGCCGTCATCCGCTTGCTGGGATTTCGCCGATTCCCAATGTGATTTTCGACCGACCGATAGAGGTCCTGGCGCTGTCCAATCGAAAGGCGGCGGTGCGGTTGCGGCAGCCGGAATCTACGGAAGCTCTTCTAGCGCTCTGGGATCCCGCAGCTCCCGTAGCTAATGCGCTGACGAATTTAACTACCGTTGCGCCGTCGCTTTTCCAGAGTGGCGTGGGCGCCCTGGCGCTCACGGGCGACCGCACAAAAATGATGGTGGCGGCGAACGACACGAGCGGTGAGATTGGCATCTTTGACGCAAACGGGAACGTGGCGATGGGACCGCACACGCTGGGTAGCGGGCCCATTTCGCTGGTCGCAGCGAACAATGACGGCAGCCGATTTGCTGTTGTTTTTACGCCGAGCGTAGGCCCGGAGATTGTTTTGCTCGACGGTAGCTTCATTCAGTTGGCGGTGCGGGCAGTCACGAGCGTGCACGGCATGACATTTTCGCGCGACGGAAAGTTTTTGTACGCCAGCGAAAACGCGGGCGCGCCTCCCGTAATCACCGTGCTCGATGGTCTTGATCTGCATGTCATCGGACAAGTCCCGGATGCCGCGATCCAGGGCGGACGTTCTGAAATTGAAGAAGGGGATGAAACGCAGCTGCTGTTCGGCGTGGCCAACCGTGGAGTCAGCTTCATCGATGCGGGCACATCGGGCACTTTACCCGCGATAGCGCCGGCATTTGCTGCTGCGCCAAGCGCGCAGCCTTCAGAGGGTGCAATTACGGGAGGGACGCCGACTGCGCTGGCCGGGCAGAATTTTAAACCGACGGTGCGGGTAAGATTTGGGACGCAAAATGCCACAACAGCCAGCGTGGCAGGCATCACGCAAATACAAACAAGCTCTCCGCCGAGTGTGGTGAACGGTGGGGTAAATCTTACGGCCTATTTTCCAAGCGGATGGCTGTCGATTGCGCCGGATGCGTTCAGCTATGGTCCTCAGATTCTGGAGATTTTGCCCAACGCTGGACCGAAGAGCGGTGGTGATACCGTGCAGATCTACGGCTACGGCTTCGGGAGCGACGCGAGCAAGATCGCCGTGAATATCGTCGGCGCAACCGCAACAGTTCAGAAGGTGGAGAATATCGCGAGCCTCGCGGCGTCTCTCGGGCTAGATGCGAGCTACCCGTTTTCGCTCGAGCGCATCACGATGAGGACGCCACCGGGCACTGCAGGCAAGGCGGACGTCACCGTGAATTCGCCCGCGGGGACGACGGCCCTGGCGAAAGCCTATCAATACTTGAATAGTGCGCAGGTTTTCGCGAAGGCAGGACTCTACAAGTTTTTGCTCTACGACAAGGGCCGACAGCGAGTGTATTTGAGCAGCACGGATCACGTGGATGTTTTTGATCTCAACACAGGACAATGGCTCTTCCCACCGTCGCAGCCTTTCGGGCCCAGCGGGCTTCTGCCCCCGGGAGGGCCACCACCGAGTGCGGCGATTCGCGGACTCTCCATGACGCCAGATGGCTCGCAGCTTGTGGTTGCCGATTTCGGCGCGCAAAACGTTTATCTGCTCAACCCGGATACGCAATCACCCGGGGGACCGGGAAGCGGCGCCAAGGTGGTTGTTGGCGGCGTGCAAGGATTCCTGAATTCAGGTCCGGCGCGCGTGGCGGCGACTAGCGCCCAGACAGTGTTCGTCGGATTGAGCGGTGAAGGCGGTTCCGGTTCGTGCAATGCTTGCCTCAGTCAAATGGACCTAACGGCAAGTCCACCGACGGTTCAACCGGCTCCGCAGCCGCAAGTGACGACAGTGACGGGAGCGCCACTTGTCCAGGCGAATGGCAGCGGCACTCGCGTGTTCCTCGCGTTCAGCAATAATCCCGCAGGTCCCGTTGGCGAGTGGGACGCGACGTCTCCCAGCCAGTTCACGATTTTGCCGACGCAAGAGGCATCCGCAGATTTGGCGGCAGCGGCGGATGGATCGATGTTTGCCATGCGCGTCAACGGGAGGACAGAGTTTCGTGATGCCAGCCTCGCGCTGGCCGGCATCCCTGCAACGGTGGAGCTCGAACAAATTCCCGGCCGCGTCGCCGTTCCGGGTTTTGCACTGCATCCGAGCGGGGCGCTGGTGTATCAACCGTTCTTGACGGGGCCTGCTCCTACTGCTCCTCCTGCAACAGGAATTCAGGGTGGTGTGGACATTGTGGATGCACACAGCGGACAACTGCGGCTGCGAATTTTCCTGCCGGAGCCCCTGGCGATGCTCTCGACTGATATTGATGGCTTGCACGGTGCGTTCTTAGCAGTGGATGAGAATGGGCAGAGAGTTTTCGCGTTGACCACCTCCGGACTAACGATCGTGCAGCTCGCGGAAGTTCCGCTCGGGATCGGCGGCATAACGCCGGGATCGGGACCTGCGGCCGGCGGCACATTAATCACGATCCGGGGAAGCGGTTTTCAAAGCGGGATCAAAGTCACGATTGGAGGAAAAGCTGCCGCGGTGACATTCAAGGACATAAATACGCTGACCGTTGTTGTACCTTCCGTCAGCGCGGGCGCGCAGCGGATGGTACTGACCAATTCGGACGGAGAAAGCGTCTCGCTGGACGCGGCTTTCACGGCCAACTGATCCGTTTCTGGCCTGTTGATTTTCCTGGCCGATGAATTTTGTTCTAACTTTTTCCTCCTCTTTCTCATCGAACCTAATGTGAAGACAATTTTCTCTTATTGCGCGGCGGCGTAAGAACGCCGACGACTTGGAGGTATGGTGCAAACCCGCAAGCTAGGAAATTCCGACCTGAAGATCACGCCAGTGGGATATGGCGCTTGGGCCATCGGTGGCTCCGGTTGGGATTTTGCCTGGGGCGCGCAAGATGATCTGGACTCAATCGCCGCAATCCGTCGCTCGCTGGAGCTGGGCGTGAACTGGATTGACACGGCCGCGGTCTACGGCATGGGACATTCGGAGGAGGTCGTTGCTCGCGCCCTGAAAGGCTGGCGCGGTCCGCGGCCATATGTATTCACGAAATGCGTGATGCGCTGGGACGAGAAAGGCCGCGTCACCATGGTTTTCAAATCCGATTCGATCCGCCGCGAGTGCGAAGACAGCCTGCGCCGCTTGCAGGCCAATGTCATCGATCTCTACCAAGTGCACTGGCCCCCCGAGGACAACGGGCCCGGGCTGGAAGAAGCGTGGCGAACGCTCGCGGCCTTGCAAAAGGAAGGCAAGGTCCGCTGGATTGGCGTCTCGAATTTCGATGTCCCGCAAATCAAGCGCGCGCAGAAAATCGCGCCGGTGACTTCTCTGCAACCTCCGTATTCGCTGATCCGCCGGCAGATCGAGAAGGAAACGCTGCCATACAGCGAGCAGCAGGAAATCGGCGTGATCGTTTATTCCCCAATGGCCTCGGGATTGCTGACCGGCGCGATGACCCGCGAGCGCTCCGCGAATCTTCCTGACGACGACTGGCGCAAACGCAGCCCGGAATTCCGAGAGCCCAATCTTTCAAAAAATCTCCAACTGGTCGAACGCCTCAAAGCCGTGGCGGCGCGATACGGGCGTACGCCGGGCGAGGTCGCGATCGCCTGGACGCTGCGGCTTCCCGCAGTTTCGGGCGCAATCGTAGGGGCGCGGAACGCGAAGCAAGCCGAAGGAGTGATGCGCGCTGGCGATCTCAAGCTGACTCCGAGCGACGTCGCAGAGATTGAAGGAACTACAGCGAAAGCTGCGCCCTGATCCTCCCCTGTATGGATCCGGAACTACTACTCGACCGCAAGCTGGCTTACCTGATGCTCCGACTCACGCTCGGATTAAGCATTCTCATGCACGGCCTCGTCCGCTTGCCTCATCTCGGCGCTTTCGCTGACGGCCTCGTAAAGCTTTTTGTAGAGACACCTCTGCCGGCAGCCATGGTTCGCCCATTCGCGGTCAGCCTCGTCTTTGGCGAGACGATTCTAGGCCTGCTCATACTCCTCGGCTTGTGGACGCGATGGAGTTTGCTGCTCGGCGCATTGGTGATGGTCGCGCTGGTTTTCGGCACGGCTTTGCGGTCGGATTGGAACACGCTTGCGATTCAGATGCTTTACGCGTCTATTTACGCAGCGCTGATTACTACGCGCGAATACAACACTTATTCTCTCGATGTTTTGATCCAGCGATAACAATTCTTCTGCAACGGACCGGAGGCAAGGAATGAATCTCCAGCTGCAAGACAAAACCGCTGTCGTGTCCGGTTCAACCGCCGGAATCGGGCTGGCGATAGCCATGGCCTTGGCGGCGGAAGGCGCAAGGGTGGTCATCAACGGACGCACAGAAGCGCGTGTCACCGCAGCCCTGGGAAAAATCCGGCAGCGCGTTCCAAAGGCCGAAGCGCGCGGCGTCGCCGCCGATCTAGGGACCTCAGCTGGCGTCGATTCCTTCCTGCAACAAGTGACCGCGGCAGACGTCCTGGTCAACAATCTCGGCATCTTCGAGCCTAAGCCATTCTTGGAAATCCCCGATGCGGACTGGGTGCGCTTCTTTGAAGTGAACGTTCTAAGCGGTGTGCGCCTCGCGCGCACATTTCTTCCGGAAATGCTCGAGAAAAAATGGGGCCGCATCATTTTTATTTCCAGCGAATCCGCCCAGCAAATTCCCGCCGAAATGATTCACTACGGCATGACCAAGACCGCCCAGATCGCCGTGGCGCGCGGTCTGGCGGAATCCGTTGCCGGAAGCGGTGTGACGGTAAATTCCATTCTTGCCGGGCCAACGGCCTCGGAAGGCGTCGGTGTCCTTGTCGAACGCATGGCCAGGGAGCAGAACATCTCGAAAGCGGAACTCGAAAAGCAATTCTTTGCGACCGTGCGGCCATCCTCGCTTCTAAAGCGGTTCGAGACTCCCGAGGAAGTAGCCGCCGTGGTTGCGTTTGTTGCCAGCGGACGATCTATCGCGATCAACGGCGCCGCGGTCCGTGCCGAAGGAGGCGTGATTCGAAGTATTCTTTAGCGCTGAAGAATTACGCGCGAAGATAGTCGGGCTTCCAGCTCTTGATCAGTTGCTTGATAGTTTTGCGTTCGTTGAGTTTCTCGTCGAGGACTTTGCGCGCCAACGCGGGGAGTTCCGCGTCGCTGGCGAAACGCAAAGAAACGAACTGGCTCACGGTGAAGTCTCCGATGCGGGGCTTCAGGTCGGCGGGGAGCAGGCGCTCGTAGCGCAGCCGTTCCTCGAGCCGAATCACGCGGTCCTGGACGCTCAGCGCCATCCTCCGCGCGGACAGGAATCCAAGAAGCAATGCCAGGGCCACCGCTAAGGAGACGAATCCGTCCAGCGAGAAACCGGAAACCTTCCACCGGTAAATGGACCAGAAGAAATTGATGAGCAATACCGGCACAACGAAAAAATGAAAAGGCGGGAAAAATCTACCGTGATTCGAGAAATTTTGTTCAGCCATGTTTATTCCTCCGCTGGAACGCGCCCGATTCTAGCAGAGATGCCTCTGTTTGCAGTATCCTGCAGAAGAAAAGTATGGTGAATTGGGGGAAGCGGGTATGCCGAAGGCTACTTGGGGTGGGAAGGTGATTGCGCAGAGCGATGCGTGCTTGGTGGTGGAAGGGAATCAGTATTTTCCGGCCGAAGCGGTAAGGAAAGAATTTCTCAAACCGAGCATCCATACATCGATTTGCCCGTGGAAGGGTACGGCGAGTTATTACCATATCGAAGTGAATGGGCTCCGCAACGATAATGCAGCGTGGTATTACGCTGAGCCCAAGCCCGCGGCGGAAGAGATTCGAGGCAGGATTGCGTTTTGGAAGGGGGTTCGCGTCGAGGCGTGAGCGATCGGCAGGAAAGCGGATGGATTTGGAATGGCGAGGGGAAGGAACAAGCCGCAGGATGCGGCCTTTTTTATTTTGCGAGCTCGTTTTTGAAGATTGAGCCATCGTGCATCACGAAGCGCACGTGCTCGAGTTCGGTCTCGTCCTTCAGCGGATCGCCTTTCACGGCCACGATATCGGCAAAAGCGCCGGGAGCGATCACGCCTATTTCACCTTTCATGTCGAGCATGTCAGCCGCGCGAGACGTCGCGGACTGAATGGCATCCATCGGCGACATCCCCAGCCCGACAAGCCGGCGGAATTCCTGCGCGAGCGGCTCCGTCCAAGGCATTCCGCCCGTGTCGGTCCCATAGACAATTTTCAGATGGGCCTGTAACGCTTTGCGGAACGTGACCTCGTGCACGGCAGCCCGAGCGCGGTCGCGTTTCCCCTCCGGCGTATCGGCCGGCGCCCAGTCTTCGTAGTACGGAGAGAGCGTGGGGCAATACCACGTGCCTTGCCGCTTCATCTGTGCCATCTGCGCATCGGTAATCTCGAGTCCATGCTCAATCGAATCGCAGCCGCCATCGAGTGCGCGTTGCATCCCGATCCCGTTGTAGGCATGGCATGCGACTTTCTTTCCCCACCCGTGCGCTTCATCCACGATGGCTTTCAGCTCTTCGACGGTGAGCGTGGGCTGCGAAACGAGATTGCCCTCTTTGTCGACCCAGGATCTGTGCGTCATGTAGACCTTGAGCCAGTCCGCGCCGTGTTCGAGCTGCTCGCGTGCCGCCTTGCGCGCTTCCACCGGGCCGTCGATGATTTGCGCGCCCTTGGGCATCACCAATTCGGGAGCATAGCCTTCGAGGTTGTAACCGCCGGTTGACGAAATCGCGCGCGTCACCACGAAGAGCCGCGGCCCAGGGATGGTGCCTTCGGCGATGGCTTCCTTGATTTCGACGTCGCCGTAGCCCGCGCCCTCAGTTTCCAAGTCACGGAGGGTTGTGAATCCTTGCTCCAAAGCGCGGCGCACGGCGAAGGTGGCTCTCGCAGCGCGCAGGGCGATGCCTGCTTTCAGAATGTTCGCGTCGTAACCGCCCTTGGCGGGATCTTCACCCCAGAGAAAAATGTGAGTGTGCGAATCGATCAAGCCGGGAAGCACGGTAGCGGAAGAGAGATCGATCACGGAAGCGCCAGCGGGAATCGGCGTAGAACCGTCCGTGACTCTTTCAATCTTGTTTCCACGGACGAAAATGAGCTGATTCTTGAGAGGTGCATCGCTCGTGCCGTCGATGAGCGAGCCTGCGCGGATTACCGTAAGCCCAGGAGCGGGTGGCAAGGCCGATTGAGAGTGCGCGAGGCTGGCGGTGAGGATCAGGGAAATCGCAATCGAAAGAAAAGTCCTTTTCATGGGAGACTCCTCGCAGGCGGACGGTAGCTTGCCGCAAATACGCGGAGGATTGCAAGCTGCATGCACTCTTTCGGTCCGGGCTCGGATCTTCGCGTCCTACTGAATCGCGCAAAGGTGCGTGGCGAATCTTTTTCAGTGGACACGAGAGCGGACGTTGGGGCTGCCTCTTTATACACAGTAGCCAGGTCCTATCTATTGCCAAGAGTAGGCGTGTTACGGTGCTATAGGAATGTACTACCTCCGACCCATCGGACCTGAAGGTGAAAGATGAAATGGCGCGCTCCCATTCTGACTCTCGGGCTGTGTCTTCTCCTGCCAGGGATCAGCAGCGCCCAGAGTCTTGGTCAGGTGGAGTGCCCGCGTCAGGATGGCTACGTCTATCTTTATAGCTCAGTGTTGACTATGGATGTGCGCACCACCCTGCAATGCGGAGAGCAAGTGGAGATCACCAGCCGTTACGATCATTTTTACGGTGTGCGTACGAACAAGGGTGTGACAGGGTTCGTCCCCTTGGACGCCATCGTGCTCTTGAAGGCGCAAGCGGGCGCGAAACCGGCTCCACTGAGTGCCGGAGAAACGGCAAGAGAGAAAATTTCCTATGACGATCCCAATGCGCACACGGTAAGTGCTCCGAATGCTCCCGCTCGGAGCCAGGGCCCTGTCTTGCTCGACGGCACGCCAGTGCATCTGAAATTCGCAAAGTCAGTTTCCTCTGCCGATTCGCACGTTGGAGACGAGGTGGCATTTGAAGTGACGGAAGACGTGGTTGCCGGAGGGCTCACGGTCATCTCGAAAGGCGCGGCGGCAATCGGCGTGGTTGCCGAGGCCGCGGCCAAAGGGCTCCTGGGTCGCGACGGCAAGCTGAGCATAGGTCTCACCTACGTGCGGCTCACGGACAATGAGAAAACGGGGCTGCGAGCGGTGGCGGAAAATAAGAGCGAACTCCATGCGGGTGGAGTGATGCTCCCTCTGAAACATGGAAAAGACATAACCTTCGCGCAGGGCACGGCTATCACTGCTTTCGTAAACGGCGACAAACGTCTCACGGCAGCAAACTTCTCGGCGGCCAAGGAATCCTCAGCGCCCACGCCGTCAAATCCAACCACAAGCGTTCCCCAGCCCAAGAACTGAGAAGATAATTACCAGGGCTCGCGGACTAGTGCCGTTCCAACTTTTCGTGACGAAATTACGCACAAATTGTTTTAAGCGAGTTGGCAGGCACCGAAGTCTCCGAAGTTTGTTTCCTTTAGTTGGAACGGCACTAGGTGCCGAGAAGATTCGGCTGAACGCGCGAATAGCCGCGCTCGTGCGCCCACAGAGTTAGGGGAATCGCGGCGATATCGTCCACGAGCGGCACGGCGTTGCCGTCCTTGGTGAGATCGATACTGCGCACATAAAATCTGCAGGTGTCGCAGGTTTCCACGCGAATGTGAGGGAATTGTTCGGCGACGTAGACAGGCAATTTACTTTCCTGTTCCTCGCCGCAAAATGGGCAAAGAATCCGGCGAAAATCCCATTCATAAGAGCAAAAGGAGCAAAGCAGGAACCGTTTGCCGCCGTCGCCTTCCGGGCGCAATACACCAAGAAGTGGCCGCGAGCCGCACAGTGGGCATACCATCGATGTTGTCGCGAGCGGAGGTTTGAGCGCTTGCGACGCGAGGAGTTCCCCGTAAGGCTGCAGGAATGCGCGCGGAAAAAACTGGGCGAAGGCGCCAACTTGCTGATCGCTACGGCCTGCTTGGGTCCAGTAGGCATTGAGAAGCCGGATCCAGGAGTCCGACGACAGTGCGGAAATCTGGCGCGCCGACTCAGCGAGCGCGGCGGGACCTTTTTGCTCGACGAGAGAAAGAAAGCCCCGGAACTGAGGAAGCAGAAGGGTGAGGTCCAGATCGCCGCGCAGATCTTGGGCAGGTTTTTCCCCTTGTGTTGCGCCGGAACTGGCAAATTGGAACAGGGTGCGTTGGAAGCTCGCGAGGCTCCGGTAGAGCTCCAGAAATTCCGCCGCGAAGGAATACGTGGCGGCGAGTTTCTCTGCGCGGCGTATGCGTGCGTCGTACGCTGGGCCGCCGGTCTGGGACAGCGTCATTTGCGAGGCGCGGAAGAGCCGCCGACAATCTCTTTATACCAGCCTGGATGGTAACGCTTTGCGAAAGCTTCGCTGACATCCCCGCGAATTACTGAGCCGAATGCGCCACGCTCGGCAAAAAGGCCCATATACAAGTGGATCATGAACAGGCCGATGGTGAGTAAAGCAGCGCCGGGGTGAATGAGCACAGCGAGATAGCGCAAGAAGCGAAGATTCCAGGAAATGTATTCCGGGAACCAGAGAACCACCCCGCTCAAAAGCAGCAACAGCGCGCTCCAGAAGAAACCCCAGAAGAGAAATTTCTGCCC